>ENA-OVGB01000796-OVGB01000796.1-human-gut-metagenome-genome-assembly--contig:-NODE-796-length-33461-cov-11.206789_pt1 | contig 33461 bp, 16 predicted proteins | sample MGYA00237767_ERZ505413 | MGnify/ENA primary metagenome ERZ505413 (study PRJEB26158, sample SAMN06016410) | human gut metagenome | biome: human gut; feature: ankylosing spondylitis patient; material...
GCAGCAATACGGGAAGTTGTTCGGCACACTTTATCCGTGCTGTTGTTCTGGAAGAATTGGTCTGGATGCACATGAGAACTGTGATTTCCTATGTCAGTCGGTATGAGGATCATTTTCGTGCCGTCATGGAGCAGAAGCTCCGGCTGTCCAGCGAAGCCGCGATCCGTGGACACAAGAAGCGGCTGGCACAGGCCGAAAAACGGCTGGGAGAGCTTGACCGTCTGTTTATCCGCATTTACGAGGATAATGTGGCGGGGCGCATCACAGATGAAAAGTTCTCTATGATGAGCAAGACCTATGAGGACGAACAAGCACAGCTTAAAGAGGAAATTCAGACCTTGCAGAAGGAAATTGAAGTACAGGAACGACAGATTGAAAATTTGAAGCAGTTTATCCAGCGGGTACGCAAATATGAGGATTTGGACGAGCTTACCCCCTATGCGCTGCGGGAGCTTGTCAAGGCAATCTACATTGAAGCTCCGGACAAGTCCAGCGGCAAGCGGCATCAGGGCATCCGCATTTCCTATGACCTTGTGGGCTTTATCCCCGTGGAAGAACTGCTGAAACAGGAAACGGCGTGACCAAAGCCACGCCGTTCCTACAAAATACGATATTACTTTCTTATGACCCCCGTCCTCAGCAGCCGGTGTTTTTTTGTCCTTTTCAGGGGAAGAAAAATGCGCTATACTGTCAGATGAGAGTTTTTCGGGACAGCGGAGGTGGTATCCTGCTGTCGGAAAGGAGGCGGGCAGATGCTTCATATATGGGTGGGCCGGGCCGGTTCCGGGAAATCCCGGCGGGTGCTGGAGGCCATGGAAAAGAACCGCCGTCTGCGGCGGCAGGTGCTGCTGGTGCCGGAGCATATCTCCCACGAGGCGGAGGTGGACCTGTGCCGGGCCCTGGGGCCCACGGCGTCCCGGGACGCGGAGGTGCTGAGCTTCCGGAGCCTGTCATCCCGGGTGCTGGCGGAAACCGGCGGCCTGGCGGAGTTTACCCTGGACAACGGGGGGAAGCTGCTGACCATGCGCCGGGTGCTGCAGGAGCTTGCCCCGGAGCTGCGGGTATTCGGACGGCCCAGCCAGCGGGCGTCGTTCCTGCGGCAGCTGACGGACCTGACGGAGGAGTTCTACGCCTACGAGATCGGCCCCCAGGCCCTGTACCGGCAGGTAGAGGACCTGGACGGGGCCATGGGCGGCAAGCTGCGGGACATCGCCCTGATATACGCCGCCTACGACGCCCGGCTGCGCAGCGGCGATTTCGATGCCCGCTCCCGGCTCCAGAAGCTCCGGGAGCACCTGGAGGGAAGCGGCTATCTCCGGGGCTGCGACGTGTATCTGGACGGATTTTCATACTTCAACCGCCAGGAGGAGAGCATTCTGGAGCTGGTGCTGCGGCAGGCCGAAAGCGTCACGGTGACGCTGCTGGGAGACCGGAGCAGCGACCGGCTGTTTCAGAACGCCCTGCGCCAGCGGATGCGCCTGGAGCGCATGGCCCGCCGGGCGGGGCAGGAGATGGACGTGCTGTGGTGCGAAAGCCGGGGGCAGGGCCCCCTGGGGCACCTGGAAGCCCACTTTTTCGGCCGGGAGGTCCCCTACGACGGGGAACCGGAGGGCCTGGAGCTGTACCAGGCGGCCACGGCCTTTACCGAGGTGGAATGGGTGTCCCAGCAGCTGCGGCAGCTGGCGGCGGAGGGCTATCGCTGGCGGGACATGGGCGTGTGCGCCCGGAATATGGAGGTCTACGGCCCGCTGCTGGAGAGTGTGTTCCGCCGGGACGGCATCCCGGCCTATATCAGCCGCCGCAGCGACCTGCTGGAAAAGCCCCCCATCACCATGCTGCTGGGGGCACTGGACGCCGTCACCGGCGGCTTCGACCGGGAGGACGTGTTCCGCTGCCTGAAAACCGGCCTGGGGGGCATCACCCCGGACGAGTGCGACATTCTGGAAAACTACGTCATCCTGTGGGACATCCGGGGCAGCGCCATGTGGCTGCGGGAGGGGGACTGGACGGCAAGCCCCGACGGATACGGCCGGGAGCCGACGGAGCGCAGCACCGCCCGGCTGGAGCGAGTCAACGGCATCCGGCGGCGGGTGCGCCTGCTGCTGGAGCCTCTTTACCGGGGGATGCGCACCGCCGGGGCGGCCCGGCAGAAGGCGGAGTGCCTGTATGGTTTTTTGCAGGAGGCCGGGGTGCCGCAGACCCTGGAGGACACGGCGAAAAAGCTCCTGGAGGAGGACCGGCCCCAGCTGGCGGAGGAATATGTCCAGCTGTGGGCGATCTTCTGCGGGGTGCTGGACCAGTTTGCGGAAATCCTGGGGGATACGGAGCTGTCCGGCGAGGAGTTCGCCCGGCTCCTGCGGCTGGTGCTGACCCAGTACAGCGTGGGCACCATCCCGGCCACCCTGGACCAGGTGAAGGTCAGCGAGATCACCCGCAACGACCGGCACCGGGTGAAGTGCCTGTTCCTGCTGGGAGCCAACGACCATGTGCTGCCCATGCCCCCCAGCGGCCACGGCCTGCTGGACCCGGAGGACCGGGCCGCCCTGCAGCAGAGGGAAATTTTGCTGTCGGACGCCAGCTTCGACCCGCTGGACAACGAACTGCAGAATATTTACGCCTGCCTGGCCCAGCCCACGGATCGGCTCACCGTCAGCTGGCCGGTGGGGGACGTCAACGGCAGCCAGCTGCGCCCCTCCTTTGTGGTGCAGCGGATGGAAAAGCTGTTTCCCCGGCTGCGGGTGACCCGGGAGGACGGCAGCTACCGCCGCAGACTCCCTGCCACGGCCCTGGAGCTGGCGGGAGAGGACCCCGCCCTGCGGCAGTATTTCCGCCAACGGGGGGCCTATGACCGGGTGCTGGACGCCATGGACCGGGGCCGTGCCCTGGGCCGGGGACGGCTGTCCGGCCCGGCGGTGGAGGCCCTGTATGGCCGCTCCCTGCATATGTCCGCCTCCCGGATGGACCAGGTAAAGCGGTGCCATTTCGGGTACTTCATGCAGTACGGCCTGCGGGCCAGGGACCGCCGCCCGGCGGGGTTCGAGGCCCCGGAGATCGGCACGTTTATCCACTATCTGCTGGAAAACGTGGCCCGGGAGGTAAAGACCCGGGGCGGCTGGGCCGCGGTGCAGCAGCCGGAGCTGCGGCAGCTGGTCCGGGAATATACGGACCGCTACGCCCGGGAGGAGATCGACGGATATCAGGAGAAAAGCGCCCGGTTCCGGTATCTCTTTTCCAGGCTGCGGACGGCGGCCTATGCCATTGTGGAGGACATGGCCGGGGAGCTGGCCCAGTCGGACTTTTCCCCGGTGGCCTTTGAGCTGGGCTTCGGCGGAAAGGACGGGCAGCTCCCTGCCGTGACCATCACCGAGGGGGATCAGCGCCTGTCCGTCAGCGGCAAGGTGGACCGGGTGGACGGCTGGCTCCACGACGGCAGGCTGTATCTGCGGGTGGTGGACTACAAAACCGGGAAAAAGTCCTTCGACCTGTCAGACCTGCGGTACGGCCTGGGGATCCAGATGCTGCTGTACCTGTTCACCCTGGAGCAGGAGGGCCGCAGCTATTTCGGCTATCCCATCGTCCCGGCGGGGGTGCTGTACCACCCGGCCCGGGAGGTGATCCTGAAAGCGGACCGGGGCATCCAGCCGGAGAAGCTGCAGCTGGCCCTGCAGAGCGCCCTGCGCCGCAGCGGCATGGTGCTCTCCGACCCCCAGGTGCTGCGGGCCATGGAGCACAGCGCCCTGGAATCGCCCCATTACCTGCCCATCAAGGTGAAAAAGGACGGCTCCATCGCCGACGGCGTCGCCTCGGCGGAGCAGCTGGGCAAGCTGGGCCGCTATGTGGACCGCCTGCTGCACCAGATCGCCCGGGAGATCGGCTCCGGCAGCATCGACGCCGACCCGGTGGCCCACGGCCCCCAGGACCGGGCCTGCCAGCACTGCGACTTTGCCGCCGCCTGCGGATTCCAGGAGGGCCGGGGCGGCGACCGGGTGCGGTACATCAGAAGCGTAGACCCGGGAGAATTCTGGAAATTTGTGGAGGAAGAAAGCCGAGAGGAGGAATCGCCATGCCGCTGACGCCGCAGCAGGAAACGGCCGTATATAACCGGGGCGGAAGCCTTCTGGTGTCCGCCGCCGCAGGCTCCGGCAAGACGAAGGTTTTGGTGGAGCGCTTGTTTTCCTATATGGAGCAGGAGGGCTGTCAGGTGGACGACTTCCTGCTCATCACCTATACCAAGGCCGCCGCGGCGGAGCTGCGGGGCAAGATCGCCCAGGAGCTGACCCGCCGGGTGGCGGAGCGCCCCGGGGACGGCCACCTGCGGCGGCAGATGCTGCGGGTGTATCAGGCGGACATCAAAACGGTGGACGCCTTCTGCGCCGGGCTTCTGCGGGAGAACGTCCACCTGCTGCCGCCGGTGGAGGAGCACAGCCTGACCCCGGATTTCCGGGTGCTGGACGAGCAGGAGGCCGCCCTGCTGCGCCAGCGGGTGCTGGGCCGGGTGCTGGAGGATTTTTACGCCGGCATTGTGGAGGACGAAAACGCCCGCCTGCTGGCGGAGACCCTGGGAGCCGGCCGGGACGACCGGGCCCTGGAGGCCCTGGTGCTGGACCTGCACCAGAAGACCCAGAGCCACCCCCACCCCCTGCGGTGGCTGGAGGAGCTGAAGCGGGACTGGGCCAGAACGCCGGAGCACCTGCCGGACACCGGCTGCGGCCGGTATCTCATGGAGGACGCCCTGCGGAAGGCGGACTTCTGGTCCCGGCGGCTGAAGCAGGCCGTGGAGGACATGGCGGACTACCCCGCCGTGTACAAGGCCTACGGCGACCGGTTCCTGGAGGCAGCCCAGGCCCTGGAACACCTGCGGGACAAGGCGGAACAGGGCTGGGACAGCCTGGGACAGGCGGTCCCCGTATTCCGCCGGATGGGAGCCGTCCGGGGCGATGAAAACGCCGCCTGCCGGGACCGGTCCAAGGCGGTGCTGGAGCAGTGCAAAAAGGCATTGAAGGACATCCAGGCCACCTTTTCCGTGCCGGAGGCGGAGCTGCTGGAGGACCTGCGCCAGATGGCCCCGGCCATGCTGGCCCTGCTGAGCCTGACGGCCCGGTTCACCCTGCGCTATCAGGCGGAGAAGGTCCGGCGGAACGTGATGGACTTTTCCGACCAGGAGCACTACGCCATCGACCTGCTGACGGACGGCCAGGGCCAGCCCACGGACCTGGCCCGGCAGGTGGCCTCCCGCTACCGGGAGGTGATGGTGGACGAATATCAGGACAGCAACCAGGTGCAGAACTGCATTTTCCGGGCGCTGTCCGACCGGGAGCGGCGGCTGTTCGCCGTGGGCGACGTGAAGCAGAGCATCTATCGCTTCCGGCTGGCGGACCCCACCATCTTTCTGGAAAAATACCTGTCCTATGTCCCGGCGGCGGAAGCGGAGGAGGGCCAGCCCCGGAAGGTGCTGCTGAGCCGGAATTTCCGCTCCCGCCGGGAGGTGCTGGACGGCACCAACTTCGTGTTCCGGTCTGTTATGTCCCGGGAAATGGGGGAGATGGACTACGGCGACGACGAGCAGCTGTACTTCGGCGCGGAGGCGGCGTACCCGCCCCGGCCGGGCATGGAGCCGGAGCTGCACTTCATCAGCGTGGAGAACACCCAGGAGGAGAGCTTCGACCGGACGGAGATGGAGGCCCGGTTCACGGCCCGCCGCATCCGGCAGCTGCTGGACGAGAAATTCCAGGTGCAGGGGGAGGACGGCCGGCCCCGGCCGGTGGAGCCGGAGGACATCGTCATTCTCATGCGCTCCCCCCGGGCCAGGCTGGCGGCCTATACGGCGGCCCTGCGCCGGGAGAACATCCCCTGCACCAGCGGGGAAAGCGAGGCTTTTTTCAGCACCCCGGAGGCGGCGGTGATGGTGTCGTTTCTGCAGATCATCGACAACCCCCGGCAGGATGTGCCGCTGATCGCCGTGCTGCGGTCGCCGCTGTTCGGCTTTTCGGCGGACCGCCTGGCCCTGATCCGGGCGCTGCAGCCGGAGGGGGACTATTACGACGCCCTGTGCCTGGACGACGGCGCGGACACGGCGGACTTCCGGCGGCTGCTGGAGGAGCTGCGGCTGGCGGCCCGGGACATGACGGCGGACCGCCTGCTGTGGAAGCTCTATACGGAGTGCCACGCCCTGGCGGTGTTCGGGGCCATGGAGGGCGGAGCCGCCCGGAAGGAGAACCTCATCGCCCTGTATACCTACGCCGGTCAGCAGGCGGCGGCTGGCCGGGGCGGCCTGTTCGACTTTGTGACCCAGCTCCACGACCTGCTGGAGGAGGGGCGGCAGCCCCCCATCACCACCCGGACCGCCGGCAGCGGGGTGCAGATCATGAGCGTGCACCGGTCCAAGGGACTGGAGTTCCCGGTGGTGATCCTGACGGACCTGCACAAGACCTTCAACGCCGACGACTTCCGCCGTCCGGTGCTGGTGCACCCCCGGCTGGGCCTGGGCACCGAGCGTGTGGACCGGGAAAAGCGCATCCGGTACGACACCGTCACCAAAACCGCCGTGGCGGCGGCCCTGACCCGGGAGAGCAAGTCCGAGGAAATGCGGATCCTGTATGTGGCCCTGACCCGGGCCAAGGAGAAGCTCATCTGCGTGCAGTGCATGGCCCATGGCCGCAAGCGGCTGGCGGACCTTTCGGTGCTGGCGGATATGCCCACGCCGCCGGAGGCGGTGGCCGGGGCCAAATGCCCCGGAGACTGGCTGCTGCTGCCGCTGCTGTGCGCCCCGGAGGGGGAGCCTCTGCGCCGATGGGCGGAGGCAGAGCCCCAGACCCGGGTGGGCCTGGGCGGCGGCTGGCAGGTGCAGGTGTGGGAAAATCCCACGGCCGCGGCGGCCCGGGAACGGGAGGACGCGCCGCAGGAGGTCCTGCCGGAGAGCGTCGTGGAGGTCCAGGAGCTGGACTATCCCCATCAGGCGGCCTGCCGCATCCCCACCAAGGTCACGGCCACCCAGCTGAAAGGCCGGGAGCTGGACGAGGAGATCGCCCAGGGCACGGTCCGGCGGGTGCGGCAGGTGCAGGTGGACACCCCCCGGTTCCTACTGGGGGAGCGGCCCCTGTCCGCCGCTCAGCGGGGCACGGCCATGCACCTGCTGATGCAGTACCTGGACCTGAACGGCCCGGACCCGGAGGAGCAGGCGGCGTCCCTGACGGCGCGGCATCTGCTGACCCCGGAGCAGGCGGCGTCCCTGGACCTGGAGCAGGTGCGGCGGTTCCTGGCCTCGCCTCTGGCCCAGCGCATCCGCCGGGCGGAGCAGGTGTACCGGGAGTACCGCTTTTCCCTGCTGCTGCCGGCGGCGCTGTATGACCCGGCGGCGGAGCCGGAGGACGAGCTGATGCTCCAGGGCGTGGTGGACTGCGCTTTCCGAACGGAGGAGGGCCTGGTCATCGTGGACTTCAAAACCGACCGCATCAGGCCGGAGGAGGCCCCCGCCCGGGCGGAGCTGTACCGCCCCCAGCTGACGGCGTACAGCCAGGCCCTGAGCCGGGTGCTGGAAACGCCGGTGGCGGAAATGGTGCTGTACTTCTTCGCCCCCGGCTGTCAGGTGACGCTGTAATGGCTTCGCCTCCGCTATTTCCGCCGGTGTGTTCGTGGTGGGCCTGATCCTGGAGCTGTGCCTGCCCAAGGACCCCAAGCGCTACGAGACCCGGTAAAAATTGGAAATTTCTTCCGCCTTTGCGCCGCAGACAGCCGTCTGCGGCGCTTTTTTCGCGTCCGGCGGAAAAGCATCCTTTATTTAGCGGACATGAAACGCCGTCCGGCGGCGCAAAGTAACTCTGTCGCCGGCGACAAAATTCCAAAACAGGGGTGATCGCATGTATGAAACGCAAAAAAAGCGACGCATACGCAGGCCGGCCGCATGGCTGCTGGCCGTGCTGCTCACCGGGGTCCTGTGCTGCCAGGCGGTATGGGCCGATCAGCGCACCTTGATCCCTGTGGGGAAGGCGGTGGGCATCAAGCTCTTTGCCGACGGCGTGCTGGTGGTGTCCACCTCGGAAACGGACCCCTGCCCGGCCCGGGACTGCGGCATCCGGGAGGGGGACCTGATCGTCAGCTGCAACGGCGAAAAGGTCACCTCCACGGAGGACCTGCAGGCCCTGCTGCAGGCCACCGGGGGACAGCCCGCCGCCATCGGCCTGCGGCGTGAGGGCAAGACCCTGAACGTCACCGCCGCGCCGGTGCAGGGGGAGGACGGCTCCTGGCGGCTGGGCGCCTGGACCCGGGACAGCATGGCCGGCGTGGGGACCCTGACCTTCTATGACCCGGACACCGGGGCCTACGGCGCTCTGGGCCACGGCATCACCGACACGGACACGGCCCAGCTGATGCCGCTGTCCAGCGGCTCCATTATGGAGACCTCCGTGAAGGCCGTGAAAAAGGGCGAAAAGGGTGAGCCGGGCCAGCTGAAGGGGGACTTCACGGCCCAGCACGACGTGGGCACCGTGTCCGCCAACACCACCGGCGGCATTTTCGGCACCGTGGCGGAGGGGGACTTCGTCTCCGGCACGGCCCTGCCGGTGGCCCAGCGCAGCCAGGTGACCACGGGCCCTGCTACCATTCTGTCCACCGTCTCCGGAGATGATACCCGGGCCTATCAGGTGGAGATCGTGCGGCTGTGCCCCATGAACCGGGACGGCCGGGACCTGCTGCTGAAGGTCACGGACCCCCAGCTGCTGGAGACCACCGGCGGCATCGTCCAGGGGATGAGCGGCAGCCCCATCATCCAGAACGGGCGCTTTGTGGGGGCTGTGACCCATGTGCTGGTGAACGACCCCTCCCAGGGCTACGGCATCCTGCTGGAGCATATGCTGGAGGCGGTGGGATAACAGAACCGGCCAATTTGATGGCGGTAAAACGCGTATTGCGATTATAGAAAAGAACATGCGTGCCGGGATATCCGAAGAAATGCCTGCATTTCCTCCGGGTATCCCGGTTTTTCGGGGGAAAAACCATATTTTCTTATACAAATTTTGAGCGATGTCCAAATAGCTGCGGCGGCCTGTGGAACGCATGGTCGACCGTCTGAAAGTTCACAATATGAATAACGGAATGCATGAGAAGAAAACATAACAGCACATCGCACAAAAATACACAAAGTTTTTTCTGCTTCGCCGCATATGCCTGTACAGATTGACAAAGCTGTACAGCCGTTTTAATCTAAAATCAACGATCCGACAGACGGCCCGGCGGCCCCGTCGGACGACCCAAGGACCACCATGGAAAAGAAAGAGAAGAAAAGGAGAAAACTATGCAGCACAAAAGATCCCGTCTTTCGACGAAGATCCTGGCGTTTGTCCTGATCCTCGCTCTCGTATTCCCTGCATCTGCGTTCGCAAGCGTCGCAGACGTGGCGAAGGACACTCGTTCCCCCGGTAAGTCCCTGGCAAATACCTATCCCGCATACACCGACATCGACTGGCAGATCTCCCTGGCGGAGGACGCCACCGCCACCGTCACCCTGCCCACCAACCTGACGGAGAATGAGCTGGCCGCCGCCATGGACGCGGGCCTGTCCCTGTCTCTGGACCGCGACACCCAGCGCGGCTATCTGAACCCCGAGAAGTTCCCCAACCCCTATCAGGGCGGCCCTCTGGACAGCTGGAAGACCCAGAGAGACACCCAGATGTTTCAGGTGGATGACTACGGCTTTGCGTTCGACGACGACGGCAAGGTCTCTCTGGTCCTGTACCTGAACATCTCCTGCTACTTTGCCAACCGCTCCGGCAGCGTGGACTACAGCGCCCCCCACAGCAACGGCGGCGCATACCTGGACCTGTGCGGCTATTACACCCTGCGTGTGACCGCCGACGGTAAGGACATCGCCTCCTGCCACGCCAAGGTCGTTCCTTACGACAGCTTCCGCACCGTGTACGAGCTGTATGACGATCTGGAAGCCCTGGCCGCCATGGACACCGACCTATATGTGGCCAAGGAGTCCATGGGCCAGACCACCGTGGACGGCTACGACATGCCTTATCTGATCGTTGCCGACTCCAAGGAGTCTGTGGACAAGTGGCTGGCATACACCGACCTGGTAGAATCCGACCCCGACCTGGCGCTGACCAAGCTGGCCAACGGCGACTTTGACGATCTGCGGGTCCCCATGTTCGCCTCCAACGTTCATTCCAACGAGAATGCCGCCGTCAACGGCATCCTGGAGTTTGCCCACCTGCTGCTGGAGAATGAGACCATCAGCGTCAACACCCTGGAGGGCTTCACCGACGCCGGTAAGGAGCTTCTGGCCCAGGAGATGGCCAAGCAGAACGTGGCCGTTCCCGAGCAGATCAAGAATTTCGCCTCCTACATCGGCTTCATCCGCGGTGAAAACGGCTACAAGGCCAACGGCAGCCTGTACTCCGGTCAGCTGGACCTGGAGGAGTATTACAACGTTAAGAATAATGAGGTCAACGTCAAGGAGCTGCTGGGCGACGTGTTTATGGTCATCGTCCCCGAGCAGAACATCGAGGGCTATGAGCACATGACCCGCACCACCGGTCAGGGCTATGACCCCAACCGTGACGAGGCCAACCAGACCCTGTTTGAGGATGCCAACGCCATGGCCCTGGTGAATAAGTTCAACCCCATGGTGTTCACCGAGATTCACGGCCGCGTGGAGGCCATGCTCATCGAGCCCTGCACGCCTCCCCACGAGCCCAACTATGAGTACGACCTGATCGCCAAGCAGTTCATCCAGCTGGGCGAGGCCGTGGGTATGGGCGCCATCGCCAACAACCCCGAGCACAACAGCTTCGAGATGCCCCACCGCGATTACCTGCGTGTGGACAACGATTCTCCCTCCGGCGTGGCCTGGACCGAGCCCTGGGATGATATGACCACCGCCTACGGTTCCCAGTTCCCCGTCCTGATCGGCACCGCCGGCATCACCTGGGAGCTGCCTGTGTACAGTGACGTCGCCTCCGAGCTGGTGGTGCCTTACGGCCTGATGACCCAGGCCATGTACATCCAGGCCAACAAGATCACCATGCTGGAGAACCAGGCCAAGCTGTTCTCCCGCGGCGTGAACAACACCAATTCCAACGAGCTGGTGGCTCCCTGGTACGTGGACCAGTACGACCGGCCCGGCACCCAGACTGAGCTGATGCGCCCCGTGTACGATGGCGAGGGCCAGAACGGCAACTTCTATCCCGAGTGCTACATCATCCCCATGGACAGCGCCAACCAGAAGAATCTGTATGACGCCGCCGCCGAGATGAAGTACCTGACCCGCAACGATGTGAAGGTCAACGTGGCCAGCAAGGAATTCACCTATGACGGCGTGACCTATCCCGCCGGTACCATGGTGGTGTCCATGTATCAGGCCAAGCGCTCCCTGGCCAACAGCCAGCTGTTCGACGGCACCTTCATCAACGTCTGGCAGGGCCTGTACTCCGAGAGCTTCGCCCAGCGCAGCAACGCCCGGGGCTATGACCGCGTCATCGTGGCGGAGCCCGCTGCCTACAAGACTATTATGGCTGCCTGCCCCGAGACCATCAACTATACCCAGGCTCTGACCTATCTGGCCGCCTTCGCCACTCAGTTTGAGGGCGTGGAGAATGCCGACGTCATCATCGACAACGTGTCCAACGACTCCGCCGCTGCCGTCAACGCGCTGCTGCGGGCCGGCAAGACCGTGGCCATGATCACCGAGGGCAGCGAGAAGGGCAACTTCATCTGCTCCTATGAGGACTTCATGACCGTGGCCAAGGACTATGTTATCACTGCCACCGGCGTGTACGGCGCGAACTACAAGGCCGCCGTGATCCTGAATCCTCTGGTGTTCCTGCCCGGCAAGCCTGCCAATAACACCTCCGGCTATGTGGAGACCACCCTGCGCTCCGGCTCCTATAACTACCGCTTCGACTGGCTGGCTCTGACCGCCATGGGCTTCACCATGACCGATGACCTGACCAAGGCCAATGTCATCGTGGGCTCCCGCGTCCTCAGCGACGATGCCCTGGCCGCCGTGAAGGCCGGTACGCCTTACATGGGCTACAGCAACGACGCCATCACCGGCAGTTCTGCCTTCATGCAGGAGCTGGGCGTGGAGATCTCCTCATGCGACATGGGTACCGACTTCCTGGGCCGGGTGGTATATCCCAACAACACCCTGGTCAACGCCACCTATATCAACGAGGGTGACGACGTGATGTACGAGTACGGCACCAACTGGTTCACCAAGATCCCCAAGGGCGCTACCGTTCTGGTGCAGAACGCCGGCAAGGCCCCCCTGCAGGGCTGCATCTGCCTGACGGACGATGAGCTGACCGAGCAGTTCAACCAGTACAACAACGGCGTGGTGGGCTTCGAGTATCAGAGCGGCGACCTGGACATGGCCCTGTTTGCCAACGTCCTGAACCACAAGATTCACCAGACCGACGAGTACACCTTCATCAGCAACTTCATCTTCTCCCGCAGCCTGACCACCACCGCCTATGAGGGTGTGGCCCAGCCCGAGAATCCCGATCCCGTGAACCCCGGCAAGCCCGAGGAGCCCGGCAAGCCCGACGCCCCCAAGACCGGCGACTCCTCCAACATCATCGTCTGGGTGCTGGCCGCTTCCTTCAGCTGCGTGATGATCCCCGCCGCTGTGACCCTGAAGCGCAAGGCCCGCTGACCCACCTATAAGGAAGGGGCCGCAGCCCTGCCCAACCGGCTGTGACAGCCTTCCTCATACGCCAACTGCATAAGCAAAGGCCCCGGACGAAAGTCCGGGGCCTTTGCCGTGACTGTCAAAAAAGCAAAGCTCTTTTTATCAGTGATTCTTCTGATAGATGTCCCACAGGCCCTCCATCAGCAGATACTTGTCATAGAGCACCTTGTTGCGGCAGTAGCGCACGATTACCGGGGCGTTGCTGCCGGTGGCCACGATGGTGGGGGTCTCCCCCTGGGGCAGAACCTCCCGGATGCGGTCGATGACGCCGTCCAGCATCCCAGCGGTGCCGTAGACAATGCCGGAGCGCATGCAGTCCTCGGTGTTTTTGCCGATGAGGCTCTTGGGGTGCTGCAGGGAGATGTCCGGCAGCTGGGCGGTGTGGTCCGACAGGGCGTCCAGACTCAGCCGCACCCCGGGGAACATCAGGCCGCCCTCATAGCTGCGCCTGCTGGAGATATAGGAGATGGTGGTGGCGGTGCCCATGTCGATCATGATGATGGGGGTGGGGTACTTGTCCAGAGCGGCTACGGCGCCTGCCACCAGGTCGGCACCCAACTGGTTGTGGATCTCCATGCGGATGTTAAGCCCGGTTCTGACCCCGGGGCCCACGATCATGGGGGGCTTTCCCAGCAGGCGGGTCAGGGCCTTGGCCATCATGAAGTTGATGGGCGGCACCACGCTGGAGAAAATGGCGCCGCTGACGTCACGCAGGTCGTATTGATACAGGGAGAAGATGTTCATCAGGTCGATGCTAATCTGATCTGCCGTTTTCCGGCTGTCGGTGTCGATGGAGGACAGAAATTTCAGGTCCCGTTTCTGGTCGAACAGCCCCACGGAGATGTTGGAATTGCCGATATCAATGGCCAAAAGCATGGCAGAAGCCCCCTTTCCATTCCTGTCTATTCTACCACGCATGGCCCGCTTTGGCAACCGGGAACACAAAAAACGCCCGGGTCAGTCCTCCACCAGGCCTATGAGCAGGCTGCCGTCCCGAACAGACACCGTAATGGGCTGTCCCACAAAGTGGTTGCTGACGCCCAGAGGAAACTCCGCCGTCAGCACCGCGTGGTGCAGGGGATACTGGCCTCCCTGGATGCTGACGTCCCTGGCGTCGGCCCCCAGGCAGAACACCGACAGGATGCCCCGGTCCTGGGCGGGAAAGGTGACGGTGCCGCCGCATACGGCGGTGTACCGCTCCCCCTGGCCATACAGCCAGCCCTGAGCCCCCCGCCGGGCCAGGTACAGCAGGGCCTGGAAATTGGCGATGGTGTGGTCCGTACGGCGGCCGCCCATGCCACCGTAGATGTGAAACTCCGTTTCCCCGCGCTCCAGCCCGGTTTTCACCGCCAGCATGGTGTCGGTGTCGTCCTTCTCCACCGGCACCCGGAGAATGTTGGGGAAGTCGGGCTGGGTGCTGAGGGAGTCGAAATCCCCCAGCAGCAGGTCCGGGGTGATGCCGGTCTTGCGGCAGGCCAGCCAGCCGCCATCGGCGGCGATGATGAAGTCGTCGGCCCGGGGACAGCGGTCCAGGCCGTAAAAGCTGCCTGCACCGAAAATATAGCATGCCATAGTGTTTCCTCAGTCGTGATGATGGTGGGGCGCTTCGGCGGCGGTGTTTTCCTTGCCGGTAAGCTCCCGGGGGGTGATCCGGATCACCTTTGTGGCGGGGCCGTATTTTTCCACGGACTCCGTGAAGCGGCCCATGCCCTTGGGATCAAAGGCGGAGCACAGCAGAAGCAGGGCCCGGGTCCACTCGCCCTGGTCCGTCACCACCTCCGCCCGGCCCCGCAGAACGGCGCTGGCATAGGCCATGGTGAAGGCGTTGGGCACCGCCGTGGCGTGGGACACCGCCGACAGGCACACCTCTGCACCGTCCTTCAGAAGCTCCCACTTTTCTCCGGCTCCGGCGCAGTGGAAATAGACCACGTGGTACTCCTCGTCCACGGCCTGGTTCACCGGCACGGCGTAGGGGCGGCCCTGGCCGTCCGTCAGGGACAGGGTGGCGTAGGGGGCCTTTTTCAGCACCTCCCAGGCAAAGCTCCGGTCCCGTTCTCTGTCTTTTCTTCGCATGTTTCTTCCTCCTTTGCCGCCGGGCGGCTGTTTACAGTTTGCACCAAAAGGCATGGTTTGTCAACGGCGGCATACCATGGAAGCAGGAATTTTTTTCGGAAAGGAACTGCCTGCCATGACTTATCCCTATATCCTGCCGCCGCTGCCCTATGCCCCGGCGGCTCTGGAGCCAAACCTGGGGCGCTCGTCGGTGCGGCTGCACCACGACGCGTTCTTTGCCGCCTATGTGGACCGGCTCAACGGGGCGTTGGTGCCCTGGACCCAATATCAGGACTGGCCGCTGGAGCGGCTGCTGCTGCACTGGTGCCAGCTGCCCCGGACCCTGGGCCAGGCAGTGCGCCGCTATGGCGGGGGCGTGTATAACCACGGGCTGTATTTTTCGTCCCTGGCCCCGGCCCGGACCACCAAGCCCTCCGGGGAGCTGCTGGCGGAGGTGGAGCACAGCTTCGGCTCCATGGAGGGGCTGCACCGCAGCCTGAAGAACGCCGCCATGAGCGTGTTCGGCAGCGGATGGGTGTGGCTGGTGTGCTGCTCCGGGGGGCTGCAGGTCACCTGCACCGCCAACCAGGACACGCCGCTGCCCCTGTGGCCCCTGTTCAACGTGGACCTGTGGGAGCACGCGTTTATCCCGGACTATGAAAACCGGCGGGAGGACTATGTGGAGGCGGCGCTGGCCATTATCGACTGGGACGCGGCCTCCCGCCGGTTCCGGCAGCGGACGGCAGGGAAGGGGGAGTGAAGCGCAAAACGGGCGGGGCCGAAGCCCCGCCCGTTTGAGACTGTTCAAAAAGGGCGTTGCCCTTTTTGAACAAAAGGCTTGCAGTCTGCCGCGCGCATAATTTGTCCGCCATGGGCGACCAAATTCCACACTTGCAGACTGAGAAGTATTTTTTGCCAGGTACACGCCCCGGCAAAAAATGGATCACATTTGATTTGCCGCCTGCGGACGGCAAACTCTGCGAGGCCTTTTTGACAAGCTGAGATGCAGGCACCCGTTTCACGGATGCCTGCATCGGGAGCATGATGTATCAGTCCATCGCCGGGCGCTCGTCGCCCATGAAGAACACCGCCACGGTGCCGGGGCCGCTGTGGGACCCGATGATGGTGCCGATGTCGCACAGGCGGATCTTGCCCCGGAGCCTGGGGAACCGCTCCTCCAGAGCGTCGATGAGCATCTGCGCGTCCTCCGGGCACTGGGAGTGGCACACGAAGCAGCGCTGGTCATAGTCCCGGCCGCCCTGGGCGTGCTCCTCCATGGCGTTTACCGTGGCCTCCACGGCCTTCTTCTTGCCCCGGACCTTGCTGTAGGCCTTGATGGCCCCCTTGTCGTCCAGCCGCATAATGGGGCAGATGTTCATGATGGTGGCCACCATGGCCGCCGCACCGGACACCCGGCCCGTGCGCCGGAACTGGGTCATATCGGAGGAGAAGAACTGGTGGTGCACCTTGTTGCGGTTCCGCAGCACCCACTGGGCCGTCTCCTCCAGGGTGGCCCCGGCGTCCCGCATATCCGCCGCCGTGTCCACCAGCAGACCGTAGCCGGAGGAGGAGCACAGGGAGTCGATGACCACGATCTTCTTGTCGGGATACTTCTCCTGCAGCAGCTTTCCGGCGGCCTGGGCGTTGTGCACCGAGCCGGACTGGCCGGAGGTGAAGGCGATGTGCAGCAGGTCGCCCTTTTGCAGCTGCTCCTCAAAGAAATCCAGATAATCGGCCACGTTGATCTGGGACGTCTGGGGAAGCTGGCCCGCCTTCAGGAACCCGTAAAACCGGGGCAGAGCCGCCGGATCCCGGCCCATATCGTCCACATACTCCTGGTTACCCACCACATAGTGGTAAAACAGCACCGGGATGTCCCGCTGGGCCATGTACGCATAGGGCAGGTCTACCGTGGAGCAGCAGCTCAGTACAAATTTCCGTTCCATATCCTTTCTCCCTTTCGATTGAATAGAACTTACTGCACATATTATACCAAAATTGGATGAAAAGTCAAACCTTCCGCCCTATACATCCGGGGCGTATTGTCCAGACGGCAAAAACCGGGAGCGGACTTTCGTCCGCCCCCTTTTTTTTATTGCGCTCAGTCGTCCCGCTCCACCTCGTGGTCCAGCACGGCTCCGGTGGCGGCGTCGATGACATATTCATATTCCATGCCGCCGGACTTGAACTCCACCTCATACACGGCCCGGCCGTTTTCGTTGTCCCATTCCGCCTGCAGCTCCCAGACCTGGCTCTCGGACAGGCCCGCGTGCTTCAGGGTCGCGGCCTTGGCGGCCTGGGCGCCGATATCGGTGCTGCCGGTGCCGCCGCGAAGGTTCTCCTTCTCATAGTCCAGCACGCGGCCGGTGGCGGCGTCCACGGTGACCTCATAGGCGGCGCTGTCGGTGTGGAACTCCAGCTCATACTCCAGTCGCCCGTCGTCATAGTCCCGCTCCGCCTTGGTAAAGACGGCGGTGGACAGACCCGCGTGCTTCAAAGCAGCGCTCTTGGCGGCCTCCATGCCAATGTCACCGGAGGGGTTCACGGGAGTGGAGGGCTGCACATTGGCCGGGCCGCTGAGCACCTGGCCGGTATACGCCTCCACCTTATACTCCAGCTCGCCCTTGCCGGGCACCTGGAACTCCACCTCATAGTGGGCGGGATTCTCGTCCAGCTCCGGGTCCACGTCCGCGTCGGTGATGTCCGCCGTGGTCAGGCCCGCATACTGGGCCGCCGCCTCCAGAGCCGCCTGCATGCCGATGGGCATCCCCGGCGCACCGGCCTCGATCAGGTCCCGCAGCTCCTCTACGGACAGCTTTGCCAGCCCCTCGAAGGTCAGGCTGCCGTTCAGGGCCATGGCCTGGCGGATCAGGGCCGCCTTGCCGGTGGAGATGTTGTTGGCCTTGGCCTGCTTTTCCAGCTCCTTGTCCTGCTGCACCGTCTGGCTCAGCACGGCGGCCCGGGAATCACCGGCCGCCAGAGCGCCGTCCACGGCGCCGGTCAGCTCCTGCTGAAGACGCTGAGCCCGGGCCTGGTCCTTATCCTCCACGGAGATGAGGATGGCGGAGGACAGACTGTCCAGATATCCGCACCGCACCAGGCTGCCCACGATGGCGTTCACCGCCACGTCCGCCTTGACGCCCTTCAGGTCCCGGCCTCCGTCCATATCCTCCAGCACGGCCTGGGCCTCCTGGTTCAGGGCCTGGCAGGATACCACCTTTTCCCGGCTGTTCACCCGCAGCTCGATGCTGGGATTCACGTCCAGGGACACCACCGAGGTCACGGCGTGGGCCTGCTGCACCAGCAGACCGCCGCCGCCCAGCAGCAGCACCGCCAGGCAGGCCGCCACCGCCTGCATCCATTTCTTCATTCGGTTATTCTTCTTTTTCATAGGGACTACCGTTCCTTTCCGCTCTGTACAGCGGGAGAGCACGCCGTCCACGTCGTCCGGCGCGGTCTTGTCCAGCGCGGCGGAAAGCCTGCGTTCCATCTGATCGTTGGTCATCGGGCGTCATCTCCTTCCATGTAAGCTCGCATCTTTTTCAATGCTCTGTGATATTTTGACAGGACGGTTGCCAGGGGCAGGCCCAGCGCCTGACCGATTTCCCGGTGCCTCAGGCCCGCCGTGTGCAGCAGGACGATCCGCCGCTCCTCCTCTCCCAGCACCGCCAGGGCGTCCTGCAGAAGCAGCCGCTCCTGGCTGTCCAGCCCCGGGCAGTTGTCGGGGATGGCGTGCCACTCCCGGTCCTCCATGGTCACCTGACGGCTCTCCCGCCGCAGGTGCATCAGGCACAGATTCCGGCACACCGCCAGGATCCACCCAACAGGCGAGCCTGTGGGCCGGTACTGTCCCGCCGTGTCCCAGATGTGAACGAACACATCCTGGGTCAGGTCCTGGGCGTCGTGGGCATTGCGGAGATAGGACAGGGCCAGACCGTACACCGCCGTTCGGGTGCGGCGATATAGTTCGGCCAGATCATCTTGGCTTCCTGCGGCCACTCCCGAAAGCAGCCGCCGAAGCTCCTGGACCTCCTCCGCAGGGAGGGATGAAGTTGTGTTGTCAATCCTGTGCAGCATCTCTTTTGTCTCCTGTCATCTGGATAATGCACGGCAAGGCGGTTTTATTGCGTCCCCCGAAAAAAATTTCCCAAAATTTTTCTTTTATTTTATCATGCCGCCTCACGGATTTCCAGCTTATCAAAAAATTCTTTTTTGACAAGCCGCGTGCGTCTCTTTCTGCTCCTTGTACAAAAGAATAAAAAGAGGTATAATAAAACGAATCAAACGAATTAGGAGGTCCCTTCCATGAAGCTCATGGTCCTGGACGGCAACAGTATATTGAACCGCGCCTATTACGGCATCCGCCCCCTGTCCACCCGGGAGGGGCTGTATACCCACGCGGTATACGGCTTCATCACCACCCTCCAGCGCCTGCTGGACGAGGAAAACCCGGAGGCCCTATGCGTCACCTTTGACCGCCGGGAGCCCACCTTCCGCCACCGGGCGGACGCGGATTACAAGGCCCAGCGCAAGCCCATGCCCCCGGAGCTGGCCATGCAGCTGCCGGTGATGAAGCAGGTGCTTTCGGCCATGTCCGTGCCCTGCTATGAGCTGGCGGGGTACGAGGCCGACGACCTCATCGGCACCATCAGCCGCAAATGCCAGGCGGCGGGGTGGGACTGCGTCATCGTCACCGGCGACAAGGACAGCCTCCAGCTGATCACCGACCGCACCAAGGTGAAGCTGGTGTCCACCCGTATGGGCCAGACCACCACCAAGGATATGACCCCGGAGACCTTCCGGGAGCAGTACGGCTTCGACCCCATCCACATGATCGACCTGAAGGCCCTGATGGGCGACACTTCGGACAACATTCCCGGCGTGCCGGGGGTAGGGGAAAAGACCGCCATGGCCCTGGTGCAGGAATACGGCACCATTGACGAGATCTATCGCCTGCTGCCGGACCTGCACGCCAAGCCCGCCGCCATCCGCAAGCTGACGGAGGGGGAGGAGTCCGCCCGCCACAGCTATTGGCTGGCCACCATCGTCACCGACGCCCCCCTGGACTTTGACCCGGCGGAAAATCTCCGCCGGCCCTTCCGCCCGGAGCTGTACGACCTGTTCCTGCGGCTGGAATTTCAGAAGCTCATCGACAAATACCACCTGCGCCCCCACCAGGAGACGGCGGAGAAGCCGGAGGTTACCGCCACGGTGGTCCCCATCCGGACGGAGGACCAGGCCCGGGACCTGCTGGCCCAGTGGCGGCAGGCGGAGTCTGTCACCGTATATGCGATGCCGGACCTGTCCGCCCTTTCCGTCCGGTGGGACGCCGGGGAGAACGCCTCCTGGGCGGCGGAGCTGTGGACCGGAGACTATCAGGGGGACTGGCAGGCCCTGCTGGCGGCGCTGTTTGCCGCCGATATCCCCAAGGTGTCCCACAACGTCAAGGATCTGATGCGCACCCTGCTGGACGCGGGCCTTCCGGCGGAGGGCTTCGTGTTCGACACCGCCCTGGCGGCCTACCTGCTGGACGCCACCGCCGGGAAATACGACCTGCCCCGGCTGTTTGTGGCCTATTTCAACCAGGAGCTGCCAAAGCCCGTCCATCTGGAGCCGGACGCCTTCTCTCCTCTGGGGGACCAGGCTGCCGCCTGGGCGTCGCTGCACAGCTATGGTGCAGCGATAGAGGCCCTGCATGGTGTGCTGCTGCCCCGGCTCCGGGAGCAGGGCATGGAAAAGCTGTACTTCGATGTGGAGCTTCCTCTGTGCCGGGTGCTGGCGGATATGGAGCGCAGCGGCTTTTTGGTGGACGGCGGGGCCCTGGCCCGGTTTGGCCGGGAGCTGTCCGACACCATCGACCGGCTGGAGCAGCGGATTTACGCCGCCGCCGGGCAGCAGTTCAACATCAATTCCCCCAAGCAGCTGGGAAAGGTCCTGTTTGAGGACCTGGGCCTGCCCCATGGGAAAAAGACCAAAACCGGCTGGTCCACCAACGCCGACGTGCTGGAGAAGCTGAAGGACCACCCCCTGGTGGCGGACGTGCTGACCTACCGGCAGTATGCCAAGCTGAAAAGCACCTATGCCGACGGCCTGCTGAAGGTCATCGACCCCGACGGCCGCATCCGCACCAGCTTCCAGATGACGGTAACGGCCACCGGCCGCCTGTCCTCCACGGAGCCGAATCTTCAGAATATCCCCACCCGCACGGAGTTGGGCAGCAAAATGCGGGAGATGTTTGTGGCGGCCCCGGGCCATGTGCTGGTGGACGCCGACTATTCCCAGATCGAGCTGCGGCTGCTGGCCCACATCTCCGGCGACACCGCTATGCAGCAGGCCTTCCTGTCCGGGGAGGACTTCCACACCGTCACCGCCGCCCGGGTGTTCCATGTGCCCCAGGACCAGGTGACCCACCAGATGCGCTCCCGGGCCAAGGCCGTGAACTTCGGCATTGTCTATGGCATTTCCGCCTTCTCCCTGTCCCAGGATATCGGCGTCACGGTGCAGGAGGCCAAGGAGTATATGGACCGGTATTTTGCCACCTATACCGGCGTGAGGCAGTATATGGAGCAGGTGGTGTCCCAGGCCCGGGAGCGGGGCTATGTGGAGACCCTGTGGCACCGCCGCCGGGCCTTGCCGGAGCTGAAAAGCTCCAATTTCAACATGCGGTCCTTCGGCGAACGGGTGGCCCTGAACATGCCCATCCAGGGTACGGCGGCGGACATCATCAAGCTGGCCATGGTGCGGGTCCACCGCCGCCTGGCGGCGGAGGGCCTGGCCGCCCGGCTCATCATGCAGGTCCACGATGAGCTGATCGTGGAGTGCCCGGAGGAGGAGGCCCCCCGGGTGGAGGCCCTTTTGCAGCAGGAGATGCAGGGCGTGGCGGAGCTGTCTGTCCCCCTGCTGGCGGAGGCCCACACCGGCCGCAACTGGCTGGCCGCCAAGGGCTGATATTGCGTAACGAAACCATTAAGGAGCAAATACCATGACTGATTATTTTGCCGTGCAGCTGCCGCCGGAGCAGATCCGCAGCATCAGCTCCATCGGCCTGGCCCATATAGGCGACGCGGTGTATGAGCTGCTGGTGCGCACCTGGCTGTGCGCTGGGGGCAAGGCCACGGGAAAGGGCCTGCACCGGGCCGCGGTGGCCCTGGTGTGCGCCCCCCGGCAGGCGGAGCTGGCGGAGAAAATTCTCCCCCTGCTGACCCAGGAGGAGCAGGATGTGTTCCGCCGGGGCCGCAACGCCAACGTCCATTCCATCCCGGCCCATGCCAGCCGGGCCCAGTATCAGCAGGCCACGGCCCTGGAGGCTCTGCTGGGCTATCTGTATCTCCAGGGGCGGCACGACCGGGTCAACGAGCTGTTCTGCCGGATGATGGAGGGGGAGTAATATGCCGCTGGACGCCATTTGCCTGAGTGCCGTGGTCCGGGAGACCGCCGCCCAGGCGGAAAACACCCGCATAGAGAAGATTCAGCAGCCCGCCCGGGACCAGGTGGTGCTGCTGCTGCGGGGCGGGCGGCGGCTGCTGCTGTGCGCCGGAGCCACCCAGCCCCGGCTGCACCTGACGGAGCAGCTGCGGGACAATCCCTCCCAGCCGCCCATGTTCTGTATGCTGCTGCGCAAGCACCTGGCGGGAGGGCGCATTTTGTCCGTTGTCCAGGAGCCCCTGGAGCGGGTGGTGACCCTGACCATCCAGGCCGCCGACGAGCTGGGGGAGCAGCGCCAGTGGCGTCTGATCCTGGAGGCCATGCCCCGGCACGCCAATCTCATCCTGGTGGATCACCAGGGCCGGATCACCGACTGCCTGCGGCGGGTGGACTTCGAGATGTCCCAGCAGCGGCAGGTGCTGCCGGGCCTGTTCTATCATCTGCCGCCCCGGCAGGAAAAGCGCTCGCCGCTGGAGATCACCCGGGAGGAATTTCTGGAACTGCTGTCCGCCCTGCCGGAGGATACGCCTCTGGACGGGTGGCTGCTGGACACCTTCACGGCCCTGCCGCCGCTGATGGCCCGGGAGCTTGTCTGCGCCGCATACGGTGAGACAGACGCCCGTTTGTCCCGGGACAGGGGCGAAAAATTGTGGGACAGCCTTGGGACATGGCGGGACAGAATTGCCGGCGGCGGCTTTGTGCCCACCCTGCTGCGCCGGGCCGGCCGGCCGGCGGATTTTACCTATTGTCCCATCACCCAATACGGCCCGGCCATGGAGCAGGAGACCTTCGATTCCTTCGGCCGGCTGCTGGATGAATTTTATGAGGGCCGGGACCAGGCGGACCGGGTCCGGCAGAAGGGTCAGGACCTGATGAAGTCCGCCACGGCAGCCCGGGACCGGGTGCGCCGGAAGCTGGCGGCCCAGGAGAAGGAGCTGGCCGCCACCCGGGACCGGGAGCGGCTGCGCATCTGCGGCGAGCTGATCACCGCCAACCTCTACCGCATGGAGCGGGGCATGAACCGCCTGACGGCAGAAAATTACTATGAGGACGGTTGCCCGCCAATGGACATCCCTCTGGATGTGCGGCTGGGGCCCCAGGAGAATGCCGCCCGGTATTTCAAGCAGTATGCCAAGGCCAAGACCGCCGAGAAAATTCTGACGGAGCAGCTGGGCAAGGGCCGGGAGGAGCTGACGTACCTGGAAAGCGTGGTGCAGGAGCTGTCCCAGGCGGAGGCGGAGCAGGATTTCAACGACATCCGGGCGGAGCTGGAAAGCGGGGGGTACCTGAAAAACCGGGGCAAAAAGCAGCCGGGCTTTCAGCGGGCCTCCAAACCCAGGCAGTTTGTGTCCTCCGCCGGGCTGCGGATCCTGGTGGGACGCAGCAACCGGCAGAACGACCGGCTCACCGCCAAGGAGGCCGACCGGAGGGATATCTGGCTCCACACCCAGAAGATCCACGGCTCCCATGTGATTCTGTGCACCGGGGGCCAGGAGCCGGACGAGACCAGCCTGTATGAGGCGGCGTGCCTGGCGGCGTACTATTCCCAGGGCCGGGAGGCTGGGAAGGTGCCGGTGGATTACACCCCGGTGCGGTATGTGAAAAAGCCCGCCGGGGCCAGGCCGGGCATGGTGGTGTACACCACCTATCAGACCATGCTGGCCGTTCCGGACGGCCAGCTGGTGAAGAAGCTGGCTGGGAAGTAAATAAGCGCGATAAAGCTCAGCCCCCGCAGGCATTTGCCTGCGGGGGCTGGTTTTGCCTATGGGGTTAAGGGGGGAACCGTCCTTACCGGTTGGGCAGGGACTTCACGGTGACGGTGGTGTGGGCCACCAGCTTGCTGCCGCTGTAGACATGGATGAAGTAGGTGCCGGTGGTGTTGTGGTTCACCAGGGGCACGTTATAGGTCCAGCTGCCGCTGCCGCCGTTCTTGGCGGTGTACCAGACCAGGTCGTCCTGGCCGCCGGCGCTGCTCCACACGGCGAAGCGGATGCCGCTGTAGCTGCGGGCGGTATCCAGCCGGATGGACATGGTGCGGCAGTTGTCGGACACCTGGGCCGTGACGGTGTCGGGAGCCGGGAGCTTCGCCACCTGGGCGGTGGTGTTGCCGATGAGCCGGTTCTGGCCGGAGTCGGAGGAGTAGGCGTGGATGAAGTAGGTGCCGGTGCTGTTGTGGTTCACCAGAGGCACGGTGTAAGTCCACTGGCCGCTGGCGTTCTTCTTGGCGGTGTACCAGGTCAGGTCATCCTGGCCGTTTACGCTGCTCCACACGGCGAAGCGGACGTTGGAGTGGTTATGGCCGTTGCCGGCGTCCATGGTCACCGTCATGGTGCGGCATTCGCTGTCCACCACGGCGGAGACGGTGTGGCGCTTGGCGGGGGTGCTGGAGGTGTGGGACGCGCCGCAGTAGCGGCAGACGTACTTCACCTGACCGGCGCTGACGCAGGTGCTGGAATCGCTGGCCACGGTGTCGGTGTGGCCCACCACGTGGGTGTTCTGGAAGGTCAGACCGCCCAGCAGCTGGCCGTGGATGCCGTGGTTATACACATGGACCAGATACCGGCCCACCACGTTGTACTTGCACATGGGGACCCGGATGGTGTAGGTGCCGTCGCCGTTGGCGGTGGCATTGTACCAGACCAGGTCGTCCTGGCCGTCCTGCTGGCTCCAGGCGGCGGCCATGATGTTGCTGTAGTTCCTGCCCTGACCGGCGGGAGGCGTGATGGTGACCACGATCTCCTTTTCGTCGGCGGACATACGGCCCCGGATCAGCTGATACAGGCGGCCGTCGCTGCCGAATTCGTACCAGGTCTTGCCGATCAGGCGGCGGCCGGTGTACATGACGCCGAAGTCATCGCCCAGGTCGGAGGTCTCGAAGTAATAGGTGGCGTCGCCAATGTCCTTCCAGCCGGAGGCGATGCGGCCATTCTCGAAGTACAGGGTCTTGCCGTCGTCCCGCTTGACGAAGCCCGTGGGGCCGCTGACCACCACGCCGTCGTCAAAGACGAACTGCTTGCCGTACAGGGTGACCCGGCCATCGTAGGCGATGCCGCTCTTGTCGAAGCAATACACCTCGGGGTCGATGACGAACCAGCCGGTGTGCCAGGCGTTGTTATAGCTGTACATCCGCAGGCCGGTGGCCTCGTCCCGGGCCCAGCCGGTGTAGCCGGAGTCCTTCAGCTCCACGGTCTGGCCGCAGAAGGAGCAGACCAGCTTGCCGTCACGGACGTACACGGTGTCGCCGGAGAAGTCGTGGCCCTTGTCGCGGCATACGGAGGCGGGCACCCGCATGGTGTAGGTATCCAGCAGGGACTGGGCGCCCTCGGCGCTGACGGAGTAGGTGCGGACGGTCATGGCGTCGGCGGTGGCCTCCACGGCCAGGTACAGAGAGTCATACTCCTGGGACACCTGGGCGAAGTGGAAGTCGGGGTTGTTGACGGCCTTGTACTCGGTGCTGCGGGACTTTTCGCCCAGGTCGCCGCAGATGTAGTACAGCACGCCCTTGCCGTAGGTGGCGGGCAGGCGGCCGTTCTGGGTGGCCTCGGACACGGGCTGGCCGTTCTTGAGGACCATGGTGCGGGCATAGCTGTGGTCATGGCCGGAGAACACTACGTTGATGCCGGCGGCCTCAGCGGCGGCGGGAATATAGCGGTTGAAGGCCTCGCTGCTGCCGTTGGGATTGGTGTAATACGCGGGCTGGTGGACCGCCAGCACCTTCCAGGTGCAGTCGGACTTGGCGGCGTCCTGGATCAGCCACTGGCAGGCATCCTCCAGATTGGCGGCGAAGTTGATGACCGCCACGTACACGTCGCCGTACTCCACGGAGTAGTACAGCCGGTCGGGCAGGGTCCACAGGCTGGCGGCGTTGCCGCCGGACAGGTCGCCGTAGTACTCATGGTTGCCCATGACCTGCACCACGGGGAGGTCGGCGTAGTTCCGGGAGAACACGTCCAGGATCTCGCTCCACTGGCCCAGGTTGCCGCCGTTGTCCACAAAGTCGCCGGTCTGGATGCCGAAGTTCATGGACTGGCCGTTGATATTGGCGGCAATGGCGTTCATCAGCCGGATCTCATCCTGATCGCTTTCGACATTGCCGGAGAGCTGGGTATCGCCGATGACGAAGAAGCGGGTGGTGTCCGCGCCGGGCTGGCTGGTGGTGAAGGTCATGTTTTCAGACCACTTGCTGCCGTCACCCACCCGATAGACGTAGGTGGTGCCGGGCTTCAGGCCGGTCAGGGACACGGTACTGACATAGACGGCGTCGCCGGAGGTGGTGAACTCCCGGAGGGTCACCTGACCCTGGGCGCTGGAGGGGAAGCTGCCCTTGAAGCTGCTCTGCTGGCAGTACTGCACGGTGGCCTTGGCCTGGGCCGTCAGGGGATTGGTGACCCAGGTGATGTTCTGGCAGCTCTGGGCATTGGGGGTGGCGTTGAGCTGCACGAAGCTGGGCATACCATCGGTGCTGCCGCCGGCCCGGCGGGTGACGATGACCGTCTCAAAGGAGCGGTGATTGTCCTTCCGGGCGGTGACGCCGGTGCGGGAGCCGACGGAGAGCTTGTTGAAGTAGTCGGTGCTGATCTGGCCGGAGGCGTTGGTGGTGCCGATGCGGGTGTCGCCCACATACAGGTCCACGCCGGAGGCGGCCTTGCCGTTGATGTCCTTCACATACAGCCGGGCCGCTGCCGCGCCCTCCACCATGATGTCGGAAGTGACGGTGTAGTAGCCCTGCATGGGCAGACGCAGGCCGCCGGTGGAGGTGGTGTAGGTGACGCCGTCACAGGTGTAGGTCACGGTGACGGAGATGGGCAGGCTGTCCAGCGCCGTGGCCCCGGCGGGCATGGGCATGGTGAAGGTGAACAGGTCCTTTCCGGCAGAGCCGGTGCGGGTCATATTCACGGTGACGGTCTTTTCGGTGGTGGTGCGGCGGGCGGCAGAGCTGGAGCCCTGGAAGCCGGAGCCGTAGGCCAGGGAGGCGCAGGTGTTGAAGGCACCCTTGCCGCCGTTTTCGTCGGTGTCGAACAGGTCCACGTTGCCGTACACGATCTGGGCGGTGACGGAGTCGATCTTACCGGCGTTGGGGGAGGTGACGGACACCACATAGTTCTCGCCCACCAGGGCATAGGACGGGGTGTCCAGGGTCACGGTGGGGATATTGGCGGTGCCCTTCACGGTGAAGGAGCGGGTGACGCTGGCCCGGTTGCCGAAGCCGTCCATGATCTCCACCTTGATGCTGTGGCGGCCATTGGGCAGGGTCACCGTGCCGGTGACGGCCTGGTCGGTGTTGGCGAAGTTCCGGATATCCTGGCCGTCGATGGTGATGACGGTGTTCTCGGCGGACACGCCGGTGCGGTTCTCACCCTGGGGATCATAATACCCGGTAAAGAATTGCAGCTCATTGTCCGTCAGGACGGTGGAACCGTCCTCGGCCAGCTCCGTCAGGTCGGAATAGCCGGTGAGGGAGGAGCTGCCGCCCCGGACGGAGGTGATGACGGGGTTCTCCAGGTCGTCGGCGGTGGTACCGTATACCGCGCGGATGTTGTCCACATACAGGCTGCCGGCGGCACGGGAGCCGCAGGTGATCTTGTTGCCGTCCACGTCGCCGGTGCCGCCCTCGATGATGATGGTCCACAGCAGCACCTGACCGGCGGCGATCTTCAGGGGGTGATTCTCCACATCCTGGGCCTTGTCATACACGCTGCTGAGGTCTGCCTCCACATACTTCCAGCCGGTCCAGTTGATGCCGGTATACTGGGTGGTGGTGTCCACGGTCTGGCCGGCGGCGTTGACGGTGGTGGTCTTCAGGTGCAGCAGGCTGGTGGTGACGTACTTTTCCCCGTTCCAGTAGGACACGCTGGTGCTGAGCCAGTAGTTGGGCGTGCCCTCGGGGGCGTAGACCCACATGCCCAGGGCGGTGGGCTTGCCCTCGATGACCACGTCCTCGCCGCTGTAGCGCAGGTATTCGTTGGTGTTGTTGGTGCCGGAGATCTTGGTATAGTCGTAATGATACTCCAGGGACTTCTGGCCGAAGCGCACGGGGCCTTCATCGGAGCCTACCCGGCGGGCGTACATATCCCACGCGCCCTCCTGGGCGGTGGCGATGGCGCCCACATAGTATTCATAGCCCATGGAGCGGAACAGGGTGGCGGGGTCCTGGGCGCAGTCCCAGCTGTAGGGTGCGCCGGCGGAGTTGCAGTCCCATTCCGCGTTGCTGCTGATAAAGTCGGGGCATGCCAGGCCGAAATCGGTAATGGGCCCGTAAGGGATGTCCAGACCGTTGGGATCCTTGCTGACCTGACCGGCCACGCCGAAGCCCGCGTCGCTGACGCCGGGCAGATCATGGGCGCTGTGACCGGAAAAGCTATTCAGGTTGCCCCACACGGCGTTGGCACCCACGTTCACGCCGGACTTGGAGCTTTCATCCTCGAAATCCAGGAGGATGGTGGGCATTTTGCCGATCTCCACGGTGACGGTGTCGGTGAGCTTCTGGCCGTTGGCCTTGGTGTAGGTGACGGTGATCTCCGCCTTGCGGGTCTGGCTGGCCTTGGCCGCCGTGTGGAGCCGGTTGTCCACGATGGTGCCGATGCCGTCGGCGGAGACGCCCTCGGTCAGGGAGCGGATGCTCCAGGTGAAGTCGCCGTCGTGATAATGGATATCCCGCAGGCTGCTCTTGACGGTGAGGCCCAGGTCGCTGGTCTTTTCATAGTCCAGGGACAGGCTCTTGCCGGCGAAATACACCTGGTCGGGCTCGGCGATGGTGACGGAGGCGGAGCCAACGTCCTGCCCCTGATAGGTCAGGCGGACCCGGACCTCGCCCACATAGCCCTTGGCGGCGGTGAACACGCCGGTGGAGGCGTCGATCCGCCCGGCGGCGGGGGTGTCCAGCACCCAGGTCAGTCCGCTTTCCGGCAGGGCGGCCGCGCCGCCTGCGGAGTCAGCGCCCAGGGCCGTGAAGGCCACCTGGCTGCCGGGGGTATAGAGCTCATTCTGGGGGCTGACGGAGGCGTGGTCGAAGTCGCCGTCAAAGCGGGCGGTGGACACCACCAGCAGGGCGTCGGACACGGTGCGCTCCAGGCCGTCGCTGGGGCTGTTGCGCACCAGCAGCTCGTCGGTGCCCTCATAGCGGGCGGCCACGGTGGCGGAGCCGCCGCCGTCCAGATAGATGGCGGTGACGCAGCCGGCGTCCTTCAGGAAGCTGGCCACCTCATACATGCTCATGCCGATGGACATGGGCTCCTGGCGGCCGTCGGCCTCGAAGAACACCACGGAGCCGTCGGCACGGATGCCCACGCTGTTGCGGGGCATGCGGTCGCCCTGGTCCAGGCCGGGGACGATCTGGCCGTTTTCCACCAGCATATAGGGGCCGGAAACGGCCTCCACCACGTCGGAGGTGTCGCTGCCGGCGGGGCGGATGACGGCGGAGCCGTCCTTCAGAATGGCGAAGAAGGGCTCGGCGCCGGTTTTCACCAGGTTGCCCTCCATAATGAGGTAGCCGGTGGGGGCGCCGGTCTGCATATTGTAGTAGTCGGCGTTGGTGGCCAGGACCACGCGGCCCTCGGTATCCGAGGCCCGTCCGTAGGCAGCGGCCTGGGCGGTGGTCTGGGACATCTCCCATTTCAGCTTTCCGCCGTCCACCATGGCCTTGCGCTGGGCGGCGGTGCTGCCGTCATAGTAATATCCGGTGTAGCTGGCCTTCAGGGTCACGTCCTTGGACAGGTCGATCTCCGAAAGGTAGCCCACCACCTGGCTGCCGTTGACGTTGCGCATGACCACCTTTTCCAGGGTCACGCCGCTGGCCACGGCATTCTTGGTGCGGGTAATGGGGGTGAGCCCCGCGGCGTTGCCGGCCAGGGTATCCGCCTGGGGCAGCTGGGCATCGGGTTCGGCGGTGTCGGGCTGGGTCTGCTGGACGACAGCATCCGGCTCCGGCTCCTGGAGCCCGGCGGCCCAGGCCTGGGGCATGACCAGGCTGGCGGCCATCAGCAGCGCCAGAAGCAGTGATAGTGCTCTTTTCATCTTTTTCCTCCGTTACAGTTTGATTTCCAACACTTGATCGGGGTGCTCTCTCCGGGGTGCGGTCCCTCCTTTCAGCTTACATAGGCGGTGGTGTGGGCCACCAGGTTCTGTCTGGTATTGCCGTAGACATGGATGAAGTAAGTGCCCTTGTCCCGGTGCTGGGACAGGTTCACGGTATAGGACCAGTCGCCGTTGGACTGCCTGACCGCCTGGTACCACTGCAGGTCGTCCTGGCCGTTGGCTGCGCCCCAGGTGGGGAACCAGACCTTCGTCAGATCGCTGCGGCCCGTCAGGGTCACGGTCATATAGCGGCCGCCGTCGTGGAGGCGGGTCCATACCTGGGGGGACACCACCTGGGACACGGAGGCGGTGGTGTGGGCCACCAGGTTCTTCTTATTGTTGCCGTAGGCGTGGAGGAAGAAGCCTCCCGCGCTCTTATGGTTGGCCAGAGGCACCCGGCAGGTCCAGGAGCCGTCCGGCTGCTTGGTGGCCTCGTACCAGCGCAGGTCGTCCTGGCCGTTCACGGCGCTCCAGGTGGGGAACCAGACCTTCGTCAGGTCGCTGCGGCCCGCCAGGGTTACGTCCAGATACCGGCCATCGGCGGACAGCACCGCCTGCATGCCGGAGCGGACCGGCTGGGGGGGCTGCTCGGGCTGGGAAGGCTGGGAGGGCTGGGAAGCCTGAGGTACGGTAACGGTGGTGTGGGCCACCAGATTCTTCTTGGTATTGCCGTAAGCGTGGATGAAGTAGACGCCGGTGCCGGAGTGGTCCGACAGGGCAATGCGGCAGGTCCAGGAGCCGTCGGTCTGCCTGGCGGCCTCATGCCAGCGCAGGTCGTCCTGGCCGTTGACCTGGCTCCAGGTGGGGAACCAGACCTGGGTCAGGTCGCCGCGGCCCGTCAGGGTCACGTCCAGATACCGCCCATCGGCGGACAGGGCGGCCTTCATCTCCGGCCCGGGGATCTTCTCCACATAGGCGGTGGTGTGGGCCACCAGGTTCTTCTTGTTGTTGCCGTAGGCGTGGATGAAATAGGTGCCGGTGGTGTTGTGGCGGGACAGGGCCACGGAATAGGTCCAGGAGCCGTCGGCCTGCTTCTTGGCCTCGTACCACTGGAGGTCATCCTGGCCGTTCTTCTCGCTCCAGGTGGGGAACCAAACCTGGGTCAGGTCGCTGCCGCCGGTGAGGGTCAGGTTCAGATACCGTCCGTCAGCGGACAGGGCCGCCTTCAGGGCGGGCTTTTCCGGCTGCACCAGGTTGTCCACTACCACGGTGCCGTGGTCCAGCAGACCCTGGGGCAGGCCGTTCTGATTGTAGACATGGACCATATAGGTGCCGGTTTCCTGGTGGTTGACCAGGGGCACCTCGGCCACCCAGCGGCCGTCCTGCTGCTTGGCCTGATACCAGTGCAGGTCGTTCTGGCCGTCCTGCTGGCCCCAGACGGCGAAGCGCAGGGAGGTCTGGCTGGGAGCGGAGTAGGTCAGGTACATCACCGTGCGGCTGGCGTTGAAGTAGTACCCCAGCTGCTGGGGACGCACGGTGGGGGTAAAGGCACCGGCCCGGCCGGTGAGCCAGGTGCGCACCCGGCTGAGGGCCTCGTCATAGGTGGGGGCGAAGGGGGTGCCGCCGGGCTTGGGATTGGCTGTGCCTAAGGTGCTCCAGCGCAGGTAATTCAGGTCGGCGGAGACGCCGATCTCGTCCCGCAGGCCGTCCACCTGACCGGCCATGCCGGTAAGCACCGGCTTATACCGGGCGTACAACTCCTGCACCCGCTGGTAAAACGCCGGGATGTTCAGCATCTTCTTCATCAGCACAGAGGTGCTGCTGGCGTTGTAGTCGGTGACCTTTTCATTCTTATTGCCCATGCAGGTGTCAAAGTCCCACAGGGGGCCCACATGGAGCACATCGGACGCGCCGTCCTGATACCAGAAGAAGCTGGTGAAGAAGGACTCGCCGTTGAGAACGTACTCGTTCATCAGATAGTAGCGGGCCAGGGAGTCCACGTCGATCATTTCATTGAGCTGGCTCAGGGACAGATTCTCCCAGCCCTGGGAGGTCAGCGCCGTGGTCAGGCGGGTCATGGCCGTCTGGAAATTGGTCATGGCCTGCTGAATGTGTTCGTCGTCCTCCTCCACGATCTCCTTCAGGGCGAAGTAGCTGTTCAGCCGGCCCTCGAAGAAATAGTGGTCCTCGTCCGTGGCGAAGCCGTTGTCCAGCTCGAACATGGCCCCGGCGGGGTCCTGCAGGTTCAGGCGGCCCTTGCCGATCTCGGCCTTTTCGCCCAGCAGGTACACGCCCAGGTACTGGCCGTCTATCCACAGGTCCACATATTGATATTCCGTCACGAAGGGGAAGTCCATCTGCTCCGCCGCATCATACACCAGCCGGGTGCGGATCATGCTGTCGTCGGAGGCGTTGGCCAGCAGAATCCACTTCTTGGCGGCGGGCATGCCCAGCACGGAGGTCTTTTTGCTGAACTTGATCTGGTAGGGCTTTTTGGCGTATTCCCGCCAGGTGGAGTTGCCCCGGCCCTTGATCTCCACGGTGCCGGTGAGGACGTCGTCCCCGTCCGTCAGCACCAGGTCGTTGCCGGGATACTTCACGTCCTTGTCCTGGTGGATCTGGTCCAGGGTGGTACCGTTGAGGGTCAGCCGCAGGCTGGGCAGACTGCTCTGCCGCAGGCACACCGTCTCGGTCCTGCCGCCCTCCAGGGTCAGGGTCACCCGGTCACGGTCGGCGAAGGCCCCGGTCAGGGTGCCACTATCCCGGTCCAGGGCGCCGGCGGAGGCCGCCGTTACCCTGCCGCTGAAGGACAGGACCGTGTCCGCCGGGCTTTCGTCCTGGGGCAGGAACAGGTACCACACCCCGTCCTTTTCGGATTGGTACCCCTGGTTGGTCCACTGCCGGGCATCCACGGTCCAGCAGCGGAAATCGTTGTCTCCGGCGAAGGCCGTGGCCGTCAGCAGCACCGTCAGCAGGAGGGCCGCCAGCAGCGCCCACAGCCAGGCGCCGGATTTTTGGATTGCTTTCATGCATCTTTCTCCCATCTGAAAGGATAGAGCGGCTGCGGGCAATTTTACACGATAAAGCGCCGCTGTTCCGCTAATTACACTCTATTATAACAGGTACACTGCGAAATATCAACCGCTTTTTGCTGCGTGCCCGCCAAAAATCAGGTAAATTTTTGGATGAAACGTATAAAATAAGTGCTCCCGGCGCGGCCGGAAGTGCATCTGTAAAATGAAAGTAGACACTCACAAAAGTGTGGGTGTCTACTTTTTTC
>ENA-OVGB01000797-OVGB01000797.1-human-gut-metagenome-genome-assembly--contig:-NODE-797-length-33382-cov-7.427011_pt1 | contig 33382 bp, 27 predicted proteins | sample MGYA00237767_ERZ505413 | MGnify/ENA primary metagenome ERZ505413 (study PRJEB26158, sample SAMN06016410) | human gut metagenome | biome: human gut; feature: ankylosing spondylitis patient; material...
TCCACGGCAAAGGCTGGCTTTCTGACCGCCATGTATGTGGTGCTGGTGCCGGTGTTCGGCCTGTTTCTGGGCCGGAAGGGCAGTGCGCAGCTGTGGGTCAGCATGGTGGTGGCCGTGCTGGGCCTGTATCTGCTGTGCATGAAAAACGGCTTTGGCAGCATCGAATCCAGCGACTGGCTCCTGCTGAGCTGTGCAGTGCTGTTCAGCTTCCAGATCATTGCGGTGGACCACTTTTCCCCGCAGGTGGACGGCGTGCGGCTGAGCCTTGCCGAATTTCTGGTGGTGTCGGTGGAAAGCACCGCTGCGGCCCTGCTGTTCGAGGCACCTTCCGCAGCGCAGTTCGCGGAGAATGCGCTGCCGATCCTCTACTGCGGCATCATGTCCAGCGGCGTGGCCTACACCCTGCAGATCCTGGGCCAGCGGGACCTGAATCCCGCCATTGCCAGCCTGATCATGTGTCTGGAAAGCGTGTTCAGTGCGCTGGGCGGCTGGATGCTGCTGCACCAGAACCTTTCTGCCCGGGAAGTCTTTGGCTGCGTGCTGATCTTTGCTGCCGTGGTGCTGGCTCAGCTGCCGCTGGAAATGCTGCGCCGGGTCAAAAAGGCGTCCTGACCCATGGCAGAAAAGCAGCCGGGGCCGCAGCTGCGCACGGCAGGCGGCATCCGGTACGAGCTGACCCGCAAAAAGGTGAAGAACCTGAACATCCGTGTGCGGGAGGACGGCACCGTGGCGGTGAGCGTGCCGCTGCGCACGAGCGCGGAAGCTGCGGACCGCTTTGTGGCCGAGCGCGCCCAATGGGTGCAGGAGGCCCGGGAACGTGCCCGGCGGCGTGCCGCCCGGGACGCACAGCCCCTGCCGGACAGGGAGACCGCGCTGGCGTACTTTACGGCCATGAGCGATAAGGTCTACCCGGCCTTTGCCGAAGTGCTGGGCGGACACAAACCCGTCATCAAGGTGCGCAGCATGACCAGCCGGTGGGGCGTGTGCTTTATGGCAAAACGGCAGATCACCTTTGCTTTGCAGCTGTATCATATGCCCCCGGCGGCGCAGATCTATGTGGTAGTGCATGAGTACTGCCACTTTTTGCAGCCCAACCACAGCCCGGCTTTCTGGGCTGAAGTGGCGAAGCTGATGCCGGACTGGAAAGCCCGGCGGGATTTATTAAAATAGGAGAGAAAATCTTTTGGAAAGCGAAAAGACCTCCGGCGGCGATAAATATTCGAAGCTCGCCGGCAATACCATCATCTTTGCCATCAGCAGCTTTTCGTCCAAGCTGCTGACGCTCATCGTTCAGCCGTTCCTGACGTACGCGATGGCCGAGATTTCCGACCTCGGCCTGTCGAAGATTTTGAGCCAGTACGCCAACCTGCTCATCCCCTTTGTGTCGATGGGCATGTCCAACGCCATCATCCGCTTCGGTCTCGACAAGGGCAACAGCGAAAAGCAGGTGTTCACCAACGGCCTGCTCACCATCCTCGGCGGCTTCGGCATCCTCGTGCTCTGCTGGCCGGTGGCGCAGTTTTTGCCCGATATGGCCCAGTACGGCCTGCTCATTTATATTTATGTCCTGATGAGCTGCCTGCGCACCCTCTGCACCCAGTTCGTGCGCAGCCGCCAGTGGAACAAGCTGGTGGCTGTGGACGGCGTGCTCTGCACCGTGGCGACCATGGCGTTTTATGTGCTCTATCTGGTGGGTTTCAAGTGGGGCGCCAACGGCTATCTGCTGGCCATCATCAGCGGCGACTTCGTGAGCGTGCTCTTCCTGATGTTCACCGGCAAGCTCTGGGATTTCATCGAGCTGAAGGGCGTCAACAAGACCCTCTGGAAGCAGATGCTCCACTTCTCGCTGCCCATGATACCGGCCCAGATAAGCTTCTGGATCATCAACGCATCCGATTTGTTCTTTGTGCGTGAGATGTGCGACGGCCTCGACGGCCACAGCGGCGACGCATGGAGCGGCCTGCTCTCCACCGGCTACTTCCTGCCCACCATCCTCACGACGCTGGGCCTTATCTTCTACGACGCATGGCAGCTGTCGGCTGTCACCGAGGAAGAGGGGAGAGCCAAGTTCTTTACCCAGATCTTCCGCACCTATTCCAGCGTGCTGTTCTGCTGTGCAGCGGGCATCATCTGGCTCTGCCGCCCGGTCATGCACGTCATGAAGTCCAACTACTATTACGCATGGCACTTCGTGCCGTTCCTCGTGCTGGCGTCTACCTGCAGCTGCTTCAACCAGTTCATGAACAGCGTCTATGTCGTGAATAAGAAGTCCCAGCGCAGCATGGTCACCATGATGGCCGGTGCCATCAGCAACTGCCTCATGAACTACTTCTTCATCAAGTGGTGGGGCCCTGTGGGTGCGACCTATGCGTCCTTCCTCGGCCTCGGGCTGGTGTTCACTCTCCGCGCCATGGATGCCCACGGCATGATCGGGATGCGCGTCCACCCGGGCCGTGTCCTCGTCAACGCCGCCGCGCTGGTGTTCGAGGCTTTCGTGCTGCTGGCCGAGACGCCGCTGTACGGCCTCTGGACGGGCATCATTACCGCCCTCATCATCCTGTATAACTTCTCCGGTGTCTGGGCCATGGCCCGCATCCTGCTGCCTAAAATTCTGGGCCGCCGGGGCAAGGCCCTTGTGGCTGTCGTGGACGGCTGGGCAGCCAAAAAGTAAAAATGGATCTATAAGCGCTCTGTCAGGCGGCTTTCGGGCCGCCCGGCGGGGCGCTTTTCCGTAGTCCAGAAGAAAAAGCCCCCACATCGGCAGTCCGATGAAGGAGCTTTGGATTCAAAGATGCAGTTGTTTTTCGAGCCAGCCGGCGATGTCCGCAAACACCTCGGCTTTGTTCGTCTCCACCAGCAGCTCGTGGCGGGCGCCGGGGTAGAATTTCGACTCGATGTTCCCGACACCGGCGTCCCGGAGGCTCTGGATAGCCCGCCGGACTCCGGCGGTGCGCTCGCCCACAGGGTCGGCGTCACCGGCGAGGAAGAGAAGGGGCAGGTCTTTCGGTATCCCGGCCAGAACGGCGGGGTCGTACAGCCGCAGGATGCCTGTGAACATGCTGTAGTAGGCGTTCAGGGTGAAGGTGAACATGCAGCGCTCGTCGGCGCGGTACTTGTCCACTTCGGCCTGGTCACGGTTGAGCCAGTCCTGAGGCGTGCGGCCCTCGAGGCCCCTGTTGTAGCCGAGGAAGGAGAGGTTCGCCACCAGCTTGCTGCGGTGCTCCCAGCCGAAAAAGACGGCCAGCACCCGGCAGAGCGCCCGGGCCGTGGCGACCAGCGCTTTGGGCTGGAAGCCGGTACCCATGATGATGGCTCCGTCAAGCTCATCGCCCCACTCGCAAAGGTACTGCCGGGCGTAGAACGAGCCCATGCTGTGGCCCAGCAGAAAATAGGGGACACCGGGATAGAGCTGCTTCGTCAGCGCAGTGACGGCGTGGAGATCGTCGAGGACGGCGCGGTTGCCGTCGGGCTGGGCGAAATAGCCGTAATCCGCCCTGGTGCGGATGGAGCCGCCGTGGCCCAGATGGTCGTGGCCGGTGACGAGGATGCCCCGGGCGGCCAGATACTCGGCCAGAGGCTTGTATCGGTCGATGAACTCCACCATGCCGTGGGAGAGCTGCAGGATGGCCCGCACCTCGCCCTCCGGCACACAGCGGAATGCATGGAGCGTCCGGCCCGGTACGCAGGAGGGCAGGGTGAAGTCGATCATCTGACTCATGTGATTCTCCTTTTCGGTTTACAGCGCAGCGATCTTGGCCCGGCAGGCGGGGCAGATGCAGTAACCCTCATACTGGGCCATGTCGGCCGCCAGCTCACCGCAGAAATCGCAGCTGCCGGCGGGACGGTGCTTTTTGAGGATGATCTGATCGCCCTCCACGAAGATCTCGAGCTTCGAGTCCTTGTCGATGTGCATATTGGTGCGCAGCTCCTTGGGGAGGACGATGCGGCCCAGAGAATCGATGCCCCGAACGATGCCAGTTGTTTTCATATTCATTTCTCCTTTTCAGTGTGTCCGGAAAGATGGCAGAATGAGCGTCGTTTACACCGACACAACGCAAAAAATGTTCCTGTGCAGGAAAAACAGGAAAATTCTGTCAACTTCGTGCCTGTTCAGTATACAAAAAGTTGAGCCATTCGTCAATCTAAACGGGCGGATTCGACAAAAACTTCTCAAAGAAGCAAAGAGGGGCCGCTTTCCAGCAGTCCCGTCTCGTTTTTCTGATTCACTTTCCAGTGGCAGGCGTCTGGCGATAGATGCCCAGGCTGTTGTCCGGTATTGGCATCTCCACCCGGGAGGCACGGTCGTTCACGGCCACCATCATCGCGGCCATTGCGGCCAGCACCACGGCAATGATGAGCCACTTTACAAAATTTGGCAGTTTTTTCATTTGTTACATCCTCAGTTGGTTTTCGGTCGGCAGAGGGTGCGGGCGTGGGCCAGCAGTTCCGCTGCCTCCGGCCCGGAAAGCTGTTTCACCCACGCCGGGCGCTCTGCTGCGCCCGGGCCGGTGCTGTCAGCTTCCGCAAAGCTGGCAAGGCCGGTATCGGTGCGGTCATTCCATGCGATAAAACCTTCCGGTGCGATGTGGGCGCCGAGACGGCAGTCCAGCACCGCCGTCTTGCCCTCGGGACGCCACGGACGCCCCAGATAGACGCTGCCCGGCGGGCAGTCGGAGACGAAATCGCAGTTCCAGAACACAAAGCCCAGTCCATTGGCTTTGCCCGAAGGAGCTGTGACATAGCTGTGGGGGATGTGGTTGTCCACCGTGCGGATGACACAGTTTTCGAAGAGGGCGTCGCCGCCGCCGAAGATGAAATCAATGTCGCCCGCGATCTCACAGTCGGTGTAGTACTGGGCGGTCGGTTTGCGGGGCGCAAGACTGCGCGGGCCGAGAAAGCCGTCCTTCTCCCGCTCCTTTTCGGGCAGCGGGGCGCAGAAAAGCGTGTCCTGACTGCCCAGCAGCTTGACCCGGCGGAACACCGCCCGGGTGCTGTCCACATAGGCCGCGACGGCCTGCCCGGCTTTCGCGCCCGGGCCGGCGTCGTTTTCAATCGTCATGTCCTCCACGCAGAGCGTTTCGCCGCTGAAAAAGGCGGTGTAGCTGCGGAAGGTATGGGTGGGCCGCCCGTCCTTGTGGGGCAGCTTGCCGCCGTCGCCCCACACGAGTTTTGTCTTATCTGCACCCACCCCTCGCAGGGTGATGCAGCGCTTTTCGCAGACCAGCTTTTCCCGGTAAATGCCGGGACCGACCTGCACCAGTGCTTCCTCCTCATAAGGTACGGCCAGCACCGCCTCCGCGATGGACGCGAAGTCGCCGCTGCCGTCCTGTGCAACTGTAACTGTCAGCATATATGTCTCTCCTATGATCGATTCAGATACTGATAAGTATACCCCCTCGCCGCCCAAAAAGCAACTCAGCTGTTTTCGAGCCGGAGGACAGCGGCGGTAATGTCGTCGGGACGGCCCCGCTGGACGGCGCGGGCGCGGGCGGCTTCCACCAACTTTTTCGCCAGAACGTCGGGCTGTTCTGCCTTGGCAGCGGAGAGTTCCAGCTGCTGCATCACCCAGCCGGGACCGTCCACCAAGAGGCCGTCCGACACCAGCACCACATAGTCCCCCGCCGCCAGATGCACCACCCGGCTCTGCCCGCTGACGCCGCCGAGGATGCCCATCGGCAGGCTGGCTTCGCCCACAGCCCGGGCCTTGCCCCCATGAACGAGGAAGCCCGGGGCCGCACCGGCCTTGAAGAGCCGGGCTGTGCCGGTATAGAGGTCTACGCTCACGAGGTCGAGGGTCGCGCCGCTCTCCTCGTCGCTCTTGAGCGCCAGCGCTACATTCACGAGCCGGGCCGCAAGCTCTGCGGTAAAGCCCGCTTTGAGCAGGCGTGCCGTCAGCTCTGCGGCGAGGTTGCCGTCTACTGCCGCCGGACGTCCCGTTCCCATGCCGTCGCAGAGTATCATCTGGGCCGCTGCCGCACTGCAGAACTGCTGGACTGCGTCGCCGGAGATCTCGCCCCGCGCCGCCGCGCCCGCCGTCCCGAATACGGCCCGGAGCAGGGGCTTTTCGGCAAAGAGCAGGGTGGTCATCCCCTTGCAGGAGAGCACCTGCGGCGGCTCGAGGCTGCGGCGGCAGATATGCCCCACCTCTCCGGCCAGAGCGGCCAGCTCTTTTTCATTGAAGCGGGTGCGGGGCAGCGTCACTGCCGCCCGGGTGCGGCCCAAATCGTCCAGCGTCACAGCACATTCCAGCGGCGGCGTCCCCAGCTGAGCGAACAGCGCCGACACCCGGCCAGACTTGTAGGGCTCCGGGCTTCCGGGACGGCCCAGCTGTTCGCTGAGGACGCCCAGTGCATCGGCCACGGCGCTGTACTGTTCAGTAAGGGCCGTCCGCATGGCCTCGGAGTGGACGCGGGCCTCCCGGCGGCTGCGGTAGAGTGCAAACGCCTTGTCCCCCGCCGCGCAGAGCGCCGCCGGGTGGATGCATCGCGCCAGCTGACCGGGCAGAAGTGCCGCTTCCAGATGGCCTTTTTCTTCCAGAATGGGGCGCAGGGCCTCCATTCCTTCCAGCGTGGAGGCGTGCTCCTGCTTCCAGCAGACTTCCCGCCGTCCGCAGTTGGCGCAAAGGCCGTCGTGGATGTTGTCGATGACCCATCGGAAACCCTCGCACCGGCGTGGAAAAGCGTCGTATACCTCGTTCACCGTCTCCGCCAGCGAGGAGAGGCTTTCGGCCACCGCTTCCAGCCGGGTCGCGGCGGCAGAGAGGCGCGGCCGCTCGTCGCCGGGCGGGTCGTCCTCTTTGAGGGCAGGCATCAGCCAGCCCGCGGGCAGCAGGGTGCAAAGCCCCGCACCCGCCCCGGCACTGAGCAGAAAGCTGAACGCCCCCGCCAGCGGCTGGATGCAGAGCACCCCCGCCACACAGCCGCCCGCATAGGCCGCAAGCCCCTCCACCCGTCGCGCCGGGGCAAGCACTGCCGCAGCGGCACACCCACAGGCAAGCCCGGCGGCGGCAGGCGCAAGGGCAGGGTCTGACGCGGCCAGAGCCGCACCCGTCACCCCGCTGAAAGCCAATGCCTCCAGCGGCAGGCCCTTGCAGCAGAGGGCCAGCTCTGCCGCCGCACAGGCCATCACCCCGGGCAGGAAGAAGCCAAAGCTCATCCCGCCCAGTGCGGCGGCCACAGCGGCAGACAAGATCAGACTGCCCATGCCCGGTTTTTCGGGCGGGAAGCGCCGCAGGCCGTACCCCGCCGCCGCTGCCAACAGGGCGTCGCCGCCGCAGAACAGGATGGTCTGAACGCCGTTTTCCTCCCCCGCTGCGAAGCAGACTGCGCTTCCCACCAGTGTGCCGCAGCCAGCCGCCACCGCCGGGACGAATCGGCCGGGCCAGAGCCACCGTGCCGCTACCGCCGCACCCAGTGCGCAGAGCAGGCAGACGCTCTCCACGGTCAGCGTTCCGAAACTCCGGGCCAGCACCCCCAGTGCGGCCCCAGCGGCTCCCACAGCGAAGCAGTCCTCCGCAAAGCCCAGCGTCAGCCCCAGCCCGAAAGGCATCAGCGCACCGTACAGCACGGCCCAGCCTCCAGCCAGCCCCAGCAGGAACGCGCTCCCCTGCCGCAGGGCAGGCCGCACTGCCGCCCGCGCCCGGAGCGCACCGTTCACCCGCTTTTTCCCGTCTGTGAGCTGTATCGTCCGAAAAGATACCTGCATGAAAAAATCCCCGCTTTCCGGCGGGGATCTTTTGCAATATCACGCTGTGCTGTTCTGTTTCCCGCGCCTTCTGCGTATACTGTAGCGCAGAGTGCGCGCAGTTTTTGGCGGGGTGATGGGATGGGATAAAATCTCAGCAGAAGTAGTGCGCTTCGCCAAAAAAGCTCGTCCATTTTGCGACCACCTCGGCACTTCGCGCCTCAATGATGGCCATGATGTTCCGCAGAATGCGGGGCGGTATCTGCGAATTGTTATTGCTCAGATAGCACTTTCCGGCTCGTGTTATCCATATCTTGGTGGCGTTTGCGCTGGGTGCGCCCTGTGCCACATGAACATGGATAGGCTCCAGCGGCTCGTTCTCATTGGCCCAGAAATAGACCCAGTAAGAGCCTATCTTAAAAACCTGCGGCATTTTCGACCCCTCCCTCTTTGGAGAACTGCAGAATCAGATGAGCCGTAGATTCCACAAGCTCCTGATACCGGGCAATTTCCTCCGGGGTAAAGCCGTTGATGTCTTCCCATTTGTAATCCGGAAGATAGCAGACAGCAGAATGGAAGCAGTCTTTTGCATCCGGCTTTTCAAAATAGACCTTCACGCGGCCATCCGGGAGCATCTCCGAATGGACGACCTCGGTGTTATCGTCCAACGTCATAAACGGATACATCATACAGACTGCCTCCTCACTTTTTATTATAAGGTATTTCAGCCATTCAGCTTCTCGATAGCGGCCTTCACCCGCTCGAGGGTCGTTTCGCGGCCCATCATGCAGGCGAGGTCGGTGCCGCCGCCGGGGGTACGCTGCTTGCCGGAGAGGGCGATGCCCAGCGGGTAGAGCAGCCAGCCATTCTTCTTGCCCAGCTCCTCGGCCTTGGCCTTGCAGGCGTCGAAGACGGTGTCACGGTCATTGAAGTCCAGTGCCTCGTCGCTCAGCACGGGCAGCAGGGCTTCCAGTGCCTCCTTTGCGGACTCAGGGGTGGTCTTCTGCTTCTTGTTGGCGTAGAGGCTTACGTCATACTCGGGCATGGCGTCGAAGAAATCCAGCTGCTCGGGGATCTCACCCAGGACCTCGCAGCGGGGCTGCAGGTTTGCACAGAGCAGCTTCTTGTTGATGGGGGTATGGACGGCGCTGTCGATCCAGGGCTCAGCCTTGGCGAGGAACTCCTCGGGGGACAGGCGGCGGATATACTCGGCGTTGATGGCCCGCAGCTTGAGGGGGTCGAAGATGGCGGGAGACTTGGAGATGCCGTCCGGCGTCCAGATCTTGACCAGATCAGCCAGCGAGAAGATCTCCTGCTCGGCGTACTCGCCCTTGGGGCTCCAGCCCAGCAGGCAGATGTAGTTCAGGATAGCCTCGGTCAGGTAGCCCTTTGCAACAAGATCCTGATAGCTGGCGTCGCCGTTGCGCTTGGACAGCTTGTTCTGAGCGTCCTTCATGACCGGCGGGCAGTGGATGTAGTTGGGGATGTTCCAGCCGAAAGCCTGGTACAGCAGGTTATACTTCGGGGTGGAGGACAGATACTCGCTGCCGCGGATGACGTGGGTGATGCCCATGAGGTGGTCGTCCACGACATTTGCGAAGTTGTAGGTGGGCATACCGTCGGTCTTGATGAGGATCTGGTCGTCCATCTCGCTGTTGTTGACCTCGATGTGGCCGTAGACCATATCGTCGAAACCGGTCACGCCCTCGCGGGGGATCTTCTGGCGGATGACGTAAGGCTCACCGGCGGCGAGGCGCTTTTCCACCTCTTCCTTGGGCAGGTCGCGGCAGCAGCCATCATAGTGGGTCATCTCACCGTGGGCGCGCTGCTCGGCGTGGAGGGCTTCCAGACGCTCCTCGGTGCAGAAGCAGTAATAGGCCTTGCCCTCAGCCACCAGCTGCTCGGCATACTGCTTGAACATACCCATGCGCTCGCTCTGGACGTAGGGGCCGACGGGGCCGCCGATGTCCGGGCCTTCGTCCCACAGCAGGCCGGTCTCCCGCAGGGTGTTGTAGATGACATCCACAGCGCCCTCCACGTAGCGGCCCTGGTCGGTGTCCTCGATGCGGAGGATGAAGGTGCCGTCATCGTGCTTGGCCATCAGGTAGGTGTACAGGGCCGTGCGCAGGTTGCCAACGTGCATATAACCCGTAGGCGAGGGAGCAAAACGGGTGCGGATATTATTGTTCGGCATAATGATTTCTCCTTTTAATCTATCATAGGCAAATGAATTGCAAATATCTCTGCCTAAGTTTACCCTCTCCGGCCCTGTTTGTCAACGGAGACAGCAAAGAGAAGCGGCCTTGGCTGGAAAGCGGCCCCGTTTTTGCATGACACCGCAGTCTCCCGCATATGCTGTACGGACAAATCTGAATGGGTGGGAGGCAAGGGTATGTTTGTGGTCACACTGAGTAAGGCAAGCGTCAAGAAGCTGGGCGTGGGGGCGATGTGCTGTGCGCTGGTGGTGTTCAGCGCCATGCTGGGGCGGTACATCAGTACCCGCTCGGTGGCTGTCGCGGCGGCAAGTAATAAAATCGAGAGTGCGCAGGACATCCAGACCTGGTTCACGGGCTACGGGCTGGACGTGGACGGCGCGTCCATCACCGCCGACAAGGTGAAGATCCCCCGCAAGTGGGATGACAGCTTTTCGGCCTTTAACGGGGTGGTGCAGCAGAGCGGTATGGACCTGGCCCGCTACAAGGGCAAGACGGTGGAGAAGTGGACAGCGCTCATCCCGGCGGCCAGCCGGGGCGATGTGAGCAGCTACGGCGTGCTGCTGGTCTACAAGAAAAAGGCCGTGGGTGCGTATCTGTTGGAAAAGCCCTCCGGCACCGTCACCGGGCTGAAAGACGCCCAGACCGCGATGGCCCTGCAGGAGGCCGAACAGGTGTCCGGCGAGGACTTCAGCGGGGACTGGGGCGAACGGCACGAGGATGAACTGACCGACGGGCAGGCCCAGCAGACCTCGGGCGAAGATTTCAGCGGCGACTGGGGAGAGCGCCACGACGGCGAGCTGGGCGCGGAGGGTCAGGCCCAGCAGACTTCCGGCGAGCCGGACGCTGCACAGGAGCAGCCCGTGCAGTACACCGACCTGCCGCTGGATGCCGAGGGATACCCCGTCGAATAACCGTCATTCTGTACAAAAAAGTGCGATGAAACAGAAAAATTGTGCAGTAGTGGTATTTCTGTAGAAAGATTCTGTTCAATGTTACTAAAATTTTTGATAAAAAATCGGCAATATGAAAGGGTGAAAAAAGAACGACTAAGGTTTATAATAAAGATAAACATCCAGCAGCCAGAAGGTTCGAGTGCTGCGTCCCGAGGGGTAGGGTGAGCTGCCCAGGAGGACCGGATGAAGTAAGGAGAAAATGATCATGAAGGAATTCCAGTACACCGTTAAGGATGCCTGCGGCATCCACGCCCGTCCCGCCGGTCTGCTCGTCAAGGTGGCCAAGGGCTTTGCCAGCACCGCCACCCTCGAGAAGGGCGGCAAGACCTGCGATCTGCGCAAGCTGATGGCCCTGATGGGAATGGGCGTCAAGCAGGGCGACACCGTTACCATCAAGGTGGAGGGCGACGATGAAGCCGCCTGCGCCGAAGCTATCCAGAAATTCCTGAGCGAGAACGTCTGATCGCCCAGCGTGATGAGAAGCCCTTGCGGGGAATGTCCTGCGGGGGCTTTTTGTTACGGAACACAAAACAGCAAGAATAAGGAGAAATTGCAATGCAGGTAGGTACCGGTAAAAGCATCCTGAATGGCATTGCCATCGGAAAGCTGAAGATCTATAAGAAAAAAGATACCGTCATCTCTGCCGCCGAAGTGGCCGACAACGCCGCTGAAGTGGCCCGTTTTGAGGACGCCCGCGCCAAGGCCATCGACCAGCAGACCGCTCTGTACGAGAAGGCTCTGGCCGAGGCCGGCGAGGACATCGCCGAGGTGTTCAACATCCACGCCATGATGCTGGATGACGACGACTTCGTGGACGCCATCAAGGAAATCATCAACGGCCAGCACAAGTGCGCTGAGTACGCCGTCAAGACCGCCGGCGACAATCAGGCCGCCGTATTCGCCGCCATGGATCGCCCCGCGGACATCGAGTACTTCGACATGCCCGAGCATCTCAAGGGCAAGTACCAGTACTTCACCGAAGCGGACATGAGCTGGCTTGAGCGCGAGAAATGCCCGGTGAAGTTCCATTCGCTGGAAGAGGGCGTGGACGATTACGTGCGTAATTATCTTCTGAAGGACGATCCGTATCTCTGCACTCTGTAGAAAGATCTGCCGTGAACGGCAAAAGGGCCCCGTGCGTCATCGCACGGGGCCCTTTTCATAGCGTATGGAAGAAACGTTTTTTTTCGCTACATGTCCACGGCCTCGAACACGGCGACTATGCTTTTCTTCGAGCGCAGCTCAAGCATGGAGCCGTTGATGTTCCACTCGTCGACCCTGGAGAACATGGCGTGTATGGCGCGGGACTGTTCCTGTCCCTGCGGGCAGATGCGCAGCGTGGAGCCGCCGTCCGAGAATTTCAGAGTCTCGTCCTTGCGTTTCCAGTTCATGAAGAAGTTGTTGCAGCCGTCGGATCCCGAAGCCTGTCCGTTGTCGCGCAGAATGAGATGGGGTTCCGGCTGATCGGGGAAAAGCTCGATCTGCTTTCCGTCGAGTTCGCGAAGACGCCAGTAGGTCTGGACAAGCGGGGCGGAGGCGTAGTTTTCCGTGGAGCAGACGCCGCCTTTCTGCACAAGAAAGACGTTGGAGGCCTCAAGGTGTCCGTCCTGAAGCCGGCCTTCGAGGACCACGGAGGAATTGCCGCTGGTCTGAAGAATACGGCTGAGCTGGTCATAGCCCTTTCCGGAAGGCTGGATGGGGATGTCCCGCTGGGAATTGCATTCGGAAAATACGGGCTGACCGTTCTGCCGTCTCAGTTCGCCTTCGAGCAGGAATCCCTTGGACGGCCAGGAGATATCGGCCTTTCTGAGTTCCACAGGCTGGGAGGAAAGACCGTGCAGCAGCAGATTTCCCCCGGCTTCGCGGGTGGCGGTGACGGGCTTGAGGGCTCCGCGCGTGATTTCTATGGTGCGGTTCCTGTCCCTTTCCATCCATGTGCCCATGTACTGGTTGCGGTCGCCGTCCTGGGTGAGCAGGGCAAGGCCTCCGTTTTCAAGGTACAGATGCACGGAGATATCCTTGCCGGAGCTTTTCAGTTCCCCCCGGTAGCTTGCGGGAGTTTCCAGAGGGGGAAGCTGACTCTCTCCGGGCGTCGTGCGGTAGACCAGCACATTCGGAGAGGCCGGCAGCGTGATGACCTCGTCGGTCTGCGTGGAGAAGAGCGTTTCGCCGCTGTGCAGTATGGCGGCCGAGAGTCTGACTTCGGAGGGAACGGTCTGTTCCAGATAGTAGACGTGGAAGGGGATGCTGCCGCTGCCGGAAGCGGGCATGATGGAGTTCGCCACGGGAATGGGGGAATGCAGCGGGTAGAGCTGCACGCTGACGATGACTTTCGGCGGAAGGGCCATGCGTTCACGGTAGAAAAGCGTGCCGTCCAGTCTGCCGACCTGGGTCCGGCTTTTTTTCCAGATCACGGTGTTGCCCTCGGCGTCGGTGAACTCCAGTCTGGTCGAGCCGGACTGTTTCAGGATGAGTTTCTGTTCCCTTACCCTGCCGCCGGGGCTGTCCATGGTGGCAAGCGTGAGGACGCCGTTTGAAAGATGCCAGCTCACGCCGGAGAGGGCGGTCTGATCGGGAATGCCGAGAGAGCCGTCTTCATCCAGATAATAGAGCCGCTCCTGATCGTCCACCCATGCGCCGCTGATGCCGCCGGAGCTTCCCGAGGTCGCGACGCAGGAGGCGAGCAGAAGCGAGCAGAAAAGAAAGAGCAGTATTTTGCGCATGCTGTTCCTCTGTTCAGGCCAGGGCGATGAGATCGTACTCCCTGGTCTCTACGATGTCGGCTTCCACCATGGCGCCGGCTTCCACGCCCGGGCCGCTCACATAGGTCAGGCCGTCCACGTCGGGAGCCTGGAACCAGGTGCGGCCGGTGTAGAGACCGGGCCATTCATCGGAACTTTCATCCACCAGCACCTCCATGCGCCGGCCGGCGTATCCGGCGAGGATCTCCTCGCTGATGCCGCGCTGAAGTTCCATGAGTTCGTCCTTTCTGGCCTCCTTGACGGCGTCGTCTATCTGATCGGGCATGGCTGCGGCCACGGTGCCGTCTTCAGGCTGGAAGGCGAACACGCCCATATGATGGAAGCGGTTTTTTTCCACAAAATCCATGAGCGTGCGGAAATGTTCGTCGGTTTCCCCGGGGAAGCCCACCATCATGGTCGTGCGGAGGGCGGCTTCGGGGAAGAATTCGCGTATGCGGTCCACGGCTTCCTGCGGATTGCCGGAGAAGGGGCGTCCCATACGGCTGAGAATGTCGGGATGGGCATGCTGGAGGGGCATGTCGAAGTACGGGACAAAGGGTTTGCCCGCCTCCCTGAGAAAACGGAGCAGGTCGCGGGTGAGGCCGCCGGGGTAAAGATAGAGCAGGCGAAGGCGCTCCAGTCCGTCGAGACGAAGGAGCCTTTCTAGGAGGAAGCGGGGATCCTTGCCGAAGTCCGTGCCGTAGGCGGTCACGTCCTGCGCCACGACGATGAGTTCCTTCACGCCGTCGTTCACGAGAGCCGACGCTTCCGTCACCAGCTTGTCGGCGTCTTCGGAAACGTACTTGCCCCGGATGGAGGGAATGGCGCAGAACGAGCAGTTGTGACGGCATCCCTCGCCGATCTTGAGCCAGGCGTAGGAGGGGCCGGTGCTGAGAAGACGCCCCGGGGCCGGGACGTCAAGACCGAGCGCGGCGACGAGCTGTTCCGACCAGCTGTCTATGTCGTCGGTATGGAGCCACAGATCCACTTCCGGCAGCTCGGCCCTGAGGTCGGTGATGCCGTAGCGTCCGGGCAGACAGCCCGCCACGGCCAGAAACGGTTTCTTCTCCTTCGGCAGATCCCCGAGATCCGCGATCATCTGGAGAATGGTCTGCACCGATTCCTGTACGGCCGGGGCGATGAAGGCGCAGGTGTTGATGAAGACGAGATCAGCCTCTTCAGGCGTGTCCACGGTAAGAACGGGGCCGAGAGATCCCAGCAGACGTTCAGTGTCCACACGGGTCTTAGGGCAGCCAAGACTTTGGGAATAGATACGGAGCATACTACCTTCGAGCAGGCCTGGACTTGTCAACAGGACTGGCCTGAGATATCCCTTTTTGCCATGAAAACAGCCATTCGGCAAGGAGACCCCCATGATACGCCCCCAGACGCTTATTCTCGCCACCCGGAATCAGGGCAAGGTGAGGGAACTTCGCACCCCTCTGGCCCGCTTCGGATTCGATGTGCAGAGCCTGCCCGACGACTTTCCCGAAGTGGCGGAAACCGGTTCCACCTTTGAGGAAAACGCGCTCATCAAGGCCCGCGCCGTGGCCGATGCGCTGCTCGTTCCGGCCGTGGCCGACGATTCCGGCATAGAGGTGGACGCGCTTGGCGGGGCTCCCGGCGTGTATTCGGCCCGCTACAGCCTTGACTGGCCCGAAGTCGAGGGAGAAAGCACGGATGAACGCAACAACAGAAAGCTTCTTGCCGAACTTGAAGGCGTGAGCGCGGAAAAGCGGACCGCTCGTTTTCGCTGCTGCATGGCTCTGGTGTACCCTTCTTCGTGGGAGAACAGACCGGAAGACATCGTGGTGGGCGGTGCGTGGGAAGGGCGCATTGCGGAAAAGCCTTCGGGAAGCAACGGGTTCGGCTATGATCCTCTGTTCATCGATCCGGCAAGCGGCCGCACGGGCGCGGAACTTTCCCGCGAGGAGAAGATGGCGCGCAGTCACCGGGGCAAGGCGCTGAAGAAGCTGCTTGAGGAGCTGGAGAGGCGTGAGAGCGTCTGATGACGCTCGCTTTTATGCCCGCGGCGCATTTTCGTCTGCGAAATGAAGTCAAAGCCCCGCCTTCCATGAAGGCGGGGCTTTTTCATGCCTTTTGCGGAAGATGCGCAGGAGTGCAGTTCCTGTGTTCAGGCCGTGTCCGTCAAAGGCAAAGGGTCATCTAGTTGTTTCTCTGCGGGAAATGGATGTGGGGCGTGTAGGAGTAGCTTTCGCTGAAAAGCGGCGAGGTGATGATGTAGTTTGCCGTGGCGCGGTTGTTGGCGATGGGCACATCGTAGACCTGCGCGATGCGCAGCAGCGCCTTCACGTCGGGATCATGGGGCTGTGCCGTGAGCGGATCGGAGAAGAAGATGATGATGTCGACGTGTCCTTCGGCCACCTGTGCGCCTATCTGCTGATCGCCGCCGAGCGGGCCGCTCAGGTAGGGCGTCACGGGAAGTCCCGTTTTTTCATTGATGAGGCGTGCCGTGGTGCCGGTTCCGCAGAGAAAATGCCGGGAGAGAATCTGACTGTGCTCCGCGCACCACTCGATGAGGCTTTCCTTCATGTTGTCGTGGGCGATGAGAGCAATGTGCTTGGTGGCATTCACGGTCTTTTCCATGTGTTCCTCACTTTTCTGGCCGGCTCGTCCGGCGTGCACTATGATTTGACTGACCGTCAGATGATAGAAGGTCAGTGTGAAGCCTGTATGAAGATCCGGCCTTCAGCGGGAAAAGTGGTCGAAGCCTGCCGAGGAGGGCCTTTTCCCGTTGAGGGTGATTTCTCCCTTTCTTACCCGTCCGAGAACGCGCACGGGAGAGCGCAGCGCTTCGGAGATCTTTTGCCACAGCTTTTCCGGGCATGTTCCGACCAGGGCGTAGTCCTCGCCGCCGTCGAAGGCGAAGGAGGAAGCGTCGACGCCCTTTTTTTCGGCGTAGCGCAGAATCTCTTCGTCGAGCGAATCTGCGGGCAGGGAAATGTCCGCGCCGAGGCCGGTTCTGCTTCTTGCCAGAAGACGCGGCAGATCCCGGGCAAGTCCGTCGGAAACATCCATGAGGCCGATGCGGTCCCCGGCGTCGTGCTCCACGGCAAGGCGCGAGAGCGCCGTGCCGTCGGAGACCAGAGGCTCCGGTCTGAGGTGCCTTGCGCAGGCATGCGGCCAGTCGGCCTTCACCTGCCGGACTTCATCCTGCCCGGCAGCGGCCTCAAGAAGCGTGAGGCCGAGACGCGCAAGGCCCGCGGTCCCGGCAAGAAAGATGAGGTCTCCCTCTTCGACCACGCCGCGGCGAAGGCCCTGAGGCAGTTCTTCCGGCAGCTCTCCCCAGGCCGTCACGCAGACGTTGATGAGGGAGGATCTCGTGAGATCACCGCCGGACAGGGCAAGGTCATGCCTGTCGCACACGGCCTTCAGGCCTTCGCAGAATCCGGAAAGCCAGGATTCGTCCTCGCGGCCCGTGAGCGTGAGTCCGAGGGAAAGGCCGGAGGGGCGGGCTCCGCTTGCGCAGACGTCGCTCACGTTCACGGCCGCGGACTTGAAGCCGATGTCGAAGGGCGTGAAGTAGCGTCTGCGAAAATGCGTGTCCTCGGCAAAGATGTCGGTGGTCACGGCGAGAGGGCCGCCCCTTTTCAGCACGGCGCAGTCGTCGCCGCGGCCGAGCAGAAGCGAGGGGTGTTCGACGGGAAAAAAGCGGCCGACAAGGCCGAGGATGTCGTCTTCGCTGGCGATGCTCATGCCTACTCCAGAGTGAGATAATCGGCGAGTATGATCTTCAGGCCGAGTCCCGGAAAGTTCACCCGGTATTTGTCCGGCGGAATTTCCTCCACGATCTTGCCGCGGCCGAACAGACGATGGCGGCAGAAGCCGAGTTTCTTCTTCACGGGTTTTGTATCCGGGCTTTCTTCCAGCTCCCGTCCGCTTCTCAGAGCGTCGCGCACGGCGGCCATGTAGGAGTCGTCGGCGTCTTCGCGCGAGCGGGGCGACGCTTCGAAATCTCTGTCGCGGGGCGGCCAGTCGTCATCGTCGTTCTTGCTGCGGCTGCGGAAGGAATTCGTCTCTTCTTCGCCGTCCTCGTTCCAGTGCCAGGAGCGGCGATGTTCCCGGGAGAACGAACCTCCGAAGACCGGAGCAGACTGCGTAGCTTCCTTTATGCGGCGTCTAGAGAGCGCGCCGCCGTAGTTTTCGTAGATCTCGTCCAGCGTATCCGTGGAGAGCTCCCGGATGAAGGGACTCGGCGAGGCGGGTTCCTGTCCGCCGGAGCTGCGGCTGTAGAGACTGAGCGGCACGAAAAGATCGAGCGTGTCCTTGGCGCGCGTGCAGGCCACATACATGAGACGACGCTCTTCCTCAAAGTCTTCGGGCCGCACCAGCGCGTGGCGGGAGGGAAAGCGGTCTTCCACAAGATCGATGATGAGCACGGCAGACCACTCGAGGCCCTTGGCGGAATGGACGGTGGACAGGGTGATCTTCTGATCTCCGTCCTCGTCTTCCGGGGTCTCCTCCGGGCTGTCCAGAGAGATGTCGGCGATGAAGAGCTGCAGATCCTCGTAGGAGGAGGCGATGGTGGACATTTCCTCAAGGCCCTGGAGCCGCCGGGGCCAGTCGTCGGGAAAGAGCTCTTCCATTTTCGGCCGGTAGTGTTCGAGAATGCTGTCGATCACTTCCTCGGGGCGGGGCTGCGTCACTCTCAGCCGGGCGATGAGCTCCATGTTTTCGAGAAAGTCAGGCCAGCGCGAGCAGGCCTTTTTGAGCGCCTCCTCGTCGCCGCCTCCGGCCAGCGCGAAGAGCTTGCGCGACGTCTTCGGACCTATGCCCCGGGAAAGAGCGGCGATGCGGTCGAAGGACGGCAGATCCAGAGGATTGTTCACCAGACGGGCGAAGGCCATGACGTCCTTCACGTGGGCGGCTTCGGCGTAGCGGAGGCCGCCGTACTTGCGGAAACCTATGCCGCGCTTGTTGAGCTCAAGTTCCACGTTGTAGGACTGATAGCCGGAACGGAACAGCACGGCTATTTCCCGCGCGGGGACCGTGGAAAGCAGCTCTTCGACGCGCCTTGCCACAAGCTGGGCCTGCGTTTTGTCGCTGAGGGGACGGTACAGCGTGACGGCCGCTTCCGAAGGCACGGGACGACGGGAAAAGAGGTGCTTGCGGTAGCCTTCCGTGGTGTTGGCCAGAAGACTGTTGGCGATGTCGAGCACGGGCTGCACGGAGCGGTAGTTCTCTTCCAGCCGGATGATGCGCGTGTTGTGAAAGAGCTTGGGAAAGTCGAGGATGTTGTGCACCGTCGCGCCGCGGAAGGCGTAGATGGACTGGGCGTCGTCGCCCACGGCCATGATGTTGCCCTCTTCTCCGGCCAGCATGCGCACAAGACGAGCCTGAACCTTGTTGGTGTCCTGATATTCGTCCACCATGATCTGGGAAAAGCGCATCTTCTGCGCCTGAAGCACGTCGGGCTTGTCGATGAAGAGCTGCTCGAGCTCGAAGAGCAGATCGTCGTAGTCCATGAGCGCGTGTTCGCGCTTGTATTTGCGGTAGGCTTCGCCGAGCTCCACGAGATCCGAGGCGTGCGGCAGAAGATGCTGGGCCTCGCGGCGCAGCACCTCTTCAAGCTCCATTTCCTTGTTGCGCGCCTTGCTGAGCAGGCCGAGCACGGCCTGCGTGCGCGGAAAGCTGCGGTCGCCCTTGCCGATTTTCAGATTTTCCTTGCAGGTCTGTATGGCGGCGGTGCTGTCGGCGGTGTCCATGACGGTGAGGGAACCTCCCGTCCAGTCCGGGCTGAAACGGCGCAGGATGGAGAATGCAAAGCTGTGGAAGGTGCCGCCCTGCACGCCGAGAAGCTGATGGTCCAGAAGACCTGCGGCCCTGTGCAGCATTTCCTGCGAGGCCTTGCGCGTGAAGGTGAGCAGCAGCATGGAATGAGGGTCGAGGCCGTGTTCGGCCAGCCACGCCAGACGGTAGACGATGGTGCGGGTCTTTCCGGAGCCTGCACCGGCGATGACGAGCATGGGGCCTTCCGGTGCGGTGACGGCCTCTTTCTGGGCATCGTTGAGAATGGACAAATCGAGCATGATGGGATCAGTCTGCGGCAGGAGCGTCGTTGTCGTCGGAAGGGGAAGACGTGTCGTCGGGCGCTCCGGCTTCGCGCAGGCGTCTCCAAAGTTCATCCAGGCCGAGCTTCGTGACGGCGGAAACCACCACGGGCTTCTGTCCGCCGAGTATGGCCTCCCAGGTCTTCTGCTGAGAGGAGCGTTCCTTCAGCGTGCACTTGTCGGCCTTGGTGAGCACGGCAATGACCGGAAGCTTTCTCGACCTCGCGAAGTCGGCCATCATGCGGTCTGACGCCTGCACGGGAATACGGCAGTCTATGAGAAGCGCGAGAGCCCGCAGCGTCCGTGTTTCCTCAAGATATTTCTGGATGAGCGCAGCCCAGTTCTTCCGCTCCTCGTGGCCGCGTCTCGCGTAGCCGTAGCCCGGCAGGTCCGTGAGACAGAAGCCGTCGGGTCTGACCAGAAAAAGATTCACCGAGCGGGTCTTTCCGGGTTCGGAACTCACCTTGGCCAGCTTTTTTCTGCGGGCGAGAGCGTTGATGAGCGAAGACTTGCCTACGTTGGAGCGTCCGGCAAGCGCTATCTGCGGCATGTCGTGCGAGGCGTCTTCCAGCTGCTCCAGTGTGTAGAGCGTGGCCAGAAGTTCCAGCACGGGTTCGGAAGATCTGTTTTTTTCGGCGGACGGGTCGGTCATGGCGCTGCTCCCGAGTTGACAAAGTGAGGCTCAATCGGACAATATATCTTGCTTTGCGGAAAGAGCCGAGATTAGCCTGCTTGGGCGGAAAAGGCAAATATTCCGCAGGCGCCCCGCAGGACGGGGCGGATCCTCCCCCAAGGGAGGAACAAGGCGGGATCCATCTTTTCCACCTTGAAATTTTTACCAAAAAAATCATATTTTTGCCTGGAGGCATCATGTATTCCACTACTGACTTTCGCCGCGGCCTGAAGATCGAGATCGACGGCACTCCTTACGAAATCGTTGAATTCCAGCACTTCAAGCCCGGCAAGGGCGGCGCCATGGTGCGCACCAAGCTGCGCAACATCCTGAACGGCCGCGTGGTGGACAACACCTTCCGCTCCGGCGAAAAGGTGGGCAAGCCCGATATGGAACAGCGCGACATGCAGTACCTGTACCGTGAAGGCGACGACCTCATCTTCATGGACATGACCACCTACGAGCAGATTTCCCTGCCCGTGTCCGACACCGACGGCAAGGCCGACTGGCTGCTGGAATCCCAGCAGTGCCGCGTGCTGCTCTACAACGGACAGCCCATCGACATCGAAGTGCCCGTGAGCCTCGTCATGACCGTGGTCAAGACCGAACCCGGCGTGAAGGGCGACACCGTTTCCAACGTGACCAAGCCCGCCACCCTGGAAACCGGCGTGACCATTCAGGTGCCGATTTTCGTGAACGAAGGCGACCGCGTCAAGGTCGATACCCGCACCCGCGAATATCTCGGCCGCGATTAATTCGCACTCTTTCCTTTCGCGCTGTCGGCAGGACGTTTCGCGCCCTTCCGGCAGCGCTTTCGTTTTTCGGAAGAAAAACGCCATCCGGATTTTTTCGGAACGGTTCACTCAAGCGTGAAGGGGATCATCAATGTACGGACACAGACTGGTACGCGAACTGCTCGGACTGCTCTTTCTTTTCTGCGGTCTGCTCATGCTGCTCAGTCTCTGGAGCTACCACGCCGGTGACCCCACCTTCAATCAGGCCGTCAGCATGGACGCCTCCGCCGTTCAGAATTCCGCAGGCCTCTTCGGCGCCTATCTGGCGGGTTTTCTGGTGGACTGTTTCGGCATAGCCTCCTTTTTGTGGGTCATATTCTTTCTGGCCGTGGGGGCGGGGCTCGTTTCCCGCTGGCTGGTGCTCAAGTGGTACCGCTGGCTGGGCTATCTCATGCTTTTTGCCTGCGTTCTCGTTGCCTCCAGCACCTTTGATGTCTCCCTGCACGGCATTCACGGCGGCGGTCTCGGAGGTCAGTGGCTCTCTGCGGTCTCCTATCTTTTCTTCAGTCCCCTGGGATCGTTTCTTTTGTGGGTCTTCGTGTTCCTCATCGCCATGGAGCTGTCTTTCAGCATATCCTGGCTGACCCTGGTTTCCGCGTCGATTGCCTGGGTGATGAAGAAGATCCCCTCTTTCGGCACCACGTATGATCTGCCCGTGCCCCATCTTCCCAGGGCCCTTTCCCGCCTGTCGGAGAGAGTCGCCGGTTGGGGGAAGGATCATTCCGGCAATGTCCGTCCGCGTGCGGTGCTGGATATCGTGTTCGGCAGGAAAAAGGATGCGGAGGAGTCCGCGTCTCCGGCTCCGGTGCTGGAAATCAAGATGCCCGACATGATTTCCGGGACGAAAAACTCCCGTGTTTCCGAACAGACGCCCACGGATTCCGGCATCAGGGAGGAGGATCTGAGCGATCTTCTGCGCCTTGTGGAACATCCGCAGGCCTCCGGGACTCAGGAAAAAGGCGGCAGTTCTTCGTCTGCGGCCGAAACGGATATCGTCCCGGAAGCTTTGCCTTCGGATATCTTCGAAGCTCAGGCGTCCGGACAGATGGCATCTTCTGCCGGGAGCGGAGAGGCCGCTTCCCGGACCGGGCAGGAAGAGGACGACTTCATCCTTGAGCTTGAAGAGCCTATCGAAACGCCCGCGCTTTCTGCGTCTCAGACCGTGCCGCCTGCGGTCCCTGCCGCTCCCGTGATCATGAGCGAGCCCGAAGATCTGCCTGCGGAGCCGGTCGCCGTGCCTTCCGTGGAGCCTGTCCGTTCAGGTGCCTTGCCCGAGCCGCAGGTCGACGCGGTCCCTTCTTCTGCGGCCGAAGCCGCGGACGAGGAAGACTTGTCGCCTTCGGCGCTGGCTGCGCTCTCCTCTGCCGCTCCCGCCGTTTCCGCCGAGGATTTTCCCGCCGTGGTGCTGGCTTCCCCAGTGACGGTGCCTCCGGCTTCTTCCGCGCCGTCCGACGCTTTCGTGCCCCAGGCTTCCGTGCCGCAGAGCTCTCCGGCTCCCTCCGCCCCCGTGCTCATGTCCAGACCTGCTCCTTCCTCCTTCCCGGCGGAGGAACACAAGGATGCCGCCTATGACTCCGTGAACACTGCCGTGGCCGGAGCCATGGCCGAACAGAAGAAAATCGAGGCTGAGGCCGTCGTACCCGCCGCTCCGGCAGCGGCGCTGCCTAAGCGCAAGGTTCTTCAGCTCCCGCCTCTTGATCTGCTCTCTCCCCTGCCTGAGGACGAGAAGGCCAACAGGCCTGATGAAATGACGCTGGCCAGACAGGGCAACGCGCTCATCACCTGTCTTAAAAATTTCAATGTGAACGCCTCGCTTGCCCGCATTACTCCAGGTCCCGTGGTCACCATGTTCGAGGTGCGTCCGGCCCCGGGCGTCAAGGCGACGCGCATCACCAGTCTGGCCAACGATCTGGCCATGTCGCTCAAGGCCGTGTCCGTGCGCATGCAGGCGCCCGTTCCGGGCACCGATACCGTGGGCGTGGAAGTGCCCAACGAAAAGCGCACCACCGTGCATTTCCGCGAGATCGTGGAAAACGAGAACTTCCGTCAGGCCAAGTCGCTTCTTACCGTGGCGCTCGGCAAGGATACCGGCGGCCATCCCGTATCCGCAGACCTTGCCAAGATGCCCCACCTTCTGGTGGCCGGCGCGACCGGCGCGGGCAAGAGCGTGTGCCTGAATGCCATCATTCTCAGTCTCCTGTATCGCGCCCGTCCGGATGAAGTGCAGATGATTCTGGTGGACCCCAAGCGTGTGGAACTTTCCATGTACGCCGATCTTCCCCATCTCGTGCATCCCGTGGTCACGGACATGGATCTTACCAAGAACGCCCTGCTCTGGGCCATCGAGGAGATGAACAGGCGTCTTTCGCTGTTCTCCAAGGTCAAGGTGCGCAACATCACCGGCTACAACGACCGTCAGGCGCGTCTGCGCGCCTCGGTGGAGGCGGGCGGGCCCGTGCCTGTGGATGAGGAGACCGGTGAGCCGGAAGATCTGTCCAACATGCCGTTCCTCGTCATCATCGTGGACGAACTTGCCGACCTCATGATGGTGAAGCGCAAGGAAGTGGAAGGCAGCATCGTGCGTCTGGCCCAGCTGGCACGAGCGGCGGGCATTCACCTCATCATAGCCACCCAGCGCCCCAGCGTGGATGTGGTCACGGGTCTTATTAAGGCGAACTTCCCCTGCCGCATCGCCTTCAAGGTGACGAGCGGACAGGATTCGCGCACCATCATCGACGGCGCCGGTGCGGAAAAGCTGCTCGGTATGGGCGACATGCTCTTCAAGCCCAACGGCGGCATGCTTCAGCGACTGCACGGCGCCTTCGTCAGCGACGAGGAAGTGTCCGCCGTGGTGGAATTCTGGAAGAAGCAGCAGCCGCCGAACTACAAGGTGGACTTTGCGGCCTTCGGCAACGACGATGCGGACGACGCTTCCGAGGATTTCGGTCAGCCCGCGTCCCGCGGCAACGAAATCGTGGACGATCCCATTTACGCCGAAGCCGTTCAGTTCGTTCTGGACAACGGCAAGGTGTCCATCTCCCTGCTCCAGCGGCGTTTCCGCATAGGATTCAATCGCGCGGCGCGCTTCGTGGAGCAGATGGAAAAGGACGGACTGCTCAGTCAGGCCGACGGCACGCGTCCGCGCAGCGTGGTGCACCGCTGATTCTGCCGCACGGGCGCTTCGAGCGTGCGGCATGCTCCTGCGGGGCCTCACGTTGCCGAGGGCAGACGATGCTTCGGCCGGCAATTGCGTAACTCATGATTCCGGCTGGACCGGAAAGGAGAATCTGCCATGACGACGATACTCGACGGTAAGGCCACGGCAGCGTCCATACGCGCAGCTTTGCGCGAGGACATTGCCAGAGACAGGGAAAAGGCCGGACGCGTTCCCTGTCTGGCGGTCATTCTGGTGGGCGAGGACCCGGCTTCCCAGGTGTACGTGCGCAACAAGGAAAAGGCCTGTGCCGATGCCGGCATGGAAACGCGCTCGTACCGCAGACCTGCGTCCATATTGCAGGAAGAGCTGGAAGCTCTCATTGCCGAGCTCAATGCCGATCCCGCCGTGGACGGCATTCTGCTTCAGCTTCCTCTGCCCGACGGGCTGGATGCCCGTCCGTGCATTGATGCCATCAGTCCGGAAAAGGACGTGGACGGCCTCACGGCCGTGAATCAGGGGCGTGTTGCCATGAACGTGCCCGGACTTCGTCCCTGTACCCCGGCGGGCATACTCGCTCTTCTCGATCACTACGGCATTGATGTGAGCGGAAAGCGGGCCGTGGTCATAGGTCGCAGCAATCTGGTGGGCCGTCCCATCTCCCTCATGCTCGGCGGTCGTGACCGCAACGCCACCGTGACCATGTGCCATTCCCGCACGCCCGACCTTGCCGCCGTTTGCCGCGAGGCCGACATCATCGTCGCCGCGCTCGGCAGACCCCGTTTCGTCACGGCCGACATGGTGAAGAAAGGCGCCGTCATCATCGACGTGGGCATCAACCGCGGCAAAGACGGAAAGCTCTGCGGCGACGTGGACTATGAGAACGTGGCTCCCCTGGCTTCCGCCATTACGCCCGTACCCGGCGGCATCGGTCCCATGACCATTTCCCAGCTTCTTGTGAACACGGTGAAGGCCTGGAGAGCAAAGCTGCTCGACGCGTAGTCGTTTTTCCCCGCTGTGCGATTTCGTGGCAGTCGGTTTCATGCTCATGCCTGAGCGGCACATGAGCGTTCCGGCAAGAGCGAAGTGTCCATAACGCATAAGATAGCAATAAGGCGCAAAGGGTTTCCCTTTGCGCCTTATTTTGCAGCCGGCCCGGACATGCCGGGAAGAAAATCGTCTCTATATATCCGTATGTTGGTCGTCTGTTTCGTTTTCCTCGGGAGGCAGACAGCACTGAGGGCACTGACGTCCGTAGGGTATGTTCAGCTTGTCGAGCTTTGAGCGCAGCGTATTGGGCTTGAGTCCCGCCAGCATGGCTGCGCCGTGCGGGCCGGAAATGCATCCGTCGCAGAGCTGGAGAAGTCTTGAGAAGTATTCTCTCTGCATGTCGGCAAAGGTGGTGACGTTTTTTTTGTCATGCCAGGCAGCAGGCGCATTGTCCTTGCCTATGCGGAAGATGACGGCGCCGGTCTGAAGACTGCGCACAAAGCCTTCGGCCACGACGTTGATGAGCTCGCGTACATTGCCGGGCCAGGAATAGTTCAGCAGCTTCTGCATTTCTCCGGCGGCAATGACGGGGACAGGCACGCCGTAGCGGACCGCGTCCTTGTGCAGTATGTGCTGCACGAGAAGGGGAATGTCGCCGGGTCTGTCCCGCAGAGAGGGAATGCGCACGGTCACACCGGCAAGACGGAAGTAGAGATCCTCGCGGAACGTGCCCTGACGGACCATGTCCGGAAGGTTTCTGTTGGTGGCGCAGACTATGCGGAAGTCGACGGGAATGGGGGCGCTGCCGCCGAGGCGTTCCACCGTGCGGTTCTGGAGAACGCGCAGAAGCCTTGTCTGAGCCTCCAGGGGAAGTTCTCCTATTTCATCGAGAAAAATGGTTCCGCCCTGGGCCCTTTCAAAGCGGCCCTTGTAGTCCTTGAAGGCTCCGGTGAACGCGCCCTTGGTGTAGCCGAAAAGCTCGCTGTCCAGCAGCGTGGGCGCAATGCCGCCGCAGTTGACGGCAACGAAGGGCTTGTCGCCCCGCGGGGAAAGCCGATGAAGTTCCGTGGCGAACAGGTCCTTGCCGGTTCCTGTTTCCCCGGTGAGAAGAACGGGGATGTCGAAGGGAGCCAGCATGCGTATTTCTCTTGCCACATCCTTCAGACCGGAGTTTGCGCCCACGATGTCGGAAAAGCCGCTGACCTGCTTGCGTAGGGCCCGGTTGTTTTCCTGCGTCAGTTCCAGGACCTTTTCCATGCGGCGCTGCTGATAATGGAAGCGTATGATGAAGTAGAGCGGCTTCCACAGTTTTTCCAGAAAATGCAGCTCGTCTTCCGTGAACTCCCTCTCTCCTGAACAGCCGAAGTAAATGCTTCCCTGGACCTGCCCCTGGTACAGAAAATAAAAATACAGGCAGGGACTTTCTATTTTCACCTGACTTGTAATGATGCTGAAAAAGGCATCCATCTCTTTACTGGATTTTATATAGAATATGTTTTTTCTGCTGAATGTCGCTCTGTGCTCGAATATACGGTTGAGCTGAGTGCGTGTCGGCGTCTTTATATTTTTGAAAAAGCGCACACCTTCTCTGGATATGTGAATGTGATCGCTTTCCTGACTTTCATAGGGGGGCGTATAGAACAGATAGGTCAGAGGCAGAAATTCGTTCAGATAGGAGAAAATGGAGTTCAGACTTTCTTCCAGGGAATCTCCCTGAATGAGTCGCTCCACGACTCCGGGATAAGCCTCATTATTCTCCAATATTTCGGAGTTTTTATTTTCTGAATTCGAAATATCAGATGAAATATGCGACATTTCGTAACCCCTGTCTTAGCACATTTTTAACTATTTGAAATTAAAAGATAAAATGAATGGCACGAAATTAGCATAGATGAGGGAGAAAAGGCAAGAGTTCCGTAAGAGCTCTGCTGAACGCTTTGGAACCCGCTGGGAATTATAAAAAACGGACCGGTTGAACGGTCTGTTCATTCGGAGGATTGCAATGAAGCCGCTGTACAAGGAAAAGTATCCCCATGTGTTTTCTCCCCTGACCGTCGGCCGCAAGGGACAGGTGACCTTCAAGCACCGCATCATGGTTCCCCCCATCGGTTCGCAGGGCGACATCGTGGATTCGCATCATCGTCTTAATCGTGACGGCGTGGAGTTCTATACGCACTGGGCCCGCGGCGGAGCCGCCTGCATCACCGTTCCCATGGAAATTCCCGCCAACGGCGGTCATCGCGGCGACCTTGTTCTTGACGATGCCGTGGACGGCTTCATTTACATGCATAATCTTCAGCGCCCCGTGCACATGTACGGCACGAAGACGCTCTGTGAGATCTATCATGCCGGATGCTGCATGCTTCCCTGGCCCGGCTATCCGCTGCTCAGTTCCAGCGCCTTCATGTATAACGGCCGCATGACCAAGGCCATGGACAGGCAGGATATGGACGACGTGCGCGCGATGTACGTCGACGCCGCCGTGCTGGCCATGCGCTCCGGCTTTGACGGCATTCTGCTGCATTACGGTCACGGCTGGCTCATGAACAACTTCCTCTCGCCGCTCTGCAACAAGCGTACTGACGAGTACGGCGGAAGCGTGGAAAACCGCTGCCGCTATCCTCTGGAAATCATCAAGGCCATACGCGACGCCATAGGCTACGACATGATCATCGAGCTGCGGCTGAACGGCGACGACAAGAAGGAAGGCGGCATCACGCCCGACGACTGCGCACAGCAGGCTTTGATATTCCAGGATTACGTCGACATGATTCATGTTTCCTGCGGTACGCGGCTTGACGCCCATGCCCGTCCGAAAATGCATCCGACCTGCTTCGTGCCTGAGGCTCACAATGCCGAGGCGGCCCACACGCTGAAGAAGGCGGGCGTCAAGGTCCCTGTGGGCGTGGTAGGAGCCATCGGCAGCGCGGCAACAGCGGAAAAGCTGATTGCCGAGGGCAAGTGCGACTATGTCCTCGTGGGACGTCAGTCCGTGGCTGATCCGTACTGGTTCAACAAGGTTCGCGAAGGCCGTGAGGAAGACATCCGTCCCTGCATCCGCTGCGACTACTGCCTGGACGGCGGCCGTCGCGGAGCTCTTACCACGGAGGTCAACATTTCCGATACCGCGACCTTTGACGGACACTGTTCCGTCAACCCGCTCTATCGCCAGGGCCAGTACAAGGAATACATGCTGCGTGAAACGAAGCCGAGACGCGTGGCCGTTGTCGGCGGCGGCGTGGCCGGCATGCAGGCGGCGCTCAAGGCGGCCGAGCGCGGGCATGATGTGACGCTTTTTGAAAAGAGCGACAGACTCGGCGGTCAGCTGGCGCTTTATCCCGATCATCTGTGGTTCAAGGACCATGTGCGTGCCCTTCGCGAGTACTTCATCACGCAGCTTTACAAGAGCAGCGTCACCGTTCTGCTGAATACGGAAGCGACGCCCAAGCTCATTGAGGAAGCCGACTTCGATGCCTGCATCGTGGCCGTCGGCGCGACGCAGAAGGTTCCGCCCATTCCCGGTATTGAAAATGCCATGCTGGCCTGGGATGTCTTCGGCCATGAAGACAAGGTGGGCAAAAAGGTCGTCATCGTGGGCGGCGGTTCCGTGGGCTGCGAGCTGTCCATCCAGCTGGCCGGCATGGGGCATGAGGTCACGGTTGTGGAAATGACCCGCTGGCTGGCCGCGAATTCGCAGATCTCCGAGCGCATGAGCCTGGAAGAGCACATGGAACTCAACCATGTTCAGGCACTGACGGAGAAAGCCTGCGTGGGCATTGACGCAGCCGGCGTGACGGTGCAGGACAACAATGGTCAGCAGACGCATATCGATGCCGACACCGTCATCGTAAGTGCCGGTTCCCGTTCACTCGTCGCCGAGAGAGATGTCTTTGCCAACACGGCGTTTGATGTCATCAATGTCGGTGACTGCGACAGCGTAGGCACCATCCGGACCGCCATAGAATCGGGGTGGGATGCTGCTGCGAGCCTGTAGTCCGGTATGAACAATCTTAGGGAGGAACGGCGGAGAAACGCCGTTCCTCCGGCTGGAAGGAGTTTCCATGAAGTTGCGTTCCGTTCTTTTCGTGTTTTTCGCCGCCATCGGTCTTGCTCTGTCCCCGCTGTCTTCCGATGCCAAAACCGTCTTCCGCATGGCCAACACCGGCGGTCCCAACGACGACTACACCTATGGATGCAATCAGTTTGCCAAGAATCTGAAGGAAATTTCCAAGGGAGAATTTGAAGTCCGGGTCATGAGCAACGGCGTTCTCGGCAACGACCGCGTGACCACGGAAATGACGCAGCAGGGCTCGCTGGACTTCAATCTGGTGGGCCAGAGTCAGCTGAATCTGTTCATCAAGCCTCTTCTGGCCATGGATCTGCCCTACATGGTGGATGCTTCAAAGAACCGTCAGTTCCTTGAGGCCTTTGATCCCTATGACGGCGCGCTTTATAAGTACCTCGACGGCGAGGCCGCCAAGGCCGGTCTGAAGCTCGTCATGACCCTTGATACGCCTTTCCGCAGCTATGCCTTTACTCCCCGTTCCGGTGTGGAGAATCTGGCCACGGCCCGCGGCGTGAAGGCCCGTGTGACCATGTCTCCTGTTGAAAAGGGCTTCGTCAACGCTCTCGGCATGAATCCCTGTCCTGTGGGCTGGACGGAAGTATATACGGCCATTCAGCAGGGGACCGTGGACGGTGAAATCATCAACTTCGGTACCTTCGCCTCCTTCAATCGTGCCGAGATCGAAGACCGTTTTCTTGTCACCAAGCACAACATGGCGAAGAACTTCGTCGTCATGAACCGGGCGAAGTTCAACGCTCTCAGCCCCGAACAGCAGAAGATGATTCTCGACGCCGGGCGCAAGTCCCAGCGAGAAGAGTGGGACATGAGTGAGAAATTCGAAGCCAACGGCCTTGAATACTGCAAGCAGCACAATATCAAGATCATCGAGCTCACGGATGCGGAAAAGGCGGAGATCAAGAAGAATCTCAAGCCGCTCTATGATGAGTATCTGCCCCAGATAGACCCTGAGTTCGTACGCCTGATTCAGGAAGCCCAGAAGTAGCATTCGTGCGGGGCGGAAGATGTCGTTTCTTCTGCCCCTTTTTTGTAAAATTTTCGGGAGCCTCATTCATGACAACGTTTCAGAAAGTTCTGCACTGGCTGGATGAAAATGCGGAAAAGCCCGTCATTGTCATTGCCTGCGTGGTTGCCTGCCTGCTCATTCCCTATCAGGTTTTTACCCGTTATTTTCTCGGCAGCTGGTTCAAAATGAATGTGGATACGTCGGCTGTTGAAGAGCTGGCGCTGTTTGCCCTCATCTGGGGCACCTATTTTGCCGTTCCTCTCGTCATCAAGCGTCGTGAAAACATACGCATGACGGCATTTATAGACTGGCTTGTCCCGCAGAAATATCACAACTTCGTGCTTTTATTCAACAACGTTGCCACGTTTGCCCTTACGAGCATCATTGTCTATCTTTCCGTGAGGCTCATCCGCCTGCAGTTCCAGTTCCCTCAGGAAACGCCCACTCTGCGTATTCCCTACTGGATCCCTTATTCCATTCTGTTCTTCGGTTTCTTTTTTCAGTGCATCCGCGTCGTGCAGGATACCGTGAAACTGATTCGTGAAACCGGCGTGGTTCAGTTCCTGCTGGCCGTCGTTCTTGCGGCCGTTCTTGCGGCTCCGCTCATTGTTGTGGAGCACAGTCCTACATTCGTGCTGCTCGTCACGCTGTTCGGCGGCATGGTCCTGGGCATTCCCATTGCCGTCGTGCTCGGCATAGCGGGAGCGCTGGCCATTCATGCTTCCGGCTTCCTGCAGATGAACATCATCGCCCAGACGGCCTACAATTCTCTGGACTCCTTCCCCATGCTTGCCGTGTTCTTCTTTGTTCTCGCCGGCATATTCATGGGCAAGGGCGGTCTTTCCGGTCAGCTCATCGGTCTGGCCGACATGATGCTTGGTCGTCGCACGGGCGGTCTGGCCATGGCCACCGTCGTGGCCTGTACCTTCTTCGGCGCCATATCCGGTTCCGGCATAGCCACCTGCGCGGCCATCGGCATGATCACCATTCCCGCCATGGTGGAGCGCGGCTATTCCAAGGCCTTTTCGGCGGCCATCGTCGCCTGCTCCAGCGCCATCGGCGTCATGATTCCTCCCAGCAACCCCTTCGTGCTCTACGGCGTCATCACCAACGTCTCCATAGGCAAGCTCTTTGTGGGCGGCATTCTGCCCGGCATCATCACGGCGGCTCTGCTCATGGTCGTTGCCTGGTACATTTCCAGGAAGAACGGCTGGAAGGGCGAGGACAGGGAATATTCCTGGGGTGAAATAGGCCGTGCTCTCTGGGCCGCCCGCTGGGCGCTCATGGTGCCGGTCATCATTCTCGGCGGCATTTACGGCGGCATCATGACGCCTACGGAAGCCGCAGGCGTGGCCGCGCTGTACGGCTTTCTCGTGGGCGTGTTCGTGCTGCACGGCATTACGCGCGAGAACGTTGTCGAGGTGCTTGTGGACAGCTCCGTCACGGCCGCGACGGTACTGTTCCTGGTGGCCATGGCCAGCGTGTTCGGTTACGTCATGGCCATCGAGCAGATTCCCGATCTCATTTCCGAATGGATGCTCACGCTCACCTCGAACAAGATCATCATGCTGCTCATCGTGAACCTGCTTCTGCTTATCGTGGGCGCGCTCATGGAATCCGCTTCGGCCACGCTCATTCTGGCTCCCATACTCATGCCCATGATGGTTCGTCTCGGAGTGGATCCTGTGCACTTCGGCGTGATCATGGTGTGCAACCTGGCCATCGGCTTCATTACGCCGCCCATAGGCCAGAGCCTGTTCGTGGCTGCGGCCATTTCCGATGAAAGGACGGAGAGGATTGCCCTGGCGGCCCTGCCGCTTCTGCTGGCCATGCTCGTCATGATCCTCATTGTCACCTACGTGCCTGAAGTATCGCTTTTCCTGACGCGATTCATGTAACCCGTTCACCCGCCCGCAGAAATCTGCGGGCGGTTTTGCATGGAGAAGTGCCGTGGGCATCATCTGCATTACCGGAGCGACATCGGGACTGGGACAGGCTTCCGCCGAGCTTTTCATCCGCAAGGGCTGGAAGGTCGTCGGAACGGGACGGAGGCGTGAGAGGCTGAACGCCATGGGCGAAAGGCTGGGAAGCCGTTTCTTGGGGCTGTGCTTCGACATACGCAGCCGTGAAGAAACGCAGAAGGCGCTCTCGCAGATTCCCCGGGAATTTGCCGCAATAGACGTTCTTTTGAACAACGCCGGTCTTTTTGCCGGAGAAGGGCACATGCAGGACGGCGACCTGGAGGCCTGGGAAACCATGGTTTCCACCAATATCCTCGGTTTGCTGTACTGCACGAGACTTGTTCTGCCCGGAATGCTGGAGCGGGGCCGCGGACATATCGTCAACATGGGCTCGGTGGTGGGCAGCAGGGCCTGTGCCATGGGAAACGTGTACGGCGCAAGCAAGGCCTTTGTGCGGCATCTTTCGGACAACATGCGTTCCGATCTTCTGGGCACGCCCATACGGGTCACCTGCCTTGCTCCGGGGCGTACCCGCACGGAGTTTTCCCTGGTGCACAACGCGGGAGACGCTGAGAAGGCCGAGAAGGAATACAGCGGCAGTCAGCCTCTTTCGGCCGGGGACATTGCCGGAGCGATATGGTGGATCGTGCACTGTCCTCCGAACATGAACGTCAGTTATCTTGAGGTCATGCCTGTGGGACAGGCCGATGCGGGAACCGTCTTTGCCGATGTTCCAGAGTTGAGGAAATCGCGTCGGCGTCCGGCCTGACGGCCGAGGGGATGTGTTTGCCATCCGTGAGGCCCTTTCTATTCATGCCCGGCAGGAAAGAAGAGCTCCCGGGGATTCTTCCCGACAAAAAAGCCGCCGTTCTCAAAAGAACGGCGGCTTTTTGAATCATGAGAACGCGTCGGGAGAGTCTTTCTCCCTCATGCGCTTAGTCTTCCTTGTGTTCGCGACGCTCACGATGTTCACGATGCTCACCGCGACGGTCGCCGCGGCGTTCGCGACGTTCACCGTCGCTGCGTTCACGACGGGCGGGGCGGGCCGTGTCTTCG
>ENA-OVGB01000812-OVGB01000812.1-human-gut-metagenome-genome-assembly--contig:-NODE-812-length-32878-cov-8.786826_pt1 | contig 32878 bp, 36 predicted proteins | sample MGYA00237767_ERZ505413 | MGnify/ENA primary metagenome ERZ505413 (study PRJEB26158, sample SAMN06016410) | human gut metagenome | biome: human gut; feature: ankylosing spondylitis patient; material...
TCCTCTTGGCGACGGGCTTCAAAGCGTTCGAAAATGTTAGCTGGATTAGCTGACAACGAACGCTTTTGTTATTTTCTAATCACGTTCGTGACACAAAATTCCATTCAAAATGATCAATTTCCAGCTAACGCAATCCGATTTTTGTTAGCTGACAGCTAATCAAAATTACCGGTTTGCAAACATGGGTTTTAAGAAGTCCAGCTAACATTTGGGTTCCGCTCCGTTGTCACCCCTTATTCGGGGATGTAAATCAGAGAAAAGGCGGGAAAAGAAACAATCTCTCCCAAACCTGCAAACATGAATTAGCTGAAACAGTATTCAATATGAATGGCTGGATAGATCAGAATGATACTGCCTATGTGGTTTATCCGAAAAGTGAAATGAAGAAGCATCTGAATGCTTCCAGGTATCGTGTGGATATGGCGTTGGAAGAGCTGGAAAAATGTGGATAAATGGTTGTGGTGACGCAGCCGGATCCCGGAAGGCCCTGTCAGATCTATGTAAAGGATATTACAGGAAATCATGAGAAAGATATGGAGGAAAATGCAATGTGTATGATGATGAAAGATTCAAATGATAAGAATAAAGAGCCAATGATGGGACCGTGTATGGGAATTCCTGGAATGCATGGAGTAGCAATTTTCTTTGATCCGGAAGAATTTATGAAGGCTTTTGAGGATGAAGAAAAAGAGACCGATGCCAAGATGGAGGAAGACGATTCTGAGGCATATTCAGAAGAAGACGAAGCGGATGAGGAGAATCCGTCTGAATCAGATCAAAAAGAATGAGCCTACAACCTTTGAATTTACAAAATCAGATGTGACAACAGGCGTAGAACTGGATGGCGCAACACTGACTGTACTGGATAAGGATGGCAACACAATCGACAGCTGGACTTCCGTAAAGAATCAGCCACATGTGATCAAACGCCTTGTTGTGGGTGAGACTTATATTCTTCGTGAGGAATTTGCTCCTTACGGATATCTGAAAGCAACAGATGTAGAGTTTACTGTAAAAGATACCGCTGATGTGCAGAAAGTGGAAATGAAGGATGAGGTTCCGAAAGCACTTCTGATCATCAATAAGAAAGGCCAGTTCTTGGATAATGTAACACTTGTTGATAATCTGAAAGGTACGGTAGAGCATATCTTTGAATATATCACAGGTTCTCTTACCAAAATAACCTTCGAGATCTATGCCGCAGGGGACATCAAAGCAGCAGACGGTGTCAGTGCAGATTACTATAAAGCAAATGAATTAATCGGTACCATTACAACGGATGAAAACGGTATTGCCCAGATGGGAGATCTTCCGGTAGGAAAATACTATGTGAAGGAAGTTGAAACTGCTCATGGCTATGTCCTTGACAGTGAACCTCGTTATGTAGACTTAAGCTATCGTGATCAGGATACACCGGTCGTAACTTACGATGAAGACTGGCAGAATAACCGTCAGAAAGTATCTGTTAATGTACTAAAGAAAGGAAAAGATACCGAGCGTGTACTGGAAGGTGCTACTTTTGGACTCTTTGCTGCAGAAGATATCGTATCTGCATCCGGTAAAGTACTGATCGAAGCAGATGAGATCATCGAACTGAAAGCAACAGACGCCAGTGGCCAGATCAAATTCATTGCTGATCTTCCGGTTGATGGCAAATACTATGTGAAAGAGCTATATGCTCCGGACAGTTTTGTTAATACAGAAGAGAAAAAGGAATTTACCTTCGAATATGGTGATGAAAAAGAACCATTAATGGTTTATAACTTTACTTTTGAGGATGAACCAACAACTGTAGAGATCACAAAGTCAGATCTCACTACTGGAAAAGAACTTCCTGGTGCGCATCTGAAAGTCACTGACAAAGATGGCAACGTGATTGATGAGTGGACATCCACAGAAGAAGCACACGTGATCAAAGAACTTGTGGTCGGTAAGACTTATACGCTTACTGAAACAAAACCTGCAGATGGCTATGTGACTGCAGAAAGCATTGAATTTAGCATTGAGAATACTGCAGAAGTGCAGAAGCAGGAAATGTTTGACGATGTAACAAAGGTAAAAATCAGCAAGACGGATATTACCGGTGATGTGGAGATTCCTGGTGCGAAGCTTACAATCCTGGATAAAGACGATCAGGTCGTAGAAAGCTGGATTTCCACAAGTGAGCCACATTACGTAGAGAAGCTGCCGATCGGTAAATACACTCTTCGTGAAGAACAGGCTCCTAAGGGCTTTATCCTATCCAATGATGTGACTTTTGAAGTGGCAGATACCGGAGAAGTTCAGATGGTAGCCATGAAAGGGTAGATAAAGCAGCGATTCAGGAACTGCATGGAAAAGATGTGATTCTGGTATTCCCGGAGGAGAGCAGAAAGAACAAAACTGTACGTGTACTGAAACTTCCGAAGACGGAGAGCAGTATTCGTAAAGTATTTCTTCCAAAATCAGTAGCGGAAATGCTGGTAGAATGGAAGAAAGGTCAGGATAAGATCAAGGAAACACTGGGAGAGGAATACATGGATTATAACCTGGTGATGGCAACTCCGTTTGGTCTGCCAGTAGGAACTTCTTCTATTCGTAAGGCCCTGAATAATCTGATCAAAGAGCATAATCTTCCACCGGTTGTGTTTCACAGCCTTCGCCATACAAGTGTCACTTATAAGCTGAAGTTAAATGGCGGAGATATCAAGGCTGTACAGGGAGATTCCGGTCATTCACAGATCAATATGGTTACGGATGTGTATTCTCATATTATTGATGACGACCGCAGGAAGAATGCAGAGCTCTTTGAAGAAGCTTTTTACGAGAAAAAAGATCTGGATCCGAGTATGCATGCCCATGCTGCCGGCAAGACTGTTGAACTTCCAACGGATGTTGATGCGGAATTATTAGCCAAGGTTCTTTCCAATCCGGAAATGGCAGCACTTTTATCTACCTTGGCTAAATCCTTGGAGAAAAAATAGAGAGAAAGAGTTTGATTGTTATATGTGGTGAAATGGTAGCCAAGTTGGCTACCAATGATGATAAAAAAATCTATTCTACTGGCATCGTCCCCATCATTTAAAAAGAGTTGATAAAACTGGAAATCCACAATACAAAATGATATTCTTTTTTTTCTGGATGTTTCTGTGATATACTTATACGCGGTCGTATCAGACCGGAAAGGAAATATTATGTTACAAAAATTATATGTTTTTTTCAGGAAAGAAACCGTTTTGTCAATTGCAGTGATCCTGGCGCTTCTTTCTATGTTCTGGGTCAGACCGGATAAGGCTTATTTTACTTATATCGATTTCAGGACTCTCGGGCTCCTCTTCTGTTTGATGGCAATTGTAGCTGGTTTGAAGGCTGTTGGTGTTTTTGATATACTTGCCAAAAAATTGCTGATGGGAACATCGGGAACTGTGGGTGTGATCAGGCTGTTGATACTCTTATGTTTCTTCCTGTCAATGGTGATCACCAATGATGTGGCATTGATTACTTTTGTTCCTCTTGCACTGATCATTGTGCATAAACTGCCAAAGGAACTGGGCAATTACTGGCTTCTTAAAATAGTAGCCATGCAGACAATCGCTGCTAATCTCGGAAGCATGCTCACACCAATCGGAAATCCGCAGAACCTTTATCTATATGCCAGAGCAGGGATGTCCGCGGCAGAATTAATAACCCTGATGCTTCCCTATTCCGCCACAGCACTTATCCTTCTTCTGATATGGATACAGGTAGCCGCTGCCAAAGCACCTCACGTATGCGGTTCCGAAAAAGATAAAACTCTTTTGGGATTCTCTGACAGAAAAGAACTTAACATGGAATACCTGGCTGCTTACCTGATCTTATTTACAATCTGCCTGCTCACTGTTGCACGTATCATTCCATACCAGATTCCTCTTGTATTGGTTCTTATATATATGCTGCTAAGAAACAGGGAAAATATAAGCAGGGTGGATTACTCCCTGCTTGCCACCTTTATCGCATTATTTATTTTTATCGGCAACCTTGGAAGGATTCCGCAATTCAGCAGTTTTCTGGAAAGAATCATGGCAGGAAGGGAAACACTTACTGCTGTTCTTGCCAGTCAGATTATGAGCAATGTTCCCGCTGCGCTTCTTTTATCCGGCTTTACAGATAATTACCGGGCTTTAATTGTCGGAACCAATATTGGAGGTCTCGGCACTCTGATTGCATCCATGGCAAGCCTGATAAGTTTCAAATATATTGCAAAAGAAAACAGGAATCTGAGAGGGAAGTATTTGGGAATATTCACAGCCTCCAATATTATATTCATGATATTCATGTTAATATTGTATTTTTTCCTTAGATAAAGGTTTTCCCTGAATTATAAAAGCTATGGTAATTCTTTCTTCGCAAAAAATTCTTCGCGGCACTCTCCCATCCTGGAAGAAAAACCGCGGAGAAATAAATATATTTTCGGTGCTCCAATTACTCATTTTTATAATTTTTCGGTGCTCGCAAGCACCATAAAATAAAAAAAGCAACTATGAATTTTCACGATCATTGTTGCAAAAAATCGATGTTCCCGGCGGAAATTGAACCCACAACTAGCGCTTAGGAGCTCAAGCCCCCGTTGGAAACCTATATTATTTTGAGTTAGGATAAGTCAATGAAATCATTGATTTTTCTACCCTTCCTGTAAATCCATGTCAAAATAAGAAAACTGAAAATCATCTAAGTTAAGCACCTCTCGCTGACAAATGAGTGACATTGTCACCCTGAGGGTTCAACCATTCCGTTCCTACGAATTCATATTTATGGCTACCATTCTCATTTAGCAATGCAGTAATGATAACACTGTTTTCTTATTAGATTACTTATATTATAACGTGTACGAGGTCGGATGTCGATTGTTTTTTGACCATTATTTACTTCTATTTGCTTTAACTTAAAAGGCCGTAAGCTAATGCTCCCAGCTTTACATTTTTTTATTCCATCAGTTTTACAAACTTGAATTTGTATGGCTCAACTCCTTATCGACCGTCCATAGCTCGTTTATAAAGTAGACCTTCTTTTATAAGTAACAACAGAAAAGCCACTGTTACTGCATATGGTTCTCTCGCAATCGCCAGATACAAAACAGTAATAATACTAAGCCCTACAGACAAAAAAGTAATCACCTTTTTTCCCTTTTCAAATTTGAAATTGACCATTAAAATATTCACAATTCCAATAATCGTTAATGCGATAAAAAGACCCCAGTATGTCATACGAATCCAAATTTCATTATCTACATACTCAATAAGACTTACTGAATAGATATATCCATCAACCGGTTTGGAATACAATGGAAGAAAAATAAGCATCAAAGAGAGCAAATCGGTAAATCCAAATAACAAGTCACATAGACCATTGAGATTTGACTTGTTTTCTTTTTCAGCAATCAAAACCAACTGATCTCCGGATAACAGCTCATCAATGGACACAGAGAAATATCTGGATATTTCCTTTAATGAATCTATGCTCGGATATCCTCTTCCGGATTCCCATTTTGAAATTGCAGTTCTTGAAACAAATAATGCCTCGGCTAGTTCTTCTTGTGTCAAACCTCGGCTCTTTCTTAATTCCTGAAGCTTTTCATGGAATTCCACCTCCTTCACCTCCTTTTTTATTTCACTTTTTTATTGTTAGCATAACTACTGCCTTATAAACAGTAAATAATCCGGCACTTAACAATACACCACCCACAATATCCGTAAACCAATGTACTCCGGAAATCAATCTGCCGATAACCATGAATACAGAAAAAGCGATTGCTAGAATCGTTATGATTCTTTTCAATGTAGAACATGACATTCTTCGCTGGATCTGTTCAACCAAAGTCGGCATCACGCACAATACCAGTAGAGTCGTTGAAGAAGGATAAGAAGCCTCCATAATTCCATTGATTAAAATTGGTCTGTAATTGATTGGGATGATCTCAAAAATGAAGTATGCCAGTATCACTATAACATAATAAACTCCCAGGATAATGATATCGGGATCCACTTTGAAGAGACTTCTTCTCTTTATTAACTGAACCAGTCCAATACCTGCAAAAATCAGGCATACAACTAAAGGAATCAGACCCATCCAATCGGTAATCGTATAAATTGTCATATTAACATTTGTTAAACGATGAAACCAGCAATTGAATGTTGCAAATCCAATATTCGTTGCATTCTGCCCCAGTGGCTGCACGTCTACCATCTGAATCAAAGCTGTCCATATTGCAAACGCTATAATAAATATACCTCCTAAAAATAAAACTTGTTTTCCATTCTTTTTCATCATTATACGTCCTTTCTATATTGGTTTGTCTTTTCGACGATTTCACCTTATCAAAAAGCGTAAAATGACGCAAGAATCGCTCTTTCACATGTATGACACGATTCGTATCATCCCCACAAATGCGTGATTTTCTGTATATTTTCCTGAATACCTATTCCTACAAATTCCGATTTTCTTAATTCTACAAGCTTGAATTGTCTAAAATAGTAACGCCGTACCGCTTACTATTTTTTCTTTTACTGCTGAAACAGTATCTTTGATTGAATGCGTATTATAGCTTCTATTTTTCGTTCATCTCTTCCATCGAAATTACATCATCAAGAATATAACAAAAAGTCGGCGAGGATGACTGTTCATTTTCTTTATACGGAGAATTCAGATCGATCCTGTCATTCGGATCAAACACACTCACACCGGTAAATGGTCCGGAAAAGACCTCCAATTCTCCCTTGCTTAATTTTGCAATGGTGTCCTCAACCATTTCCTTTGTTCCGCTTGGCGCAACGGTCTCATTGAGATCCAGAATCCGTACCCAGCCCTTATCAAGACCAGCCATAGCATCCTGTCCATACGTCCGTCCATCGATGCAATCTTCGATTTTCTTATCATGGAGCAGGGCTCCGATCGACTGCTCAAAATAATACGAGTAATCAACACAACAACTGATCAGCGATTTGGTTGGAGCAATGTCCGTCATACTCTGATTGTATCCTACATGATAGACCGGGATCTCCCGTTTCGCATTCTCGCAAGCGGTAGCTGGTCCAATGGTATCCGAATGTTGTGAGATAACCACACAGTTTTCATCGATCAGTTCATTTGCAGCCTGTTTTTCAAGTGAATAACTTGACCATGTATTGGTATACTTAACGATCATGGTGGCTTCCGGAACCATCGATTGTACCCCAAGATAAAAAGCAGTATAGCCGGATATTACTTCCGGCAGCGGAAAAGCCGCCACATAGCCGACTTTTGCCTGTTGGGGGGTGATGATATTTTTTTCGATCATCTGTTTGATTTTCATTCCTGCAACTCTGCCGCATACATATCTGCCCTGATAGATTTCCCCAAAACAATTATGATAATTCGGCAGAACCGGATCCGAATTTGCGTTATCTCCTGTAGGGACACAGAACTGAATATCCGGATACTGTTCAGCGATGGCTTTCACATCCGCACCATACCCATAACTGGCTGCGATAATATAGTCGCAGCCTTCATCAACCAGCTCCTGAAGGTGCGATTCCACCTGTCCCTCTGCCACATTATAAATGGTCACACATGCAATCCGGTCACCATACACTTCTTTCACATGATCTCTGGCTTTAATAAAATTATTGGTATAAGGTGTAATTTCATCCCCTACAAATATGAATCCAACCTTCAGATGCTTTTCATCCTCTCTGGTTATTTTATGGATTCCAAAGGAAAACAACGACATCACCAGACAGGTTATTACGCACAATGTATATACTCTTTTCATTCTTTCTGCTCTCCTTTTGCTTTTGCATATAACCGTTCTGCATCGATAACGCCTTCCTCAATCAACGAAAGCATGATTTCTACAAGGTGCGGGTCAAATTGTGTTCCGCTGCAGCGTTTTAATTCTCCAATCACAAAATCAAGATCCAGTTGTTTTCGATATACACGGTTTGCGGTCATCGCATCAAACGCATCTGCTATACCGATAATACGTGCCTCTATCGGAATTTCTTCTCCTTTCAGTCCATGACAATAACCGGTTCCATCATATCTCTCATGGTGATACAAGGCTCCAACTCCCACATTGTCAATCAAAGTAAAATCCTTTAAAATTTCTCCTCCCCGGATTACATGTGTCTTCATAATTTCATATTCTTCATCGGTCAGCCTTGCCGGCTTATTTAAAATCGCATCCGGTATTCCTATCTTACCAATGTCGTGCAACAAAGCCATCTTGCGGAGATTTTCGCATTGTTCTTCCGAGTATCCGAGGCGTTTTGCAATAGCAACCGAATATTCCGATACACGATAAGAATGCTGGCTCGTATTGGAATCCTTTGCATCCACGGTGCGTGCAATCGAAAGAATCGTTTCATTGCTCATCTGGATCTGTTTCTTTGCATATTCCAGTTCCAGCTTCTGCTTCAGCAAGGTTCTCTGCATCTTCGATCTTGTGATAAACCAGGTAATCCACATGAGAACCAGTCCCGCAATCAAACAGACATAAAGTTTAAACCACCAGTTCTGATACATCTCAATGTCTTTTTCGATCACGTATCTACCGGCCTCTATAACATTTCCGTTCACATCATCCAAAATCGCTATTTCAAATACATATTGCCCTTGTTTCAGATTCGTGTATGTGATGGAATTCAATTCGCTTAACCGGCATACCCGTTCCGACTTATCGCAGCCTTCCAGCTTAACCCTTACATACGGATCATCCATGGAATAATTCAACACTTCCGGTGAAAATGTAATCTGATGCGCATCTGCGGACAATTGAAACGGATCCACACGATTGATCTCCATGCTCTTGCCGTCAACCTTTACCGAATTCAAAATCATTCGATAGGACTTTGTTGTCATATCGTACTTCGCCATATTTACTTTTACTACGCCCGTATCGCAGCATAGATACAAATCATCATTTTCTCTTCCGATCCATGAATTTGCGACTAAAGAAGCCCGAAATCCCCGTTTGGAATTGATTAACGGATATTCCGTCCTCACATTTTTTACCAGATCTTTCGCATTTGCAACGTAAATTCCCGCACTGCTCAAAATCCAGCAGGTTCCGTCGCTGTTACATATCAGATCATAATTATTGCTGTATGGAAATTGATCAAGAATCGTCACTTTGCCGTCTGCCGACAGATAACAAAGCCCATTACTTGTGACAATAAAAACACCATCCTGAATCGGATCATAAACCATACGAAGAACCACATCCGATGATAAGCCATTCTTTTTCGTAATACTTGAAACATGGTTATCCTTATCAATTCGTGTAATTCCGCCTCCATCCGATCCAACGTAGCAGGCATCTTGATACTCCAAAAGACAAAGCGATTTCTCATTCGCCAGCCCATTTTTTGCATCAAGAATATTTGCAACGGAATCCTCCGACAAAACGGCAACTCCATAATCTCCGGCAGCCATTATTTTACCATCACTGCACTCGATGATCGTCCGGAACCGCATGCCCGGCATTCCGTTTTCTTCTGTAAAACTCTTTATATGATATCCACCATGGTTTTTTGCGGTAACTTTATATACACCCTTCTCCGTCGTAGCAATCCACAATGCATTTGTACTGTCCACTTTCAAGCAACGGACACGCACCCCCTGAAGCAGTTCGGTAAGGGTATTACTTACTTCTTTTTTGTCGTCGATTACAATCAACCCGCTATCCGTACCGCAAAACAACAATCCATCCCACTTCGCCGTCGTATTGACGACGACATTCTTCCCAATCTTAGGAAATAATTCTTCAAATGGAGATTGGCACATCTCCAATAATCCCAGTCTGGAGGAACTGAACCACAGATTGCCCTGGTAATCCATCAGCATATTGTCAATGGAACTATTAAAATTATTGGTATTGATACTCTGACATCTGCCCCCTTTGTCAATCAATGCCACTCCTGTATCCGAGCAGACAAACAATTCTCCGTTTTCCGTCTGGTAAAAGCAATTGATTGTTTCGCATCCGTCCATCACAATCCTAGATTCCAGGACCGGCTTCCCCGATTTCATTGTATAAACATATACCTTATTATCCGTTGTTCCCAGATACAACTGCCCATCCTGCGAAAAAAACGCTGCCTTGTAGCATGCATCCGGTTCAATGCCTTCCGGTGCGGGTATCTGTTTTCCATTGTTGATCCAGAATACATCTCCTCGCTCTGTTACCCCGGCCACATTTCCGTTATCATCCGCAGTCATCGAAACTACATTTTTAATTTGATCCAATGATCCGGTCACCTTGACTCCGCCGCTGAGGGATACAACGGACAGCCCCTCGGCGGTACCGATATAATAATTTCCTAAAGAATCACATACAATCTGTTTCACAGAATTAGAAAGCAGACCATTTTGATCATCTACTACATTGATAGGCTCCTCATTGATAAAAATAGTAACGCCACTATCATTCGTTCCTGCCCACAATCTGCCCTCTTCATCAACATACAGGCAATTTACCGTTTTGACCGAAGAAATGTCCTGAAGATACACAAACTTTGCTCCATCATATTTGAACAGTCCCGCATAGGTAGCGATCCACAGCTTTCCATCCTTTGTCTGTGCAATATCATTGGCTTCGCCGGATATAAGGCCTTCCTCTTTCGAATAGATCTTCTGCACATAAGAATCATAGTCTATTGTTGTTTCCTGCGCATTCGCCGTATCAATGCTGCCAAAGCATCCCGAAACCGCCAGAATCAATAACATGAGTTTTGCTGCTGCCTGAAGATTCTTTTTAGAACCTCTTCGCATACAGCGCACACCTTTCAGCAGCAAATAGACAATTTCCACACTCACAAGCTTGTCCAAAAATTCAACGCAAAACTGTCCGATCACATACGAAACATAACGGGGAACGCCTTTATCCATGCACATCATCATAACCTGATTTCCCCACACGTTTCCGGACATTCCATTATACAAAAGCGTATTGATCAAAACCGCAACAATGGTCGAAAAAACGGCAAGTCCCATTCCCAGAGTCATGGTTGTAAACTCCCTGTCAAACACGTTCTTTTTGGAAAAATAACCGACAGCAATGCCAAGCAAAGCTCCAACAATACAATAAACCGTTTGTCGGTCAACAAAGATTCCATAAATGATATTATTCGAAAAGCCGACCACGGCACCACACACCGGTCCTCCCAGATATGCAATCAGAAATGTCCCGATGGAATCGCACCATAGCGGCAATACGAATTGATCCGCCAAAACGCGTCCGACAAGATCCAAAAGTAATGCTGCGATTGTGAGCAAAACAATCCAATATCCCTTCTTATTTTTCATTTGTATCCTCTCTCCTCTTCCGCAACCAGACTGATTACGGCTCTCCGTTTCTTACATAAGCAACAATCATCCCTTTGATCCGCTTCAATTCAGAAACATAATTTTCATCCTCATCTGCGCCCCAGATAAACCCGTTTGCGTAATATGTACAGGCTGCCATCATGACGTGAACCGTCTCACGCATAAACTCCTCAAACGGAATATCCGTTCTGAATGTATGGTCTTCTTTGGCTTTCTCGTACATTTTAAGAAATCTTGTATCTGCCGAATATAAAGATGACTTAAAATTATTGAGCATTGCACTGTCTGTACCTGCGCGGCTGACAAAATGGTTAAAATTATCATTAAACTGCAAAAGTGCTTTATGGTTAACGCACATATCAATGTAACTGTCCATTGTAAATATAAAGCGATCGATGGCAGGAATCTCATTGATGGATGCAATCGGTCGTTTTTCGTCCAATTCATCCAGATATTCCTTCCATTTTGCTGCGTTAACCGCTATCACCAGTTCCAGTTTGCTCGGATAATGGCGGAACAGTGTAGCCCTTCCGACGCCTGCAGCCTGTGCAATTTCACTCATTTTGGCAGATTCAATCTTATCTCTCACAAATATGTGAAATGCGGCATCTATGATTTTCTTTTTGTCTACTTGTTTCATAACTCCCCCTTATTGATACTTGCAGTCTTAATGTTAGCATAAAAAGGCTAAAGATTCAATCATTCATTCGCAATCTGCTTTCCTGCCACATCCATATGATAATTCTCCCTCATGATAAGTTCGGAGATCGGCACGATCGTATACCCCTTCTCTTCCAATTGCGTCAACATGGTGTCTAACGCTTCTGCCGTATACTTTGCACCATTGTGACAGAGAATGATCGCCCCCGGACCAAGTGCCTTATGATTACAAACCGTATCAATAATAGAATCCACGCCATAGTCTTTCCAATCAAGCGAATCAACCGACCATTGGATCGGATAATAGTTCATTTGATACGCCGTCTTAATGACTGCATTATCATATGCTCCATACGGTGGGCGGAACAAAAACATTTCATAACCGGTTAGTTCCTTCACACGATCATGCACACTGTTTAATTCAGCTTCCTGTTCCGAATGGGAAATCGTTGTCATATCATAATGGTGTTCGCTATGATTTCCCAGATCATGCCCACGTTTTACAAGTTCTTTCACACAATCCGGATGATCCGTTACCCAGCCTCCGGTCATAAAAAAAGTGACTTTGACATTGTGTTTCTCCAATATATCCATAATTTTCGAAAAATCTTCCGCGCCCCAGGCAGCGTCAAAACTAAGTGCCACTTTATTCTCCGTTGTATCCACACAATAGATTGGAAGTTCCCTGTCCCCAACAGTTGCATTGGTCAACAGCCTGATCCAGCAATTCCTTCTTTTCTTCCATAGGCAACTTCCTTTCTCTGAACGCAAAAAAGCCCGTCCAGAATAGATTGTATTTATCTAATCTGAACGGACTCTTCCGACAGGCCTGATATCACAGACAAGAATATAGTGTTTTGTTTCACTGCTTTTCCTAATTTTACACCCTAAAACTCATCCTACTGATTGCTTTTTCAATACGTTCCAGCGGATAATTATGATGTCCATAATCCTTTTTTGCCGGTGACATCGTCATCACATTCACACCGAGTTTTTGTAACCATTTTACGGATGTTCGTGCCAGATAATCTTCCGAATCATCTCCGATCATTGCAATCATTGCACAGTCTGAGTCGGTTTTACATTTCCAATATGCACCATAAAATCCATCTGTTTCCATTTCAAAATGTCTTTTCTGCATCTGCATCATCTCCTTAATATCAGTCACATTTCTCCAAAACTATTATTTTGTTCGAGATATTCCGAATAGCCGGAATCTTCCCAATCACATGATAAATCAGCATAAGTTCTTTCATACCCTCAACCAGACTGACTTAATGCAGAATAGAAAAATTTGCTGCAATCTTTTGTAGTTCTGCTCCGTTCTTAACTCCCCATGTGAATTTTGCATTGCTGCCCTCTATAGATTTTTCTTTCATTGTTTGTCGTCTTCCACTGCCTTTCTTACTTCTTCCACCCACTCTGCACTATGACAGCAAAACAGTTCTTCGTGCTGCATATTGTGTCTCCGGATATCCGGATTTTTGAAATAAGTATAATATCTCTTTTCGTATTTTTTTCCCATCTTTGTTGCGTAAAACACATGGATTGTAGTTCCCGGCACATCAATTCCATGCTGGACTTTTGTAACCAGATCCGAATAGAACTGATTATAAATACTCTGTTTTGTAATCCACGGACTTCCTCCTTTACCGATTCCAAACATATTCAAAAATCCATTATATAATTCTCTTTTAGCCCCGTCTGTCTTGCTCAGTTTTTTCTGCATATATTTCGGAAGAGCACCTGTATGTGCCATTTTATACATGAAAGGTACTACCATGGATGCCTGAATTTTTGCTACAAGTTTACCTGCTTCATCCATATCGCTGCTCCCAATGATGCCATGTTCTATATGAATTCTTTTTCGCTGAATCAAAAGAGAGACTAAACTTCCACCAAGAGAACATCCATACGCTGCTTTAATTCTTCCACAATACTTTTTCTTGATTTCCTGCTCAATCTTTTCGCATTCATCTTCCATTGAATAAAATTCTGTTTTCTCATTTGGATCAAATCCATCATAAGAAACTGTTATCGTGTAAAAATAAGAATGTAATCCATCCAGTACATGTTCAAAGCTGCTATACAGGCAACAGGTACCAGGAAATAAAAATATTACCGGTTTACTACTGTCTCCACTTTCATAAAATTTCATAGCTGGCCTCCTTTAGGCTTTTCTCACAGTCCTCTTTTAGATTGTTCTGTATATCGCATATGTATTAGTTATGTCTAACTACATATTACTAAAAAACCGTGCGCACTGCAAGACTGTAATATCGCACGGTTTCTTTTCCGTGTTTTTCTTTTTCCCGCTGTATTTTTTCTCCCTGCGTTTAGATATATAGAGGGATGAAAACACAAGAGCAAGCCTGATATATCTTTGAATACTTCTTGCACTGTCGCCTACCTGTAATGCTAATTCTTGATCGGATCGTAAATGTGTGCCATTATGGCACGCATTTTCTTTTGTAGGTCTTCCAGCGGTTCTCTTCAATGCATCAAGCTTCATTTTATATGCAAATGCCTTTTCACTCGGAAGTATCTCTTCCCTCTGAATATTGGCATACCACAAATATACTTACCGTTTCCCTTTTCATAATGCTCTGTCCAAAATTGTGGGCATTCTTTATACCCTTCTTCATTTTTAATAATTTTGGCACTTCCGACAACAGTAAATGCCGTTTTTTTAACAATTTTACATTCCATTTCAAATCCACCTTTCATAGATACATGTATTTTTAGAGGAAGGTAGTTTTTGAGTTCACCATCTCCGGACTTCGCCTGTGCAGGCGTAATACCGTGAAATCTGGTGAAGGCTTTCGTAAAGCTGTCTGGAGAATCATAGCCATATTTCATTGCTACATCTATAACCTTATCTCTCTGTTAATGCTTCAACAATGTTTTTCTCAATATATTCTACTCTGTCAAAAACCATAGGCTTAAAATGTGCAGTTATAGCTACTACAATTTGATTTTTTCTATCAACATATATAATATTACCACCATCACCGATAGCGGCAATTACCTCTCTTGTTCTGTGAGGAAGCCACCACAAAAATCCATAATCCTGATTTCCAAATTTCTCATCAGTAGATACATAGGATTTTGTCATCATCTCAATCCACTTCTCACTTATAATACGAGTATCATTATAAACACCATTATTAAGCACCATTAAACCTATCTGTGCCATTTCATAGGCTGAAAGAGATAATCCCCAACCTGCAGTTGGCATACCTGTCGGGTCCAAAAACCAAACCTTTCCGTGGTCGTTTTTGTTCATTAAATACTCAAACTGGTCTTCTTTGCTCTCGCAACCTGCATTGCTTCTTGGTTCAATTCCTAACGGTTTAAAAAGATATTCGTTAGCAAAATCAAGCACATTCATACCACTTGTATTTCTGATAATTCCCAAAAGGATTTGAACACCAAGCGTGTGATATCTGAATTCATTCGTGATACCTTTGCGACCACCCAAAACATCCAGTGTTGTCAGTGTCCAATCATCCGATGTACAAACCTTTGTCCAAGGTTCACTCTTTCCCTTATAAGGTGCTGTCATTGTAAGCAAATGTTTAATTGTAACTTTAAATATAGTTTGCTCTCCTCTTTTAGGAGTGTACGTTTCCTTGTAATAATCCATCACATAGTCGTCTACACTTTTTATCAAACCTTGGTCAATGGCAATACCTATCAACAATGATGTTACCGATTTTGTTACACTCATTACATTCATTGTATCGTCCTTTTTAAAACCATCCTTATACTCTTCAATTTCAAGTATGTTATCTTTATAAGCTACAATCTGTTTTATATTAATATCGTTTTTACTTGAATAAGTATCTAAAACTTTCTTCATTAAAACTTCCTCCTGTAAAGCAGTAAAAAATCATATTATTTGGACGTCCTATAATAAGCCTAAGTGAATTAAAAATAATTTCAATAGTTTTTTCATAAAAAAAGATATCTAAGTTAATAGACATCTTTTTCACAACATAAAATTCAAAGTTTCTGTTCCTTACAAATACCGATTGAGATTACACCTGTTTTATGAGATTTAATAACTGTTATACTTTGTTATTAAATTCACTGTAAACCCTTGAAAACGCTGGATTTGTCGCAGGTGAGCTTTCCCTTATTGTTTCCCTTGTGTTATATCGTCCCACCAGTGTTTACGAACTCTGATAAGGGAAAATACAAGGGCAAAAAAATTATATAAAACAGTATAACACAAAATAAAAGTGACATGGTGAACTGATTGAAATGCTTCTGATTTTTGTAACTGATGATTTATTGATCGATAAGGAGATAAGATACGATGAGAACAATATTTGCAGAATATAATCCACAATGCAACAGTATTGATGTTTATACCAGTGCCGGCTATATGCTTCGCATTGACTGCTGGGAAGCTGAGAAGGACTTAAAAACCACGCCTGGATCAGACTGTGCATTAAATACACTTGCTATTGACGAACCACTGGAATATGCAAGATTATATCTTGATGGAAATTTACAGATGTGGGTTGATGCAGAAGATTCACTTGAACTTTAATATTTCCTGTTAAAAATTGAGTAGGAGGCGGTGACTAACCGCCGTCCTCTCAGTGGACAGCCCCCAATTGGTGAACTGTCCACTTTTTTTAATAATATTCTCGTTCTTCCCACCAGTCGTTCACTTAACATCGGATTCCAATATAAATCACATTCTCAGGCAGTAACAGTACAATAAGATTTATCGGATATTTCAACAAACGCTTATAACAATCCACTGTATATTTTTAAATCTTCATCTTTAAACACATTAAAGATTACCTTTTTTATTCTGCTGTCTTTGTTAAGATACTGCTTTACAGTGTTCGTTGCAATCTCGGCAGCTCGTTGCTGTGGAAAACAGAATACACCTGTAGACAAACAACAGAATGCAATAGATTCCACACCAGTATCAGCTGCAAGCTTTAGGCACTCTGTGTAGCAGTTTGCCAACAGGTCTTCATCTTCTTTTGTGACTTTCCATTGTATAATAGGTCCTACCGTATGAAGAATATATTTTGTCGGAAGATTGTATCCCGATGTTATCTTTGCTTTGCCGGTCTCTTCTTCATGCCCCTGCTTTGCCATAATTTCATGCATTTTCAGACGAAGTTCCATTCCAGCATAAGTATGAATAAAGTTATCAATACAGGCATGCATCGGTGAAAAACAACCAAGCATCTGTGAGTTACACGCATTCACGATCGCATCACATTTCAAAGTGGTAATATCCCCCTGCCAGATATATAATCTCGAATCGGATTTTACAGGTGCAAGCGTGTCAACATCTGTGATTCCACGCTCTATATTTCTTTCTGTAAGATACTCATCCTGTATTTTCAAAAAATCATTACTGATTGGTCTTGGCGGTCTGACATTCATAAGTGAGCGGAGCAGATTTTCCTGCCCCTGCTTATCCGTAGGAATGTTCTGTCTGCCAAACGGTATTTCTTCTTTTAAAAGATACTGAATCAGATATTCTCTTCGCTCATCCTGTGTCATAATACCAGCCCCCTTATATCAGTAATTGCCTTTGCCATATCACCGCCAATACCGATTGCACGTTCCCCGAAGCTTTCCGGAACTACCGCTTCATCCATATTCAGGCGTATCAAACTATAAGACGAGTTCTCCCTCACCATCTTTTCAAAAGGGAAACGTATAATAATCGGCGTATTAAATCCAACTCCAAATTCCAAAAGAACAACCTTTTTATCTTTATGCTGTTCCAGAAACCCCGCATACCTGTCGGCTGCCTCATGCCACGCTTCATCTTCCACAAAATAATTATCACAACGGAGATTCATAGCCATATTGCCGCCACACACCGGACATTTTGGTACAAGTTCTGATGGAATCAGGCAGTCTCTTCTTGCTTTATCCATTTTACGAAACAGGTCTTTTGCATCGTAAGTCTTTGGATGACAGGCTTTCTGGCACTGGATTTTCCCATAATCTCCCTGTGTTGCAAATATTCTTTTTTCATCGAATCCCGCTTTATAAAACTGATGATCCACATTGGTTGTAAGTACAAAATATTCTTTATTCTTTACAAGATCATAAAGCTCTGTATAAAGCGGCAATGCCGGAGGATCAAAGCGGTTCATCAATGCATGTTTTGACCAGTATCCCCACTTTGCCTCCTCAGACGGATATGGATAAAATCCGGCTGCATACATATCTGTCATGTAGTACTCACCGTATTTTTTTATAAATTCTGCAAAATTGTCTGTAAACCTTTTACCACCATATTGGATTCCCGCAGCTGTCGATGCCCCGGCTCCTGCCCCGATTATAACACAGTCTGTATTTCTTATATTCTTTGCTGCCCTGTCAATCTGATCTTCATATGCATCTTTTTGGAATACATAATCCCTTGCCGGAGTACTACATAAAAAGTTTCTCCAGTCAGCATGCCCTTTTCTGATTTTCTTAAAAATCATAATGAACCTCTTTTCTCAATACACTGCTTCGGACAAATTTCTGCACATCTTCCGCAATGCAGACAATGATTCTGGTTGATAGTAACCGGAACTGAAGATATATCAATGCATTTTTGCGGACATACAGAGCAACACAGTTTGCATCCAATACATTCTTTTCCAATAAAATACCCTGTCTGAACTGCCTCGGTTTTTCCAATTGTTATAGTATCCCTCACAATATTTGATGGATTGCTGATATCAAAATACTCTCCCTGTGCCTCATACAGCCGAAACACTTCGATTGCGTCTTTCGTATCTCCCGGATAGATTTTCTTCATATATGGATTTTTTTCAAACATAATATCAAGATTCTTTTTTCCGATGTTCTTTATTTTTCCACGCAGAGACACCGCAATTTTGTCTTTTGTTGCGGATATTGCCACATACTGCTGCTCCATTAACTGGTCATAAAATGCTTTTCCCTTTGCTGTAAGGAAATACACACCTTCTTCATCATAGTACATCATATCTATGATTCTTGTCTGAGGATGTCCATCTGAACCTATCGTTGCAACTGTTGTTGAATGAATTTCATCCACCAGAAGTTTAAGATAATCCATTTTTGTCATTTCAAAGTCTCTCCTTTCAGTATCGGTGTAAGTTTTTTATATATCATCATGGCAATTGCTCCAATCACCAAGCCTTTTAAGATATTAAACGGCAATGCATTGAATAGCACAACGTCCAGCTTAGTCTTAATAAATGGCAGAAATTCGCCAAATGATGGACTCAAAGGAACCGGAAACTCTAAAAATGCCAACACATATGATATAGCTGCCAGTAGAGCTGTCATTGTTATCGTTCTTGTAGAAACTAAATTTTTTCTTGTTTTAATAGTTGCTGTATTGTTACTCATAAATCTCCTTTTTGTGAGATATGCCTGAATTTAAAACAGCCCGCAGGACGGGATTCCCTGCGGGACTTGTTTTATCATATCTTCTCTCATCCGGACTTTACCGTCGGTTATGGAATTGCACCATATCAGCTTTTGCTCGCAGACTATACTGCCGGTCAGGAATTACACCTTGTCCCGAAGACTGTAATTTTTTCTGTTAATTATCTTTAAAATTCATAAGGTGGATTTCCAGAGAAATCTGCGATTAAACCATGCGGATTTTCAAGATAGAATACCTCAAAAATAGGATTATCTGCTGTCTGGTACTGTCCCTTAACGATAGGATTGTTCATGCATCCTTCCTTTACACTCTTGTTGTCCTCAAATACTGCTTTGCCATGAAGGCGAATCCATGCGTATTCAGGGGAAGATACTGATACTTCTACTTCAGGATTTGCTAACATATCCTTGTAAACATCCTTTGTGTTGTTAGTACAGAACCAAAGCTTTCCGTCCTGCTCAAAACAGAACATGAATGGACGGCATTTTGCCTTTCCATCTCTTCCGACTGTTGCTAAGTACTGAACTGAATTTTTCTGTAAAAATTCTACTACTTTCTGCATTTTAAATTACCTCCTCGATATGTTGTAACAATGATTATTACATCTTGTAGCTATACAATATCATCCGTTTAATGTAATGTCAATAGTTACATCAAACTTTTTGTAACTTTTTTTGTTACAACTCCTTTTGAAGATTTTACATTGATTATGAAAAACGAAAAGGCTCCGGAAATTGTGATGATATAATCACTCATCCGAAACCTTCTGTAGACTACTCTTCCTCTGTATACACTGCAATATCTTTTTTCACATCAGCAAGTGTCATTTCTGAAAGTTTTTCCTCCATTGCCTTCTGTACTTCTAACAGTCTCTTATCAAGAACATGGTGAATATTCTTTCCTACCGGACATTTCTGATTGGGATTCTCATGAAAATGAAACAGTTCTTCATCTGGTGCGCATTCCACTGCTTTATACACATCAAGGAATGTAATCTGCTCCAATGGTCTGGTAATTGTCACACCGCCTGTCCCTCTTGCAACTTCAATAAGACCAGCAGCCTTTAATTGTTGCAATATTTTACGAACAATCACCGGATTAGTTCCAATGCTTGCTGCCATAAAATCACTAGTCATCTTCTGATCCGAAAATGTATCTATACAGGCAAACATATGGATTGCCATTGTAAATCTGCTTGAAATCTGCATTATAAACACCTCTCTTTGACAGTAATCATATCAAAAAACAGATGTAATTTCAATGGTTACATTGTTGTTGAAAACTTAATATAAATACAATCAATAGTCTGCTTTAGAAAAAAACAATTTTATGGTCTATCGACATCTCGCCAAATGGAATTTACCTAACGCAGAGATGCCCCGAACGCCCTTAGTTCTTCTCTCTTTTTCTCGCTCTTGTTTTCAGACCCATGTGCTGTAAACACACCCATGTTTTCAAGTCCAAGATAATCCAGAAAGTCTCCTTTGAACGAGAAAAGAGCACCCTCATACATATTAGCATCTCCGGAGCTAAGTATCATGGCAACTTTTTTCAAATTCTTCGGTCCTCTCGGATATGCCGCAGAATAAAATCTGTCGATTACACATTTTAGCTGACCGGATATGCCGTGATAATAAATGGGCGATGCAATAACAAGCATTTCTGCTTCTTTCAAAAGATTATATACTTCCTGCATATCATCCTTCTGAATACACTCACCGTGTCCTTTGCTATGACAGTATTCACATGCCAAACACCCACCTATCTTCTTTTTGCATACATCCACCACATCAACGATATGTCCTGCACTCTCAGCTCCTTTCTTAAATGCATTAACCATATCTTTTGTACTTCCCTGTGGATGTGGACTTCCATTTAATACTAATATCTTCATTTCCATCACCTTATCTTTTTATTCTTCAATCTTAGTACCAGTCATGCTTCTCATTTTTTTCCAAAGCCTCAATCTGCTCCATCTCTTCGTCAGTTAATTCAAAATCATACAACTGCGTGTTCTCCATGATGTGATCAGGATTGCTTGAACCCGGAATTACAATTCTGGTGTCACTACTTCCAGCCTCCCAATTTCTATTTTATCTGATTGCAAATATCCGCAATAATCTGAACCGGTGTCATACCAACCTCTTTCAGTAATTCATTTGGGTCATATCGGTCATAAAATTTCTTATCAAGTCCGTAATTTTTCACTTTCATATCAGAACTACCATAGAAGGAAGCTATTTTCTCGCCAAAACCGCCGCTTAAAATACCGTCTTCCATGGTTATTACCATCTGATGTCTTTCGGAAAGACTTTCCAGTAATTCTTTGTCAATACCAGAAGCAAAACGAGGATTGATCAGTGTCGGCGTAAAGCCAAGTTCTGCTTTTATTTTTGCACTGAGCTGTTCACCACGCTGATAAAAATCACCAAGTGCCAGAATTGCAACCTTTTCACCAGCTTCTTCCACTTTAAAATGATTCAGTCTGTCAAAATCCTTATCTGCTTCACGATAGGTTACCTGATTTCCGGGGATGAGAATCATAACAGGATGTTCCCTTTGATCAACTGACCAATCAAGCATAGAAAGGTATTCATCTTTTGAGGTAGGTGCAAGCACTACCAGATTCGGAACATTCGTGTATGCCGCCAGTCCAAAAATTCCAAGATGCGTAACATCTGTCAAACTGTCAAAAGAATTGTAGTTTAAGAGAATCGTGACAGAACTATTGTTAATACATACATCATGGGAAATCTGGTCATACGCTCTTTGAATAAAGGTTGTGTTTGTAACCACAAGCGGCTTCGCACCGTTTTTTGCAGCACCAGATGCCATGGCAACCGCCTGTTCTTCCGCAATCCCTACATCCACATACTGCAATCCAAGCTCCTTTCGCTGTTCCTGATTTAAGCCTGCACTGCCCGGCATAGCAGGAGTAATCACAAGAAACTCAGAATCACTTTTTGCTTTTCGCATAATATACTCAGCAGTGATAGATGTATAATCTTCTCCATCGCCAAAAGAGATTGTTGGTTTGCCTGTTTCACGGTCAAATGGCATACACCAATGCCATCCCTCTTTGTCTTTTTCAGCAATCTCATATCCCTTTCCTTTTTGTGTATGGATATGGACTACGATTGGATGATCCGTATCTTTCACCTTGTGGAATAAGGAAATCAGTGATGCTATGTCATTGCCGTTTTCCTCATATATATAATCTAATCCAAACGCTTTGAAGAGATTATTGGAAGCAGTTCCGCCTGTCTCTCTTAATTCGGCAAGATTTTTATACATTCCGCCATGTACTTCGGCAATCGACTGCTCATTATCATTTACTATAATAATTAAATTGGAGTTAATCTCTGATCCAGCTACATTCAATCCCTCTAGTGCTTCACCGCCTGAGAGGGAGCCATCACCAATAATTGCAATAATATTTTCTTTATCTCCTTTTATATCTCTCGCTTTAGCCAGACCCGTAGCTAAAGAAACTGAAGTCGAAGTGTGACCTACATTGAAGAAGTCATGTTCACTTTCTTCCGGATTTGTATAACCGGAATCCTCTGAAAAGTGCTCATCGGAAATATATCCATTCTTTCTTCCGGTCAGAATCTTATGAGGATAGCTCTGATGAGATACGTCAAATACAAACTTATCCTTAGGCGAAGAGAAAACATAATGCATGGCAATCTCTGCCTCCACCATACCGAAATTTGGACCAAAATGACCGCCGATTTTAGTCAACCGGTTAAACAATGCTTCTCTGATTTCCGAAGCAAGTTCCTCCAGCTGCTCCATAGACAATTTTTTTACATCTTCCGGTCCGTTAATTGTTTGAATAATTTTATAATCTGTCATTTACATTCTCCTCCTTATCTATTTTCATTAGATTTCTTTAACGAGTAGATCAAATAATCCAGGCAATCTATATTTTCCTGATAATTATGTGTCTGTTCCATTAAATGTTTTCTATACACACACAACTGTGATAACAGCGCTTCTACATTGTTTTCTTGTGCCAGTTTCATGCAACGCTGGATTGTTTTCTGATTACAGCCTGCGTCCACAAGATTCTGATAAATTCTTCCATATTTGTCATTTGCTTCTGCCATCTGTCTGCACCTCCTGCTTTAATTATACATTCTTCAAACGATATATCTAATACTTATAATTCATATCACGATATTCTTGACAGGAATATCATTTGAGTATAGGATAATAAAAAAGGTTGGAGGTTGTACTATGGAAATTCGTGTACTTCGCTATTTTCTTGAAATTGCACGTGAAGGAAATATGTCAAGAGCTGCTGAAAGACTTCATGTTACACAGCCAACGCTCTCTAAGCAGATGAAGGATCTGGAACAAGAGCTTGGCAAAAAATTATTTAAGCGTGGCAGCACCAGCGTCAGTCTTACTGATGAGGGTATGCTTCTACGAAAAAGAGCAGAAGATTTACTGGCCTTAGCTGACAAAATCACAAACGAATTTCAGGCAATGGATGATATCACAGGCGGTGATATTTATATTGGCTGTGCAGAATCTTATCTTGTAAAGTATCTTGCCCGTGCTGTAAAAAAGTTAAGCAGCATTTATCCCAATATTCATTATCATGTTACCAGCGGTGATACCGAACAGGTAACGGAACGATTAGACCGTGGTCTTCTGGATATGGCATTTATTGTAGAACCGCCAGATTTATCAAAATACAATTATCTTGAAGTTCCTGAATACGATACATGGGGTGTTCTGATGAGAAAGGACTATCCATTAGCCACAAAAGAGGCTATTATCTTTGATGACTTATTGGATATTCCTATTTTTTGTTCGGAACAGTCTGCTAAAATGGATTTACCCCGTTGGTGTTCCGATAACCTTGACCGACTTAATATATTAGCGACATTTAATCTCTGCAATAACGGTGCCGTTTTTGTCCGTGAAGGGCTGGGGGTTGAGCTTACCTTTGACAAGTTAGTAGAAACAAATGCAGAAAGTGATTTATGCTTCCGTCCGATTACACCGCCCCTCCATACAAAAATGTATGTTATATGGAAAAAATATCAAATATTCACTCCTGTTGCTAATCTGTTACTGGAAGAAATAAAAAAGATCATCGTTTTACCATAATCGTGAAACGATGACCTTTTTGTGATTTGAACACAGCAAGACAAACTTCGATTTAGATTTCACCTGTAAAGTGTACCCTTTGTCAAGGACACTTTAAATTTATAAGCTGCTTTCATATTTTTAAACACGGACATAACCAGTAGATGGACCTGCACCAACTTTTGCGATATACCCACTCTTAACCAGATTCGTCAAAGTCCTTTCCACGGTAATTTTGCTTATATCAGGACAAAGCTCCATGATTTCTTTCTTTGTAATTTTACCAACCTTGTTATCAATAACCGCTTTAATTCTATCAGGCTTAGAAAGACTCCGATGCTTCAAATGCTCTACACGGCTTTCGAATTCATTGTATGCTTTCAACATGATACCCAGATAATATTTAACAAAAGGCTCATAGCTGTTTTCTCCCTCATGCCAGCCAGTAGAACTTGCTTGAAGGGCTTCATAATATGTTTCTTTTGTCTTTTCAATCAGCATTTCCATACTGACATATTTTCCAACGATGTATCCCGCCTTATAAAAAAGCAGTAAAGTGAGCAAACGGCTCATCCTACCATTTCCGTCATTGAAAGGATGGATGCACAGAAAGTCCAGAATGAACATGGGAATCAAAACCAGTTTATCAATGCGGTCAGCTTCCCATGCTTCAAGGAAGCGAGCGCAAAGTTCTTCCATTGCTTCATCAGTCTGAAATGCGGGAACTGGAATAAAACGTGCCTTCTGATGACCCTCGGCATCTGTTTCTGCAATTACATTATCGGAATTCTTATAACTTCCACCAGCAGATCCCTGTGAATAGGAGTACAGATCTCGATGTAACTGCAAAATAATGTTCGGTCTTGGGTTGATATATTCATAACCTTCGTAAATTGTGGAAAGTACTTCACGATAACCAGCAATTTCCTGCTCAGATCGGTTGCGGGGTTCTGCTTTTTGACTTACCAATTCTTCCAAACGCTTATCGCTTGTAAATATACCTTCGATTCGGTTGGATGCTCCCGTACTCTGAATCAATGCAACTTCTAAGAGTGTTTTCAATTCATCTACATTGGCTTCGAGAAATAATTCCTGTTTGCCTTTATGTTCATGGATGCTGCTAACCATCTGAACAATTTCAGGTGTTAACAACTTTGCAGGACTTACAATAAAATCAAAGTCTCTCATAGGAATCTCCTTCATTTCAGATTTATCTCCATCATTCTATCATCAAATGATGGAGATCTCAATAGATTTGATGGAGATAGAATATCCATATGCACAATAAATATACTCATTTCATCCATATATTATATCGTTTCACGAATTGTTTTTTTCACTAAAATTACACTATTTTTTCACTATTTTTCATTACTTCATCGTTTTCGCCAACGAATTGAGCAACGCCCGCCTCTCTGGATTCAGATTCTTTTTCTCATAAAATGCTTCTTTAAAAAGCTCTGCATTTTTCCTTTGGTCATCATCCGGAATATGAGAGTACGCATCCGTAATCATATTGACCTGTGCATGGCCGGAATCACCCTGTACTGCTTTGATATCAGATAATGGTACACACAAGCACGGAAAACACTTTATGCAAAATCTTCCACAGTAAAATCTATAAATGATCCGCAAAGGCAAAGGAAACCGACAGTTTACCATGTTTGGAATTATGGCAGTTCTTTTAGGAAGTGGAGATGCATTCCATCTGGTTCCTCGTGCAGTAGCGCTTTGTACAACTGGACTTGAGAACTTTACTGTACAGATGGGGTTAGGAAAGTGGATTACCTCTATCACTATGACTATCCTAAAATCATCCCCGCCTCAGAATTTGCAACAAGTTGTTGCAAATTTTCTATATCCTTTTATTTTACAGAAGTACTTATTTTTAACTTTTTTCCTTCAGATTTTTATATTGCAAAAATCATATCACCATCTGCAGTATATCCTCTATATGTTCTGCATAATAATCAGCCCCATTCAGTTCCCCTTTCTCACCATATCCATACAGGCATCCTATAAAAGGGCTTTTGCAGGACCTGGCACATTCCAGATCCTGTCTCCTGTCTCCGACTACCAGATAAGGGCCACTATATTCCCGGATGATTTCCTGCACAATTTCTGTCTTTGGACGGAATCTGTATGATTCACAGTCATAAAAACGATCAAACCATCGTTCCATCCCAAATTCCTTCCAGTGTGCCTCACGATATGAAGCTTTACAGTTACTTAAGATCACAAGGTGATATCCCCGGTTCTTCAAAGCTGTTAGCATCTCCTCTGCTCCCGGATACCACACTGCCTTATGTTTCCTGATCTGTCTTACCATCAGATCTCCTACCATCCTGCTTGCCTGCTCTTTATAGCTCTGATCCAGTTCCGGCAAAAATGTATTCCACATCTCCTTACTGTTAAGTCCCAGCCAGCCGGCAATTTCCACCGAGCCTATCTCCCGTTCTTCGGTAACCTTCTGTTCTGTCAGCCACTGATAGGTTTCACGAAATGCCGGTTCATAGATTCCAAGGGTATGATGGATCGTTCCATCATAATCGAATATGATCGTTTTTGTCATCATTTATTTTCCTGTCTTTTAGAGCTGCTTCATCAGATTGACCATCTCAATCGCAGATAATGCACAATCATAGCCTTTATTTCCCGCTTTGCTTCCTGCACGCGCAATAGCCTGCTCGATATTTTCAGTCGTGATCACTCCGAATAAAACCGGGATTCCTGTTGCAAGTTCAACCTGTGCGATTCCCTTGGCAGATTCATTACACACCAGATCATAATGTGAAGTATCTCCACGGATGACAGCTCCAACGCAGATAATTGCATCATATTTTCCTGACTGTGCCATCTTCTGTGCTGTAATCGGAATCTCAAATGCTCCCGGTACCCATGCTGCAGTAATGTTCTCTTCTTCTACTCCATGTCTTACCAGTCCGTCGACTGCCCCTCCCAATAATTTATTCACAATAATTTCATTGAATCTCGCTGCCACGATACCAACCTTCATTCCCTCCGGTGCTACTACTTTTCCTTCTACTAAATTGATCTGTCTCATTTTTTCTTCCTCCTGATATTTGCTGTTTTTTATAAATTTATTTCTTTAAAAATATGACCCATCTTTTCCTGCTTCGTCTTCATATACTTCCGGTCATACTTTTGTGCCGGAATCTCCAGAGGTACTCTCTCATTGATCTTCAGTCCGAATTCGCCAAGTCCATAGACTTTATCCGGATTATTTGTCAGTAATCTTAATGATTTCACACCAAGGTCTGACAGTATCTGTGCCCCGACCCAGTACTCTCTGAGATCCGGTGCAAACCCTAACTTCACATTAGCCTCCACAGTATCGTATCCCTGCTCCTGAAGCGCATATGCTTTGATCTTATTGATCAGTCCGATTCCTCGGCCTTCTTGTCTCATATACAGAATGATTCCTCGGCCTTCTGCTTCTACCTGGCGCATCGCTGTCTGCAGCTGCAGGCCACAGTCACATCTGAGCGATCCGAATGCATCCCCTGTCAGACACTCCGAATGTACCCGGCAAAGCACATCCTCACCATCTCCCAGATCACCTTTTACCAGTGCCAGATGATGCTCTCCTGTAATATCATTGATATAACCATACATTTTAAAATCACCGTACTGCGTTGGGAGGTTTGCAACGGCTTCCTCCTTTACATGCTTTTCATGTATTCTTATATAATCCTGCAGATCACGGATCGTAATAAATGTAAGGTTATGCTCTTTTGCCATTTCCCATAGCTGTGATGTACGCATCATAGTTCCATCTTCTTTCATAACTTCACAGCACACGCCGCATTCTTTCAGTCCGGCAAGTCTCATAAGATCTGTTGTTGCCTCTGTATGGCCATTTCGTACCAAAACCCCGCCTTTTCTGGAAATAAGCGGAAACACATGTCCCGGTCTTCTGAAATCCTCCGGTTTTGACTGATCATCCACACACTTCATGATAGTATAGGAGCGCTCTTCCGCAGAGATACCTGTGGTTGTATCTGCGTGATCTACTGCCACGGTAAATGCTGTACTGTGATTGTCCGTGTTCTCAGCAACCATCGGAGGAAAGTTCAATCTCGCCGCAAGTTCCGCACTCATCGGTGTACAGATAAGACCCTTTGCATAGGTCGCCATGAAATTAATATTTTCTCTGGTCGCAAACTCTGCCGCACATATCAGATCTCCCTCATTTTCTCTGTCCGGATCATCTGTGACCAGAACTATTTTTCCTTCCTTAAGATCCCTAAGTGCTTCTTCAATTGTGTTGTACTGATAATTTTGTGACATAGTGTATATCCTCCTGTTCTAAAACCCGAATTCTTCAAGAAACTCCATCGTAATTCCGGATTCTTTTTTCTCTTCTTCGTTTTTTCTGATGCCAAGCAGTTTTTCTACGTATTTTCCGATCACATCATTTTCCAGATTAACCAGATCCCCCGGCACCTTTTCCAAAAGAGTGGTTTCTTCTCCTGTATGTGGAATGACCGACACCTGAAAACCAGCTTCATCAACCCTTGCAACTGTCAGGCTGATCCCATCAATACAGACGGATCCTTTTTCCACAATCAGATGCAAAATCTGTGGCGATGTCTCAATTGATACCCAGATGGCATTTTCTTCCCGGAGCATGGAACGTATCACGCCAGTCCCATCAATATGGCCGCTTACTATGTGTCCCCCGAACCTGCCGTCTGCAGCCATTGCACGTTCCAGGTTTACCTGGCTTCCGGCCTTGCAGCTGCCAAGACTGCTTCTTCTGATCGTCTCTGCCATCACATCGGCAGTAAATCCGTCCGGCTGAATCGACGTAACTGTCAGACACACACCATTCACAGCGATACTGTCACCGATCCTTGTCCCTTCCAGGACTTTCCGGGCTTTCACTGCCAGGATCCCTGATTCCCCTGTCAGCTGTATATAACGGACTTTTCCTTTCTCTTCTACGATTCCTGTAAACATGATTCCTCCTGTTTTTTATCACACACCTGACATTTTATCCGGATATCCTCACCGATCTGGCAGATATCTGTATATTTCAGTTCCACTGCTTCAGACGGCAGTTCAACTCCAATACCCTCTACCGGTGTCTTCCCAGCCACACCGCCAAACAGCTTTGGTGCCACAAAAGCCTGTACTTCCTTTACAATTCCAGCTCGCAGTGCACTGTCATTTAACGTACCTCCTCCCTCCAGGAGGATGCTGTCAATGCCTCTGTTTCCAAGATCTGCCATCAGCTTCTTAAGGTCTATCTGATTCTTTTCGTCGGGACAGTAAATGGTTTCAACTCCCATGGTATGTAATATTTTTATTTTCTCTTTTGCATTTTTCTGTTCTGCATAAGCCACGATCGTCCGGTACTTTTCCGCACTTTTTACAATCTGACTGCCCGGCGGGATCCTGAGCTTACTGTCACACACAATCCTGACAGGACTTTTCCAGCCTTCTACCCGGACGTTTAACATCGGATCATCTGCAAGCACAGTTCCAATACCAGCCATGATTCCCATGTACTGATGCCGCATATGCTGTACTTCTTTTCGTGCAGATTCTCCGGTGATCCATTTTGATGCTCCTGTTTTCGTTGCGATCTTCCCATCCAGTGTCATGGCATACTTCATTACCACATAAGGAGTCTTCGTAGTAATATAATGGAAAAACACCGGGTTCAGCTGATCACATTCTTCTCTCATAAAATCTTCAACTACTGTTACACCGGCTTCCCTTAACATCTGTACACCTTTTCCTGCCACTTTCGGATTCGGATCTCTGGAACCGATCACCACTTTTCTGATCTTCTGTTCAATGATCGCTTCCGTACATGGAGGTGTTTTACCATGATGACAGCAAGGCTCCAACGTGACATAAATCACCGCACCTTCTGCTGATTCTGTAAGAGAAGCAATTGCATTACGTTCCGCGTGAAGTTCTCCATACTTTTTATGATAGCCTTCCCCGATGATCTTTCCGTCTTTTACGATCACTGCCCCTACCATAGGATTGGGATTCGTCCAGCCTTCTCCTTTTTTGGCCAGTTGAATAGCCCGAAGCATATATTCCTGATCCGTCATTTCTATTCCTTCTTTCTTATTCCTGTTCTTTGCCTGGGCTACGCCGAGGCTTTTAAACATGTGCAATCGGATTCACAGACAAGTGAATGGTATAGTTATTTCGAAAACGATGTACCAGATACAAAAAAAGCCTGCAGAAATATCTGCAGGGTGGAATTGATCTGTTACATATGATTGATAAATGAATGTCTGATTTTCCTATATAAAAAGCTCTGAAATGGATCACCATCTCAGAGCTCTGATACTACATTCATTCATACAAAAAATCAACTGTACTATCATCTTCTTCCATCCAGACTGTACTGTCGGCCCCGGAATCTCACCGGATCATGCCTCTCGGCTCGCGGGCTTTACCGCCGGTAGGGAATCTCACCCTGCCCTGAAGATATCTTTTTGTTCATTTTAATACTTTATTTATTATTTGTAAAGCAGAATTTTTATTTTACACATTTCACATTTTTCTCGGGAGTTTGACAGTTGAATAATCAAAACTCACTCTGCAGGCCTTATAAAACCTGCATTTTTTATGTCAAATATATGGGTATTCAATATACATATCCGTTCCTCCAGGACATACCCACAATTATTGGCGGAGAAATTCAGGCACGAAAAAAAGTCCCAGTAGTTTTTTGATATGCCTCTGTTTTCTTTTTCGCTTAACTATTTACAGTCCTTCTACAAACTCAACTGCATTTTTTATATCTTCTTCATCAGGGTGCCCTTTTGCAATACCACCTACCAGTTTAAATGGACCAAATGTGTCATAGCCCTTGCATCCGAATTTTCCTATCACTTTAGAATGCTTCTTGTCCAAAATCTGCTCTATGGATTTATAATTCGCACTACCACCATAAGTACAGATCAGAAATATCTTTTTGTCGTTCGGTAAGTTTTTCTCTGCAAAACCCAACATTGACTGATGAAATTTCGAAAAATAGATTCCTGATGCAAACCCAATCATATCATAACTGCTCAGATCTGCATCTGGCTGGTTTACAGCATCAATCAAATCGACCTGACACTCTTCTGCTATGCTTTTTACTAATTTCTCTGTATTTCCATGATGTACAGATGCATATACGATTGCTTTTCTCATTTGTTTTCCTTTCCAGTTCTTCCCACACCTGTTCATAGACCTCTGTCAGATAACTGACCGCAGACCTGTAGATATCCAGTATCTGTCGGATCGGAATATTCTGTTTTCGTAATTCTACGCTATAGCCGGATGTAATTTTCATAGATGCTTCCTAACCTTTCTGTCCTACATTGGCGCAAGCAAGTACTATTTGTTCTGATTTATTATAACCCATACTATGTACAATAAAACGCACTTTTCTTCTACTTTTTATAAAGAATATGATTCGTATCACACATCAATGTGGTTGGAATATTATATTTCTCTGCTATTGTTTCGATAATGCCCACTACCGGACACGCATCTGCATTTACAAATATCTGCACTAGTGTCTCTCCATTTCTTTTTGAATCCATGTCATAATTACATCTACTAGATATTCCTGCTGCACTTGACTTAGTTCCTTTTCCGGTTGCATTTTATGCCACTTACGGATGCACTCTCTGCAACATGTTGCCGTTGCATGTTGTGCAATAAATACCGGATGACCACGCATTGGTGTCTGCTTGCCATCATTTGCTATATATGCCGGAGCTTCTCTCTTTGCGATAAAGTCCTTTGCATGTTGTCTGATTGTATCCAGTCCTTTTTCATTTATGTAGTCAATATCTTTCTGTTTCAGATGGAAACTGCTTCGGAACTTGGAATTATCCAGTCGCTCAAATAACTGCTTGTACCATTCATCCTTCGTCATATCATCACCACAAATCGTATTGTTTCATAGTTTCTGCATTTCGATATTCATGTTTCTCATAATATCCTATCAACTTCCCATCATCTCTGAGTGCCACCATATAAACATCTTTATTCTGTTTTTCATTGTGAAAAGTATAAACGATATTATGACTTTCATCAACTGCAAACCAGTCCACTACCTGCTGTATTTTATCTCTTGATTCCGGATTATGACACTCTAACAGACTTCTTCCAATAAGTTTATCGCCATCTCCCTTCGCATAGCTGATAACAGCTGCCGGATTCATGTAAATAATCTCATGCTTAAGATTGCATATAACAACGGATGCCCTGTCCTAATCAACAATACTTTTCGCCATTTTTGTTGCCCTTAGAACTTCACTTCTTCCGGTTCATGTGTAAATGATGAAAATGTAGCTGTCGCATTCTTAAAATAAAATACCTCTGTATTTCCAT
>ENA-OVGB01000813-OVGB01000813.1-human-gut-metagenome-genome-assembly--contig:-NODE-813-length-32873-cov-7.994911_pt1 | contig 32873 bp, 26 predicted proteins | sample MGYA00237767_ERZ505413 | MGnify/ENA primary metagenome ERZ505413 (study PRJEB26158, sample SAMN06016410) | human gut metagenome | biome: human gut; feature: ankylosing spondylitis patient; material...
ACTCGCGACCCTAACCTTGGCAAGGTTATGCTCTACCAACTGAGCTATTTCCGCGATTGCGGATGCAAAGGTAGATATTTTCCTTAAACCTGCAAACATTCCGCAGACTTTTTTCACACAGAAAAGTGTACATTTTCGCCAGGCATACAAGCAGACTTTTGATTATCAACTCATTCGCCCACGATAATCTTCATAAGAAAATTGCTTGAAAACTTCAGCTTTTCCTTCTTTTGTCCACATTGCAATGGCCGGATGGTGAATTCCATTGAACATATTCGTCTTTACAGTGGTGTAATGTATCATGTCCTCAAAGATGATTCTCTCCCCTATCTGCAGCTCATGGTCGAAACTCCACAGTCCCATATAGTCGCCGCTTAGGCAGGAGTTTCCTCCAAGACGATAGACATAAGGACCCGCATCACCCATCTCCGCTCCACGCACTGCAGGCTGATAGGGCATCTCCAGGCAATCCGGCATGTGGCACGTAAAGCTAACGTTGAGAATGGCAGTACGAATGCCGCGGTTTTCCACGATGTCCACTATCTCCGAGCTCAGCACACCGGTCTGCCAAGTGAAAGCGGAACCGGGCTCAAGAATGATTTGAAGATGCGAATAGCGCCCCTTCAAGCCCTGCAACAGACGGACAAGATGCTCTACATCATAATCCTTACGCGTCATCAGATGCCCGCCTCCTAAATTCAACCACTTAATCTGTGAGAACCAGCGGGAGAATTTTCCTTCCAAGTGCTCCAATGTGTGTTCCAGTTCGTAGGAAGAAGACTCGCAATGACAATGACAGTGAAAACCTTCAATACCCACCGGAAGTTCTTCGGGAAGCGGGTCGGCCATTACACCGAAGCGAGTACCGGGTGCGCAGGGATTATAAAGCTCCGTTTCCACCTCAGAGTATTCGGGATTGATACGGATACCGCAGGAAATGCCGCTTCCCTCCGCCACCACTACCGGATAAAAGCGGTGGAACTGCGAAAGCGAATTGAAAGTGATATGGCTGCTGCACCGCATTATCTCCGGAAAATCGGCCTCGGTATAGGCAGGCGAGTACGTATGTGCCTTACTTCCGAACTCCTCCAATGCCAGACGGGCTTCGTAGACGGAACTTGCCGTAGAGTGGTCTATATACTCCCTGAAAATGGGAAAGGAACGCCACATGGCAAATGATTTGAAAGCGAGGATTATCTCCACACCTGCGCGGTCGGCCACACTTTTTATCAGTGCGAGGTTCTTTCTCAGCAATCCTTCTTCCATAATATAGCAGGGAGAAGGGAAAAGGGAAAAGTCTTTATTTGTCATTCTTCTATCTATATTTACTATTCTAAATTGTCCGTATGTATCGTTCTAACTGTCTTTTTTTAAGATACCACGGTCCTACACTTATACCATCATCCTCTTACAAATATCCCGTTTTTGTGTGAGACAAAAGATGCGACTATCCTATGACAGCACTTTGAAACGCGCGAAGCGCAGCAAAAGTTGTTTGTCTCCCGCATTCTTGAAGCGGATGGTGGCTTTCGCATTGTCTCCTTCGCCCTCCACTTTCAAAACTTCACCCAGGCCGAAACGTTCGTGCTCTATCAGTTGTCCCTGCTGTACACAGTTGGCAGACCCGCCGGCAGAAGGCGATGTACTTGCCGTATTTGCAGAAGGCGCCACCCGTTTCAAATTACGTGGAACGGTCGGCGCAATAATCTGCTGTTTCGGTCGTACAGACACACGTTCTTTTCCTCCATACGGAGCATCTTCCCTATCAGGCGCAAAGCCTCTGGCGTTCTCCCTGCGGAAAGCGGCGGCTTCCTCCTCTACCCTGCGGAACATTCCCGCATCCTGAGGCAGACGCAGGAAACGTATATCTATATCCTTCAGGAAACGGCTGGGACTGCCGAACTCCATCTTGCCATACCGGAAACGTGTCTTTGCATACGACAGGAAACAGTGTTCTTCGGCACGTGTGATGGCTACATAAAACAGCCGCCGTTCTTCCTCCAATGCCCGGGGAGAGTCACCCACCATGCCGCTGGGAAAAAGATTCTCCTCCATCCCCACTACAAACACATTCTTGAACTCCAATCCCTTGGCCGAATGTACAGTCATCAGGGTTATCTTCTCATCGTCCCCATCCTTATCCGAATCCTGGTCGGTAAGAAGGGAAACTTCCGAAAGGAAGTCACCCAACAACACGTTCGGTTTTCCTTCCTCCTGCCGTTGGGCACAAAAATCACTCATACCGTTCACCAGCTCCTCTATATTCTCCTTACGGCTCAGATTCTCGGGAGAGTTGTCCTGACACACATCATTGATGATGCCCGATTGGCGGATAATGTCGGCACCAATCTCATAGGCATTCTTCTCCGCAGCATCTGTGATAAAGGCGGATATAAGTTCGCGGAATGCCTGTAACTTTCCCACCGTACCTTTATTGAAGTTCAAGCCATACGCCAACGGCTCACAAAGCACAGTCCACAAACTGACATTGTGCCCGGTGGCGGCAGCAATGATTTTTCCCACTGTCGTATCTCCGATACCCCGTGCAGGATAATTGATAATACGTTTGAAAGCCTCTTCATCATTGGGATTCACTATCAGACGGAAGTAAGCGATAACATCTTTGATTTCCTTGCGTTGATAGAACGACAAGCCTCCATAAATACGGTAAGGCATACTGCGTTTGCGCATGGCTTCCTCAAAGATACGGCTCTGTGCATTGGTACGGTAGAGTATCGCAAAATCAGAGTAGGCATAGCGCTTTTCACGCCGCAGTTCAGCTATCTTATTCACCACAATATCCCCTTCTTCCACATCACTGTATGCCTGGTACACACCAATGGCCTCTCCCTTCTCCTTTTCCGAGAACACTTCCTTGCGTATCTGCCACTGGTTCTTTTCTATCAGGCTGTTGGCCGCGCGGACAATGGTCTGGGTGGAACGGTAATTCTGCTCCAGCTTGAAGACCTTCGTATCGGGATATACTTTCGTAAAGTAGAGAATATTGTCAATATCGGCACCACGGAAGGAGTAAATACTCTGTGCATCATCCCCCACCACACAGACATGCTGATGGTTCTTGGCAAGTTGCAGCACGATGCTGTGCTGTGCAAAATTGGTATCCTGATACTCATCCACCAGAATGTAACGGAACTGCTCCTGATAACGTGCCAACACCTCGGGGTGGTCTCGGAACAGCAGGAATGTGTAGAACAGCAAATCGTCGAAGTCCATCGCATCCGCCCGCCGGCAACGCTCCCAATATCTCTGGTAGATGTCGCGAAGCGCCGGAACCTTGGCAGCACGGTCTCCTTCGTAAGCCTCCTTGTTGTTGGCATAGCCTGCCGGAGAAACCAGATGATTCTTGGCATTCGAGATACGCGCCTGCACCATCCCCGGCTTGTACACTTTCTCATCCAGCCCCATTTCCTTGATAATGGAACGTATCAAGCTTTTACTGTCTGCCGTATCGTAAATGGTAAACTGCGAAGTGAAGCCGATATACCCGGCCTCGACATGCAGAATGCGCAGGAACATGGAGTGAAAGGTTCCCATCCACAGATGGCGCGCCCTCTCCGGCCCCACCTGACGGGCTATACGCTCCTTCATTTCGCGCGCCGCCTTGTTGGTAAAGGTCAATGCCAGAATGTTCCAAGGCTGGTAGCCATTCTCCAGCAGATAAGCAATCTTGTAGGTCAGCACGCGCGTCTTTCCCGAACCGGCACCGGCTATCACCAGTGACGGACCGTCATTGTATAACACCGCGTTCCGTTGTCCTTCGTTCAGTTCCTCTATATAATCGGGCATATCCGTATAATCTTAAAATGATGATATTTTTTCTTCCTTTGTTTTTACGGAGGCAAAGATAAAAAAAGCTTCGGAGACGTACGAACATTTCTATAGGTTATAGTGTTTATATAGTAAAGTTCCAAAATTAAATAATTGAAACTTATGAATACAATATTAACGATTTTAATGATAACAGTTATGACTTACGAAATGCCAAAACTTCCCTACACCAACAATGCACTGGAACCTGTAATCAGTCAGCAAGCCATAGATTACCACTACGGTAAACATCTGCAAACCTATGTGAACAACCTCAACAACCTCGTTCCGGGAACGGAATTTGAAGGCAAAGACCTGGTAACCATTGTTGCCACAGCACCGGACGGTGCCATCTTCAACAATGCAGGACAAGTGTTGAACCACACATTATACTTCTTACAGTTTGCTCCGAAGCCTGCCCACAGCGAGCCTACCGGCAAGCTGGCAGAAGCCATCAAACGCGACTTCGGCAGCTTTGAGAATTTCAAGAAGGAATTCAACGCGGCAGCTGTCGGCTTGTTCGGCTCCGGATGGGCTTGGTTGTCTGCCGACAAGAACGGCAAACTCCACATCACCAAAGAAGCCAACGGTAGCAATCCGGTACGCGCCGGTCTTGTTCCGCTACTCGGATTCGACGTGTGGGAACATGCCTACTATCTTGATTACCAGAACCGCCGTGCCGACCATGTGAACGAACTGTGGAGCATCATCGACTGGGATGTAGTAGGTAAAAGACTGAAATAAGTAACAAGGTCCCACTAAACATGTTAATGACGCATTCTTGAGCAACTAAGGTTCAAGAATGCGTTTTCTTGTTTAAAATAGCCATCTAACATATTTTAAAGAAATTCTTTGGCTTCTACCATAAGTATTCATTAACTTTGCTAAACTTAAAAGTTAAACAAAAGAAATGAAACTCATCGTAGTAACAGCACCCACATTTTTTGTGGAAGAAGACAAGATTATCACGGCACTATTCGAAGAGGGGCTGGATATTCTACATCTGAGGAAGCCGGAAACTCCCGCCATGTATTCAGAACGGCTTTTAACGCTGATACCCGAAAAATACCATAAGCGCATCATTACCCATGAGCACTTCTACCTGCAGGAAGAGTTCAGCCTGATGGGGATTCATCTAAACACCCGCAATCCCAAAGAGCCCCACGACTATTCGGGCCACATCAGTTGCACCTGCCATTCACTGGACGAAGTGCAGAACAAGAAGCATTTCTATGACTATCTGTTCCTAAGCCCGATATATAATTGCATCACAAAGTCCGGAGTCACGTCCGGCTTCACAGCCGAAGAGTTGCGGCAAGCAGGAAAAAGTAAGGTCATAGACAGTAGAGTCATGGCTTTGGGAGGCATTACTCCCGACAACATACTGGAGATTAAGGATTACGGATTCGGTGGTGCCGTTGTAATGGGTGACTTATGGAATAAATTCAATGCCTGCACCGACCGCGATTATCTGGAAGTAATCCGCCACTTCAAGAAGTTGAAGAAAATGGCTGATTGAGCCTTCTTGGACTGGCAAATCAAAATTTACCGTACTCTTTGTATTCAATACCGGCAGGCAACGTGAAATAGAAGGTGGAGCCTTCCCCTTTCTTAGACTCCACACCGATACCTCCCCCATAGTGCTCCACAATAGATTTGGTGATGGAAAGCCCCAACCCCGTACCTTTGATATTGTAGTTCATCTTCACAAACCGTTCAAAGATGGCATGTCTTCCCACTTCATCGATACCACAGCCTGTATCTGCCACATAAAAATAGAAGTTATGGTTGCTCAATCTCCTGCAACCGATTTTCACACTGCCCATCTCCGTAAACTTCAAGGCGTTCCTCACCAAGTTACCTATGACTTGGGCAAAACGCACGCGGTCCACCACCAAACGGCATTGAGGCAACCGTTCTACAAACTCCACCTGAATGCCCGTGGGATGCGAGCGCATATTCTCCGTCGTACAGACTTCATCAATCAGCGCGTTTACATCCACTTCTCCATCGTTATATTCCAGAGTATTTGCCTCAATCTTCGAATAGTCCAGCAAGTCATTGACCAGTTGCAGCAGCGAGTCCTTGTTATCATTAATCTCCTTCAGAAAAGCCATACGGGTTTCTCTGTCCAGATCATCCATTTCGGCAAGCATAGTTGTAAAGCCTACAATGGCATTCAAAGGAGTACGAATTTCGTGAGTCATATTAGCGATGAAAGCATTCTTCAGCTGGTTGGATTCTTCGGCAACCTCATTGATGCGCTGCAACGTCTTCAACCTTTTGCTCTTGCTGATGGAAATGATTATCATGATGACCAAAAGCAGAATGACAATTATCCCAAAACTATATACCAATGCTTCATTATTCTGATAGAAGTCATTCGTCCAAACATCGTATGCTGCCGTAATTGTCAATATCATCGTTTTTTGCTTGCTTATTGGAAACTATAAAATTATGGGAAGCAAATATACTAAAGAAAATACAAATAAATTAATAGAAACTACAGTTTTTTCCAACAAAATAGGCCGCATGCCATTACCAAGTAAAGCATGCAGCCCATAAATGTCATTATTCAGTATTATTGAAATCAGCCTTCAATGGCAGCCTGCGCCGCAGCCAGACGTGCAATAGGCACACGGAACGGAGAACAGCTGACATAATTCAAGCCAACTTTGTGGCAGAACTTCACAGAAGAAGGCTCACCGCCATGTTCGCCGCAGATACCGCACTTCAAATCCGGACGGATAGCACGTCCCTTTTCAGTAGCCATGCGCACCAACTGTCCTACACCATTCTGGTCGAGTACCTGGAACGGGTCTACTTTCAGAATCTTCTTCTCCAGATAAATCGGGAGGAAGGAAGCGATATCGTCGCGTGAATAACCAAATGTCATCTGAGTCAAGTCGTTCGTACCGAATGAGAAGAACTCGGCAGAGGAAGCAATGCGGTCGGCAGTCAAGGCGGCACGCGGAATCTCAATCATTGTACCTACCTTGAAGTCGATGCTGTCACCCACTTCTTCAAACAACTGGGCAGCCTCAGCACGAATCACTTCTTCCTGCTGCTTGAACTCATACAAGATACCGGTCAGAGGCACCATGATTTCAGGATGGGTTTCAACACCTTCCTTCTTCAATTCCAAAGCAGCACCCAGGATGGCACGCGTCTGCATCTGTGTAATTTCAGGATATGTATTTCCCAAACGGCAACCACGATGACCCAACATCGGATTATGCTCACAAAGTGCCTCAACACGTTGCTGGATATACTGGAGGCTCACGCCCATCGTATCTGCCATTTCCTGCTGTCCCTTCAGGTCATGGGGAACAAACTCATGCAAAGGAGGATCAAGCAGACGCACCGTCACCGGACAGCCTTCCATTGCCTTGAAAATTCCCTTGAAGTCAGCTTGCTGGTAGGGAAGAATCTTAGCCAAAGCCTTGCGGCGCCCTTCTGCATTTTCTGCCAGAATCATCTCGCGCATGGCTTTAATCTTCTCGCCTTCAAAGAACATGTGTTCCGTACGGCAAAGACCGATACCCACAGCGCCAAAATTACGTGCTACTGCGGCATCATGAGGAGTATCCGCATTGGTACGAACCTGCAGCTTCGTATATTTGTCTGCCAAATCCATCAGTTCCGCAAAGTCACCGGACAGCTCAGCCGCTTTTGTCTCCACCTTGTCTTTATATACTTCACCGGTGCTTCCGTTCAAGGAGATATAGTCACCTTCTTTCAACAGTACACCATCCACTTCCACTGTACGCGCCTTGTAGTCGATGTTCAAGGCACCTGCACCAGACACACAGCACTTACCCATACCACGAGCAACCACTGCCGCATGCGAAGTCATACCACCGCGGGCAGTCAGGATACCTTCGGCAACTGCCATACCTGCCAAATCTTCCGGAGAAGTCTCGATACGTACCATCACCACACGCTTGCCGGCAGCATGCCATTCGGCAGCATCATCGGCAAAGAATACGATTTGTCCCGTAGCGGCACCCGGAGAAGCGGGAAGACCACGAGTCAACACCTTAGCTTGTTTCAGAGCTGTCTTATCAAATACCGGGTGGAGCAGTTCGTCCAACTTATTGGGCTCACAACGCATCAATGCAGTCTTTTCGTCAATCATACCTTGATGGAGCAAGTCCATGGCAATCTTCACCATAGCGGCTCCGGTACGCTTACCGTTACGGGTCTGGAGGAACCAGAGTTTACCCTCTTGTACTGTAAACTCCATATCCTGCATATCACGGTAGTGATTTTCGAGTTTTGTCTGCAAAGCATCCAGTTCCTTATAGATTTCCGGCATAGCCTCCTCCATGGAAGGATATTTGCTGACACGTTCTTCTTCGCTTACACCGGCTAATTCAGCCCAACGTTGAGAACCGATTTTTGTAATCTGTTGCGGAGTACGGATACCGGCAACCACGTCTTCACCTTGTGCATTAATCAAATACTCGCCATTGAAAAGGTCCTCACCGGTAGCAGCATCGCGGCTGAAGCAAACACCCGTAGCAGAGCTCTCGCCCATATTACCGAATACCATAGCCTGAACGCTTACGGCAGTACCCCATTCGTCAGGAATTCCCTCCATCTTACGATACAAGATGGCGCGTTCGTTCATCCAGGAGTTGAATACGGCACAAACGGCACCCCACAACTGCTCGTAGGCACAAGTCGGGAAGTCTTTTCCGGTTTGTTCTTTCACCGCAGCCTTGAACTTCTTCACGAGTTCCTTAAGGTCTTCCACCTCAAGCTCGTTATCCAGCTTCACGCCTTTAGCATGTTTCACATCTTCTATAATAGCCTCGAACGGGTCTACATCTTCCTTGTTCACCGGCTTCATACCCAGCACCACGTCGCCATACATCTGCACGAAACGACGGTAAGAGTCCCATGCAAAGCGTGCATTGCCCGTCTTGCGCGTCAGGCCTTCCACCACTTCGTCATTCAAGCCAAGATTCAGGATAGTGTCCATCATGCCCGGCATGGAAGCGCGTGCACCCGAACGAACGGAAACCAGCAACGGATTCTCCACATCACCGAATTTGGAACGCATCAGCGTCTCCACATGGGCAATGGCCTGTTCAACTTCGTTCTTCAACAGAGCAACGACTTTATCCTGCCCCATTTCATAATATTCCGTACAAACTTCTGTCGTTATTGTAAAGCCCGGAGGAACCGGAACCCCTATAAGGTTCATTTCTGCAAGGTTGGCACCTTTCCCACCCAAAAGGTTTCTCATATCGGCCTTTCCTTCTGCCTGGCCGTTACCAAAGGTATAAACTCTTTTTTTGTCCATAATATAAATTTAAAGTTTTTGATAGTGATTTCTCTTTTCTGTTCGCAAATCTAAGTATATTTCGCAGACTAGAAAACTTTTTCAGAAAAAACTTTATGCTAAAATGCAATTTCGACATTGCAATCTTTAATATTTCATTTCATAGAGAGAAATCCCGAAAAAATGTCTATTTTTGCCGAAGAATTTATTAGATTGGTGTAAAAGTGGCAAGAAAGAGAAAAGAACTTCCCCTACTGGAGAAGGTGACAATTACGGATGTGGCTGCCGAAGGAAAAGCCATCGCAAAAGTCAATGATTTGGTGATTTTCGTACCATATGTCGTCCCCGGCGATGTAGTTGACCTGCAAATTAAGAGAAAAAAGCATCATTATGCTGAAGCCGAGGCTGTGAAATTCCATGAATATTCGGCAGTACGGGCAGTTCCATTCTGCCAACATTATGGTGTATGCGGCGGTTGTAAATGGCAGGTTCTCCCCTATTCCGAGCAAATCAAGTATAAGCAAAAACAAGTAACGGACAACCTCACCCGCATCGGCAAAATCGAATTGCCGGAAATCTCTCCGATATTAGGTTCAGAAAAAACTCAGTTCTACCGGAATAAACTGGAGTACACTTTTTCCAACAAACGTTGGCTGACGACAGAAGAGGTTCAGCAGAATGTAGTGTACGAACAGATGAATGCCGTAGGCTTCCATATTCCCAATGCTTTCGATAAAGTGCTTGCCATAGAGAAGTGCTGGTTGCAGGACGATATATCCAACCGCATCCGCAATGCGGTACGCGACTATGCCTACCAGCACAACTATTCCTTCATCAACCTGCGTACGCATGAAGGAATGCTACGCAATATGATTGTGCGTACCTCTACCACCGGCGAACTGATGGTAATCCTCATCTGCAAGATAGAGAAAGAGGAGGAAATGGCTCTGTTCAAGCAAATGCTGCAATACATAGCAGATACATTCCCCGAAATCACTTCCCTGCTATACATTATTAATAATAAGTGCAACGATACCATCACCGACCTCGAGGTACACACCTTCAAGGGGAAAGACCACATCTTCGAGGAAATGGAGGGACTGCGCTTCAAGGTAGGTCCCAAATCTTTCTATCAAACCAACTCCGAACAAGCCTACAACCTCTACAAAGTAGCGCGCAACTTTGCCGGACTGACCGGTAACGAGCTTGTTTATGACCTTTATACCGGCACGGGTACCATTGCCAATTTCGTATCCAAGCACGCACGCCAGGTAATCGGCATAGAATATGTGCCCGAAGCCATTGAAGACGCCAAGGTCAATGCCGAGATTAACGGAATTAAAAATACATTGTTCTTTGCCGGAGATATGAAAGACATGCTGACACAAGACTTCATCAACCAATACGGCCGTCCCGATGTCATCATCACCGACCCTCCCCGTGCCGGAATGCACCAGGATGTAGTGGATGTCATTCTGTTTGCCGAACCCAAACGCATCGTATACGTCAGCTGTAATCCGGCTACGCAGGCGCGCGACCTGCAACTGCTCGATGCGAAATATAAAGTGAAGGCCGTTCAACCGGTAGACATGTTCCCGCACACCCACCATGTGGAAAACGTAGTATTATTGGAATTAAAAGATTGAAAGTACAAGTAGTTTTCAATCGTAAATTGTAAATTGTCTAATCGTAAATTAAAACCAGTCGTGGCAAAAGAAAAAATTACAGCAAGAGCCCGCACACAATATACGGACTACATGGTGAAGGAACCGATGGAGCTCATGGAGTTTCTGGCAGCTAAAATGCCGGACGCCAGCCGCACCAAGCTGAAATCATTGCTAAGCAAACGCATTATATATGTGGACAGCGTTATCACTACACAATACAATTTTCCCCTGAAACCGGGTATGAAAGTACAAATCAGCCGTGAGAAGGGACGTAAAGAGTTCAACCATAAACTGATGAAGATTGTATACGAGGATGCCTATATCATCGTGATAGAGAAGATGCAGGGTTTGCTGTCCGTCAACACTGACCGGCAAAAGGAACGTACCGCCTATACCATCTTGAATGAATACGTGCAACGCTCGGGCAAGCAGCACCGTGTACACATCGTGCACCGCCTGGACCGTGACACCTCCGGCTTGATGATGTTTGCCAAAGACGAGAAGACCCAACGTACACTACGCGATAACTGGCATGACATTGTAACAGACCGGCGATACGTAGCCGTAGTGGTCGGCGAGATGGAAAAAGATGCAGGAAACGTGGTTTCTTGGTTGACAGACCGCAAGCTGTATGTATATTCAAGTCCGACAGATGACGGGGGACAAGAATCCATTACGCATTACCGTACCATCAAACGAGCCAATGGATACTCTCTCGTTGAACTGAACCTGGAAACGGGACGAAAAAACCAGATACGTGTACACATGCAGGATTTGGGGCATCCCATTATCGGCGACGGACGCTATGGACTGGAAGACGTAAATCCTATCGGACGCTTGGCCCTGCATGCTTTCAAACTCTGTTTCTATCATCCCGTCACGGGAGAGCTGATGCGGTTTGAAACACCTTATCCGGGAGAGTTCAAGAAATTGGTTTTGAAGAATAAGTAAAAAGCTGACATACAATAAAAAACGGAGCAATTGATTTGCTCCGTTTTTTATTGATAAGCATGTCGTCATTGCCGACGCATACGAAAAGGCTGTCCGTGAATATTATCTTGATATTCCCTCCAGCTATTATACCAAGTACCACTGAAAGAATAAGAATCAGCCATGGCTCCTTCAATGTAAGCCATGCTGCCACCATCATAGAATTCCAATTCCATCAGATTGTAAGCCCCACTAACCCAATTCCATCTGAAAAGCAAATAATTCGGGTCGCCATATGAACCAATAGTACCTTGGTTGCGCGCGTTAAAGGTCATAATCGTCCCCCTACCCCAAGTATATGCCCCGAAATCTATTTCTTCAGATGTATACCATTCACCGGGCAGATTATATTCCGTTTCTTCCTCACTATCACATGATGTCAATCCTAATACAAGGACAAACAACAATAACATTTTTGTGTATTTCAACATATTATTCATAAGCCATACTTTATTTATAATTAGCATCTACCATCATAACAACCGTTCCATCCAGTTTACCGGATAAATAATGTTCGCGCACCCATACATTATCAAAGTACTTGATTTCACCGGCACCATAATTCAGAGTCAACCCCTCCATAGACTTATCCATCCATTTCCAAGTAAAAGTACGTGAAGTCGTTTCATAGGGACGGGACTCGCCTCCGCGATAATACTCCCAGATTTCCTGTCCAGAATTATCAGCCTTGGCAAACTTCAGCTGATGACTGCATAACACTTCAACTCCATCTTTGTTTTCCGTCTGATATTCTTCTATCCACGTCTTCCCACACAATTTGTCGTCGCTATTCTGCATGGTATAATATACATCATCCCCACAAGACGCCAGCCCAATCGTAAATACACACAACAGCAATATCTTCACATAATTCAAAGTCTTCATAAGTTATCGAGTTTAGTTAATACTTGCGGACAAACATACACAAAAAAAATGAAACACTTAATACTTCGCCTGAAATTTCTTGTAGAAGACAAGGAATAAAATAAATCCCATCAGTGCAAACGGTACGCCTGCCAATGCGGGATAACGATAGCCTCCACTCAAGGCAAGGCCTCCGATATAGGCTCCGATAGCATTCCCCAAATTGAAAGCCATCTGCACACAAGCGCCTCCCAACATTTCTCCTCCAGGGGCCACACGAATCATCAACACCTGCTCCGGACTGGAGACGGCAAACAAACCTGCCGTACAGAGTGTCATCAATATTGCCGAACACCACGGATGGGGCGAGAGTAAAAATATCAATAATAAAATAACACATATCATCCCTTGCACCACCGTACCTACCTTCCCCGGAGTGTACCGGTCGGACATGCGCCCACTGACCAGATTGCCGGCAACCATTCCGAATCCTGCCAGTACCATCAGCGCCGTAATGCTTTCCGCACTAAAACCGGAAACCTCGGTCAGCAACGGGGTGATGTAGCTATACCAGCAGAATACGCCACCGTTGCCCAAAGCCGTAGCTCCCAATATGAGCCACGGCGCCGGCTTCTTCAAAAAACGGAACTGTCCTTTAAATCCCGTGTCTTTCAGTCCTTCGACCTGCGGTACCCAACGCCAAATGTAGTACAGTGTTATCAATCCCCAGGCACCTACCAGCAGAAACGTGGCACGCCAAGACAGTGTATGGCTCAACGAAGTACCCAACGGCACACCAAACAGATTGGCCACAGTCATTCCCGCTATCATAATTGAAACCGCCTCCGAGCTTTTCCCCTTATCAGCCAATTTTCCCGCAACAATGGAAGCCACCCCAAAATAAGCACCATGAGGAAGCCCGGAAACAAAACGTCCCAACAGCAAGACCCAATAATCGGGTGCCATAGACGCACAAATATTACCCACAATCATTAATGCCATCAAGACCAGCAGAATCTGCTTCAACGGACGTTTACGGGCCAGGAGCAGCATGGGCGCACCAAAACAAACACCCAACGCATACGCAGAAATGAAATGACCGGCCACGGGAATGCTGATTCCCAAATCAGTAGCCACATAGGGCAAAATACCCATCATCGTAAATTCGGCAATCCCTAGCCCCAATGTACCGAACGCCAATGCAATAAGACTCTTCTTCATACCTTAAAAAACAACCTATATTTTTTACCGGGCGCAAAGATAATGACATTGCATTCTCCAAATAAAAAGGATACCGAATTATTTTCAGTATCCTTCTTCATTTTTTATCTTATATCAATTGTATACCCACCTTTAAAGACTCCTCCCGGCGCCAAGTGCTGCATCCAGTCCTTATCCTTATATTCGCCCTTATAATGGGCACGGTCACAACGCCCGTACCACGGCTCGATGCAGACAAACGGAGCATTCTTGGCCGGAGGCGACCACAACCCCACCACCGGAGTGTCGAAATACAGACTGAGATAGGGTTTCTTCTCCTTATTATATAATGTAACTTCTTTCACTTGACTGTTTTCCAGAATCAGGGCATCTTTATCAAAGGAGTGTATGTCCAAAGGCAGCAGGCCATCTGTCAACTCAAGCAAATATTCCTTATCCGGAGCGGCACATCCTTTCTCGGAGATAAGGATATAGTGCAAACCTTCCGTCTTATCAAAGCCGAAATATCCACGGTCCGTTGTCTCCGCATCATAGTCCGGGTAATAGAAAGCCGGATGGGCCCCTATCTGGAAGTGCATTTCGCGTGTTCCGGTATTGATGACTTTCCAAAGCACCTCAATCTTCTTTCCCTCTATCCGATAGCCTATCTCAAGGCAAAACGGGAAAGGATATTTCTTGCGTGTTTCCTCACTGTCAACCAGTCGATAACGCACTTCATCTTCCAGTTCAAGCATCAATTCAAAATCCATATCGCGGGCAAAACCGTGTTGCGTCAATGCATAGGAAACGCCTTCGTGGCGGTATTCATTCTCCCAAACGCTGCCTACAATGGGAAAAAGCACCGGAGAATGCCGTTTCCAGAAAGCAGGGTCTGCCTGCCAAAGATATTCTTTTCCATCATGCAAGATACTGCATAACTCGGCTCCATGCGGTGAAACTTTAATTGTCAGTTCTGAATTAGAAAGTGTTTTCATATCATATATCATTTTGTTATTTTCTCATATAGTGTGGCATCTCTCCGGGTATTTCCATCGAAATCTCCACCAGGCCACCGACCACTCCGTCCTGCTTCCATGCCGTCTGATAAATCATTTTCTTGATACCGTTCTTCTCAATGGTGTAGGCATTCACTCCCCCCGTCTCCAGCAGTTCGCGTATCTTGGCTTGCGATTGCGGGTTGTGGCAATCAAAGAGATTCTTGCCTATCAGGTCACCGTGTTTGGCAAACGTACGGCATGCTTTCTCGTTCATATATAGGATGATTCCCTTTGTGTCGCATACAGTTACGGCACAGTTCATTTCATTGGCCCATTCGTACATAATTCTTTATTTTTAATTGGCTATTTTCTATGCACTTGAAATGCATTTACAGAAAACTCTTCAAAGTCAAATGTCCTTTTCTCTATCGAATTATTATTGCATTAATCCTCCTTCTATGAAGAAAACGACTTCATTCAATCGTTCTTTATTCGATTCTTCATCTTTGAAAATAGCTGGAGTGAAGATTATCCTATCTTGAATCAGATTATCTACCAAATCCCACATGATTTCATGGTACAGCATCACCATTGCCACTTTTTCATTGTCAATACCATATTGGCTTGCTAAGGAGCCACAATTATTCTTTAGTTCCGCACTGATAGAGTTTACCAATTTTTCAGTTATTTGATGAAAGCGGTCTTGCCGTTTCTTTATAATAGGAAATAATACATCTCCATTATCATCTACCAGCCCATAAGGTTTTAACTGAGAAACGAGTTTGGCATCTGTTACTTTTCCGAATTGTGCTATTTCATCAGCACAATGGTCCATAATGTCGTTGTCAGGAGCAATGCCGCTATTGATGTAAGTCAAAATCAAATTCTGTTCTCCGAAACCATTCGTACCGCATGCAAAGCCATTTCTTGATTCGTATAATACCCAGTAACAGCCACTCCAGCTTGTATAATTGTCAACATCCTCAAACAAGACTAACTTTGTCCACATTTTTCCATCCAGAAGGTATGAAAAAACAAGTGAGAGTACATTGTTCTTGAATCCCATTTCACTGATAGTTTGTGCCAATGATATAAAGTCTGCCTTTGTTTTGACATACATGGATTCAGCAATCTCCTTACTTAAGCTTCTTAGAGAATTGGTCTGTTCTTTGTCAAGAATGGGTATAGTAGCTTCCCATTTTCCTTTTGTTTTACTGACAAGTCCACCTACTTCCAATAACAATAATTGGCTATCAGAGCATTTAATACCCATTTCACGAAGTTCGGCTTGAGTACGTGGAGTCCGTAAATTGTATAGTATTTCCCAATTATTATCTGGCGTTACATAGTCTTCGGGCTGATGTCCGTTCACTGCAACAAACTGGGTTGCTTCCCATTCGCTATAAGGTCTTATCGATATTTGTGCTTTAATCATTGTGGTAACGGACAATAAGGCAAACAACAATAATAAGTCCGGATAATGTTTCATATATCGCTTAATTTTAGTTTTGTTCATCATTCATGCACTTCTCTTATGTAACAAAGATAACGTTTTTTTCAATTCCTCTCTCAAACCTATAACAAAAAACTTCCCGACTACCAATAAAAAACTTCCTAACTACTAATAGTAAAGTTTGCAAGTATAGAGATAAAGAATTACCTTCGCCCTTGGTTTGTCTATCCCAAGCCTTGGGATAGAAATCCCCAACCTTGGCATACACATCCGCAACCTTGGGACAAACTTTGTAAGCCCCAATAAACAAACGAACCTCATAACAACGCTACCATCATGGCAGAATACAACATGCAGGAACTGAACCTGCCGGGAGAAGACGGCAAACGCATCCTCTACCCACGAATGAAACTATACGGGCAGGTGGACTTGGAAACCATCACCGAAAAGATAGCATACGCCTCATCCTTCACACGAGGAGACATCATCGGACTGGTACAAGCCATCACCGACGAAATAGCCTACCAAATGGGGCAAGGTTACTCCGTGAAGATTGACAACTTAGGAGTATTCACCCCTGCCCTCGGTCTGCGGCAAGACCGTGAACGGGAGACGGGCGAAGAAGGAGACACCAAGCGAAACGCCGTCAGCATCTGCCTGAAGGACATTCACTTCAAGGCAGACAAGGAACTGCTGTACCTTACCGCTCGCCATTGCCACCTGAAACGTTCCACCGACAAATTCCAACGCTCCTCACAAATGTTTTCTCCGCAGGAACGGCTGGAACGGGCAAAAAAATACCTGGAGAAGAACAGCTTCATGACCCAAGCCGACTATTGCCAACTGACCGGCTTATTGAAGTCCGCCGCCTCCCGCGAGTTGCGCGAATGGATAGCCAATCCCGAATCGGGCATCGACTACAAAGGACGAGGAACACACAAGATTTATATTCTAAGGAAACCATAACCCACATCCATTGAAGTAACAAAAACAATGAAAATACTACATACCAGCGACTGGCACCTGGGACACACCCTCTACAACCACGACCGCACCGCCGAGCAGCAATCCTTCCTACGGCAACTCACCCGCATAGTAACCGAAGAGCAGCCCGACGCCATGGTGGTAAGCGGAGATATCTACCACTACTCCTCTCCCGCTGCCGCCACGCAGAAGATGTACACCGACGCCATGCTGAACATCCATCAAGCCTGCCCCGGAATGGCCATCGTAGTCACCGCCGGAAACCACGACAGCAGCTCGAAACTGGAGATAGACAGCAGCCTCTGGCAGCACTTCGGCTTGAACGTTGTGGGAAACATCGAACGTACAGCCGAGGAAGTGAATCTGGACAAGCACATCATCGAGATAAACAATGAAAAAAAGACAATAGGCTACGTCATTGCCGTGCCCCACGTCTACCCGCAAAACTTCCCCCTGCTGGACACTGAAACACCGCGCGACCAACGGCAGGCACGCTTCTTCCAGGCACTGCTGGACGAAGTGAAGAAACGGAATACGGCACAGCTTCCCGTCGTCCTCATGGCCCATCTCTCCATTGAAGGCAGCGACCGTAGCGGGCACGATGAGAGTATCGGCGGAATAGAGTATGTTCCCCTCAGCGCTATGGGAGAAGGGTACGACTACCTGGCACTCGGACACATCCATTGCCCTCAGGACATCAAAGGCAGTCATCACCACGCACGCTATTGCGGCACTCCCCTCCCCGTCAGCTTCGACGAAACCTATCCGCACTCCGTCTCCATCATCGAGTTGGAGAAAGGGGCAGAGCCACAAATCAGTACAAGGGAAATTGAAAATCCGATTCCGCTCGTCACACTTCCCCATGACCCGACACCTTTCGAAGACGCCTTGAAACTGCTGGAAGAATACCCGGAAGAGAAACCTGCATACCTCCGTCTGAACGTGCTGACAAAAGGCTACCTGCCCCCCGACTGCAACGAAAAAGCCTCGAACGCCGCCAAAGGCAAGGCATGCAAATATTGCTACATCAAGACTACCCGAGAGCGGCAGGCCGACACTGACGAGAGCAAGCCTATCTCCATCCAAGAGATGCAGGAAATGTCTCCCCTGGAAATAGCCAGACTCTACTACCGCGAAACCGAAGGAGAAGAGATGGACCCAGAACTTTGCCAGCTGATGGAGACTGTCATGCAAAAAGTGAAAAGCAAGAACAACTCCTAATCATTTGTCCGGAACATGAAACTCCAGAAACTCACCATAAAGAACCTTGCCTCCATAGAAGATGCCGTCATCGACTTTGAGAACGGACCGCTAAGCGAGGAATCCCTTTTCCTTATCTGCGGTGAGACGGGTGCAGGGAAGACAACCATTCTCGACGCCATCTGCCTGGCACTCTACAACGAAACGCCCCGCATGGACCATGCCGAGAACGAAAAATACAAAGACCTGAGCCAGACTTTCTCTGCCAAAAAGGAAGATGTTGCCATCAACGACAGCCGGCAACTGATGCGCCGTAACACCAGTGAAGCATGGACGGAGCTGGAGTTTACCGGCTCGAACGAAACGCCCTACACCGCCCGATGGTACGTGGCACGGGCACACCGCAAGATTTCAGGAGCCGTGCAAGATGTGCGCTGGACACTGGAAAACAAGAAAAGCGGCGCACAGCTCAACAAAAAGAATGAGATAAAGGCAGAAATACAAGCTGCAGTGGGGTTGACCTTCGAACAATTCTGCCGCACCACCATGCTGGCGCAAGGCGACTTCACCAAGTTCCTGCAAAGCAAGGAAAGCGAAAAATCGGATATTCTGGAAAAGCTGACCGGTACAAGTATCTACTCCGAAATAGGTGCCGAAATATATGCCGCCACCAAGGAAAGACGGACGGAATACGAAAACCAGAACCGGAAGCTGGAAGGCATCCACATCCTGGCAGAAGAAGAAGTCACTGCAATCAAGGAAGCCATAGCCACGCAAAATGCTGGAGTCAAGGAAGCCAATGAGCAGAAAACCATCGCCCTCGCAAAAAGGGACTGGCTGAAAAAATACTCCGAACTCCTCCTCACCCGTGAACAGCAAAAGAAGATGTGGGAAGGGAAGCAAGCGCAACTGCAATCGGACGAATTCAAACAGAAAGAACTCCTGATTAAAGAATGGAATGCCACCGCCGACGCCCGCAACTGGCTCTCTACCTTGAAACAGCAGCAACAGCAGCAACAACAGAACCATGCACAAGCCGGGATACTGAGAGCATCCTTTGCCCGGCTGGACGGAGGAAGCAAGTGGCTATGCGGTTTCCTGAAAGAGCAAGAAGACAAGCTGCATCGTGCCGAGAAGTATTTGCAAGAGCATTCGCCCTTACTGCCCATGTTCGAGCAAAGCCAATCCATCATTACCGGCCTAAAATCCGCACTCGATGCCCAAACACGCATCGGCACCTACAACGCGCACCTTGAAAGACTTGCCGCGCAACAACCCGTAAAAGTCAAGGAGCGTACCGACAAGGAAGCTGCCCTCACCCGGAAAGAACAAGAGAACCATGCATTGCAAAACGAAATAAAACTCCGGAACAAGCAGCTTGAAACCATGGACCGCCCTGCCCTGCAAGACAAGAAAAACAAACTCGATGCCGGACGGGAGAACCTGCTACAAGCCTTGAGCGCCTTGTCTTTACTGGCTGAAACGGAAAGGACACTGAACGAGGCGAAGGAAAACGAAAAGGCTTTGAACGCCAAAGTGGAGGCGTGCCAAAAGCAATACGTCCTCCTGCAAACGGCATTCGACAGCAAGAAAACAAGTTATGATGACATCCGCACCCTCTACGACAAGCAAAAGGAAGCCGTAGAAGAGTGGGCAAAGGAAACACGCTCCCGGCTTGTCGTCGGGGATACTTGCCCCGTGTGCGGACAAGAAATAAAATCGCTTTGCAAAGATGAAGATTTCCAGTCTGTCCTTGCTCCCATACGCACCTCCCTGGAAACAAAAGAGAAAGAATACAAGGAAGCCGAGCAGGCATTGAACAACAACCGGACAGAATCCAAGACCTACGGAACGCTGGCAGAGAATGCCCGTCAGTCCACAGCAAGAGCGCTCCGGAGCTACAACCTTGCCCGTACTGACGCACAAGCCAAATGCGCCCAATGCAACGGCATCGGCCTCTCCACAACCACCGGCGAAACCCTGAAGAAGCTACTGGAAGAGAACAAGCTGGAAGCAGACAAACTGAACGAAAAGCTCACTGAAGTTCAAAAGCTCAGCGCACAAATCATAACTCTGCAACGGCAAAAGGACGAATGCCAAAAACATGTGGACGCTGCACGCCAAGCCTTCAACTCTGCCGACAGAGTGCTGAATGAGCTGAAAAACAACATCGTCAATTACGAGTCGCTCACCGCCAACGAAAAGGAGAACATACGTGCCACCATGGACCGCGTCACTCCCCACATCCTCTGGGAAGGATGGAACACGGAATGGGAGAACTCCCCCCTCTCCTTTATTGACCGCCTGACGCAAGCTACGCGCAACTACCGTCTGGCGCAGGAAAAACAAAGAGAACTGAAATCCGCCATTGCCCTTATCCACAAAGAGCTGGAAGGGATAAACATCAACAAGGAAAGCATCGATGCCGCATTCCCCGACTGGCGCAACGCACCTGCAGCAACACAGGAAATGGAAATCAAGGACCTGGGGATTGCCTGGAATAATCTGAATACACAAGCAAGCGGACTGAAACAAAGCATATCCTCCACCGCAGACCAAATGGCGAGGCTGCAAAAGGATTTAACCGGGTTCTATGCCGCCAACCCCACTCTCGACGAGGAGCGTATCACCGTCCTATCCGCTTGGTCCGGCTCCCGGATAGAAGCATTGCGTGCCTCACTGCAGACACTTAAAGAGGAAGAAGTAGCTGCATCGACCTCCTTTCATCTGGCCACCGGACAAGTGGAAGAGCACATCAACCGGAAGCCCGAAATAGAAGAAAACGAAAACCTCGAAACCCTGGATGCACTCATCGCGAATCTCGAAGAAAAGATAACCGCCGGCAACCAATCCATCGGCCAGCAGAAGTTACGCCTGGAAGAAAACACCCGCAACATCGACCGGATAAAGGAAGAAAAGGAACGTGCCGACCGGCTGCGCGAAGAGTATCTGAAGTGGGACCGCCTCTGCCGCCACTTCGGTGACGAACGGGGAAAGAACTTCCGCAACATAGCCCAGAGCTTCGTCTTGAAAGAACTGCTGGCAGGCGCCAATTTCTATCTGCAACGCTTGACCGACCGCTACGAACTGGAGTGCCAGGCCGGTTCGCTCACCATCCTGCTGCGCGACTTCCATCAAGGAGGCTCGGCACGTCCGGCATGCACCTTGTCGGGCGGCGAAAGCTTCCTGGTATCTCTGTCACTTGCCCTCGGACTTTCTTCCCTCAGCCGCCAGAGCCTCTCGGTAGACACACTGTTCATCGACGAAGGTTTCGGCACACTGAGCAGCGACTATCTGAACACCGTTATGGACACATTGGAAAAACTGCACCAGATGGGTGGCAAGAAGGTAGGCATCATCAGTCACGTGGAAGGACTGAAAGAGCGCATAAAGACCCAGATACAAGTACGGAGGATAGACAGTTCAAGAAGCGAAATAGAAGTGGTGAATACCCTCTAAGCTGGTATCGGGATAAAGAAAACGAATGTTTTTTCGGCTCTTGATAGTACAAGCACCTGCATTATTGTGTATTTTTGCAGTCTCATAAAAAAGAAAAGACAATGAAAAAGTTCATGAAAGGAGTCCGGTTTACTCCTAAAAACTATTCCGACGAAGTAGAAGCCAAAATTCAACATTATAAGAAAGAAGGATATAAACTGCCGATGCGAAGCGCACTCCGCACCGAGGAGCAGTTGGCCGGTATCCGCGCAAGCGCCAAAATCAACACTGCCCTGCTGGATTATCTCTCCGAGAACATTCGCGAAGGCATGTCCACAGCTGAAATTGACCATATGGTGTATTGCTTCACCACAGACCACGACGCCATCCCCGCCCCCTTCATGTACGAAGGCTTCCCCAAAAGTGTGTGTACCAGCATCAACGATGTAGTGTGCCACGGCATTCCCAGCACCAGGGAATTCCTGAAAAGCGGTGATATTGTAAATGTCGATGTATCCACCATTTACAAAGGTTACTTTGCCGACGCATCACGCATGTTCATGATTGGCGAAGTCAGCCCCGACATGCAGAGACTGGTACAGGTCACCAAAGAATGCCGTGACATAGGCATACAGACCGCACAGCCCTGGGCACGCCTCGGTGACGTAGGCGCCGCCATCCAGGAGCATGCGGAAAAGAACGGATACAGCGTGGTACGCGACCTCTGCGGACATGGCTGCGGCGTCAAGTTCCACGAAGAACCGGATGTGGAACACTTCGGCAAACGTGGTACGGGCATGCTGATAGTGCCGGGCATGACGTTCACCATCGAACCGATGATTAACATGGGAAGCTACGAAGTCTTTATCGACGAAGCCGACGGATGGACCGTCTGCACAGACGACGGACTGCCTTCTGCCCAATGGGAAAGCCAAATCCTGATTACTGAAGACGGAAACGAAATATTGACACAATAAGGCGGACACTTCAAAACACTTATGGAGATAGTATTACTGATTATAGGGATAATCATCGGAACCGTAGTCGGCTATCTGGCGGCAGACCGCAAGTCTGCCGCACTGAGGGCAGAAATCAGCGGGACAAAGAAGGAAATAGAATTATTGAAGCTGCAGAAGGAAGAAGCCGAAGCGTTGCACAAGCGCATGAACACCGAGTTCGAGAATCTCTCCAACCGTATCTTCCAGAGCAAAGCCGAAGACTTTACCAGGCTGAATACCGAACACCTGGGCAATCTGCTCCGCCCGCTGGGCGATAACCTGAAGGACTTCCGCCAAAAGGTGGAACAAGTATACAGCACCGAAGCCAAAGAACGCTTCTCGCTGGGTGAACGCATCAAGGAACTGGTGGAACTGAACAACCGCCTCAGCGAAGATGCCAACAACCTGACCCGTGCCCTGAAAGGAGACTCCAAAATGCAAGGCAACTGGGGCGAAATGATTCTGGAACGTTTGTTGCAAGCCTCCGGACTGATTGAAGGCGAACACTACTTCCGCCAGGAGTTTCTAAAAGACGAACGGGGCGAAGCCATCATCAACGAGGAAAGCGGGCAGAAGATGCAGCCCGACATCATCGTGAAATACCCCGACGAACGGGAAATGATTATCGACTCCAAAGTGTCGCTGACTGCCTATGCTGCCTACACCTCTGCCGAAAGCAAGGAGGAGCAGGCACACTTCCTGAAAGCACACCTGCAATCTGTCCGCTCCCACATCGACGAGCTCAGCCATAAAGACTACTCGCATTACGACGCCCAATCACCGGATTTCGTTATGATGTTCATCCCCACCGAAGGTGCCTACCTCCTCGCCATCCAAAGCGATGCCCACCTCTGGGAATATGCCTACAACAAAAAGGTGGTACTAATGAGCCCCACCAACCTGATTAGCGCCCTGCGCCTCTCGCTCGACCTTTGGAAGAAGGAGAACCAGGTAAAGAATGTGCAGGCCATCATCAAGCGCGGCACCATCTTATATGAAAAGATTGCAGGCTTTACCGACACCTTCCTCGGTATCGGCGACCGGCTGGCCAGCCTGCAAAGGGATTACGACAAAGCCTTCAACCAGCTCTCGGACGGTAACGGCAGTGTAGTACGCCAGGCCGAAATGCTGAAAGGCATGAGCCTCACTCCCAAGAAACGCATTTCTCCAAGATTTCTGCCCAAAGATACCATTCAAGAAGAAACAGAAGAGGAAAACGATAACATTCAATAAAACATCCAACATGAAAACTCTGAAAGACCGCATTCTCCTTCACCAAGAACCATTCATACGAGGTCTGTGTCAACAGGAATTACCACCGGAGAAGTAACAGCCATTCTGGCAAATGCACCGATTCATATCAAGGAATAAAGAAAAAGCGACGAAGAATCCACTCCACTTTCTTTCAATAGAGAGGAAATGCCCCGAACAAAAAACTCCGGCAAAGCCCTGAAGGACAAGCCGGAGTTTTTTTATCTCAAGACGGACAAGGAAGATTATCCGCCAAAGTTATCGAACATCAGGTTCTGAGCCGGAACGCCCAGATCGTCGAGCATCTTCTCTACAGCTTTCGACATCGGACCAGGACCACACATATAGTATTCAATATCTTCAGGAGCTTCGTGGTTCTTCAAGTAAGTTTCATAAATTACGTTGTGTACGAAGCCCGGAGTATATTTCACACCGGCAGCATCAGCAGCAGGATCCGGACGGTCGAGTGCCAGATGGAATGTGAAGTTCGGGAAATCCTTTTCAATTTGCAGGAAGTCTTCCAGATAGAACACTTCAAAGGCCGGGTTGTCAGCGGTCTGATAATTTCCCTTGACAATGGGATTCTCCAGCGCAGCCTCTTTGATGGCCTTATCGTCCACAAAGACAGCCTTGCCACTCAGACGGATCCACTGATAGGTAGGGGAGGAAACGCTGATCTGGACATAGGGATTGGCCTGCAGCTCCTTGTAAACTTCCTTGAAGTTGCCGGTGTTGAACCACAGCTTGCCATCCTTCTCGAAGCTGAACATAAAGGGGCGGCACTTGGCCTTACCGTCAAGGCTAACGGTGGCGAGATACTGAACGGGGTTTTCCTGCAAAAACTGGGCGACTTTTTTCATGATAATTACCTCCAAAGCGTATTTTGTTTGGGAAAGGTTGCTTTTTCCTTTCGCTGGTATTATAATAACACCGTAGAGCCAATTCGTAAAGTAAGCACAATATTGTGCCGTAGTTACCAAAAGGAAACTATTGGAGGATAATATGGAAGATATCAAAACAATCGAAGCAACCCCGGCAAAAGATTTACCTGCCTGCCCGGTGGAAACCACCCTCATGCTAATCGGTGACAAATGGAAAGTTCTGATTCTGCGAGACCTGATGCCCGGAACCAAGCGCTTTGGGGAACTGAAAAAATCCATCGGTCATGTGTCCCAGAAGGTGCTGACCGCACAGCTTCGGGATATGGAGGAAAGCGGGCTGTTAAGCCGCAAGGTCTATGCAGAGGTACCACCCCGTGTAGAGTACACACTAACCGATCTGGGCTACAGCTTGAAGCCTATTCTGGACGCCCTATGGAATTGGGGCGAAGAATACAAGGCCAAACAATAAAGAAGCCGAAGCAACACCATGAAAGAAGGGTTGCTTCGGTTTTTTATTTCTTGTACTTCGGGCTAAATCATCTGAAAATACTTCAATGCTTCTCGGATTGCTTTCTCTTTTTCCGGCGGACACATGGGCTGTCTGGAATCCTCGGACTTCGGCAAATTGTAATTCTTGCCAACTTCAATCCCACATTTCCTCTTAATCTGTGAGATATAAAGATTGGATACCTTTAACCCGCTATGCTCCAGCACATAGTCTTTGATCTGGGTGTAGGTTGCCCCATCCTGAAATTCGGACATATCCATATCTTCCAAAGAGAACTCAACCCGAATCTTTTTCGAGTCGACCTCTCCCTTGGAAAGCAAGACAACCGTCTCCACATGCACCGTATTCGGAAACATATCCACGCAACAGCTTTTTACAACCTTATATCCTCTCTGCTGTAACACCGCCAAATCTCTTGCCAGTGAAGTCGGTTTGCAGGAAATGTAGACCATGCTGTCCACACCGTAATCAATAATCTTCTCCAGTGCTTTCGGATGGATGCCGTCACGCGGCGGGTCTAACATGATAAAGTCCGGGCGGTCTGTGATATTATCGAGTGCTTTTAACACATCATCTGCGATAAATTCACAGTTGTCCAGTCCGTTTCTTTCTGCATTTTCTGCGGCTGCTGCCACAGCTTCTTCCACAATTTCAACACCGATAACCTTTTTAGCAACCGGCGCAAGAATCTGTGCAATTGTTCCCGTGCCGCTGTATAAGTCAAAGACCACCTTGTCCTTTGTCGTACCGACATACTCACGTGCCTTGGAATACAGCACCTCTGCTCCCAGTGAATTGGTCTGGAAAAATGAAAATGCCGTAATTTTAAAAGTCAGTCCGAGCAGTTCTTCTTCAATGTAATCGCTGCCGTAAAGTACCGTTGTACCCTCATTTTTGACAACATCGGCGACACTGTCATTGCGTGTATGTAAAAATCCCGTCAATGTACCGGAAAGCGGCAGTTCCCGTAAAATCCCCGCCAGTTCTGCCATATCAAACTCTATCTGTGTCGTTGTCACAACATCCACTAAAATCTGCTGTGTCTTTACGGCTTTGCGCACCAGCAGGTGGCGCAGATAGCCTTCATGGGTCATTTTATGGTAATACGGAAGTTCCTTTTTCTGGCAGTATTCAAGCACCGCCGTTAAAATTTTATGATAATCTTCATCAACGATTTTACAGCCGTCCACCGTCACAATGTCATACATGCTGTTGCGCTTATGCAGACCTAATGCCAGTTCGCCGCCCTTTACTTCATCACCGAATGAAAATTCCATTTTATTGCGGTACGCTTCCTGACACGGGCTTCCGATAATGCCTTCAAAGTTTAATTCCCCGTCAACCGCTTCCGACAGCAGTTTATGAACCTGTGCTTCTTTCATCTTTAACTGTTCTTCATACTGCACACTCTGGTAGACACAGCCGCCGCATGTTCCGAAATGCTTACATCTGTCTGCCGTTTCTGACGGTGCATTTTCAAGCACCTGAAGCAGTCTGCCTTCACATTTGCCGCCGCGCTTTTTATTGACCATAAACCGGACCTTCTGTCCCGGAATTGAATTTTTTACAATAACCTTTTGTCCGTTATCTTCAGGATTTTCCGACTCTGTAAATACCACCGCCTTATTGGGAAAATCCACATGCTGTACGCGTCCTGTATATGTTTCGCCTTTTTTCATGAATACCTCGCTCTTGCTTTCTTTTTATTTTCCTGTTCTGCCATAATCATAAATTTTCTTAAAAAATACCACTGACTGATACTCCAGCCAGTGGCATCCTTGTAAACTTTTTCACTTACGATTGGATTAGTCTTCATCCTCGAAGTCATCTTCCTCAAAATCGTCGTCTTCAAAATCATCATCGTCAAAGTCTTCCAGATAATCCGGTGTGAAATATCTGTAAACCGCATAAGCAATCGCTGCGACTGCCGCAACTGCACCGATGACTGCAAGCACTGCAATCACGCAGTTGCTCTTTTTCTTTTCTTCCTCGGCTTCTTTTTTGTTTAAAAGCTCATTGAGTCTGCTTGCTGCAATAAGTTCTTCTAATTTATCCTCAATCTTATCTCTGCTCATCATCATCATAGCCCCTTTCTTTTCACGTATATTCTATTGTCATTATAGCATATGCCTGCCCGATTTACTACTGTTTTTTTAATTTTGCAAACCCTGCAAGCATTTTTTTTGTGCCAAATTCTTCAAACTGGACTGTCACCATATAATCACGCATACCGTCTTCGATAGCAAGCACTTGTCCGGTTCCGAATTTGACATGGGAAACGGTATCGCCGACCTGATAGCCAAGCCCTGTCCCGCCTGCTGCCTGTCCTGACGACTTAATTGCCCCGGCTGCTTTCTTTGATGGCATGCTATAGGACGTTGTGGTTTTTGCCGGCTTTTTTAAATCAAATATGTCCATCGGAAATTCTTTCCCAAAACCGACTTTTTTATTCGGCTGTGCAAAGTTTCCTGTACCGTAATTAGTCGGTGTCCTGCCGTAATTTGTGGCATAGGCACTGCCGATGCCTTTCTGTCCACTGATTGCAACCTTTTTATTGCCCTGACCGTAAGTGGTTGTTCCGCTTCCGTAGCGGGACAGCGCCGCCTTTGCATTTGCACGGAAATCAAAGTGTCCCTGTGATTCACTGCTGTCTTTGCCGCCAAAAGAAATGGCACTTTTCTTACTGCCGTAGCTGTGATTTTCAACTTCTAAAAGATTTTCAGGAATCTCCTTTACAAAACGCGACACCTTATTCATCTGTGTTTCGCCGTGAATCATACGTGTCTTTGCCGCACTGATATTTAATTCCTTCTGGGCTCTTGTAATGCCGACATAACACAATCGGCGTTCTTCCTCGACTTCTGTCGGGTCATCGGACATAATCGTCATGTAGCTTGGGAACAGTCCGTCTTCCAGTCCTGTCATGTATCCAATCGGAAATTCCAGCCCCTTTGCGCTGTGCAGGGTCATTAACATGACCTGATTGCCGTCCTGATCCAGATTGTCAATATCTGCAATCAGCGCCACTTCCTCAAGGAATCCGCTGAGTGTCGGAGCTGCCTGCGGATTTTCTCTGTCTGTCTGCATTTCTGAAAAATCACCTTCGGTCTGTTCCTCATAGCTGATGATTTTATTCATAAATTCATCGATATTTTCCTGTCTTGCTTCAACTTCTTCCTTGGTTTCGTTTTCCGCAAGTGCTTCCATATACCTCGTATCTTCAAGAATTGTTTCTGTCAGCTCGCGGATAGACAAAAACTGCTTCTTTGCCTGAAATCCCAGAATCAGTGTCACAAAGGATTCAATCTTTGAAAGTCCCCTGCCGATATTCGGAATTTCTGCGGCATTGCACAAGGCATCCCAGAACGTCATATCGTTGGCATCGGCAAACTCCTGTACACGTTCCAGTGTTGTCGCACCGATTCCGCGCCGCGGTACATTGATAATTCTTTTCACCGCCTGCCCGTCCATACCGTTATCTATCGTCTTTAAATAGGCAAGAATATCTTTGATTTCTTTTCGCTGGTAGAAGTTAATGCCGCCGTAAATGCGGTACGGCACATTTCTGACTATCAGTTTTTCTTCCAGCAGACGGGACTGTGCATTGGTACGGTAAAGAATTGCAATATCGTTATAATTCCAGCCGTCGCGCACGCAGGCACAGATATTTTCCACCACGCCTTCCGCTTCTTTATAAGCATCTTCATAAATGCGGAAATGAATCTTGTCCCCTTTGCCGTTTTCCGTCCACAGCTTTTTAGACTTTCTTCCGATATTATGCGCAATCACCTCATTTGCCGCAGAAAGAATGGTCTGTGTCGAACGGTAGTTCTGTTCCAGTTTAATCACCTTTGCACCCGGAAATGTATTTTCAAAATTTAAAATATTGCCGATATTCGCCCCTCTGAATTTGTAAATGGACTGGTCATCATCACCGACCACGCACAGATTGCCGTATTTTTCCGCCAGCTTGCTAATCAGACGGAACTGTGATGTATTCGTATCCTGATACTCATCGACCATAATATAACGGAAACGCTCCTGATACGCTTCCAACACTTCCTCATCACGGTTTAACAGTTCAACCGTCTTAAATATCAAATCGTCAAAATCCAGCGCATTATTTGCTTTAAGTGTCTTCTGATACTCTCTGTATACACCGGCAATTCTTTTGGCATTGTAATCGCCCCCGGCATTCACTTCCATTTCATCCGGCGAAATCATTTCATCTTTGGCAGATGAAATCGCACTCATAATTGTGCGCTCTTTCAGCATTTTTGTATCGATGTTTAATTTTTTACAGGCATCCCGGATTACGCTTTTCTGGTCATCCGTATCGTAAATCGTAAAATTGGTCTGATACCCGATTCTGTCTATGTAACGGCGAAGAATCCGCACACAGGTCGAATGAAAGGTACTTACCCACACCTGACTGCCGCAGTCCGTTACCTTTTCCACACGTTCACGCATTTCTGCGGCGGCTTTGTTGGTAAATGTAATTGCTAAAATATTATATGGGCTGATTCCACATTCATCAATCAGATATGCAATGCGGTTTGTCAAAACACGTGTTTTTCCCGAACCTGCCCCGGCAATAATTAACACTGGCCCCTCTGTCTGTTTTACCGCCCTTTTCTGGCAGTCATTTAATCCATCTAAATTCAAACCGTTCCTCCATTCCTGCGTGTATACAGTTTCTTTATGACTATCCTGCCCAAAGATGTACACACTGCATACGCACTGTTTCAAGTATGTGTCATTATAAACAAAAAAGAGCTGTCATGCAAGTATTCCAAAAATACTTTTATGCATAACAGCTCTTTTTATATCACCCTTATCAAGAGCTTTCCCCGCTTGACTGCACATTTGTCCGCTTTCGCGAAAATAAAACAGCCGCCGCCGGATTTTTATACTAATTTATGTCCGCAGTTGGAACAGAATTTTGCACCGTTTGTCGGTGAACCACACTCCGGACAGAACTTCGGTGCACTGCCTGACGTACTGCTTTGTGCCGCACCTGTACTCTGTGGCGCGCTGTTCATGCTGTTCATGCTGTCCATCATCTGTCTGCCCATCTGTAATCCCATCTGCATATTCATCATATCCACACCAATGTTAGAGGACTTACCATTGCTCATGTTGTCCGCCATTGCCATCTGTGCATACTTATTCATGTCGCCCACCATAGACTGGGAAGCGGCTTTGTTCTGCATCTTCTGTACTTCTTCCGGATACGAAAAGCTTGAAATGTTAAAGTCGGTAATGGTCAGTCCAATCTTAATCATCTGCATATCAAGGTCTTCTTTAATCCCTGCTGAGATATCATACGCATTGGCTTGAAGATTAAACATATCCTTGCCTTCTTTAGAAATCCACTTCATCAGAAGCTGGTCTAAAACAGCAACAACACGTTCCCTGACATCGTCAACCGTGTACATCTGCTTCACACCCGCCACTTTATCAATTAATGCAAGATAGTCATCAACCTTAATGTTAAATGTACCAAACGCACGGATTGGCATACCACCCGGAAGTGACGGTGCCGGAATGGCTATCGGATTTTTTGTGCCCCATTTTACGGTAAATTCCTTTGTATTCACAAAAAGAACTTCTGCACGCACACCGCTGTTAAATCCAAACTTAAAGCCTTTTAAAGTTGACAGAAACGGAATGATATCGGATTCAATATCAAAGCTTCCTTCATCCTTAAAAATACCTTCTATCTTACCATTGTACATAAAAATGGCATCCTGTCCTGCACGGATAATCAGGCGGCTTCCTTTTTTAATCTCACGGTTCGTCCATTTCCAGAAAATACAGTCATCTCTGTATTCTTCCCATTCTACAACATTTGCAAGCTGTTTTCCAAATAACCCCATGACTTTTCTCCATTCTGCTGTTATTTATATTATAAGCCCATCTTTGCCTTTAATGCTGCCAGTTCATCATCTACTGCTGCATCCTGTGGTGCTGAATCATACTTTGCTGCAAGATTGTCAATATCAGAATCTTCCTGTGACTGGTTTAACTCTGCCATTGCATTGGCTTCATCTAACATCTTATTGGCTTTTGCTTCCATCTTGCTAAAAGCTGCCATACTGTTGTTTGCACCTGTCACACTTGAACCGATGCTGTTTAAACGTTCCTGTGCCTTAGCTGTCGCAACTTTTGCCTTGATTGCTGCCTTTCTTGATTCTAAGGATTCAATATCCTTTACAAGCTTATCATGCATCTGGCGCATCTTTGCCGCATTGGCTGCTGCCGCTTCATAAGACTGCTGTAATGCTGTCTGTGTAGATACCAGCTGCTGCTTCTTTTCAAGAAACTTACGTGCATCTGCTTCATTCCCTGCTGTCAGTGCCTTTTCAGCATATGACTGCATTTTATTAACCTGCTCTGTACATTCGTCAAGTTCTCTCTTGGCTCTTGTTTCCTCTGCCATAACAGAAGCTGTTTCTGCCTTTACCTTACCCAGATCACTTTCAAGGTTGCGCATGTACTGGTCAATCATCTTTTCCGGATCTTCGCATTTGTCCAGTAAAGCATTGATGTTCGCAGACATAATATCCTTAAATCTTGTTAAAATTCCCATAGTAAATATCCTCCATTCTACCCATTGGTACACAATTATTACCGGGCACTTATCTATCTGCCCCATGAATTACAGTATATTATATTTCCCCTATTTTGTCACGCAATATTGCATAAATTTCATTAATTTTATAACAATTTTTCAAACAATTACAGGTGTTTTATATCCGCCCCTTGCTATCTAGTTTTAAATACTATATAATGTCATATAGCTACTGTTATGTGAATGGAGATGACAAGTTATGAATACTGAATATACACAATTTGTTGCTACGCTGTTAAAGCGGCTGGCGAAGTTAAATTATATCAAGCCGGGCGAGGTGCCGAATATCGACCTCTATATGGATCAGGTCACAACTTTTATGGACGAGCATTTAAGCGACTGCAAACGCCGCGAAGACGATAAAATTCTGACAAAGACGATGATTAACAATTACACGAAGAATAATCTTTTACCGCCACCGGTAAAAAAGAAATATTCCAAGGAGCATTTATATGTCCTGACATTTATTTATTACTTTAAAAATCTGCTCTCTATCAGTGATATACAGACCCTGTTAAATCCGCTGACCGAACAGTTTTTTGAAGGAAACGATACCGGCAGCTTAGACGACATCTACAAGCAGATTTATAATCTGTGCAAGGGAGAGATTTCCGGCATTTCAAAAGATGTCCTTGAAAAAGCGCATCTTTCGGAGGAAGCCTTTTCTACTGTTGAAGATACGGACAGCC
>ENA-OVGB01000821-OVGB01000821.1-human-gut-metagenome-genome-assembly--contig:-NODE-821-length-32612-cov-4.000645_pt1 | contig 32612 bp, 24 predicted proteins | sample MGYA00237767_ERZ505413 | MGnify/ENA primary metagenome ERZ505413 (study PRJEB26158, sample SAMN06016410) | human gut metagenome | biome: human gut; feature: ankylosing spondylitis patient; material...
ATTCGAACGTCAAGAAGATATCGAGCTACATCACGCGTAAGGTTGCCGACCGTCTGAAGGAGCTCTTCACGACGATGCGTGCCGACTACGAGAATAAGTGGGACGATCTGAAGATATTCATCGAGTACGGTATTCTGACCGACGACAAGTTTGCCGAGAAGGCCGAGGATTTCATGCTTCTGAAGTCTACGAGCGGCAAATATTTCACGGCCAAGGAGTATGTGGATCTGGTAAAGGAGAATCAGACCGACAAGAACAATACGGTCATCCTGCTCTATGTGGATGATCCCGTCGAGAAGCACAGTTTCCTCGAGTCGGCCAAGTCGAAGGGTTACGACGTTCTGGAGATGAACGGCCCGCTGGACAGCCACTACATCAACTGGTACGAGTCGAAGAACCAGAACGTACGGTTCGAGCGTGTGGACAGCGACGTGATCGAGAAGTTGATCCAGAAGGGCGATCAGGTATCCATGTCGCTTACGGAGGCCCAGCAGGAGATCATGCGTCCCGTCTTCGAGAGCCAGCTGCCCAAGGACGACAAGATCACCTACAACATCGCGTTCGAGGCCATGGCAGCCGACGAGGCTCCTGTCGTGATCACGCAGAACGAGTTCATGCGCCGTATGAAGGATATGGCGAGGGTGAGCGGCGGCGGCATGAGCCAGTTCTACGGCCAGATGCCCGATAACTTCACCATAGCCGTGAATGGCAACCACCCGATTGTGATCGACATTCTGGGCAAGGTGGAGAAGGAGTACGGCGACAAGCTCAAGACCATAACCAAGAAGATCGATGCGGCCGTAGCCGAGGAGAAGCGTTTCGAGGAGACGGTCAAGGATAAGAAGGAGGCCGACCTTACGCCAGAGGAGAAGTCGATGCGCGAGGAGCTCTCGAAGAAGGTCGTCACGCTGCGTGACGAGCGTAACGAGCGTCTGCGCGAGATAGGCAAGGGCAGTGATCTGGTTCGTCAGATCATCGACTTGGCCCTGCTCTCGAACGGTATGTTGAAGGGTAAGAACCTATCGGACTTCATACAGCGAAGCATATCGCTCATCGAGAAATAGTGTCTTGAAGGGTTATTATACGGTATGTGCCGCGGCATACAGGTTTTAAGGCCTGTGTGCCGCGGTTTTTTTGTTCGTGGACGCAGCGTTTCTGCTATTGTCGTAGTGTATAGGCGAGTTTTGTCGGAGACGGTGGCCGTGCATAAGAAAAAATGGCTAAATTTGTTGTTGCAAGCAATGCAGGCGGCATTTTGCCGCTCCATTTGCGGAGGGATCTCGACCTGATAAACTACAATAACCTGATAAATCAATGAAGAGAACACTTTTGCTGTTTTTGGCCCTTTTGTGCCCGGTCGCACGGATAGTTGCGTCTGATGACGGGCCGAAAATGAAACTTTGGTATCTGTCGCCAGCCGATGCGGCGGTGAAGGACGGCACGGATGCTTGGACGGACGATGTCGAGTGGTTGAAGGCGCTGCCTTTGGGAAACGGATCGCTCGGGGCGATGGTCTTCGGTGACGTGCCGATGGAGCGCATACAACTCAACGAGGAGACCATGTGGTCGGGCAGCCCGCAGCATAGCGACAATCCGGTTGCGGCCGAGAACCTGCAACGCATACGTCAGCTGCTCTTCGAGGGACGCTACCGCGAGGCTACGGAGCTTACGAACCGCACGCAGGTGTGCACGGGTGCAGGTTCGGGCTCGGGCAACGGCAAGGATGTCCCGTACGGCAGTTTCCAGACGTTGGGCGATCTGTGGATAGACTTCGACTGCAAGGATGAATATACGGATTATTACCGTGACCTCGACCTTGAGACAGCCGTCGCAACTGTCTCATATACGCAGGACGGCGTCAGGTATCGCCGTGAGATCTTTGTCAGCAGGCCCGATCAGGTTATGGTCGTACGTATGACGGCCGACCGACGCGGAGCGTTGTCGTTCACGTGCCGCATGACGCGGCCGGAGCGTTTCACAACCTCGTGCGAGGATGGGCAGCTGGTTATGAGCGGTGCGCTCAATGACGGCTACGGAGGCTCCAATCTGCGATATATGGCACGCCTGAAGGCTGTCACGCGCGGCGGCGAGACATCTTGTACGGATGACGCATTGCGTGTCAGCGGTGCCGACGAGGTGATCCTGCTGTTGGCGGCATCGACAGATTACCGTCTCGACTATCCGTTGTACAAGGGGCGCGACTATGTGAACATCACGCGCCGCGCGATCGAACAGGCCGGGCATAAGTCATATACGTCGCTTCTGAAAGTACATCTGAAGGAGTATGAACCATATTTCGACCGCGTGTCGCTGCGTCTGGGAGGGAACGAGTCGCAGGATATACCCACAGACGAGCGCCTCGAGCGGGTAAAGCAGGGCGCGGATGACGAGCATCTGTGCGAGTTGATGTTCCAGTACGGGCGTTATTTGCTCATAGCCTCGTCGCGCCCGGGAACGATGCCCGCAAACCTTCAGGGTATATGGGCCAACAAGGTTCAGACGCCGTGGAACGGCGACTATCACACCAATGTGAACATACAGATGAACTATTGGCCGGCTGAGGTTGCAAACCTCTCGGAGTGCCAGCTGCCGCTGTTCGATCTCATCGCGTCGCTGGTCAAGCCCGGTCATGAGACCGCACGCGTGCAGTATGGCATGCGCGGATGGGTCGTGCATCCGATAACCAACATTTGGGGTTACACTTCACCCGGCGAATCGTCGTCGTGGGGTATGCACCCGGGAGGTACGGGGTGGTTGTGCCAACATATATGCGAACATTACCGGTTTACGGGTGACAAGGATTTTCTGCAGCGTATGTATCCCGTACTGAAGGGGGCCGTGGAGTTCTATCTCGACTGGCTTACGGTAGATCCTCGCAGCGGCAAACTCGTGTCGGGGCCTGCGGCCTCGCCCGAGAACTCGTTTGTGGCGCCCGACGGCAGCCGTGCGCAGATAAGCATGGGCCCGACACATGACCAGCAGGTGATTTGGCAGCTGTTCGACGACTTCGGAATGGCCAGCCGCGAGCTGGGCATAGATGACGATCTCGTGCATCGCGTCGCTGCGGCCAAGGCGAACCTCGCACCCACGAAGATAGGCCATGACGGCCGCATCATGGAGTGGGCCGAGGAGTTCGAGGAGGTGGAGCCCGGACACCGCCACATATCACATCTGTTTGCCGTACATCCGGGCGCGCAGATCAATATGTTGCAGACACCCGAGCTGGCCGCCGCGGCGGGCAAGTCGATGGATTACCGTATAGCGCACGGCGGCGGACATACGGGGTGGAGTTCGGCATGGCTCATCATCCAATATGCGCGGCTGCTGCGCGGCGAGCAGGCCAAGGGCAGTCTCGATACGGTGCTGCGCCGCTGCGTAATGCCAAACCTGTTCACGCAGCATCCGCCTTTCCAGATGGATGCCAATTTCGGTACTACGGCCGGCATTGCCGAGATGCTGTTGCAGAGCCACGTCTACGACAATGGTGCATACGTTCTGCAGCTGCTGCCTGCATTGCCTGCGGCATGGCCCGACGGTGAGTTTACGGGTCTTAAGGCCCGCGGCGGCTTCGAGGTGTCGGCACGGTGGCAGGCGGGACGTATGGTGGAGTTGCGTGTCAAGTCGCTTTTGGACAACGATTTCCGTGTATGGTACGACGGCGACTATATAGCCTCGGAGAAGATCGGTCGCGGAAAGACTTGGGTCTGGCGCAGCCGATAGATCGTATATTGCAGTGATAATGCTAAACAGAAATCGGGCGTCTCTCAAACGAGAGATGCCCGATTTCTGTTTAGATCTGATTATCGCGCTGCTTAGAGCATGGCGTCGATCTTTGCCTTGAGGTTCTCCTTGGTGGTGGCGCCTACGACCTTGTCCACAACCTGACCGTCCTTTATGAAGAGTACGGTTGGGATATTGCGTACGCGGTATTGTGCCACCAGATCGTCATTCGACTCGACGTCGCACTTGCCTATAACCACACGGTCGGCGTACTCGCCTGCAAGTTCCTCGATGAAGGGTGCTATCATGCGGCAGGGACCGCACCACTCGGCCCAGAAATCGATGACAACGGGTTTACCCGATGCGAGAGTCGATTCGTAATTGTCTTTGGTGATTGCTAATGCCATAATTAACCTGTTTTTAGTGTTATGATAACGTGTATTTTAGTTCATTCGTATCCAGATAGTCCATCAATTGCGGTGTAAGAGCCACTTTGTAGCGTTTCGAATAGAGGTTCAGATTGACGCCCTGCGCCGGATCGTATATCGTGGTACGCACGATGGTATTGCCCTTGTTATGGCGTATGTTCTCGGCGAAGTCGTCGATGAAACTCTTCGTCAGCTCCTCGATCGGAATGGATATGTGTATCTCCTTTATCATCGTGTCGCGCATCTCCGACAGTTGCGACATCGACAGTACCTTGAACTCCAGTTCATTGCCGTCTCCGTATGGACGCGGCTGCACCTTTCCCTTGACGAAGAGGAAGTAGTTGGGGTACATGAATGGCCGGAAGTTCTCGTAATCCTTGCCGAAGAGAGCGAACTCGTGTGTGCCGTTATAGTCTTCCATTGTAAACTTGCCCCAGTGGCGGCCGGTCTTTGTCGTGAGATCCTGCACGGCCGTAACCACACCCGCCACGCCTATCTCCTGACCGTTGAACGGCTCGAGATCGGCCAGATCGCTCAGCTGGGCCTTGCACATGTGGTTCACGATGAAGGCGTAGTCGTCCAGCGGGTGCGCCGAGAGATAGAGCCCGATCATCTCACGCTCCTTGTTGAGTACCTGCAACTGGTTCCAATCCTCGGCTACGGGCGTAGTCGGATGTTGTATGTCGATGACGGCGCCGCCGCCGAAGAGGCTCTGCTGTGAGTTCTGGCGCTCGGCCTGCACGCGCTGCCCGTAACGCATCAACTGCTCGATGAACGAGAGCGGGCTGCTGCTGCGCGGATCTACGGCAAAGAACTTGCTGCGATGGAAATCTATTATCGAGTCGAACCCGCCGGCATAGGCTATGTTCTCCATACACTTGCGGTTGACAAGATTGAAGTTCACGCGCTCGACAAAGTCATATATATTCTTGTAGGGGCCGTTACTGTTGCGCTCGTCTATAATCGAACGCACGGCGGCTTCTCCCACGCCCTTCACGGCCGCAAGGCCGAAACGTATGTCACCCGACTTGTTCGACGAGAATGTCTGCTCCGACTCGTTCACGTCGGGCCCCATGACCTTTATGCCCATGTGTTTACACTCTGTCATATAGGCCGTGAGAGTCTTTATATCGGTAAGGTTGCGGCTCAGCAGCGCTGCCATATATTCCGACGGGTAGTTGGCCTTGAGGTATGCCGTCTGGTATGCCACCCACGAGTAGCACGTGGCGTGCGATTTGTTGAAGGCATACGAGGCGAACTTCTCCCAGTCGGCCCATATCTTCTCCAGAATCTGCGGGTCGTGGCCGTTCTTGCGGCCGCCCTCGATGAACTTGGGCTTCAAGTGATCCAGCTTGTCCTTGAGCTTCTTACCCATGGCCTTGCGCAGCGTGTCCGACTCGCCGCGGGTGAAGCCAGCCAAAAGGCGCGACAGCAGCATGACCTGCTCCTGATATACCGTGATGCCGTAGGTATCCTTCAGGTATTTCTCCATCAGGTCTATGTCGTAGACAATGGGTTTACGGCCGTGCTTGCGGTCGATGAAGTCGGGAATGTAATCCATCGGCCCCGGACGGTAGAGGGCGTTCATGGCGATCAGATCCTCGAAGGTCGAAGGTTTCAGCTCGCGCAGGTATTTCTGCATGCCGGGCGACTCGAACTGGAACGTACCGATAGTGCGGCCGTCACAGTATAGCTTGTATGTCGCAGGATCGTTTATGTCTATGTGGTCGATATCGACCGCAATCCCCTTAGTATGCTTTATGTTGGCTACGGCATCCTTGATAATCGACAGGGTCTTGAGTCCGAGGAAGTCCATCTTGATAAGGCCCGTATCCTCGATTACCGATCCCTCATACTGCGTCACGAGCATCTTTTCGCCCGTCTCCTTGTCGTCGGCCGTACTTACGGGCACCCAGTCGGTAATGTCGTCACGGCAGATGATCGTACCGCAGGCATGCACGCCCGTGTTGCGGACGTTGCCTTCGAGCATCTTGGCATATTTGATCGTGTCGCTCAGGATGGGGTCCGATGACTGCTCGGCCGCCTTCAGTTCGGGAACATACTCGATGGCGTTGACAAGATTCACCTTCTTGTCGGGAATGCGGTCGGGCACCAGCTTGCACAGGCGGTCCGACTCCTTGAGCGGCAGCTTCTGCACGCGCGCGACGTCCTTCAGGGCCATCTTCGTGGCCATGGTGCCGTAGGTGATGATATGGGCGACCTTCTCCTTGCCGTACTTCTGTGTCACCCAGTTGAGCACACGGCCGCGGCCGTCGTCATCGAAGTCGATGTCAATATCGGGCAGCGAGATACGGTCGGGATTGAGGAAGCGCTCGAACAGCAGATCGTACTTTATGGGATCGATCTGCGTAATTCCGAGACAGTAGGCTACGGCTGAACCCGCAGCCGAACCACGTCCCGGGCCGACCGAGACGTCAAGCTCTTCGCGGGCGGCCCGGATGAAATCCTGCACGATAAGGAAGTATCCCGGGAAACCCATCGTCTTCATTATGTGAAGCTCGAACTTCAGACGCTCGGCAATATCCGGCGACATGGGGTCTCCATATACCTTGCGGGCACCGTCCATCGTCAGCTTGGTCAGGTAGTCAGCCTCGAGTTTTATACGGTAGAGGCGGTCATATCCGCCCAGCTTGTCGATCTTTTTCTTGGCATCCGCCTCGCTCATGGTGACATTGCCGTTCTCGTCGCGCGTGAACTCGTTGAAGAGATCCTCCTCCGTGAAACGCTCGCGGTACTCGGCTTCCGTGCCGAATGTCTCCGGTATGGCGAACGTCGGCATGATGGGGGCGTGGTCGATGGAGTAGTTCTCGACCTTGTTGCATATATCGACCGTATTGGCCAGCGCCTCGGGTATGTCACCGAAGATGGCGTTCATCTCGGCGCGGGTCTTCATCCACTCCTGCTTCGAGTAGAGCATGCGCTTGGGGTCGTCCAGATCCTTGCCCGTACTGAGGCATATAAGGCGGTCGTGCGCCTCGGCATTGTCCTCGTCGACGAAGTGTACGTCGTTGGTGCATACGAGACGTATGCCGTATTTCCTCGCAAACTCAATCAGATGCTTGTTCACATTGAGCTGCATGGGGTAGGTCTCGTGGTTGGCGCGTTCGACCGTAGCCTTGTGAAGCTGCAACTCGAGGTAGTAGTCGTCGCCGAAGAGATTCTTGTGCCACAATATAGATTTTTCGGCCGCCTCCAGATCTCCCGAAGAGATCATGCGCGGCACCTCGCCGCCCAAACATGCCGAACAGCATATCAATCCCTCGTGGTACTTCTCCAATTCGGCATGGTCGGTACGCGGACGCATGTAGAAACCTTCGGTCCACGCCTTCGAGACGATCTTGATGAGATTGTGGTATCCCTTTGCGTTCTTGGCCAGAAGTATGAGGTGATATCCGCTCTGGTCCGACTTGCCCTCCTTGAACTGCAGGCCGCGGCGCGCTACGTAGACCTCGCAACCGATGATGGCCTTGAAGTCCTCCTTCGGCAAGGCATCGTATTCGGCCTTCAGGGCCGTCATGGCAGCCTCCTGTTCGGCCGTGGCACCGCCCGCCTCGTCGATTTGCGCCTGCAGGGCGGCGATCTTCTCCTCGGCGGCCTTGACCTTGTCACGGCGGGCGCCGTTCTTCTTCTTGACGTAGTTGTAGAACTCCTTTATGCCGAACATGTTGCCGTGGTCGGTGATGGCGATGCCGCGCATGCCGTCGGCAATGGCCTTGTCCACAAGGCGCTGTATGCTGGCCTGTCCATCAAGAATGGAATATTGCGAGTGTACGTGCAGATGTACGAAATCGTGCATTTTAATTCTTTTTTGTCTGTTCAATCCAAAGCCGATGCCACTATGTCGGCTATCTCTATGCGCAGGCGGCCTACGCTGCCCGTATCGTAGGGGTGCACCCTGTCCGTGAGCAGTATAACGGCAACGCCCTCGTCGAGGTCCATCACGATTGACGGCCCCGTATATCCCGTATGGTTCACCGTGCGGTGGGGTGTGAAGAGGTCGCCGTTGCCCGAGGCGTATGGCGACTCGACATCCCATCCCAATGCGCGGCCGAACTCTTCATATCCTTCGGGTACGGTGAAGAATGTCTCCACGGCGCGGCGCGAGAGAACCCGCACACGCTCCTTTTGGCCCAACTTGCCCGCTATACCCTCAACGGGGAAAGCCACGACGCCTCCGTTCATGAGCATCGACGCCAGAGTGGCCATATCTTCGGCCGTAGAGAAGAGCCCGGCATTGCCCGAAACACCGCGGTTTACGATGCGGGCCGTGGGGTCATGCACCTCGCCGCGCAGCAGCGTGCCGTCCTCCTGCACCTCCGTAGGTACAATCGGGGCATCGGCCGCATAGGGACGCTCGACGTCGTCAAGGGCATTGTACCACGTATTTTTGAGATGCAGCGGTTCGTATATCTCGCGCGCGGCATAACGGTCGAGCCGCTCACCCGTAACATTCTCGAGAATAGCCTGCAGCGTGATGAAATTTAGACAGCTGTATCTGAACACTTCGCCCGGGCGCGACAACCGTGCCGCATCGTGTGCAAGATATGTTACCAGCGAGTCGCGATAGTTTATCTTGACCGAGTCGCCGTATATGTCATATCGCGCAAGAAATGACGGTACATGAATGGCTGCGGGCAGTCCCGACGTATGTGTCAGCAGTTGTTTCACTGTAATAGGGACACGCTCCTGTGAGCGTTTCTGCCGCCGCTGCTCTCGGGGTGAGAGATCCTCCACCCACGGCTCGAATCCCGGAATATAACGCGAGACGTTGTCATCCAGACGTACAAGGCCGTCTTCGACAAGGCGCATGAAGGCGAGTGTCGTACCGAGGCATTTGCTCACCGAAGCCAGATCGAAGATGGCATCGGTTGTCATGGCGACGGTGTCGGGGATAAGCTCTCCGCTCACGGTGTCGCGGCCCGAGCATACCTGCATGTTGCCGTATGCCTTAAGGTAGAGTATGTCGCCCATCGACTCGCCGTCATCGGCGCGTTTGACTACGCACAGCACAGCGCCCGGCGTCTGGCCGTCCTTGATGGCACGCATCACGGCGCGGTCGGCCTTCTCCATGCGCGCGAGGTCGAACGTGCCGTGGCCTCTGTCGGCGGCCATGCGCCACAGGCACCACACGGCTACGGCCGCAACGATGACCGCAAGAATTATTATCGTAGCTCGTTTCATACTGACAATCAGTGAATTTGGACCTCAAGACATCAATTTTCGGCCGCAATGCAAATATACGGATAATTTTGGTTTGTGCATTGCAAGATTTAAACAAAATGGTTAACTTTGTTTTACGCCTTAAAATATCATGGTTATGGATGAGAGCAATCTGATCGTGATCAAGGAGTACGATTCGATCAATGAAGCGGAGTGGGACAAGTCGCTGCTCGACGGAGCGGGTATCTATGCGATGATACGCAACGAGTACATGTCGACGCTCTATCCCGTGGGGGTGATGCCGGCACAGTTGGTTGTGCGGGCCGAGGATAAGAAACGCGCATTGGAAGTCCTCGAGGCCTACACCGAGGGTTGATGCGCCCGATCTACTCGTTCCAGATTCTCCATGCGGCTTCGGCCTGAGCGTAGAGCATGCGCAGGCCCGTCATCGTACGTGCGCCGCGTTCGGCCCCGCGACGCGCGAAGAGCGTCTGCTCGGGATTGTATATCAGATCGAAGAGCCGATGTGAGGGCGTAAGCAGTTCGTAGGGTATTTCCGGCGCTTGGTCGACTTTGGGATACATGCCTACGGGGGTGGTATTTATCACGAGGTGGTGTGTCGATATCGCCTCCGAATCCAGATCGTCATACGTATAGTTTCCCTTGGCCGCATCGCGCGATACGATGGCAAAAGGAATGTCGCGCTGTGCCAGTACATACTGCACGGCTTGCGACGCCCCGCCGGTGCCGAGAACCAGAGCCGCATCCACCGTCTCCGACCCAAGCAATTCATCGAGCGACACCCTTATTCCGGCAATGTCGGTATTGTATCCCGTGCGGCGCCCGTCTGCAATCTTGACACAGTTTACGGCTCCGATAGCCTGCGCCTCGGCATCAAGTGCATCGAGGTGTGGGATGATCTGCTGCTTGTAGGGTATGGTGACGTTGAAACCCGCAAGGTCGGGCGTATCGTTGATGAGCTTCTCTACGCACCCGATCTCGGGCAGTTCGAACAACTCGTACGAGTACTCCTTGTCGAGGCCCTCGCGGCGGAATTTCTCGGTGAAATAACGTGCCGAGAATGAGTGGGCGAGTGTGCGCCCGATAAGTCCGTATCGTTTCATCGTGTCAATGTTTTCAATTCAAGTGTCACAGAAGTTCCGCCACAAGGAAGAACGACCCTACGAGCAGTACCGTGAAGGCTATGGCCAGCAGGTTGAAATATTTGTCTATAAATGTCTTGATCGGGGCTCCGAAACGCCATATAAGCCATGCTATGAGGAAGAAACGCATGCCTCGAGCCACGATCGAAGCGATGATGAACATCGTGAAGTTGATGTGGAACAGGCCTCCGCTTATGGTGAAGAGCTTGTATGGCAGTGGGGTGAATCCTGCGGTAAAGACTATCCAGAAGTTGTACTTGTCGTACATGGCGCCCACCTCGAGGAAGCTCTCCATCGAGAATACGTGATTGAAGAAGAAGTTCGCCAGAGCGGTATATTCGCCTGCGCTGTTCTGCCAGAGGAAGAATCCGATTCCATATCCGGCTATGGCGCCGAGGTTCGATCCGGCAAGGCAAATTGCGGCGTAACGCATCGAGCGGGCCGGTATGCCGAGACAGAGGGCTATGAGCAGCACGTCGGGCGGTATGGGGAAGAAACTCGACTCGACGAAGGCGAAGCAGAAGAGCGCCAAGGCTCCCCAGCGTGAATTGCCCCAAGAGAGCATCCAATCGTACAGGCGTTTTACTATGTTCATGTTGTCTCTGTTTTTCTGTTTAACGTGCGGCAAAGATATTTAAATTAATAATATTTTTCAACAATACCGCCGCTTATTACGCGGTTGCCCCTGTAGAATACTGCCGGCTGCCCGGCGGCCGGCGCCCATGCCGGCGAGCCGAGTGTGACGCGTATTCCGGTGTCGGTAAGTTCAATGCGTCGGGCGTATGATGCGGGGTTTCGCCCTATGCCGCGAATCACGACCTCGATATCATCGGCTGACAGCAATTCATTCATGTCTACGATATTGTAATCCGTAATTTCAAGTGTTGAATGATAGAGCATGGAGTCGTCCCCTGCGATAAGTCTGTTTCGGGCGGCGTCGATACCGACGATACACATGCCCTTGACGGCGGTGTCGAGTCCTCGCTTCTGGCCGATGGTGTAGAAGGCTATGCCATCGTGGCGGCCTATGACGTGGCCGTGCATATCGACTATATCGCCGCGCCGTAACGAGTCGGGACGGCATCCGGCAATGTATCGTCCATAAGTCGTGCCATTGAGAAAGCATACGCCCATGCTCTCGCGACGTCGCGGCGCGGCTCTCTTCAGGTCGGATTTGAAGATGTGCCCCATGGGGGTGACGATACGCTCGAGCGTGGATTGAGGCAACCCCCACAGGTAGTATGATTGGTCCTTCGTGCGGTCGTCCGCACGGCTTACGTATATGTGGCCGTTGTGGTGTGTGGCGTTGAAGTAGTGTCCCGTGGCGATTGCCCTGATTCCGAGCCGGTCAGCCTCGGATACAAGTGACGGCCATTTTATGTGGCTGTTGCACAGGGTGCATGGCGCAGGTGTTCGGCCTGCGGTGTAACTGTCGACAAAGTAGGTGGTTATGGCGCGGAACTCGTCACGTACATCCATGACTACAATCGGTATGTCAATGTCGGCGGCACGGCGTCGAGCCTCGTCTGTGAGGTGCTCGTCCCCCGTCATGTCGAGCGTAAGTGCCGTGACCGACCATCCGTCGGCCTTGAGTGTAGAGGCTGCGGCACAACTGTCTATTCCACCGCTGAAACCGAGCAGTATCGGTTCGCCGTCATGCATGGCGGCAGAGTGTGCGGCGTTGTCTCGATGTGCGGTATGTACGGCAGGGTGTATGATGGAGCAGAGGTGTTTCTATGGGCTGGGCGTTATGTTGTTTAAGCGGGTAGGCGGGTAGTGTTGCAGTCCTTGACGGCTTAGAACTCTTTTTTGTCCTGCGCCATACTGCGCTTGACGAAATCCAAGGCGTCGTTGAACCCTTTGGCGAATTTCTCGAAATCCTCCTGATAGAGGAAAACCTTGTTGCGTTCGTTCTCGACACCGTTGTCGGTCGTCTTCTTGCGCAGTTCGGTTATCGTCATGAAATAATCCTTGTTGCGTGTCTCTTTGACGTCGAGGAAGTAGGTGCGATGACCGGCTTTGATCATCTTCGAGAAAATAGACTCTCCGAAATTGTCCGAAGAGTGCTGCAGGCCGGTTGAAGATTCTGTAAGCATGATGAAATACGGGTATTGTAGCAGTCAAAATTAAATAAAAATTTCCCGATTGTCAAATAATAATAGGATTATTATCGGCCTAAAATCGAAGCGCCTTTTTGATCCCAATTGTTCAAAATTTCCTCTGCCTGCATAAAATATTCATTTTCACGAGGGTTGATATACCGGTAAAACTCGTTGGCCGAAAAGAGCCTTTGGGCAAAAAGTGCCGCAAGCTGGGTGGCGATGAGTGAGCGCGAGCGTGCGAACTGCTCCATGTCGGGTTTGACGCCCTTATCTTCGGCCATGCGGACAAACTCCTGCATCTCTTCGTCGGTGAGGCTGAACCCGCGATTGAACGACTCGAAGTCGGGGTATTGCTGCTCGAGGCGTGTGCGGTTGCGATCCATATAGGACATTATGAAATCGTTGTAGACGCCCTTTGCCATGACATCGATCATATAGTCTGTTATCTGCGAGGTGTCGGGCTCGATGACGATATCGGGCGAGATGCCTCCGCCGCCCAGCACCTTACGATGTGAGTGCAAGGTCTCATAAACGGGGCGTTCAACGCTGTCAGCGGCTATGCTGTCGGTGCCTGTCAGACGCCCGATATGAGCCTCGTAATACTCCTTTTTGTGCCCGTTCTCGTATGGACGCTGTATGACACGTCCCGATGGTGTATGATAACGCGCAACGGTGATACGTACCGCGGAACCGTCGCCCAGAGGTATCTGACGCTGCACAAGCCCCTTGCCGAAGCTGTTGCGGCCGACAATGACGGCGCGGTCCCAATCCTGCAGCGCGCCGGCCACGATCTCGCTTGCCGAGGCCGAGTTCTCGTTTATCAGCACGACGACGTTGCCGTCGAAGATGCCGCCTTCGTTGGCCATATATCGTTGCGGGGGGATTGTGCGTCCCTCCGTCCCGACGACAACGGCACCCTCGGGAAGGAAGAAGCCTGCCATCTCGATGGCCGGATCGAGCATGCCCCCGCCGTTGCTGCTCAGGTCGAGGATCAGCGACTTTACGTCGCCGAGTTTCTCGTACGCTTCGTAAAACTCGCGCATCGTATTGCGCCCGAAGCGGTTGACCTTGATGTAGCCGATGTCGTCATTGACGCGATATGCGGCATCAACCGTATTGATCGGAATATTGTCACGCGTAATGTCGAAGTGCAGGATGTCGGGCACGCCGCGTCGCGCTACGCCGATCCGGACGATACTGCCGCGCGGCCCGCGCAGCAGCTTCGGGACGTCGCTGCGTTTGACCCCGACGACATTGCGGCCGTCGACCTCCACGATGCGGTCATTGGGCTGCATGCCGACACTCTCGGCGGGGCCATTGACTACGGTGTTGATGACGATGATCGAGTCGTTCATTATGTTGTACTCGATGCCTATGCCGCTGAACTCGCCGTCGAACGACTCGCGCTCGGCCTGCATCTCCTCCTTGTCGAGATATACGGAGTGGGGATCCAGATCCTCGAGCATGCTGCGTATGGCATCCTCCACCAGAGGCTCCATGTCGACCTGATCGACATACGTGGCATCGAGATAACGGTAGAAACGGTTGAGTTTCTGCAGTTGCTCGAACGACTTGGTGGCCGACTGCTCCTCCTGTGCCGTTACGCTGCAGTTGACCGCAAGCGCAAGGAGTAACGTCAAGGCCAATGAAAAGGCTTTCATGGTAGGGCTGTTTTTACTTTTATAATATATGATGCGCCGGCGGGCCGTAGCCGCACCGGCGCATATTGTGTACAGAATCGGGATGCTGTGGTGTCACCAGCATTTCCCGTACGTCGAAGCCTGCGGAGAGGCCGTCGTACTATGCCAGCATGTCGCGTATGGCATCGAATGCCACGGCGTTCTGCTCGCCCGTACGCATGTTCTTCACCGTAGCCTGACCGTTCTGCAACTCGTTGCTGCCGATGATCACGACGTAGGGTATCGACCTACGGTTGGCATATTCCATCTGTTTCTTCATCTTCGCCGGCTCGGGGTAGATCTCGGTGGCGACACCGTGATCGCGCAGCGTACGCATTATGCGCATTGCGGCCATACGCTCCTGCTCGCCGAGGTTTACGAAGAGTACCTTGGTCGAGAAGTCAACCTCTTCGGGGAAGAGGTTCAGTCCCGTCATTACGTCGTATATGCGGTCGGCGCCGAACGATATACCCACACCCGAGGTGTCGGGCATGCCGAATATTCCTGTCAGGTCGTCGTAACGGCCGCCGCCGCAGATCGAACCGATGGCATAATCCATGGCCTTGACCTCGAATATCGCACCCGTATAGTAGTTCAAACCGCGTGCCAGCGAGAGGTCGAGCTCGATGGGCAGATTGAGTCCCAAGGCCTCGACATATCCGAATATCTCCTCCATCTCGGCTATGCCCTTAAGACCTGTTTCTGAACATGATATGACGTCGCGTAATTTGTTAAGTTTCTCGCTGTTCGACCCGCTGAGCTCGAGTATGGGTTGCAGACGGTCGATAGCCTCCTGCTCCAACCCGCGCTCCGAGAGCTCGGCACGGACATTGTCGATACCGATCTTCTCGAGTTTGTCGATGGCGACCGTTATGTCCATCATCTTGTCGGCATGTCCGATGGCTTCGGCTATGCCGTAGAGGATCTTACGGTTGTTCATCTTGAGCGTTACGTTGATGCCGAGCTTGCCGAAGACACGCTCCACAATCTCGATAAGCTCCACCTCGTTGATTAGCGAACGCGAGCCTATGACATCGACGTCACACTGGTAGAACTCGCGGTAACGGCCCTTTTGGGGGCGGTCGGCACGCCATACGGGCTGTATCTGGTAACGCTTGAAGGGAAGGACTATTTCGCTCTGATGCTGAACGATATATCGTGCGAATGGCACGGTCAGGTCATAACGCAGACCCTTCTCGCATATCTTCGATGCCGTGCGCAGCTGCCCGTCGTCGAGACCGGCTGCATAGTCGCCCGAGTTGAGTATCTTGAAGAGGAGTTTGTCGCCCTCGTCACCGTATTTGCCGAGCAGCGTGGAGAGATTCTCCATGGCCGGGGTCTCGAGCGGAGCGAAACCGTAGGTGCGGAAGCCGCTCTTGATTGTCTCGAATATGTATGTGCGGCGCATCATCTCGGCAGGCGAGAAGTCGCGCGTTCCCTTGGGGATGCTTGGTTTCTGAATAGCCATTTTCTGTTATGTGTATTTTGCCGTATGGCGGCTTGAAATATTTGTTTGCGGTTTATTCCATCAATTTGCGATACTTTATACGATGCGGGGTGACATCCTCGCCCTGAGCGCGTTTCCACTCCTCAAACTCGCTGTACGAGCCTTCGTAGAAGGTGACTTTCGAGTCGCCCTCGAACGAGAGGATGTGTGTGGCGACGCGGTCGAGGAACCAGCGGTCGTGCGAAATGACGACGGCACATCCGGCGAAGTTCTCAAGACCCTCCTCCAATGCGCGCAACGTATTGACATCCACGTCGTTGGTAGGCTCGTCCAGAAGCAGTACGTTACCCTCCTCCTTGAGCGCAAGTGCGAGGTGCAGACGGTTGCGTTCGCCGCCGGAGAGCATGCCGCACTTTTTCTCTTGGTCTGCGCCGCTGAAGTTGAAGCGGGCGACATAGGCACGTGCGGGTATCTGTCTGTTGCCGAGGGTGATGATATCGCTGTTCTGAGATATCACTTCATATACGCTCTTATCGGGGTCGATCGACTTGTGCTGCTGGTCGACATAAGCGAGCTTTACGGTCTGTCCGATAGTGAAATATCCCGATGTCGGCTGCTCGATACCCATGATCATGCGGAAGAGGGTAGTCTTGCCGGTGCCGTTGGCGCCGATAACGCCGACGATGCCTGCGGGCGGCAGCGAGAAGTTGAGATGTTCGTAGAGCAGGCGGTCGCCGTATGCCTTCGAAACGTCGTGCGCCTCGATGACGACATCGCCCAGACGCGGGCCGTTCGGGATGAATATCTCGAGCTTCTCCTCTTTCTGCTTCACATCCTCGTTCATCAGCTTGTCGTAGGCCGAAAGACGCGCCTTGCTCTTGGCGTGGCGGCCCGAGGGCGACATGCGCACCCATTCCAACTCGCGTTCGAGGGTCTTGCGGCGCTTGCTCTCCTGTTTCTCCTCCATCGCAAGGCGTTTGGTCTTCTGCTCGAGCCAGCCCGAATAGTTCCCCTTCCACGGAATACCCTCGCCGCGGTCGAGTTCGAGAATCCAGCCTGCGACGTTGTCGAGGAAGTAACGGTCGTGCGTAACGGCAATTACGGTACCTTTATATTGACGCAGGTGCTGTTCCAGCCAGTCGATGCTCTCGGCATCGAGGTGGTTCGTAGGCTCGTCCAGAAGCAGCACGTCGGGCTGCTGCAACAGCAGGCGGCAGAGGGCCACACGGCGTCGTTCGCCTCCCGACAGCACCTTGACGCTCTGGTCGGGATCGGGGCACCTCAAGGCATCCATTGCGCGCTCCAGAACACTGTCCAGCTCCCAGCCGTTGACGTGGTCAATCTGCTCGTACAGCTCGCCCTGACGCTCGATCAGGCGGTTCATCTCATCGTCCGACATCGGCTCGCACAGCTTGGTGTTTATCACTTCGTACTCCTTCAGCAGGGCCACCGTTGCGGCGCATCCCTCCTCGACCACCTCCTTGACGGTCTTCGTATCGTCCAACTTGGGTTCCTGCTCGAGGTAACCGACCGTATATCCCGGGGCGAATACCACCTCGCCCTGATAGTTCTTGTCGATGCCGGCGATGATCTTCATAAGGGTAGACTTACCCGAACCGTTGAGTCCTATGATACCGATCTTTGCGCCGTAGAAGAACGACAGGTAGATCTTGTTGAGCACTTTTTTCTGATTGGTGAAGGTCTTGGATACACCCACCATCGAAAAAATTATTTTCTCGTCTGCCATGCTGTGTCTTGTTTAGAGATTTTGAAATTACGGCAAAAATACAAAACTAAATTCACTTCGCAAATATTATGTGCCGAATTAGCGTCTCGGCGCATCTTTGCGGGCGATTCGGTCGGCGCGTATAAGTTATGCCGATTACAGGATAAGATAATCCGATGGCCGGAATTTATTTTTAGCAGAAATTTTGCATATATTTGCCATCAAAGAACAGAAAACCGAAAAACTATTTATTAACAGACAAAAACCTACCGATTATGAAAAGCATCAAAGGAACAATGACCGAGCAGAACCTGCTCAAGGCATTTGCAGGCGAGAGTCAGGCCCGCAACCGTTATACATTCTTTGCGAGTGTAGCCAAGAAGGAGGGCTATGAGCAGATCGCAGGCGTATTCATGGAGACGGCCGAGCAGGAGAAGGAACATGCGAAGCGTTTCTTCAAGTATCTCGAAGGCGGCCCGCTGACCATCACCGCATCGTATCCCGCCGGTATCATCGGCACCACGACCGAGAACCTTCTGGCAGCTGCCGAGGGTGAGCACGAGGAGTGGGATGTACTCTATGCCGAGTTCGGTGACGTCGCCGAGAAGGAGGGCTTCCCCGAGATCGCGAATACCTTCCGTCAGATCGCCAAGGTGGAGGCTGAGCACGAGAAGCGTTATCTGAAGCTGTTGAGCCGCATAACGGACGGCAACTTCTTCGTTCGCGACAACGAGATCTGGTGGCAGTGCCGTAACTGCGGTTACGTGATCAAGGCCAAGGAGGCGCCCCTGAAGTGCCCCGCCTGCGCACACCCGCAGTCATATTTCGAGCCCAAGAAGGAGAACTATTAATCGGTATAAGATTATCGGGTATTGAGCCGCACGGACGTTCGTGCGGCTTTTTTTGTTCAGTGTTGCCGGGCTTGCATATATGTATTTATTCCGGTACGGTCAGAGTTTCAGAAGCTGCCGCGTGTCGTCGATGAAGAGTTCGTATCGCTGTCTGTCGGGAGGTGCCATGTGCATCGTGTCGGCAACTTCGGGCGGAAGAATGGCGTAGTCGGGAGTATGTACCCACAGCGGCGTTACGTGCAGCGAATAGGATAGTCTGCCGTCATCCGAAAGTTCGACGTCGATGGTGGCAGCTATGCCGCCGTCGCAATAACGCTTGCGCTGGTTCGAGACAAAATTTCCGAGCGAGTATATCGTGACGCCATCCCGCCTGTCACACTCGGCACTCTGGATTACGTGCGGGTGGCTGCCGATGATAATATCTACACCGTGGCGGCGCAGAAAGTCGGCCGTAGCGCGTTGCGTGGTATCGGGATGGCGCTGGTATTCGTTCCCCCAATGCATGAAGGCGATGATGCAGTCGGCCCTGTTGCGGTCTATGGCGGCTATGTCGCGTGCCATGACGGCAGTGTCGATACGGTTTACAATACACCCTTCGGGAACGGGCAGGCCGTTTGTCCCGTAGGTGTAGTTTATAACTGCGAATGTGATACCGTTGCGCGTGATATATTGTATGTTGTTCAGCCGCATGTCGGTGCTGTCGCGGAAGACTCCCGTGCGAGGGATGCCTCGGCTGTCGAGTATTCGGGTGGTGGCTCGTATGCCTGCGCCGCCACGGTCGCAGCAGTGGTTGTTAGCCATGACGGCCAGATCTATCTGCATGTCGCGCATGGCGTCGGCGACGGCGGCGGGGGAGCGGAAGCACGGATATCCCGTATAGGGCCCTTCCTCGCTCAGCGTGGTCTCGAGGTTTACGATTGCCAGATCGGCCTGCCGCGTAAGCCGTGCCACATGACGGAATGATCGGGTGTAGTCGTATCCGCCGCGAGGCGTGCGTGCGGCTGTCAATTGAGGCGTGTGCTGCATCAGATCCCCCAGAGCCACGATCCGTACTCGGTGAGGGGCGGTTTGCGCGGACGCATGCTCTGATCCGCAGGTCTCAGCCTGCGCGGGAAAACGTACGAAGTAGAGCGGGGCCATTGCCGCTGCCGTCATTATGATTATGGCTGCAATGTATTTCAAGGCTGTCATCGCTGTCAAATGTACGAAAAAAAGTGACGGCGGCAAAATCATGTGTCAGCATATTGGGCGCGTCCGGCGGAACGGAAAGCGGCGGGATCCTTCATGTACGAATCCCGCCGCCCGACCCGAGCCCGAAGGCTGGCGTCGTCAGAAGTTGTATTGTATCATTATGTTCAGACGGTTGGCCGTATTGTGCGTGTCGTCCATGTTGCGGCGCGAGCCGTGCAGATACTCTGCCGCGAGGATACAGTTGCGCGTAAGGTTGTAGAATATGTTGCCGAAGATATAGGTGCCGCGCTTGTACTCGTTGGTGGCGTAATATCCGTTGCACATGTTCACCCGTACGGTCGAATATCCGCCCGAAACGAAGAGTTTCGAGGGTATGATGTTGATCTGTCCCGCGGCCTGCCAGCCCCACATAGGCATGGTCTGTATCTGCTCGGGATTCATCGGGTTGGGGGTGAAGTCCAGACCGCTGCCCGTGAGATCCTGAATATATGGCGTTATGCCCTTGCCGTATACGCCGTTGAAGAAGACGGTGAAGTAGGGGCAGGTCTCGATGCGGCCGCTGGCCTGTACGCCCCATCCGAAGAGACTCGTGTTTTTGCCGGTGACGGCGTTGTTCAGATACATGTTCCGCAGCACGGCCGATGCGCGGAAGTGGCTCGTGCGGTTCTCTCCCCATGCATACTGGAAATACATGGGTATGTCGGGTACGCGCTGCGATATGGGACGGAAGTTCTCGTCATAGGTGCCGCTCACGACGGGCATCTCGGCCGCTACGCCCATCTTGAAGTGGCGGTCGTGGAACGAATGTTCGTATCGCAGCATCGTGGCGAAGTTGAAGTTATAGGCGTTGGGGCCTTGGAAGTCTATTGTCGTGGGCGAGGCGTCCAGATCGCAGAAGGTCGTGATGTCGCGACCCGCGGTGAATCCCAGCAGCGAGACGTATGCCGAACGCAGACGGGGCGTATAGCTGAACTCGGCACCGCCGCGGAAGTCCATGTCGATAAAGGCTATGATGGGACCTATGGTCGGGGAGTTGATCACCGCCTTGGTGAACAGACGCGAGGTGGTGGCATCCATCATCACGCGTTGGCGGTTGGCGTAGTCGGAATAGAGGGGTATGTCGTAGGGGATGAAGTCGATATTGTCGACGGCGCCCATGAAGTCATAGCTCGTGCGAAGGTTGATGTAACCGCCGATACCGAGTGAGAATCTGTTGTTTTTGGTGGTGAATATGAACTGCGGGTCGACTACCTGCTGGAAACCCGTACGGCGTGTCTGCGCGAAGTCCACCACAATGTCGTCAGCGGCGCGGCCTCTGGCATACGCTTCGTACAGCGTACCGTCCTGTTCGACGGCAATAAGATATACGGCAGGTTGGGATTTGTGCTCATGCATGCGGTAGCGGCGTTGTGCCGATGCGGAGTGCACGCATCCGGCAACGAACAACAATACGAGCAATTGTCTTAATCTTCTCATAAACGTGTATTTTTGATTGAATAAATGGGAATATGGATGTGTGTTACATCGTAAAAGTCTTATCTTTGTAGTTGCTCAAGCAACTAATATGCCAAATGGCGTGGCGTCTGCGGCGTCCGGCATGTAGGCACCGAGGAGTATGATTTGGATCATAGCCGTATTTTCACTGCTGTTGATGGCTGTCGACAGAGTTGCTGTCGCCCGTATGACGGACGACCCGCGGCGCCGTCGTCGGCTGATTGCGGCGGCGTGGGTGACGGATGCACTGCCGTTCATATTTTCGGGTGCGGCATTCCTGCTCTGCAGCGACAACCCGACGTGGACGGTCGCTGCATCGATGTGGGTGTTTTTCGCTTATATGATTCTGGCGGTGGCGCGTCTGCCGCTGAATATTGCAATTATCGCCTCGCATCGGAGGTTGCTGCGTATCGTGGGCGGGGTGTTGAGCGTGGCTGTCGCTGCTGCATTCATATACGGCATGGCCGTTACGCGTACCGATTATACGGTGAATCGTGTGGAGATCGTCTCCGATCGTCTGCCCGTCTCATTCGACGGGTATTCCATAGTACAGATATCCGATCTGCATATCGGGTCGATGGTGCGGCCGCAGCATGAGACGGAACGTATTGTTGAAATATGTAACAGTCTTAATGCCGATATGGTAGCCTTTTGCGGCGATCTGGTGAATATTCGCTGGACGGAGATCGGCACCGTGGCGGACCTTCTCGGCCGTCTGCAGGCCCGTGACGGGATATATGCCGTAACGGGAAACCACGACCTTGGAGTCTACGTACGCGATACGCTTGCGCTTCCCGTGGCCGAGAATACGCGGCGCGTTATCGAGGCCGAACGGGCGTTGGGATGGCATGTGCTGGACAACGAGACGATGTACCTGCATCGCGGCGGCGACTCTGTCTCGCTTACGGGGTTGTCGTTCGACCGCGAGTGGGCCGAAAAACGGCATTCGCCCGACCTGCCGACCGGAGGAATCGGTGCGGCGTATGTCGGGGTGCCGCATTCGCTGTTCAACATCACGCTTGCGCATATACCCCAGCTGTGGGATGATATAGTGGCGGAAGGTTACGGGGATGTGACACTGTCGGGGCACGTGCACTCGATGCAGATGAAACTGCGCGTAGGCCGTCGCGGCATATCCCCCGCGGCGATACGTTACCGCCGATGGAGCGGACTGTACAGTGAGGATGGACATGATTTGTATATAAATGACGGTCTGGGTTGCGTGTTGTTCCCGATGCGTGTGGGCGCACGGCCCGAAATTACGCTGCTCGTATTGAGGTCTGGCGGCAACTGCTGAACGCATCGATGCGTTGCGGCGGGATTATTGCTCCGTGACGACATGGCATTATAGGGCCGTAGCGGCTGCCTATATAGGGGTCGCAACGTGGATCGAAGGATGAAAAATGTTCGATAATGGCAATAACTTATTCTATTCCGGTTTTTGATGTTCTAAATGAAAAATTATGGGTACATTTGCCGCGATAATTAAAGCGATCGGTATGAAGAAGAATCTGTTTTTGATTTGTCTGACGCTTGCCTCCGTAGGAGCTACGGCTCAAAATGAGGGCCGGCTTTTGTCGTTGGAGGAGGCCGTCGAGATTGCCACAACGGAGAATCCGGCAATCAAGGCGTCCGAATATGAGGCCATGGCGGCCAAACGCCAACGTCAGGCGGCCATAGGTCTGCGTATGCCCAAGATAAACGCCGTGGGCACATACGTTTATATGGGTGACGACATTGCGTTGGATGCCAACTCGCTCAAGGAACCTGTCGGTACGGCCGCAGGCAACCTTATCTCGACGGGTGTGCAGACGGGAATAATCAGCCAGCAGTTGGCAGGTCTCTTGCAGCAGACGCTGGGTGCGATGTCGGGACTCGACTGGACTTACAAGTTGCAGGATCGCAGTTTCGGTTTCGTGGGCGGCGAGATCACCATGCCCATATTCCTCGGCGGTAAGATCAATGCCGCCAACCGTGCCGCACGCATCGACGAAAGTACGGTGCGCGAGCAGGGTGTGCAGACCCGCAATGCCCTTATATCCGAGCTTGTGGAGCGATACTACGGGCTGGCTCTGGCCGCACAGGTGGTGGAGGTGCGCCGGCAGGTGGCCGACGGTATCCGCAAACATCTCAACGACGCCATAGCGCTCGAGGAGCAGGGTATGCTGGCAAAGAGCGAACGCCTTTACGTCGAATATATGATGACACAGGCGGAGCGCGACCTGCAGAATGCCGAGTTGCAGCTCTCGACCATAAAGGATGCGTTGAACAATACGCTGGCCTCGAGCGAGGTCGATTACGTCCCAGCCACGTCGATGTTCGTGGTCGACAACATCGAGGATGTGGAGTATTACAAGTCGCTGGCATCGAACCACAACCCGCTGTTAAATCAAGTATCGCTCAAGAAAGAGCTGGCCGAGCAGGGCGTACGTGTGCAGCGTTCGGCCTACTTCCCGCAGATTGTGGCCATGGGCGGCGGCAGCGTCTACAACTATCAGGTGACCAACATGCTGCCTCGCTGGGCCGTAGGCGTGGGCGTTAGCTTCAACATCTTCGACGGCCTTAACCGCGAATACAAGCATGCGGCGGCCAAGCAGACGGTGCGTCAGGTCGAGCAGTTGCAGACCAAGGCGCACGAGGATATCTCCGTTCTGGTCGAGAAACTCTATAACCAGATGCTCAACTACTACAATCAGTTCCATTCGGTAGAGGCTTCGATAGCCTTCGCCGAGGAGTATCTCAAGGCCAAGAATGCCGCATTCCTCGAGGGTTGGAGTTCGTCGTCGGATCTCATAGACGCGGAACTGAATCTGGCGAAGGTGCGCACCGAGCGCATACAAATGGCATACTCGTACGACGTTGCACTGGCCAAACTGCTCGAAGCGGCCGGCGTGAGCGACGAGTTCACCTCATATTCTCGCCGCATAGATGCGCGTCAAATTACGTTCGAATAACGATAAAGCATACGAAATATGAAAAAGCGTAATGTTATCTGGCTGATTATAGCCGTGGTAGTTATCATTGCCGTGGTGGCGCTTGTCGGATGGTACCTCAAGCGGTCGGAGCCCACGATAATTCAGGGTACGGTCGAGTGTACAACCTACAAGGCTTCGTCGAAGATTGCGGGCCGCATCGAGGAGATGAAGGTCGAGCAGGGCGATCATGTGACCAAGGGACAGTTGTTGTATGTGTTGTCGACGCCCGAACTCGATGCCAAGCTGCGTCAGGCCGAGGCTGTGAAGAGCGCGGCAACGGCTCTGGATCAGAAGGCTCTGGCGGGTGCGCGCGTGCAGCAGATCGAGGCGGCGCTCAACATGTGGCAGAAGGCTCAGGCCGGCAAGGAGCTGGCACAGAAGACCTATGACCGTGTGAAGGCTCTTTATGACAAGGGGGTGGTGCCCGAGCAGAAGTTCGATGAGGCGGATGCCAACTACCGCGCCATGGTAGCAACGGAGATGGCCGCGAAGGCTCAATATGACCTTGCCGTGGCCGGTGCCAGCAAGGAGGACAAGGATGCGGCTGCCGCGCAGGTGCAGCAGGCCGAGGGTGTCGTAAGCGAGGTCGAGTCATACATAAGCGATGCCATGGTATATGCTCCGGTCGACGGCGAGGTTTCGACCATTATCGCCGAGCAGGGCGAGCTTGTGGGTACGGGTTATCCCGTCGTGGCGATTCTCGATACGACCGATACGTGGGTTACCTTCAACATCAAGGAGACCCTGCTGCCCAAGATCACTGTCGGCATGAAGATGACGGCATACGTTCCGGCTCTGGACCGCAACGTCGAGTTTGAGGTGACGTACATATCGGTGCAGGCCGACTTCGCTACATGGAGCGCTACGCGTACGCAGGGCAGTTTCGATATACGCACATTCGCCGTGAAGGCGCGTCCCGTGACCGACGTCGAGAACATACGTCCGGGTATGAGCGTGCTGGTCAACTGGGACGAATTGGGCAAGTAAAACGTCGGGGTGATGCGATTCCTGCGTAACATAAATGCGGTGCTTGTCCGTGAGCTGAAACGTATATGGGCTTTCCCCTCATATATGATGCTGCTCACGGTGCTGCCCGTCATATCGTTCGCCTTCTTCGCGGTGGTATTCGAGAATGGCATTCCGCACGATCTGCCCATAGCGGTGCTGGACGAGGACCATTCGTCGCTCTCGCGCACGCTGACGCAGATGATCGATGCCGCTCCCGAGACCGCCGTCCGGTACGGTGTAACCGATATGGACGAGGGTGAGAAGCTCATACGCGAGGGAAAGATACATGCCGTGGTGCTCATTCCGTCGTTCTTCGAGAAGAGTATACTGAGCAATACTCAAACCCATGTCGAGGCCTACGTGTCGGGTGTGAATATCCTCACCAACGGCCTCATCACGAAGGATCTGCAGACTACGGTCACGACATTCGGCGTGGGCATACAGCTCCAGATACTCATGAAGCAGGGCCTGACCGAGGCGCAGGCAATGTCCCAAGCCATGCCTGTACGTTTTGACAAACACGTATTGTTCAATCCCTATACGAATTACGGCTATTACCTCTCACCGAGCTTCATGCCGATGATGATCATGATCTTCACGGTTTTGGCGACGGTATTCGCTTTGGGTTCGGAGTTGAGATACTCGACGGCGAAGGATTGGATGGAGAGTGCCGACTATTCGTTCGGTGCGGCTCTCATAGGTAAGCTGCTGCCCGTATTCATGTCGATGACGATCATGTCGCTGTTGATGTTCTTCATCCTCTTCGACATAATAAACGTACCGCTGAACGGCAGTTTCGGCATGTTGTTCGGCGGATGTCTGATCTTCATCCTCAGCTATATGGGTATTGCGATCTTTGTGGTGAGCCTCACGGCCGATCTGCGTCTGGCCCTCTCGCTCGGCGGCGGATATTCGGTTCTGGCATTTACATTCTCGGGCCTGTCGTTCCCGATAATGGCTATGTTCGGGTCGATGCGTGCCTTCAGCCGCATATTCCCATTTACATACTTTACCGACATGATCGTCGATCAGGCGCTGCGCGGCGCCCCGATCGTTTATTCGCTGCCGGATATGTGTTATATGATATTGTTCCTGCTGCTGCCCGTGATCACGCTGCCGCGACTCTACAAGATCTCGAACGGCAGCCGTTACTGGGGTAAAATGTAGACGACTATGAACAGACTCAGAGATACCGTCAGATCGTACCGCCGACAGCTGTATGCCGTGATGCGGAACGAGTATGCGACGATCTTCTCCGACAAGGGTGTGATGTTGGTGATGGTCTTCGCGCTGCTGATATATCCTACGATCTATTCGCTGGGATACGGTGCCGAGGTGCTGCGCAACGTGCCGGTGGGTGTGGTCGACATGAGCAAGACATCGGCGAGCCGCAAACTTGTCGATGCCATCAACATGGGGCCCAATACGGTCGTGGCGTACGAGTTGTCGGACATGGTCGAGGCGCAGAAGAAGTTCTACGACCGTGATATCTACGGCATACTCTACATCCCGAACGACTACGAGCAGAAGTTGTTGGGAGGGCAGATGGCGACTGTAAGCATATATCTCGATGCGAGCTACATGCTCATGTACCGTCAGGCTTTTCAGGAGATGGTGGCGGGAATAAACACCACGGGAGCGATGGTCGAGTTCCAGCGTATGATCGCCAAGGGAGCCAACCTGCCGCAGGCGAAGGCCATAACGCAGCCCGTAATATACGAGAGCCACTCGCTGTTCAACCCCTATCTGGGTTACGGCACATTCGTCATGCCTCCCATAATCCTTGTCATCATACAGCAGACGCTGCTCGTGGGCATAGGCATGATCGGCGGCACGTGGCGTGAACATGGCATGTACGGCAAGCTGAAACCTCGAGGCAGCCGCCGCATGTCGACATTCCCGATCGTCATAGGCAAGGCGCTGACTTACGCCTCGCTCTATGCCGTGACGACGTTCTATCTGATGAACGTACACTATCGCGTCTTCCACTATCCGATGAACGGGCGTACGCTTACCGTCGTCTTGTTCCTTGTGATGTACATCTTCGCCTGCATCTTTATGGGCATAGCCCTCTCGACGCTGTTCCGCCGGCGCGAGAACTCTCTGATGATGCTGTTGTGGACGTCGATCCCGATATTCCTCTTGAGCGGCGCATCGTTCCCGCAGGAGGCCATGCCCGAATGGCTGCGGCGCTTTGCCTATATATTCCCAAGTACCCACGGGGCGACGGGCTTTGTCCGCATACAGAGCATGGGGGCTTCGCTCGGCGACGTATGGCCCGAAATAAGGGCTTTGATAAGGCTTATAGTCGTGTATATGGGTTTGTCGTTTATCGGCATCCACTTCCTTGTGGAGAACGATCTGGCAGACCGCATACGCAACCGTTGGCGCCGCCGTGTGGCGAGGTATCGTCTGGCAAAGGAGACGGCAAGAAAGTAATTGCGCTATGCACTAAAACGAGAAACGGAACGGCTTTAACCGTTCCGTTTTTATTTTGTGCTTGGTCTGGTAATTGTCAGAGCTCATCCACGGCCTTCTTCAAACGGTCCATGGCCTCGGCAATAACCGAACGCGGGCAGCCGACGTTCATGCGCATATGCTGCCGCCCCTCGACGCCGAACATGGCGCCGTCGTTCATGGCAAGGCGCGCCTTGTTGATGATCATGTCGGCCAACGCCTCGTGCTCGAGACCCAGACGCGAGAAATCGAGCCATACGAGGTATGAAGCCTGCGGCTTGACGGCACGCACCTGCGGTATGTATTTTTCGAGATAGTCGACCACGAAGTCGACGTTGCCCTCGATGTAGCGCAGCATCTGGCGGCGCCACTGCTCGCCGTGTGTGAAGGCCGCTTCGGTTGCCGTCATGGCGAATATCGTGGCCATGTCGAACTCGTTGGCCGCAAGCCACGAGTAGAACTTCTCACGTATGGCCTTGTCGGGTATTATCGAGTATGAACTTACGATGCCGGCGATGTTGAAGGTCTTGGATGGAGCGCCGAATGTTATGCTGCAATGTGCCGCCGTGTCGGAAGCCATGGCAAAGGGCGTATGTGTATGTCCGTAAAGGGGCATGTCACAGTGTATCTCGTCCGAGACGACGAGGATATTGTGCGCTGCGGCGATCTCGGCCAGACTGGCCAGCGTGTCGCGATCCCACGTGATGCCGATAGGGTTGTGGGGATTGGCCAGAATCAACACCTTGCAACGCTCGTCGATAACGCTTTCGAGGTTATCGAAGTCCATCTCGAAATGTTCGCCGTCCGAGCTTTTGAGCGGGTTGTACACAACCTCACGGCCGTTGGCCAAAGGAACAAGACGGAAGGGGTGATAGACGGGCGGCTGTATGATGATTTTGTCGCCGGGCTGTGTGAAGACATTTATTACCATGCCGATGCCCTTGACAATGCCGGGGATGTAACGCATCCACTCGCGCTCGACCTCCCAGCCGTGCTGCTGCCGCAGCCATGAGATGATGCTGTTCCAATAGCCGTCATATTCGACGGTATACCCGAATATGGGGTGTTCGAGGCGTCGTTTCATGGCGTCGATGACAAAGTCGGGGGTCTCGAAGTCCATGTCGGCGACCCACAGCGGAATCAGGTCGTCGCGGCCGTAACGCTCCTTGAGGGCATCGTATTTTAGGCTGTTGGTGCCGTGACGATCCACAATCTTGTCGAAATCGTACTGTTTCATATCATCGTTGTGTAAGGAATTCCATTACGTCCACGCCATCGGCATAATCCGTAAGCGTGGGGTATTGCGTGCGCCCGACAGGACAGCGGCGCGGGTGTCGCAGCATATCCGTGGCGACACACTGTATCCGTGCGTCATTCTCCGCAAGCCATGTCTCTACCTCCGACAAATCGTCATAATAGGTGTAGTTTATGCGGCATGCCGTCTCGGGGAAGCTGCGCTGCTCTAAGGCTACACACGAGCCGAGGTCTATGTATGGAGTGCCGGCCATCTCTGTCAGAGCCCGCGTTTGCAGGAAGTTGTGTCGCCGAGGCATATTCTGCGGCTTTAATGGCTGAAGAGGAAGTGCCGCGCCGCGCGGAAGGAATATGAGCGATACGTTGCGGCATCCCAGACCTCCGTATGAGAATACGTCACGTTGCAGACCGTCGATCGTCTGCCGGGATTCATCGCCCGAAATGACGGCTACGGAGTGCCGACTGCCGCGTATGAGCGCCGGAACGGATGCGTAACGCGTGCGGAAATATGCTGCGGCCGAATCCCCGCCCGTAGCTATGGCCATATCGAACTGGATGGCATCATCGTACGGCGCAATGTCAACGTCGAGAGATATATCATTGAGCAGTTCAATGACATATCCCATCATAACCGAATCTTTGCTTGAACACTTTACGACGGCTTCGTATCCGCATGCCACGGTACACATCATGTCGAAGAACCCGACCAACGGAATATTTCCGGCCATGATTATCGCTACGCGACGATGCGATGCCGTCAGAGTGTAGCTGCCGAGCCACGCTTCGAGTTTGTCGCGTTGGAGGAACTCGGTGCGTATGGCATCAACGGCCATCATGATATCCTCGCGTGTGAACCATCCGTTGGCCGCTATGGCCTCGGTGATGCAACGTTCCGTACGGGCATCGTGCCCGAATGAATCCAGACGTTGTCCGAGTGAAACGAGTATGTCGACCGTATTGTTCATGTCGGATCTCTTTTGTGGCTTTTAGGCCGAACAAAGTTATAAAATTCGCCGCGATAAAGTTCATGCGGAACATACATTTTTCGCTTTCGCAGCCTTCCGGACAGGATGGTCGGGCACACTGCACGGCAAGGTGTGCGATACGTGTCGAAATTGTGGCTAATACGGCTTCTGTCAAAGGCGATATGGGTGGAACATGTTGATATTCAAAAAATTTATTTACATCTATGACGCGCGATGCGGCACGTCGTAAGATAAAAATCCGTATATTTACCATACACAGGATGACCACGACGGATTAAGCCCGACAAATGCGGCTTTTCCACATTGACTCTCAACATATTCGGCCGACGGCCGAAAGTAACGTGTACCAACCAATATTCAACGCAATATGAACATTCCAACGATTTTCTGGTGCGTGCCAGCTGCGTCGATCGTCGCGCTGGCATTCGCATGGGCTTTCTATCGCGCAATGAAGCGTGAGGACGAGGGCACCGAGCGTATGCGAGAAATCGCCGAACATGTGCGCAAGGGGGCCATGGCCTATCTCAAACAACAGTACAAGGTTGTCGGCATTGTCTTCGTGGTGCTGGCACTCTTTTTCGCCTATCTGGCCTACGGGGTCGGGGTACAGAACCCGTGGGTACCCTTCGCCTTCCTCACGGGAGGCATATTCTCGGGTCTGGCGGGATTCTTCGGCATGAAGACCGCGACATACGCCTCGGCCCGTACGGCGAATGCCGCACGGCAGTCGCTCGACCGCGGATTGAAGGTAGCTTTCCGCAGCGGTGCCGTCATGGGGCTGGTCGTGGTCGGGCTCGGACTGCTCGACATATCGTTCTGGTACATCATACTTGATGCCTTTGTCGATACAGCCGGTCCGCAGAAACTCGTCGTCATAACAACCACGATGCTCACATTCGGCATGGGAGCCTCGACACAGGCGCTCTTTGCGCGTGTCGGCGGCGGAATATATACCAAGGCGGCCGATGTCGGGGCCGATCTTGTGGGTAAGGTCGAGGCCGGAATACCCGAGGACGATCCGCGCAATCCAGCGACGATAGCCGACAATGTGGGTGACAATGTGGGCGACGTGGCCGGTATGGGCGCCGACCTTTACGAGAGTTATTGCGGTTCCATTCTTGCTACGGCGTCTCTTGGCGCAGCCGCTTTTATCCATTCGGGGGATACGCTGATGCAGTTCAAAGCCGTCATTGCCCCGATGCTGATTGCCGCTGTGGGGATTATCCTTTCTATTATAGGCATCTTCTCCGTGCGTACCAAAGAGAATGCCGGGATGAAAGACCTGCTGAACTCCCTTGCTTTCGGTACGAACCTGAGTTCGGTGCTGATAGTCGTTGCCACTTTCCTTATCCTTTGGCTGTTGAAGCTGGACAACTGGGTGTGGATATCCTGCTCGGTGGTTGTGGGGCTGGTGGTAGGCATCGTTATCGGTCGTTCCACGGAATACTATACTTCCCAATCCTACCGTCCTACCCGGAAACTGAGTGAGAGCGGCAAGACGGGGCCGGCTACTGTCATTATCTCGGGTATCGGTCTGGGTATGCTCTCTACTGCCATTCCGGTAATTGCCGTAGTGGTAGGCATCATTGCTTCCTATCTTTTTGCTTCCGGTTTCGACTTTGCCAATGTAGGTCTGGGACTTTACGGCATCGGTATCGCTGCCGTAGGCATGCTTTCCACGTTGGGCATTACACTGGGATGCTCTCGACATTAGGGATCACTTTGGCTACGGACGCTTACGGACCGATTGCCGACAATGCCGGCGGCAATGCGGAAATGTCCGGTCTGGGCGAGGAGGTGCGTAAGCGTACCGATGCGCTCGATTCTTTGGGCAATACGACAGCCGCTACGGGTAAGGGCTTTGCCATCGGTTCGGCTGCATTGACGGGACTTGCCCTGCTTGCATCCTACATCGAGGAAATCCGTATCGGACTGACCCGTCTGGGCACTACCGACATCTTTGTGGGCGGTGAAGCGGTGTCCGTACAAGATGCCACTTTCTTCGATTTCATGCACCACTACGATGTAACGTTGATGAATCCCAAAGTTCTTTCGGGCATGTTCCTCGGTTCGATGATGGCTTTCCTGTTCTGCGGGCTGACCATGAATGCCGTGGGACGTGCGGCAGGACACATGGTGGACGAAGTGCGCCGTCAGTTCCGTGAAATAAAAGGTATCCTGACGGGAGAAGCCGAACCGGACTACGAACGTTGTGTGGAAATCTCTACGAAGGGGGCACAGCGCGAAATGGTGCTTCCTTCATTGATTGCTATCATTGCCCCGATCTTTACGGGACTTGTCTTCGGTGTTCCTGGTGTGCTTGGTTTGTTGATCGGTGGTTTGAGCAGCGGTTTCGTGCTCGCTATCTTTATGGCAAATGCCGGTGGTGCATGGGATAATGCAAAGAAATATGTGGAAGAAGGCAATTTCGGAGGAAAAGGAAGTGAGGTTCATAAGGCAACGGTGGTGGGCGATACGGTGGGCGACCCGTTTAAAGATACCTCCGGTCCGAGCTTGAATATATTGATAAAGCTTATGAGCATGGTAGCCATTGTAATGGCAGGACTTACGGTTGCCTGGAGTCTGTTCTAAGGATTTTGTGTTAAAAAGATAAGAAAATGGAGACCGGAATCTAGGTCTCCTTTTTTATTTCATTTACCTTTGCAGAGATAAAAACGATAAAGATGCTATTACCTTATTTAAATGAGAATCTGATAGAAGCAGGATGCGATGAGGCAGGCCGCGGCTGTTTGGCGGGTTCTGTCTATGCTGCTGCCGTCATTCTTCCGAAAGATTTTAAGAATGAGTTACTGAATGACTCCAAGCAACTGACGGAGAAACAACGTTATGCCCTGCGTGAGGTAATAGAACGTGAAGCGATAGCATGGGCGGTGGGTATCGTTTCACCCGAAGAGATAGATGAGATAAATATCCTGCGTGCTTCTTTCCT
>ENA-OVGB01000822-OVGB01000822.1-human-gut-metagenome-genome-assembly--contig:-NODE-822-length-32605-cov-6.011613_pt1 | contig 32605 bp, 21 predicted proteins | sample MGYA00237767_ERZ505413 | MGnify/ENA primary metagenome ERZ505413 (study PRJEB26158, sample SAMN06016410) | human gut metagenome | biome: human gut; feature: ankylosing spondylitis patient; material...
ATAATCCTCATAAATAAATTGATATAAAGATATAATAACACCCCATCTGATATAAAACAATTAATTATCTGTTAAATTAAAAATATGAGTTTTCAAAAGGCTCGTAATAAGCTATAATATTATTAATATTTATATGGCGTAAAAGTAATGTTTTGAGAAGGGGTAAGGGCATAGGTATGGGGCTTCAAGGCATAACGGATAGTGGAACAATTATTTATAAAGGGAAGTCTTCCTATGAGGTTGTACAGAAGATTCTTGATAATATAGATTCTGGAATTGTTGTGTGTGCTACGGACTCAGGAGAGGTGCTTTTTGAGAACAGAATTGCGGCAAGAGTGCCGGAAATCCATAGAACAATTATGGATTGTATACACAATGCTCTGGAAAGTGGTGATGTACAGGGTAGAATTGGTACACCGATGGAAAGATATAATACGGAATCAGGTCTGTGGTTTGAGGTGAAGTTCACACAGCTGGTGTGGATTAGTGGGATTAATGCAATTGCTGCATCAGCAGCTGATATTACACAGAAGAAAAAGAACCAGCAGAAGATAGAATATCAGGCACACAATGATTTTCTTACAGGCTTATACAACAGGATGAAATGCGAGGTTGATTTAAGGAAAGCAATAAAAGATTCAGTGCAGAACGGTAATAAGGGAGCTGTATTATTTATAGATCTGGATGATTTTAAGCATATCAATGATGGGCTTGGACATCAGTATGGCGATATTCTGTTACAGCAGATAGCAGCGGGGATTGCAGGTATTCCAGGACTTCGGGGACATTGTTACAGAATGGGTGGAGATGAATTTGTAATAATTGTTGAACCGGAGCTTTTTGGGGATCTGGATAAGGTTATTAACAATATAACATTATTATTCAATAAACAATGGTATCTTATGGAAACAGAGTATTTCTGCACAATGAGTATGGGAATAGCATTCTTTCCTGACAACAGCGTGGATGTACATGAGATAACAAGAATGGCAGATGTTGCGATGTATGCAGCCAAGCGTTCAGGAAAGAACAGATATGTATATTATAGCAGCGAAGTAGAGAGTGCAACTTCCCAGCGTCTTGATATTGAGAACAGTATGAGACAGGCGGTTTCTACAGGAATAGACGAATTCGTAGTATTCTATCAGCCGGTTGTGAATGCTGATACGCAGCAGTGTACATCATGTGAAGCACTTGTCAGATGGGATAGCAAGGCGCTGGGTTTTATGGGACCTGGAGAGTTTATCCCACTTGCAGAATATCTTGGGCTAATTACATCAATTGGTGATTACGTTCTAGAGGAAGCATGCAGACGCTGTAAACTATGGAATGATAATGGACATCCGGATTTCTATGTTAATGTTAATCTATCGGTTGTACAGCTGTTACAGAAGGATGTTGTAGAGAATATCAAGAAAATTTTTGAAAAAACAGGAGTTAATCCTAAGAATGTTGTACTTGAGATAACAGAATCATTTGCAATTAATGATATGCATAGAGTTATGGAAATTATCACAGGTCTCAAGAAACTGGGACCTAGAATAGCACTGGACGATTTCGGCACAGGATATTCTTCACTTAATTATATAAAGCAACTTCCTCTTGATATTATTAAGGTTGATAAAACATTTATAGACGATATTGTGGAAGATGATTATGCACAGGCATTTGTAAAGCTTATAGTTGATCTCTCGAAGACTATTGGAACTAAGATAGTTGTTGAGGGTGTTGAACATAAGGAGCAGTATGATTTGCTCAAAAGACTTGGAGTAGATTACATACAGGGATATTACTTTGGTAAACCTGTACCAGCTAAAGTCTTTGAAGAAAATAACTTAGAGGGGAGATTGGGCGAATGAACATATTGATTAAACAAGGCAGAGTACTTGATCCTGCAAGTAAAACAGACAAAGTTATGGATGTACTTATCAAAGATGGATTTGTTGCATCTATGGAGGAGAATATTGACGAATCACAGGCGGATGATGTAATTGACGCATCAGGATGCATGGTTATGCCAGGACTGGTTGACCTTAATGCACATTTCAGAGAACCGGGACTTGAACATAAGGAGACTATAAGAACAGGTTCAAGAGCTGCAGCAAGAGGTGGCTACACAACTGTGTGCATGATGCCTAATACGAAACCTGTAATTGATAATGTTGATATGTTACAGTATGTAACCGATAAGGCGGAAGAGGTTACTGACCTTAATCTGTATACAATAGCAGCCATGACTGCGGGTCAGGAGGGAGAATATCTTACTGATTTCGAGGCACTTAAAGATGCAGGGGCCATTGCAGTCAGTGATAATGGTGGAACTATCATGAATGCGAGAACTGCAAGACAGGCTATGAGACAGGCCGCAGAGGTTGATATCCCTGTATTTGCACATTGCGAGGATACTAACCTTGCAGCGAGAGGTGTAATGAATGCGGGCGAGAGAGCCAAGGAACTCGGTCTTTTCGGAATAATGGATGCGGTAGAAGATGTTATTGTTGCAAGAGATATTCTTCTTGCCAAGAATACAGGGGCAAAGCTACATATCAGCCATGTGTCTAATAAGGAGTCTGTATTCATTATTAAGACAGCCAGGGAGCAGGGGATTAATGTGACAGCAGAGGTTGCACCACATCATTTTACCCTTACTGAAGAAGCAGTTAATGGTGATGATGCTAATTTTAAGATTAATCCTCCATTAAGAAGAGCTGATGATGTTAAGGCAATTAAGGAGGCACTTGCTTCAGGTGTAATTGATGCTATTGCAACTGATCATGCACCACATCATCCGACTGAGAAAGCAAGGCCTTTTGATGAAGCTCCATTCGGAGTTGTAGGCCTTGAGACAGCAATTCCTGTTACTATTACGGAACTTGTAAGAACAGGCATACTTACTCCATTACAGATGGTAGAGAAAATGAGTTATAATCCGGCTAAGATTATAGGAATTGACAGAGGTGTATTGGCACCAGGAAAGGTGGCAGATATCGCAGTTGTTGATCCTACAGCGGAATATGATATTGACAGCAACAGATTTGCTTCAAAGGGAAAGAATACTCCATTTGAAGGAAAGCATGTGTATGGAAAAGTGTTATATACAATTGTTAATGGAAGAGTTGTATACTCAGATCATAATGGAACTGAAATTCTTATTGAAAGAGAAGTCCCAAAGTTGTAAAATAAAGTGATTTTGCGTATGAATTAAGGAGGCTAAAGTAGATTAATGATTAAGAAGCTTGTTGATAAGATTGTAGAGACTAATGCACCAATAGTTGTAGGACTTGATCCGATGATGAAGTATCTTCCAAAGCATCTTGCAGATGCTGCATTTGAGCAGTATGGTGAGACACTTGAAGGAGCAGCAGAGGCTATATGGCAGTATAACAAAGGCATTATAGATAATATATATGACATTGTTCCAGCTGTTAAACCACAGATTGCAATGTATGAGCAGTTTGGAATTGAAGGACTTAAGGCATTTAAGAAAACAGTTGATTACTGTCACGAGAAAGGCATGATTGTTATCGGTGATGTTAAGAGAGGCGATATTGGTTCAACTTCTGAGGCTTATGCGGTAGCACATCTTGGAAAGGTAAATGTTGGCTCTAAGGCAATTACTCCTTTTGACGAAGATTTTGCAACTGTTAATCCATATCTTGGCTCTGATGGTATCAATCCATTTATTAAGGTTTGTAATGAGCAGGACAGAGGTATATTTATACTTGTTAAGACATCTAATCCTTCAAGTGGAGAATTCCAGGATCAGCTTATTAACGGAAGACCATTATACGAGTTAGTTGGTGAGAAGGTTAATGAGTGGGGAGCTTCAAGCATAGACGGAGATTACAGTAATGTCGGTGCGGTTGTTGGAGCTACTTACCCAGAGATGGGAAGAGTATTAAGAAAGGTTATGCCTAAGGCGTATATCCTTGTACCAGGGTATGGTGCACAGGGCGGACAGGGCAAGGATCTTGTTGATTTCTTTAATCCTGACGGACTTGGAGCTATTGTAAACAGCTCAAGAGGAATTATTGCAGCATATACTAAGGAGCAGTATGCGAAGTTTGGTGAGAAGAACTTTGGAGAAGCTTCAAGACAGGCTGCTCTTGATATGATTGCTGATATCAACGGAGCACTTGGCAAGTAATTATACATATTTACACACAGGTTAATAATGGAGATTATTATGGCGTACAGAGAAAATGCGAAGATTCTTAAGGCGGATTGTCTTGCTGACGGAGTCTATGAAATATGGTTTGAAACAAAGGATATTGCTAAGGCCGCTAAGGCAGGACAGTTTATATCAGTATATTCTAATGATGGTTCAAGAATGTTACCAAGACCTATCAGTATATGTAAGGTTGAGAATAATAATTTAAGAATTGTATTCAGAGTTGCCGGCAAGGGAACAGAAGAGTTTTCTAAGATGAAGGTAGGAGAATATCTTGATATTCAGGGACCTCTTGGCAATGGCTATGACTTGGAAAAAATTGCTGCAGAGCTTAAGACAGAAGGCAGAAGCTTTGATAAGGCTATTCTTTTCGGTGGTGGAATAGGTGTTCCTCCTATGCTTGAGCTTGCAAGAAGATTAGACTGCCACAAGAATGTTGTAGTTGGTTACAGAAACAGCCAGACTTTTCTTAAGGAAGATTTTGAAGCAGTTGCTGATACAGAAGTGTATATTGCAACAGAAGATGGAAGCGTTGGAGCGAAGGGTAATGTATTAGATGCCGTAAAACAGGAAAAGGTTGAGGCAGATGTTATATTTGCATGTGGACCAACTCCTATGCTTCGTGCAATTAAGGCATATGCACTTGAGAATGATATTCCTTGTTATGTATCATTAGAAGAGAAGATGGCATGCGGAATTGGTGCATGTCTTGCATGTGTATGTAAATCAACTGAGATTGACGACCATTCTCAGGTTAAGAATAAGAGAGTGTGCAAGGAAGGTCCGGTATTTAATGTTAAGGAGGTAGAACTGTAATGAGCGATATTAATATGTCAGTCAATATTGCAGGAGTTGAATTAAAGAATCCTGTGACAGTTGCTTCCGGAACATTCGGCTCAGGCATGGAGTACGGAGAATATGTTGATCTTAACAGACTCGGTGCAGTAACAACAAAGGGTGTTGCCAATATTCCATGGCCGGGCAATCCTACACCAAGAATTGCTGAGACTTATGGTGGAATGATGAATGCTATCGGATTACAGAATCCGGGACTTGATACATTTGTAAAAAGAGATATTCCATTTCTTAAGCAGTACGATACTAAGATTATTGTTAATGTTTGTGGAAAATCTGAGGCAGATTATGTGGATGCTGTTGAAAAGCTTGGCGAACAGCCAGTTGACCTTCTTGAAATCAATATCTCATGCCCTAATGTCAAAGAGGGTGGAATTGCTTTCGGACAGGTTCCATCTTCTGCGGAGGCTATTACTAAGGCGGTTAAGAAGGTCGCAAAGCAGCCGGTTATTATGAAGTTAAGTCCTAATGTTACTGATATTACAGAGATGGCAAAGGCTGTAGAGGCAGGTGGTGCAGATGCGGTTTCACTTATCAATACTCTTACAGGTATGAAGATTGATGTGAACAGAAGAACATTTGCAGTAGCTAACAAGACTGCCGGTGTGTCAGGACCTGCTATTCACCCAATCGCAGTAAGAATGGTTTATCAGGTTGCCAATGCAATTAATCTTCCTATAATCGGAATGGGTGGAATCAGAACAGCAGAGGATGCACTTGAGATGATTATGGTTGGTGCAAGTGCAGTTGCTGTCGGAACAGCGAATTTTAATGATCCATATACAACTATTAAGGTTATTGATGGAATCAGGGAATATATGGAAAAGAATAATGTAAAAGATATTAAAGAACTTATAGGCTGCGTAAAGTGATTTTTTACCGGTCATTAATCTAAAAAGACATGACAGTCATCATTAAGGTGACTGCCATGTCTTTTTGATTATAATGTTGCTGCGATATCTTCAGCAATCTGTTCAGGAGTAAGGTGATTGTCCTTTAATACTTCTGCGACATTGTATCTGTCGATAAATTCTTTCTTAATACCGAAGTTTAATACCTTCATGTCAGAAGAACCATAGAATGCTGCAATCTTAGCTCCAAAGCCACCTTCAAGGTAGCCGTCCTCAAGAGTTGCAACTACTGCGTGGTCTTTCTTTAATTCATTAAGAGTGTTTGCGTCAATACCTGAGATGTAGTAAGGATTGATAACAGTTGCGTCAATTCCGTGTGAAGTCTTAAGAATATTAGCGGCTTTTACAGCAGTTTCATAGAAAGTTCCAAGACCGAGGATAGCAACTCTGCTTCCTTTCTTAGTAATCTCGTAAGTGTCAAGCTTGCTGAAATCTTTAGTTACAGGTACACCTGTTGAAATCATGCTGCCGCCCGGAACTTTAATAGCAACAGGATACTCATTCTGTGTTAAAGACCAGTCAAGCATTGCAATATAATCTTCCTTGGTAACAGGTGCAAGATATATAAGTCCCGGAATGCTGTTAAGCATAGGAATATCCTGAAGTCCAAGATGTGTAACATCATTCATTCCATATACAGAGCCTGCAAATACTGCAAATGTTACTGCATTTCCGTTGATACATACATCTTGTGTAATCTGGTCATAGGCTCTCTGTATAAATGAGCTGTAAACGCCAAATACAGGCTTTCCGCCGTTAGCAGCGATACCGGAAGCTAATGCAACAGCAGTTTCCTCTGCGATACCAACATCAACAAACTGCTTTCCAGCCTTAGCTCTCATGTCAGCAGTAAATCCCATAACAGTAGGAGTTCCGGCTGTGATTGCAACAACACTCTTATCCTCGTCCATCTTCTTTAAAAGATATTCTAAAGAAGCGTCAGAGAAATCAGGCTCTCCGCCCTTGGAAAGAGATTCGCCGGTTGCTATATCAAAAGGCGAATGCCAGTGCCATATTTCTTTATTCTGTTCGGCAGGTGCATAACCTTTGCCTTTAAGCGTATTAATGTGGACAACAACGGCTTTTGTAGTGTCTTTAACCTTTTCAAATGCTTCGATTAAAGAAGCAATATCATTTCCCTTATCAACATAGATGTAATCAAGGTTCATTGCTTTGAAAAGATTACATTCAGACTGTCCATTTGTTTCACGAAGAAGCTTTAAGTTGGCATAAAGACCACCGTGATTCTCAGCAATAGACATATCGTTATCGTTAGCAACAATAATCATGTTGCCATTTAATTCAGAAGCAAAATCAAGACCTTCCAAAGCCTCGCCGCCGCTTAAAGAACCATCACCTATAACAGCGATTACATTACCATCTTCACCGTTTAAATCTCTTGCTTTGGCAAGACCGCAGGCAAGACTTATAGAAGTTGAAGTATGACCTACAGTAAAGAAATCATGTTCGCTTTCGTCCGGATTAGTGTATCCTGACACATCATCATAATGCTCCTCATAAAGATATGCATCTTTTCTTCCAGTGAGCATTTTGTGAGGATAGCACTGGTGTGATACATCAAATACGATTTTATCTTTAGGCGAATCAAATACATAATGCATGGCGATGATTGCTTCTACCATACCGAAGTTAGGACCAAAATGTCCGCCGTGTTTGCTGGCTCTTGTAAGAAGGGCGTGACGCATTTCTTCTGCAAGGACATTAAGCTGCATAATGTTTAATTTCTTCACATCAGCAGGACTGTTAATATTCTCAATATACATGTTTTCTGATACTCCTTATCTTATATTTTAATACATTTTATATGATAACACCTAAAGTCAGGTTTAGGTCAAGAGAAATCTTTATGACTTGCGTTGGCGGGCATATCAGGCGGGAAAGACCTACTAGGAGCGGGAAAGAGCTGCGGTTAGTAGGTAAATCCAGCACAATACAAATCAACGCAAAGACGCATTGAAACGGGAAAACATTTATGATAGAATAAAAAATAATATTGAATATGAAGCAGCACCGCCGGACAGCGGGGCTGAATAAGGAGGATATAATGGAGCAGTATAAGCAGGAATTTATAGATTTTATGGTAGAGAGTGATGTGTTAAAGTTTGGAGATTTTACTTTAAAGAGTGGAAGAAAGTCACCTTTCTTCATGAACGCAGGTGCGTATGTTACAGGAACACAGCTTGCAAGACTTGGTGAGTATTATGCAAAGGCTATTCATGAAACATATGGTGATGATTTTGATGTACTGTTCGGACCAGCATATAAGGGAATTCCAATCAGCGTAGTTACAGCAGTTGCATATGCAAAGCTTTACGGCAAGGAAGTAAGATACTGCTCAGACCGTAAGGAAGAGAAGGACCATGGTGCTGATAAGGGCGGATTTCTCGGAAGCAAGTTAAAGGATGGCGACAGAGTCATTATGATAGAAGATGTAACAACATCCGGCAAGTCGATGGAAGAGACAGTTCCTAAGGTAAGAGGGGCAGCAGATGTTACTATTGTAGGACTTATGGTTTCACTTAACCGTATGGAAGTAGGCCTTGGCGGAAAGGTGAGTGCGCTTGAGGAGATTAAGGAAAGATACGGTTTCCCAACAAGCGCAATTGTATCTATGGCAGATGTTGTAGAACACCTTTACAATAAAGAGTGTGAGGGTAAGGTAGTTATTGATGATGCACTAAAAGCAGCAATTGACAAGTATTACGCAGAATATGGTGTTAAGAACGCATAAAACTGATGTTAATGGAGGGTTAACTATGGAAGAGAATCTTTATAAGAAATTAAAGTCAGTAGGAGCTTCTAATCTTGTATTTGGTATCCTGATAATACTCTTTGGTATCGGTGCAGGTGTAATGATGATTATTAATGGTGCAAGACTTCTTGCACACAGATCAGATAGCTTATTCTAGTGAAGGGGAACTGCCTGGTGGGTTAATTATGCCTGCCGGGCAGATTTGTTATGAAAAAGAAACATTATGTAACGCTTATAAAATGGGCGCTTTTTGTTATATATATGATTCTGCTCTTTTATGTAGTCTTTTTCGCAGAAGGAATGGGAAGGGCAGAGATAGCCAGCGGTTACAAATACAATCTTACACTGTTCACGGAAATCAGGCGCTATTGGCGTTATCTTGGACATTTTGACTCGCTTGGCTGGATAGCATTTCTTAATATAATTGGAAATGTGCTGGCATTCATACCATTTGGAATATTCGTGCCGTGGCTTTCCAATGGCAGAATTAATGTTTTTGCTACATTTGCATATGGATTCGCACTGTCGCTTACAATAGAAACAGTACAGCTTATATGTAAGGTCGGCTGCTTTGATGTTGATGACCTTGTGCTTAATGTACTGGGAGCATTGTGCGGTTATGCGGTATATGCGATAGCATACAGAATAGTTAAAATGTTTAATAAAAAGGACAGGTGAAAAAATGAAACTTTTTAATAAATACAAGTTCTCTGATAAAAGTCAGGCACTTGGTGGTTTGATATCGACTGCGATGGGAATACTGTCATTGCTTTCTTTTGGTTACGGAGTGTATCTGTCTTTTAAAGCAGCAGGAGAAGGCGGCTTAAGAGTAGGAAGTCTTGGAATATTAAGCCTTATCTTAGCGGTAATTGGAACAGTAATCGGACTAATCAGCTTCAAAGAAGATAATAAGTTCTACGGAACTTCGAGATTTGGTTCAATGCTGTGTGGGGTAATAGCAGTATTTATGATAGCAGTATTCTTAATGGGAATATAATCCTTATCAGGGCAGAAGGAGAAAGAAATTGTTTAATGATAATGTAGAAGAGCGTTACGCTCTTGCAATAGAAAGAATTAAAGAGATAGCAGAGGAACCTGGGCTTAAGACGGATGGGTTTGCAGATTATTTCAAATGTATTGCCACATTTATTCTTAAGATGGATAAGCTTGCGGCTGACTTAAAAGCTGATGTTTTCAGAGATTGTTCACTTGAAGAGTATAAGAATGTGAATACAGGACTGTATGAAGATGTAATTGGCAAGGCTTATGAGACAAGCTACGCTAATCCGGCATATGCAGCTTCAAAGTTAGGGCTTTCAGAGGGAAGACTTTTGTCATTCCTTTATGTTGAGATAAGAGGAATGATTGTGTATGCATATGAAGGCAGAATGGCAGAGATGACAGCACTTATGGAGCTTTTTGTTGAAGTGTACTGCATGTGTGCATCGACTGAGGAAGACTGTGGAAAGCCAGATTATAAGCAGATGAAAGAATCTGTGTACTGGTATGTGAGCGATTACAGTGATGACCTTATGGAGTACAGGGTAAGAGAGCTGTTAGACCCTGAACTTGATTTTGCAACTAAGATAATTATGGAGTCTGACCTTACAGATGTAAGATATCTGTACAGATTCGGTGAGTATGTTACTGACAATGAGATTAAGACAGCAGAGTATCTTAGTTCGCTCAGTGAAGAAGAAATCCAGAAGATGGCAGACACATTTACTGAAGGGTACAGAATCGGATTCGAGCTTACAGGCAAGGATTTGTCTAAGAAGAAAACAGTTAATATAAGATACTGTCTGGGATTTGAAAGACTTGTGAGGGCTGAGATTAAGAACTTTGAAAAGCTTGGCCTTAAGCCTACAATATACAGAGCTGCGGTCAACACTATTAATAAGAGACTTAACATCAAGGTTGGTTATTACGGTGCGAATCCTAACAAACAGATGGATTTTGACCATCGTTTTGACAATGCGCTTTATATGGACGGAGAATTCATTGAGAGAAAGACAGGCGCACTGAGGCTTGCTTATGAGAAAAACAAAGAGCTTGCAGCAGTTCATGGTGGACCTGCTGTTATGGAAGTGTTTGGTGAAGTGCCATTTGAACCACAGATTAAGAGTGAAGCGTTAAGCCTTGATGCAAAACAGCAGAAGCTTTCTGTGAAATACAGCAATGACGCGGGAAGTATTGTTAATGAGTATATCAAAGGCGAGGAGAGAAGCTTTACAATAATTGCTTATCCGGTACCGGAGATTGGAGAGAATTTCGAGGAAATATTCGAGGGTACTGTTAAGATTAATACCCTTGATTATAACAAATATAAAGCTATCCAGCAGGCACTTATTGATGTACTTGATACAGCACAGTATGTTGAGGTTAAAGGAGCTAACGGAAACTGCACAGACATGAAGGTTTCTATTATGAAGATAACCGACCATAAGACGCAGACTGTATTTGAGAACTGTCTTGCGGACGTTAATATTCCGCTTGGAGAAGTATTTACATCGCCTGTGCTTAAGAAAACAACAGGTGTGCTTAATGTGAGCAGTGTATATCTTAATGATATTAAGTTCAATAATCTTACGGTATGGTTTGAGGACGGATTTGTTAAGGACTACACATGCACTAACTTTGATGATGAAGCTAAGAATAGAGAGCTTTTCAAGGCAAATGTGTTATATGACCATGAAACTTTACCGCTCGGAGAGTTTGCTATAGGAACTAACACTACAGCATATGTGTTTGCCAATAAGCATGATATTGTGTATAAGCTTCCGATTCTTATTGTTGAAAAGATGGGACCACATTTTGCAGTCGGTGACACATGCTATTCAAGGGCAGAAGATGTGTATGTAACTAATCCGGACGGCAAGGAGATTATCTCAAGGGATAATGAGGTTTCACTTCTTCGTAAGACGGAGCCGGACAAGGCTTATTATAACTGTCACACCGATATTACCATTCCGTATGATGAGATTGGTAATATTACTGTTGTGGCAGAGGATGGAACAAGAACAGACTTGATTAAGAACGGCAGATTCGTGCTTGATGGCACGCTTGCACTCAATGATGCATTTTTAACAGAATCATAAATATATAATTGTAAGCTGTAAACAGGCTTTATCTTGACGCAAAGTTTAAAACAAAGTACAATGATAATTAGTGTTTTCACTAATTTTAATATTATATCTATCGGACATAGGAGGTTAATATGGCTTTAGTAGGAATTGTTATGGGAAGTGACTCTGATATGCCTGTTATGGCAAAGGCAGCAGACATTCTTGAACAGTTAGGAATTTCGTATGAGATGACAATTATCTCAGCACACAGAGAGCCTGACGTATTCTTTGAATATGCTAAGAGTGCAGAGGAGAAGGGATTTAAGGTTATTATTGCAGGTGCAGGTATGGCAGCACATCTTCCGGGTATGTGCGCAGCTATTTTCCCAATGCCTGTTATTGGTATTCCAATGCACACAACATCACTAGGCGGTAGAGATTCATTATATTCAATAGTACAGATGCCTACAGGTATTCCTGTTGCAACTGTTGCTATTAACGGTGGTGCCAATGCAGGTATTCTTGCAGCCAAGATTCTTGCAACATCTGATGCAGCACTTCTTGAAAGGCTTAAGGATTATACTAAGAATCTTAAGGAAAGTGTTCAGAAGAAGGATGCCAGACTTCAGGAAGTCGGTTATAAGAATTATTAATTAGTAACTGAATAGTTACATTAACTTACATTTATCATAATATTGAAGGAGAAAGAATCATGGATTACAAGAAATCTGGAGTTGATATTGAAGCAGGTTACAAGTCAGTTGAGTTAATGAAAGAGGCTGTTAAGTCTACTATGAGAGAAGAAGTGTTAGGCGGAATCGGCGGATTCTCAGGTGCATTTTCACTCGCTAAGATTAAGGAGATGGAAGAGCCTGTATTACTTTCAGGAACTGACGGATGTGGAACTAAGGTTAAGTTAGCTTTCATTATGGACAAGCATGATACTATCGGTATTGATGCAGTTGCTATGTGTGTTAACGATGTTGTATGTGCTGGTGGAGAGCCACTCTTCTTCCTTGATTACATCGCATGCGGCAAGAATTATCCAGAAAAGATTGCTACTATCGTTGGTGGTGTTGCAGAGGGCTGCAGACAGTCTGAATGTGCACTTATCGGTGGTGAGACAGCAGAGCATCCGGGACTTATGCCACAGGATGAATATGATCTTGCAGGATTTGCTGTAGGTGTTGTTGATAAGAAGGATCTTATTACAGGCGAGAACATCAAGCCGGGTGATACTCTTATCGGTATCGCTTCAAGTGGTGTACACAGCAATGGATTCTCACTTGTAAGAAGCGTATTTACAATGACAGAGGAATCTCTTAATACATATTACGATTCACTTGGAAAGACATTAGGAGAGGCATTACTTGCTCCAACTAAGATATATGTTAAGACAATGAAGGAAATCAAGAAGGCAGGCGTTAAGGTTAAGGGCTGCAGCCATATCACAGGTGGTGGTTTCTATGAAAATGTACCTAGAATGCTTCCAGACGGTGTTAAGGCAGTAATTAAGAAGGATAGCTACGAAGTACCACCAATCTTTAAGATGCTTGCAGAAGATGGCAATATCGAAGAGCATATGATGTATAATACATTTAACATGGGTATCGGTCTTGTACTTGCCGTTGATCCTGCTGATGTTGATACAGTTATGGCAGCAGTTAAGGCTGCAGGTGAGACTCCATATGTTATCGGAAGCATTGAAGCTGGTGAGAAGGGAGTTACTTTATGCTAAGAGTTGCAGTTATGGTTTCCGGAGGCGGAACTAATCTTCAGGCTATTATCGATGCTGTTAAGGATGGAACAATCACTAACACAGAGCTTGTAGCAGTTATAAGCAATAATGCCGGAGCATATGCACTCACAAGAGCTAAGGATAACAATATTCCAGCATATTGCATATCACCTAAGGATTATGAAAACAGAGATGCATTTAACGATGCGCTGCTTGATAAAGTGAATGAGCTTAATGTTGACCTTATAGTACTCGCAGGATTCCTTGTAAGAATCCCAGAGAAAATGGTTCATCAGTACAGCCACAGAATTATTAATATTCATCCATCACTTATACCTTCATTCTGCGGAGTTGGTTTCTATGGACTCAAGGTTCATGAAGCAGCTCTGGCAAAGGGTGTTAAGGTATCAGGTGCAACTGTGCATTATGTAGATGAAGGAATGGATACAGGAGAGATTATTTTCCAGAAGGCAGTTGATGTACTTGATGGTGATACTCCTGAAACTCTTCAGAGAAGAATTATGGAGCAGGCTGAATGGAAGCTTCTTCCTAAGGCAATTAACAAGATTGCCAATGAACATGTTAATTAATGATTACTGACTAAGTATATAGATAATGATATGCGGAGGAATTAAGATGAAAGTATTAGTTGTAGGCAGCGGCGGAAGAGAGCATGCAATATGCTGGAAGTTAAGCAAGAGTCCTAAGGTTGACAAGATATACTGCGCACCGGGTAATGCGGGAATTGCAGAGCTTGCAGAGTGTGTTGATATTAAGGCAATGGAGTTTGAGAAGCTTGTAGCATTTGCTAAGGAAAACAGTATTGACCTGACAGTTATCGGTATGGACGATCCACTTGTCGGTGGTGTTGTTGATGTATTCGAGGCAGAGGGCTTAAGAGTATTCGGACCAAGAAAGAATGCAGCTATTCTTGAAGGATCTAAGGCATTTTCTAAGGACCTTATGAAGAAATACAATATTCCAACAGCAGCTTATGAAACATTTACATCAGCAGAAGAGGCCAAGAAGTACCTTGAGACTGCTGAGTATCCTATCGTTCTTAAGGCTGACGGACTTGCACTTGGCAAGGGCGTTCTTATATGTGAGAACAAAGAGGATGCACTTGCAGGTGTTGATGAGCTTATGCTTGACAAGAAATTCGGAACAGCAGGTGATACAATTGTCATTGAGGAATTCATGACAGGCCGTGAGGTTTCAGTACTTTCATTTGTTGATGGTAATACAATTAAGATTATGTCATCAGCTCAGGATCATAAGAGAGCTAAGGATGGTGACCAGGGTCTTAATACAGGCGGAATGGGTAATTTTTCACCATCACCTTTCTACACTAAGGAGGTTGATGAGTTCTGTAAGAAATACATTTATCAGGCAACTGTTGATGCAATGAAGAGCGAGGGCAGACCATTTAAGGGAGTTATCTTCTTTGGACTTATGCTTACTCCGAAGGGACCAAAGGTTCTTGAGTACAATGCAAGATTTGGTGATCCTGAAGCACAGGTTGTTCTTCCTAGAATGAAGAATGATATTGTTGATGTATTTGAGGCTTGCATTGATGGAACTCTTGATAAGGTTGACCTTCAGTTTGAAGATAACGCATGTGTATGTGTGATTCTCGCTTCTGACGGATATCCGCTTGCATATGAGAAAGGCTTTGAGATTAAAGGAATGGAGAACTTCAAGGGCAAGGATGATTATTTCTTATTCCATGCAGGTTCTAAATTCAACGAAGAAGGCAAGGTTGTAACTAATGGAGGACGAGTTCTCGGTGTTACAGCACTTGGCAAGGACCTTAAGGAAGCAAGAGCCAAGGCTTATGAAGCTACTGAATGGGTAGATTTCGATAACAAATATATGAGACATGATATTGGTAAGGCAATTGATGAAGCTTAATTAGTTAGTGGTAAGTAAAATGGGGGCAGATGGCTGGCGGATGCCGGTTATCTGCCTTAGTGTGTAAATAAGGAGACAACTATGAAAATAACACCAGTTAAGGGTACTAATGATTATCTTCCTAATGAGGTTGAAATCAGGGATTACCTTCAGAATGAGATATTAAAGGTATATGTTGCTAATGGATTTGAACACATTACAACACCTATTATTGAGGATATTGAGAATCTTGATAAGAGTGATGGTGGTGAGAACTTAAATCTTATATTCAAGATTATGAAGAGAGGCGATAAGCTTGAGAAGGCTGTAAGTTCACTTCAGGAAAATCCTAAGACAGGAACAGCCTGTGAGAATGAAATTGCTGATATGGGATTAAGATATGACCTTACACTTCCGCTCAGCCGTTACTTTGCTAACAACAAGGACAAGCTCACTCTTCCTATGAAATGTATCCAGATGGACAGAGTGTACAGAGCTGAAAGACCACAGAAGGGCAGACTTCGTGAGTTTGTTCAGTGTGATATTGATATTATTGGTTCTGATTCTACAGATTCAGAGGTTGAACTTATTCTTACAACAACCAAGGCTCTTAAGGCTATTGGCATGAAGAATTTCAAGGTTAAGATTAACGACAGAAGACTTCTCCGTTCATTCCTTCAGAATTGTGGATTTGCAGAGGAGCAGCTTGACAGTGTGTGCATTACATTTGACAAGATGGATAAGGTCGGACTTGATGGTGTTAAGGCTGAGCTTACAGATAAGGGCTTTGATGCTGCTGCAATTGAGAAGTTTATCGGATTCTTTGGAAGTGTTTCAAGTGCACAGGAGATAAGCCTTGAAAGTGTTGAGGCAATTCTTGAAGATAAAGCTCCGGCAGAGAGTGTAAGAGGAATCATTAATACAGTAAATGAGCTTTCAGATGGTCAGTTTGATGTTGTATTTGACCTTTCTTTAGTAAGAGGTCAGGGCTACTATACAGGAACTGTATTTGAAGTTGAAAGTATTGATTTCAAGGGTGCTATCGCAGGTGGTGGAAGATATGACAACCTTATTGGCAAGTTCTTAGGACAGCAGGTAAGCGCTGTTGGATTCTCAATCGGATTCGAGAGAATCTTCTCAATCCTTATGCAGAATGGCGTTGAGACTAAGGCATCAGCAGATAAGATTGCTGTTATGTATGATGAGGGACAGGTTAAGGAAGCCTATGCAATAGCAGAAAAATACAGAGCAGAAGGTAAGGTATGCTCATTATATGTAAAGCCTAAGAAGATGGGTAAGTTCCTCGGAAAGCTTGAAGAGCGTGGATATAAAGGATTTGTCAATGTCAGCAATGGGGACGAGATAAGCTTGTTTTAGTGAGTTTTATGGCGCAGCCTTTTTAAGGGCTGCGCTTATTGCTTCTATAAAGACGGAATATGTATATCTGTTGGCTGAATCATAGGTTATGTTGGTTGTGCCAGCTTCCATGACTTTAGCAGCAACTTCATCAAATGAAGTTGTGAGCTTAGGGTACATGGTAGTGATTGACTCGGAAAGATTAACAAGCTCAATGCTGTTAATGTTAGAAGAATCAACTGTGACCTGGATGTCAACGGGATTGCCATCTAACAGGATAGAAGCGGTATATACTCCGGGGCAGAATTTAGGAGCGTCGGCATTATCAAGGGGTGTTTCAATATTAGAAGAAGCAGAAGCATTTACAGTGCTGCTCCTAGGCTGAGTAGTGTTTCTGGAATTATCAGAATCCTTGCTGCCAAGACGGATAACAGCGAATATAACAAATGCTATTACAATAGCAGCGATAACCGTTCCAATAAGGAGCTTTTTAAGTGGAATAACAACGATTTTAGTCTGACTCATCACAAAGAAACCTGCCCTTCATATTCATTATTACAAAATATATGGCAGACATGAGAAGATTATGATTAAAATGTGGTATATTAATTACAAATGTATTAAAGAGACGAATGATTATGAACCGTAGATTTACCAAAATATTTGCAGTAATAATGCTGATAGCGGCAGGCATGACAGCGTGTGGACAAAAGAAAAATGTAACAATAGATGATACATTTGAAACAGAGACAGCGAACATACAGGAGATTGCAGTACAGGAAATTACAACACAGGAAGCTACAACAGAAAAAGAACTGGAAGATGATGAGTATGTACTTGTGAAAAAATACATACCGGATATATATGTCGAATTAATGTATGCAACAGAAAATAATTTTACAGGAGTAAAAATATATGATTTCACAGATGCATACCTGAGATATGGTACAGTTAAGAAACTTGCAAATGTGCAGAAAGAGCTGAATTCTTCTGGGTACAGTCTGAAGATATGGGATGCATACAGGCCATTTGAGGCGCAGGAAAAGTTGTGGGAAGTGTATCCAGATCCGAATTATGTAGCTAATCCGGCAAAAGGAATGAGAAAACACAATCTTGGTGGAACGGTAGATGTAACAATGGTTGACATTAATGGAGATGAGATTCCAATGCCTACAGAATTTGATGTTTTTTCCTTGAAAGCAGACCGCAATTATGCAGACATAGCTGATGAAGAAGCTGTGAAGAATGTGATGATTCTTCAGAACACTATGGAAAATAATGGCTTTACAGGCTATAAGGGAGAATGGTGGGATTATTCGGATACAGACTTGTATGAACCAGTTAATTTCATCCCATAAAAAATAAATAACAAAAAACTGTATTATGATGAATATAGGATAGCATTTCTGTAATAATATAATGAGATAGTTAGAGGCTTCTATGACACTTATCTGGATTGCTAACGAATCAAGAGTTAAATATAATATTAATTAGCAGAAGAGGTATAATGTTGTTGGATGGTAGAACGCCTCTTTTGTATATAGGAATGTGAATAAAGTATGAATAAAGCTTGAATAATCTGTGTAAAAGTGTTAACATTAATGCAAGTTTTGAGTTGTATATGTTCACAATAGACAATTCAATGCATTTTAAAAATAATATAAAGGAGAAGAGCTATTATGCAAAAAATTAGAAAAGTTTTTGCAAAGGTGGTTGCTGGATTATTAGTAGTAAGTAATCTTGCAATAGCAGCACCTAGTATGACTTATGCAGCCTCTGCTACAAGTTTTACTACAGTTGGGGGCTGGAATGAAATGATGTATGCTACAATCAAAGGCGTTAAGGACGCAGATGTAACAGCAGTATCTTATTCAGGTCCAGTAAGCGGATCTCTTACAGGTGAAGATTTTGAGTACCTTGTCAGAGATACAAGCGATGGTGTAAGAGTCGATGTTATGGGATTAAAGCCAGGCACATATACTCTTACTGTAACAACAAAGACTGGCACATATACACAGTCAGGTATTGAGGTTAATGAACAGGACAGATCTGGATATGCGCATTACAATTATACTGATGGTGTAGGTGCATATAATGATGACGGAACATTAAAGGATAATGCAATTGTTCTTTATGTAACAGATGAAAACAAGAACACAGTTACACTTTCTTATGGTGGAGTAACAGTTTCAGGCATTGGTAATATTCTTAACTCAGTCGGTAAGGCATGTGGTGAAGCAGGTCATGAGACAGAGTGTAAGAAGGTATCGAAAGGAAAGACATATTACGGTAAGGGTAATACTAATCAGGGTATTCTCCAGTTACTTGCTGAGAATAATATACCATTAGTAATTCGTATGGTCGGAGCAGTATCAGAGTCTGGTCTTTATAAGACAGGAACATGGGCAGCAGCTAATGCAGGACTTATTGATGGCCTTACAGATTATGATTGTAATGATTATGGTGGAAGTATTGGCGACAATGGTCATATGGCACGTATGAAGTCAGCAAAGGATGTAACAATTGAAGGTGTTGGTACAGATGCAGCTATGGATGGATGGGGAATTCATTTTATGTCTGAGACATCAACAACAGCAGCTGGATTAGGAAAGAGCTTTGAGGTTCGTAACCTCACATTTATGAATCAGCCAGAAGATGCTATTGGTATGGAAGGTGTTCAGGATGGCTCTGTTATAACAGCTCCAGTTGAAAGATGCTGGATCCACAACAATGAGTTTTACAGCCCTTCTATAACAGGACCTGCAGAATCAGATAAAGCTGAAGGTGACGGTTCTTGTGATTTCAAGCGTGGTGAATATTTAACAGTTTCATATAACTACTTTGAAGGATGCCATAAGACTAACCTTGTTGGTTCATCAGATACATCATTACAGTATAATCTTACATATCATCACAATATCTGGAAGGGATGTGCGGCAAGACAGCCTCTTGGACGTCAGGCAAATATGCATTTCTACAATAACCAGTTTATTGGAACAACAGATTATGCTATGAATACAAGAGCTAATGCTTATATATATTCAGAATACAATTTATTTTTCATGACAAAGAATCCAATGGATGTAAGATCTGGAGCAATTAAGAGTTATAATGATTCATTCTCATCTTGTATTGGATCGATGACAGGAACAGTTGTTACAGATAAGTCAACAAAGGTTACATCTGGTAACAAATATGAGAATTTTGATACAAATGCATCACTTTCATACATTCCAAGTGGTGATTATCAGTTACAGACAAGCGTCACAGATGCAGCTAAGGTTCTTAAGGCATATAATGGTTGTATGCCAGAGAATGTTAAGACATCAGGGGAAGTTACTACATCAGAGTGCTCATTATTATCATATTGTGCACCTGGCGTAACACCAATTAATATCTCTGAATATCCATATACAGCAGCACCAGGAAAGATTAGCAAGACAGTATATGCATTTACAGTGGGTGGAACAGTTGATGTTACTGTATCATTTGCATCAGAAGCATTAACAACAACTGGATGCCTTGTTAATGAGTCTGGTGAGTGCTTCCAGGTAGGAAGTGGTACTGTTACAGGACTTCCAGCTGGAACATATATGATTATGCCATGTAATATTCAGTCAGGCAGCAATGGAGTTAATCCGGCAGCAGGAACATTTAAGGAGATGACTATTAATTCAATTACAATTAATGCGGCTGATCCTAATGCACATTATCATCATTATGTATCAGAGGTAACTAAGCAGGCTACATGTGCAGAAGAAGGCGTTATTACATATACATGTATAGCAACTAATGGAACATGTGATAAGAAGACATATACAGAGTCAATTCCAAAGACTGCTCATACATATGGTGAGTGGGTAGTTGAAAAGGAAGCAACAGAGACAGAGACAGGTCTTAAGAGACATACTTGTACAGTATGTGGGGCTGATCAAACAGCAGTTATTCCAGTTAAGGGAAGTGAGCCGGATGTACCAGCACCATCAGAAGGAAGCTATGTACAGAATTTCACAGCTTCAGGAATGACAAGTGATTTCTATAGTATTACAGGAAGTACATCAGATAGTAAGGGATCAGTAACATATAATGGACTTACACTTACAACATGTCTTAAGATGGAAAGCAGGACTAATATAAGTTTTACAGCACCATCTGCTGGAAAGCTTACACTTGTATTTGGCGGAACAACGGCAGCTTCTGGCAAGAGTGTAAAGATTAACGGTACAGAAGCAAAAGTTGGCAGTGATGGTACAGTAACAGTAGATGTTGCAAAGGGTGCTGTAACTGTAACAAAGGGAGATGCAATCAATCTTTTCTATATGGTATACACACCAGATGGAACAACAGAAGAGACACATACACATAACTATGTATCAAAAGTAACAAAGGAAGCAACATGTACAGAGGCAGGAGTGCTTACATATACATGTACATCTACAACAGGAACATGTGACAAGAAGACATACACAGAAGCAATACCAGCAAAGGGACACAGCTTCAGCACAGAGTGGACAATAGATGTTGAGCCAACAGAGACAACACCAGGAAGTAAGAGCCACCATTGTACAGTATGTGATGCGAAGACAGATGTAACAGAGATACCAGCAACAGGAGTTGTAGAAGAACCATTAGCAATAAGCGTAACAAAGACAGAAACAGAAGCTAATGTAACATTTACAGCAGAGGCTACAGGTGGAAAAGAAGGTTATACATATAAGTTTATAGTGTATAACAGAACAACAAAGACCTGGGGACTTGTACAGAATTTTAGTAGTAATAATACATGTACATGGACAAAAGGAAGTGCTGGAGACAGAGAGTTTTATGTAGATGTAAAAGATGCTGAAGGAAACATAGTAAGAAGCGAGATGCTTAATGTAAAGATGACAGCAGAAGCAACACTTACAGGAAAAGAAGCAATAGGAGCAGGTGAAAAACTTACTCTTAAAGCCCAGTCAAATGTTGGAGCAGGATGCACATATAAATTTATAATCTTTAATCCAGCAACAAATCAGTGGTTTAAGTTACAGGATTTCAGCTCAAATGATACAATAACATGGACAGCAGGAAATGATGGAACAAGAATATTCTATGTAGATGTAAAAGATGCAGCAGGAAATGTAACAAGAAGTAAGGCACTTAATGTTAAGATAGGAACAGGAAGTGCAGATAAGCTTACAATAAAGACAACAGTAAGTGCTACAACAACAAAGGTAGGAGACAAGTTAACATTCACAGCAGAAGGAAATGGAGGAGAGTCAGGATACACATATAAGATGGTTGTATATAATAGAACAACAAAGATATGGGGACTTGTACAGAACTTTAATAGCAACAATACAATAACATGGACAGCAGGAACAGAAGGAGACAGAGAGTTTTATATAGACGTAAAGGATGCCGCTGGAAATGTAACAAGAAGTGCAATGATGAATGTTAAAACAACAAAGTAATTAACTGTTATATGGAGCACACAGGGTTAAACCTGTGTGCTTTTTATTTTGCGAGAATGTGTTATACTAATAAAAATGTAAAAAGGGGAGTAACACATGTCACTACAATTAATTCTAGGCAGTTCTGGTGCGGGAAAATCACACCATCTGTATACACATATAATTGATGAGTCAATGAAGAATCCTGACAGGAATTATATAGTTGTTGTGCCAGAGCAGTACACTATGGCAATTCAGAAAAGACTGGTGTCCATGCACCCAAGAAAGGGAATCCTTAATATAGATGTTGTGAGTTTTGAAAGACTTGCATATAAAGTATTTGAGGAAGTGGGCGAGGACAATCTTGAAGTTCTTGATGACACAGGAAAGAATCTGATTATTAAAAGAGTTTTGGAGCAGAACAAGGACAGATTAAAATATTTTGGAAGTAATCTGTCTAATACAGGATTTGTGTCAGAGATTAAGTCTGTTATATCGGAGATGCTTCAGTATGATATCAAGCCGGATGTTATGCAGGATGCGGCAGGTGCAGCATACAGTGATTCAGAGGGAAGTGCAGCACTTCAGTATAAGCTTGATGATATCGTACTTGTATACAATGCGTTTGCCGAGTACATAGACAAAAACTATATAACTAAAGAAGAAATATTGGATAAATTATGCAGTAAGGTTGCAGAGTCAGAGAGAATAAAGAATTGCGAGATAGCATTTGACGGATTCACAGGTTTTACTCCGGTTCAGTATAATTTACTGACAATTCTTTTATCAATGTGTCCGAAGATATATGTTTCTCTGACAATTGATGCATCAGAGCGTGAAAATTCAGTAAGAGGCAGGGAAGAACTCTTTTTCATGAGTAAGGACTGTGTATCAAAGCTTTATAAGATATGTGATGAAGGACATGTAAAGATTCTTGAACCTGTGTATATTGCGGATAGGGAGATTCCGGGAAAGAATATAACTGTGAACATCAATTCAAGGTTTAAGAATTCAATAGAATTGGATTTTCTTGAACAGAACCTTTTTAGAAACAATGCGGGAAGATTTAACCAGAAGACTGACAATATCGTTATATATGAGGGAGCTGTTGCCAGGGAAGAATTAACATTTGCAGCAGGAGAAATAATAAGACTTACAAGACTATGTGGATACAGATATAATGAGATTGCGGTAGTTACTGCGGACATGGACGGCTACGGAAAGCTGGCGGCTAATATATTAAAGCAGAATGATATACCGTATTTCCTTGATTACAAACGCCATGTGACTGACAATCCATTCATTGCGGCAATTAACGGCGCACTTGGAATAATTGATAATAATTACAGCTATGACAGCATTTTAGGATTCCTTAGAACCGGAATGAGCGGAATGGAGCGCGAAGATATTGATCTGTTAGACAATTACTGTGTTGCGGTTGGAATCAGAGGCAGGGGAAAGTGGCATGAACCGTGGATAAGAAAGTTCAGGGGAACGGTCAATAATACTGACCTGGAGAAGCTTAATTCACTAAGAACAATGATAACGGATATGTTGGACCCATTGGAAGAAGTGCTAAAGTCAAAGGAATCAAATGTTGCTGATATGGTAAAGGCACTTTATGAGTTTCTTGTGCGTGAAAATATGGAGCATAAGGTAAGTGCGCTTAATGACAGCGAGTACACTGGTGATGAATATGCGCAGTTATATAAGAAAGTTATAGAAGTATTAGATAAAATGTATGCTCTTCTTGGAAGCGAGAAGGTTGGTATTAAAGAATTTAATAAAATACTTGCGTCAGGATTTCAGGAGATTAAGATAGGACTTATTCCGCAGACCAATGACTGTGTTGTTATAGGTGATATAGAAAGAACCCGTCTTGACAATATCAAGGTCATGTTCTTTGTCGGAATCAATGACGGCAACGTCCCTAAGAAAGCTGATTCAAGAAGCATTCTGTCAGAAAGCGACAGGGAATATCTTGAGGATAAGGGGATTGTTATGTCCGCTTCCGTAAGAGAGAAAGCATTTACACAGAGATTCTATCTGTATCTTATTATGACGAAGAGTGCGGAAAAGCTGTACATGTCATATGCTGTGAAAAACAGTGAGGGTGCAGCACTTATGCCATCTTACATTATAAGAAGCATGAGAAAAATGTTTCCACAGTGCCTTAAGTTATCTTACAAAGACACAGCACAGCAGAATTCTTATGTAACAATACCACATGCGGCTTACAGCTATGAACAGACTGAAACTGCTGCAAATGTAGATGAGGATATTATTGATTCACTTACGGGCGGAAGGCTTGTCGGAAGCGTAACTTCTTTTGAGAATTTTGCAGAGTGTCCATTGAGATATTACCTGAGGTATGGAGTTGATTTAAAGGAACGGGAAGAATTCACATTTTCACCAGTAAACTTCGGCGTCGTATTGCATGCGGTTATCCGTGAGGTGTGCGATGAAATCAAGAAAAACGGTGAGTCGTACTATCTGATATCAGAGGAGAAGCGCCGCGAGATGGTAAAAAGAAGTGTTTCTGCAATTACTGACATATACCAGAACAGTATCCTTAAGGATTCAAGCCGTAATTCATTCATGATTAAGCGAATGGAAGACCTTGCAGACCGTACTATATGGGCAATGGGTGAGCAGTTAAAATGTGGTGATTTCGTGCCATTTGTATTCGAGCATAAGTTTAATATGGAAGTCGGAGACGGAGACAGAAAGCAGCTTATGAGCGGAACAATTGACCGCGTGGACATATGTGAGAACGACACAGATGTGTATGTCAGGATTATTGATTACAAGACTGGAAAGAAGGATTTCAACATAGTAAAGACCTACTACGGAATTGATATCCAGCTTATGGTCTACATGGAAGCGGCGATGAAGCTTGTGGCAAAGATGCGTCCGGGTAAAAATGTGCTTCCTGCCGGAGTATTCTACTATAACATAAGCGACCCGATTGTATCTGCAACTAATGAGAGTGCGGAAGAGATAGAGGATAAGATTAAGGGTGAACTGCGTCTTAAAGGAATGGTCAATTCTGATAAGGATATTGCCGAGAAAATGGACAATACCGGGGGTACATCACTTAATATTCCAGTGAGCAGAAAGGCTGACGGCGGATTTGATTCAAGAAGAAGCAAGGTGATGAATACAGAACAGTTTAACATGCTTGGAAGATTCGTTGATGTAAGGGCGGTTGATACCGCGGATAGAATTGCAGGTGGTGATATCAGGAGAAGTCCTTATAAAGACGGACAGTTTTCAAGCTGTGACAGATGTCCTTATGGGGCAGTGTGCGGATTTTCAGTGGATTTGCCAGGCTGCAATTACAGAAAATTAAAGAAATTCGATGATGAAGTATTATGGAATAATATAAAGGAAGGGGTTGATGAGAATGGAAAGAAAATGGACGCCGGCGCAGAAGAACGCGATTGATACAAGAGACTGTAATGTGCTGGTTTCGGCGGCTGCCGGTTCAGGAAAGACTGCTGTTCTGGTAGAGCGAATTATTTCCATGATTACAGACCCTGACAAGAATATAGATATAGACAGGCTGGTTGTTGTTACATTTACAAAGGCGGCAGCAGCCCAGATGAAAGACAAGATAAGAAAAGCACTTGATTCAATGCTTGACGAGAATCCGGGGGATGTGAACCTTTTAAGACAGATAACACTGCTTAACAATGCACAGATAACGACAATAGACAGTTTCTGTCTATGGATAATCAGAAATCATTTTCCAGAGGTTAATCTGGACCCGGGGTTCAGGATAATGGACGAGGGTGAGAAGAAGCTTATTGAAAATGATGTGTTAGAAGATGTGCTTGAGGAATTCTATGCCGAAGCAGATGAAGAATTCTTTAATCTTGTTGATGCATTTGGCATGGGACGGGACGATTCAGGGCTTGTGAGCATTATAGATAAAATATACCGTTTTTCAAGAAGCAATCCGTGGATTGATGAGTGGTTTGACGAGTGCATGTTAGTTTATGATGATGAGACTTACGATAATCCTGCAATTAAGGAGCTGTATGATTCAATTAAAAATGCACTTTTCGATTACCGTGATAAATACAACAGATTAGTAGATATCTGTTCTGAGCCGGCAGGACCTGCAGCATATACAGGTGCTTTGCAGTCTGACCTGCTTGGAATTAATGAGATGATTAATTCACAGGATTTTGGAGAGCTTGGCAGAAGGATAAGAATATTTTCATTTGAAGCCCTGTCAAGAAAGAAGGATGCAGGAGCAGACCCGGATATTAAGGAATATGTTAAGGGGCAGCGAAAGTTGTTTAAAGATTATATAGGACGGCTTAATGACAAGATATTCTTAAAAGACGATGATGGAATATTTGAAGACATGCAGGGAGCAGGTATTCAGATACGGACTCTTCTTAAAGTGGCAAAGGTGTATGCAAAGCGTGTTTCGGAGGTGAAGCGTGAGAAGGGTATAATTGATTTTAACGATATGGAACATCTTGCACTTTCAATACTTGTAAAGAAAGAAGACGGAAGGCTTGTGTACACAGAGACTGCTGACAAACTTGCAGACAGATTTGAAGAAATACTAATAGACGAGTATCAGGATTCCAACCAGCTGCAGGAGGTTATTCTTAATGCGGTCTCAAAGACGAGACTGTCAGGTGTGAATAATAATATATACATGGTTGGAGATGTAAAGCAGAGCATATACAAGTTCCGTCTCGCATGCCCGGAGCTTTTCATAGAGAAGTACGATACATACGGTGAGACTGGTGATAATGTAAGAATTGAATTACAGAAGAATTTCCGAAGCCGTGAGAATGTGCTTGAATGTGCCAACGATGTGTTCAGTCATATTATGAATAAGAATTTTTCAGGAATCGGGTATGACGAATCGGTAAGGCTTAATGCGGGGTTTCCATATCCTGAGTACAGTGACAGCAATTATGGTGATAGTGCCAACAAGAGTACAGACGTTGTTCTTATATCTTCAGAGAATGAAGAAGAGGCGACAACAAGAGAACTTGAGGCAGACAGGCTTGCAAAGCTGGTTGAGGGAATAGTTGCTTCTGGTGTAAATGTATATGATGCAGATAAGAATATATACAGACCGGCAGAATACAGGGATATAGTAATTCTTACAAGGTCAGTTACAGGCTGGGCGGATACATTTGCAGATGCCCTGATGGACAGGGGGATACCGGCGTATACCGATTCGTCAACAGGATATTTCAGCGTGCGTGAGATACAGGTAATCTTAAGCATGCTTACGATAGTAGATAATCCGGTTCAAGAGATAAGCCTTGCGGCGGCGATGATGTCTTATTTTGGAGGATTTACGGCAGCGGAGCTTGGAATGGTGAGAAAGCTTGGCAGAGAGTATGTGGATAAGAATGTGCATAATAATCTGTATGAACATTTGAAAGCAGTTGCAGTGCTTGGTGAAGCTGGGAAAATGCAGGAGCCGTATGCTAAGCAGTTGTCCGGAAAATGTGCATTATTTCTTGCAAAGCTTACAGAATATCGTGACAAGAGCAGCGTTGAGTCATTATATGATCTGTGCTGGGAGATAATATATGATTCAGGCTACTACGATTATGTGGGAACAATGCCAGCCGGAGCACAGAGGCAGGCTAACTTAAATGTTCTGCTGGAAAGAGCAGCGGGATACGGCAAATCAAGTTATTCAGGTCTGTTTAATTTCTTAAGATATATTGAAAGACTTAAGAAGTTTGACGAAGATTTTGCAGAGGGGGCTGCCAGCCTTGACAATGAGAATCTTGTAAGAATTATGAGTATTCATAAGAGCAAAGGTCTGGAATTTCCGATTGTAATACTTGCTGGAGCGCATAAGAGCATTAACTTTATGGATGCAACAGCGCCGGTGCTTGTAGACCAGAATTTAGGAATTGCAGTTGATTATGTTGACCTTGAAAGAAGAACCAAGACACCTACCATAATAAAAGGTGCCATGGCAAGAAGAATTGTAAGGGAGTCGATATCAGAAGAAGAGAGACTTCTCTATGTTGCAATGACAAGAGCAAGAGAAAAGCTGATAATTACCGGAGTTGTAAAAGACGCAGACAAAGTCCTTGATAAATACAGGGAAAGTGCAAAACAGCTTGAAGCAGATGGAATGATGTCTTTCGCAGACAGTGAGAATATAAAGAACTATCTTGATATGATAATGCCGGTGTGCCTTATGGATTCAGATAAATTGAAAGGCAGCTTCAGAGTAATGGCTGATGCTGGAGAGAATTCAGAGGCTGCGGTGCCTGAAGCTGTGGAGACGGAGAATGAGAAAGCTGTTGCTGATAAAGAGCTGAACGTCCAGCCAGAAATATCTGTGGGATATCCTTCGTTAGAGGAACTTCCAGAGTATGTTCCAACAGATAATGCTACTGGCAGGATGAAGCTTACGGTTTCACAGCTTAAGGTAATGCAGGCAGAGGATGATTCAGAAGAAAATGCTTACATGGATGAATCTGTGAAAGCGGCAGAGGTGGCTGAAAGAAGCGATGAGTCTGACAACATAGTTCCTAAATTTATAAGCGGTGAGGAAACAAAGCTTGCAGCTAATGAACGTGGCAGCGCATATCACAGGATTATGGAGTGCCTTGATTATTCAGTAAGTGTGAACCTCGAAGGAGTTAAAGCCGATATTGAGAGTATGTTAGAAACTGGCAAGATAAATGAATTACAGGTAAAAAGCGTCAATCCGTGTGATATTAATACATTTGTACAATCTGATATAGGAAAAAGAACGGCAAGTGCTGTTAAGAATGGCAGAGCAAGAAGAGAACAGCCATTTGTGTTTGAATATGAAGGACAGCTTATACAGGGTATTATTGATATGTATTTTGAAGAGGATGGAGAACTGGTACTTATTGATTATAAGACAGACAGGATTAATAAAAGTGTTGCTGGGGAACAAGAACTTGTGAAAAGGTATGCAATCCAGCTCAATTATTATGCCAAAGCTTTAGCACAATTGACAGGAAAATGCGTCAAAGAGAAGATAATATACTCATTTACTCTGGGAAAAGGGATTAAAATTAACTAATTTTACGAAAATTTTATAAAACCCCTTGTTTCTATTGTGCAAAAGTGGTAACATGGGCTTGATTTTGGGATACATGGTATCCAAAATGAACAATTAATTATTGCAAAAAAGAAGGAGAAGAGCTATGAAAAACAGATTAAAAAAGTTTTTAAGCGTGGCACTGGTTGCAGTTATGACATTAGCATCAGTTGTAATTACTGATATTCAGCCAGTTCATGCGGCTTCTGGCGCAATAACAGAAGCAAAAGGGTGGTTTGAGACAGCATATGTTAAGTGGACACCAGTAGCAGGAGCAACTGGTTATAACGTATATGTTAAGTCTGCCAGTGCAACAGATGCAGCATATGTTCAGTTGGATGATGAACTTATAAGAAAGTATCCATCATACATGAGAGCAGATGCACTTGGATTAAGAGCAGGTGACTATGTTATGAAGGTTGTTCCTGTTGTAAGTGGTAAAGAAAATGCATCAGCAGCTATAGTTTCTAATACAATGACTGTATCTGCATATGACAGAAGTGGATTTACATTTTCAAGTAATTCACCAGCAAAGAACGGTGTTGGTGCATATAACAATGATGGAACATTAAAGTCAGGAGCATCTGTTCTTTATGTAACAGAAGCTAATAAGAATACAGTTAAGATGAAGATTGGCAACACTGAATATACAGGTGTAGCAGCTATTACACAGGCAATTAAGACTAAGAATAACTGCCAGCCAGTTGCTATCCGTATTATAGGTCAGGTTACATTAAGCGGACTTTCTTGCCCAGATATGAGTTCAGCATATGCTATTGGTGTTAAGGGAGCAGCTAACGTAACATTTGAAGGTGTTGGCGATGATGCTACATTATATACAGCAGGTGTAGCTGCATTCCAGTCAAGCAGCATTGAAGTAAGAAATCTTGGCCTTATGAACTGGGGCGGTGGAAAAGATGGAGATGGTATAACTCTTAAGAAGTCAGTTGGCGTATGGGTTCATAACAATGATATATTTTATGGCGACGCTGGTTCAGATGGTGACCAGGCTAAGGGCGATGGCTCTATGGACTTAAAGGATAATTCACAGTATGTAACAATTTCTTACAACCATTTCTGGGATTCAGGAAAGATGTCACTTTGTGGTATGAAGTCAGAATCAGGTGAGAACTGGATTACATATCACCATAACTGGTTTGATCATTCTGATTCAAGACATCCTCGTATCAGAACAATGTCAGTTCATGTATATAACAATTACTATGATGGTAATGCCAAATATGGTGTTGGCGCAGCTAAGGACAGTGAGGCGTTTGTAGAAGCTAACTACTTTAGAAATTGTCCATATCCAATGCTTAGCTCAATGCAGGGCAGCGATGTTCTTGCAGGCGGAATATTCTCAGGAGAGAATGGTGGTGTCATCAAGGCATACAATAACAATATGGAAGGTCAGAAGTCTGTTATATATGCTAATTCAGATGCTGGCACAACAAGTGCAAGTGCAACTGATTTCGATGCATACCTTGCAACATCAAGAAGTGAAACAGTTCCTTCTACATATTCAGCAAAACAGGGTGGAAAGACATATTCTAATTTCGATACAAAGGTTGATTTAGGTGTTAAGGAATCAGCAATTGATAATCCTGCAGATGTTCCATCAATTGTAACATCTGAAGCAGGACGTCTTGCTGGAGGAGACTTCAAGTGGACATTTGATAACAGTGTTGACGATGCAAGCTATTCACTTAACACAGCATTAAAGACAGCACTTAACAACTACAAGACATCTCTTGTATCTGTAGGTGGTGGAAGCACATCAGGTGAATCACATACACATACATATGGTGAGTGGGTAATTGAAAAGGAAGCAACAGAGACAGAGACAGGCCTTAAGAGCCGTACATGTTCAGTATGTGGAGATAAGCAGACAGAAGTTATTCCTAAGAAGGGTTCAACAGATACACCAGATGTACCAGCCCCATCAGAGGGAAGCTATGTACAGAACTTCACAGCAGATGGAAAGACAAGTAATTTCTATGCAATAACAGGTAATCTTGCAACTAATAAGGGCACAGTAACATATAATGGACTTACACTTACACAGTGTCTCAAGATAGAATCAGCAACAAATATTAAGTTTACTGCTACAGCAAAGGGTAAACTTACACTTGTATTTGCAGAAGCAAGTAAGTCTATAAAGGTAAATGGTACAAAGTATGCATCTGATTCAAATGGTATTGTATCAGTAGATGTTAACGCTGGAAGTGTAGAGATAACAAAGGGAGATACAATGAATCTCTTCTATATGGTATATACACCAGATGGAACAACAGAAGAGACACATACACATAACTATGTATCAAAAGTAACAAAGGAAGCAACATGTACAGAGGCAGGAGTGCTTACATATACATGTACATCTACAACAGGAACATGTGACAAGAAGACATACACAGAAGCAATCCCAGCAACTGGACATAAGTTCAGCACAGAGTGGACAATTGATGTAGCTCCAACAGATACAACACCAGGAAGCAAGAGTCATCATTGTACAGTATGTGATGCAAAGACAGATGTAACAGAGATTCCAGCAACAGGAACAGAAGAAGAGCCATTAGCAATAAGTGTTACAATGGCAGAAACAGATAACGATATAACATTTACAGCTGAAGCTACAGGTGGAAAAGAAGAATATACATATAAGTTTATCGTGTATAACAGAACAACAAAGACATGGGGACTTATACAGAATTTCAGTAGTGATAATACATGTACATGGACAAAGGGAAGCGCTGGAGACAGAGAGTTTTATGTAGATGTAAAAGATGCAGAAGGAAATATAGTAAGAAGTGAGATGCTCAATGTTAAGATGAAAGCAATAGCTACACTTACAGGAGAGACATCAGTAGAAGCTGGAGGAAAGCTTACACTTAAGGCACAGGCAAATGTTGGAGCAGGTTGTACATATAAGTTCATAATCTTTAATCCAGCAACAAACCAGTGGTTCAAGTTACAGGATTTCAGTGCAAATAATACAATAACATGGACAGCAGGAAACGATGGAACAAGAGTATTCTATGTAGATGTAAAAGATGCATATGGAAATGTAACAAGAAGTGAAGCACTTAATGTTACAGTTGGAACAGGAAAAACAGATAAGCTTTCAGTAAAGACAACAGTAAGTGCTAACACAACAAAGGTTGGAGATAAGGTAACATTTACAGCAGAAGGAATTGGAGGAGAGTCAGGTTACACATATAAGATGGTTGTATATAATAGAACAACAAAGACATGGGGACTTGTACAGAACTTCAATAGTAACAATACAATAACATGGACAGCAGGAACGGCAGGAGACAGAGAGTTTTATATAGA
>ENA-OVGB01000831-OVGB01000831.1-human-gut-metagenome-genome-assembly--contig:-NODE-831-length-32294-cov-3.966531_pt1 | contig 32294 bp, 27 predicted proteins | sample MGYA00237767_ERZ505413 | MGnify/ENA primary metagenome ERZ505413 (study PRJEB26158, sample SAMN06016410) | human gut metagenome | biome: human gut; feature: ankylosing spondylitis patient; material...
AAGGATACTATCGACCTTGCTGCTTCAATATGTTTGGATGCTTACTTCTGCGAGATTTATCCGGAATATCCCGTAATGAAGACTAAAATCACTCGCAAAAACATGGCTGACGCAGTACGTGCGGCATTTGACCATTTCGCAGGCAGAAAGTCTCAGCTTTCTGCAAGTATGCTGCAAAGCTTTGGCGTTTTAGATGGAGATAAGGTTTCTACCAAAAACTCCAAGTATGCCGCTTACTATATCAGTAAACTGAAAGAGCTGCCGCCTCAGGGTGTTATCAACTACTCGGATATCTTTGAAGAGAAGTTTATGGGGCAGTATGTAGATAAACGCTTCAAGCTGAGTTTCATCTTTACTCCGATCATCTTCCTCGCCATGGTTTACGATGGATATGCCGTTATGACGCTGAAGAACGGCAACGCTTTGACGGCGTCTAATCTGGACGAAGTTCCGAAGACAAGTGTGCTCGACCTTTATGAGTTCAAGTACCTTTCCAGACCTTCCGAAATGGCAATGGCGGAACTGAAAGCACTTTTCAATGTGCTGGATATCAATCCGGCGTTGTTGGATAATCGGACCAGAATCCACCCCTTCATCCACATAATGAACTGTGACACCCGTTTGGCTGACTTTTGCCTCATAGGCATCTAAAATACTATGTGCACCAGGGAATTCTGGTAAATAAGCGGGATGTAAATTAATAATTCGCATCGGATACGCCTCCAACAAAACCTGACCAATAAAGCGCATATACCCACTTAAGACAATCAATTCCACACCTTTTTCTTTAAGAATTCCTAAAATTTCTGTCTCATATTCCGCTTTATTCGCATATTTTTTAGGATTCACAAAATAGGCAGAAACATGATGATTTTCAGCTCTTTTTAAGGCAAACGCATCTTGTTTATCCACAATTAAACAAGCACATTCACAAAGCAAAGAACCATCTTCGATATGCTCCATAATCGCTTCAAAATTGGTTCCTGATCCCGATGCAAAAATCGCAATCTTTGTCATTTTAAAACAACCTCTTTTGAATCTGTAACTTTTCCTACTACATACGATACTTCATTGATTTCTTTTAAAGCTGCTTGGACCCTTTCTACATCACTTGGATCAACAGCCATCACAAAACCAAGTCCCATATTAAAGACATTGTACATTTCATGGTCCGTAATCTTGCCTTCTTTTTGAATCAAATCAAAAATCTTTGGTTTTGGGAAAGAAGCAAGCTCAATTTCCACACCCATGCCATCTTTTAACATTCTAGGGATATTCTCATAGAATCCCCCACCAGTAATATGGCTGCAAGCTTTTAAAGTAATACCTGCACGTTTAATTTGTTTCAATGCTTTAACATAGATTTTAGTTGGAGCTAATAAAGCTTTTCCTAAAGTTGTACCCAATTCCTCATAGTAAGTATCCAAAGATTCTTTTGTTATATCAAAGACACTGCGAACCAAAGAGAAACCATTGCTGTGAACACCAGTAGAAGGAAGGCCAATCAAAACATCACCTACGTTTAAATTTTGTCCGGTAATCATATCTTTTTTATCGCAAACCCCAACCGCAAATCCGGCTAAGTCGTATTCATCTTCTGGCATTAATCCAGGATGTTCCGCTGTTTCTCCACCAATCAAGCTGGCTTCGGATTGTAGACAACCTTCCGCAACGCCTTTGACAATATCGGCAATCTTTTCCGGTTGGTTTTTACCACACGCAATATAATCTAAAAAGAACAGAGGTTCACCACCTGCACAGGCAATATCATTCACACACATTGCGACCGCATCAATGCCAATTGTATCGTGTTGGTCCATCACCATCGCAAGTTTTACCTTCGTACCACATCCATCAGTTCCCGATAAAAGTACAGGTTCTTCCATTTCTTTGATTTTTGCTAAAGAGAAAGCTCCAGAAAAACCACCTAAACCTCCAAGTACTTCTGGACGCATGGTCTTCTTTACATGTTCTTTCATCAATTCTACGGATCTGTAGCCAGCTTCCAGGCTTACACCCGCCTTCGCATATTTTTCTGCCATCTTATTTCTTTACCTTTCCAGCATAATCTGCTAAATCTATTGGATAGTTTCCATCAAAACAAGCTAAACAACTTGTTTCAGGAACACACTTTTTAAAGTCTTCGATATCTAAGAAGCGTAAAGATTCAATATGGAAAAGCTCCACCATTTCTTCCACTGAATAGTTAAAAGCTACCAACTTATCTTGTTCCGTTCTCTCATAGCCACAGAAACAAGGAAATTGAATCTTAGGACTTGCGACGCGCATATGGACTTCCTTCGCACCAGCTTCTTTCAACAATTGACTTAAACGGCGCGCGGTTGAACCCATGACAATACTGTCATCTACTAAGAAAACCGACTTCCCTTTGACCACCGAACTAATCGCATTCAAGCGCACGCGCATTCCTTGTTTACGCTGTTCCTGGGTTGGACGTACAAAGGTCGAACCAATATAACGGTTTTTAATCAAACCCACTTCATATGGAATCCCTAAAGTCTGGGCAAAACTGGCTGCCGCAGAATTCGCCGAATCCGGTACACTAATGACAATATCCGCTTTCATCGTCTCTTTTTTCGCTAAGTAATAGCCAAATTTCTTACGCATTTCATGCACATTCACTTGATTGATGATGCTATCTACCCGGGAAAAATACACATATTCCATCGCACAGACCGCTTTTTGATCTTGCGACAATAACTTGGTATGAATCCCACGATCATCCAAACGAATCATTTCCCCTGGTTCAACTTCACGAATCACTTTGGCATTCAACAAGCCAAAACTACAAGTTTCACTAGAGAAAATATACGTTTTATCGTTTGATCCCATAAATAAGGAATGAACACCATGACGATCCCGAACCACAAACAAGCAGTCTTTGGTCGCAATCATAAAAGAACATGCCCCTTCAATGGCTTGATAGGTCTGCATAATCTTTGCTTCAAACGAACCTTTAAAACGTTGAATCAAATGACACAACAATTCACTATCGCTGGTTCCCTGGAAGATCAAGCCTTCGTCTTCCATCTGTTCACGCAAAGAAATCGCATTGGTAATCATACCTGTTGAGACAACCGCAAAACTTCCTTGATGGGCCCGAACCGTACTCGGTTGCACATTTTCTAAACGCATATCCCCAAAGGTAGCCATACGCACTTGACCAATTGAAATATGCCCTTGTAAAGTATCAAGGATTTCGCTAGTCGCAATTTCACTTAATAGACCCAGACCCTTTCGGCAAGTCACATTTTGACCATCACTGGACGCAATTCCAATCGCATCTTGACCTCGATGTTGAATCGCATGCAGTGCATAATAGACCGATTGTGCAGCGTGTTTTTGTTCAAACACGCCCACAATTCCGGAAGAATCTTGTACAATTTTTGTTTGATCTAACATGATTTATGCGTAAAGAATCGCACACCATTCGCAAAGATGTCTTGATCCTTATCTCCTGCAATATTTTGGAATAATCCGTCTTCATAACGTTCACTATGACCCATCTTACCGAGAATCATTCCATCTTCACTACAAATACCTTCAATAGCCATGGTCGAGCCATTGATATTATCTAAACCATTCATTGTCGGATGACCAAATTCATTGACATATTGCGTCACAACCTGACCATTGGCAATCAACTTCTCTACCACTTCTTGAGAAGCCGTAAATTTACCTTCCCCATGTGACATCGCAATCGAATACATCGAACCAGGAACTAAGCCTTGTAACCAAGGTGATTTATTCGAAGTAATACGCGTACGTGCTATATGGGATACGTGGCGGTTAATATTATTTCTAAATAAAGTCGGATTGTTTTCGTCTAACTTCGTAACATCCCCATAAGGCAATAAGCCTGATTTAATCAAAGCCTGGAATCCGTTACAAATACCTAAAATCAAACCTTCGTTAGCACGCATCTTTTGAATAGCCGCATTGACTTTCGGATTCTTTAAGACCGTCGCAATAAATTTACCTGAGCCATCTGGTTCATCTCCACTACTAAAGCCACCAACCAACATTAAGATCTGTGCAGATTCAATTTCTTGCGCTAAACGATCAATGCTGGTTTGAATATCTTCTACACTCATATTGTTGAAGACAACTTGACTTACTTTAGCCCCAGCTCTTTCAAATTTAGCCGTTGTGTCATATTCACAGTTTTGTCCTGGGAAAATAGGAATTACCACTTTTGGTACTTCGACAATTTTCTTAGATTGTGGTAAGTCTACATTCGTTAAAGGTGTCTGTAATGCTTTTCCATCTTCATCGACAATAGCTGGATAAATTTCATGATAACGCGCTTGCCATTTTGCCAGTGCTTCTTTGATCAAAGTCTTTTCACCATTTAAGATGATTTCTGGTTCTACCTTAGTCATTCCCAACAAAGTAAAGTGTTCATCTTGAATGGTTTCTGTCGTTTCCACAACAAGGGAACCAATATTAAAGCCAAAGAGATCTTCACTAGTTTGAACGGCAACCCCAATCTTATTTCCAAAAGCCATACGGGCTAAAGTTGCCCCTAAGCCACCAAATTTAATTGTCGCCGCACTGACAATCTTGCCATTATGCATGTATTTATGTACCGCATCAAAATTCTCTTTTAACTGCGCATAGTTAGGACAATGATTTGGTTTTGGATCATGTTTAACTAAATAGACATAATTATTCGCCTTTTTAAATTCCGCACTCACAATTTGTTCCGTTTTAGCCGTTGTGACCGCAAAAGTGATCAGTGTAGGTGGAACATGAATATCTTTATAGGTTCCTGACATACTGTCTTTACCACCAATGGCTGGCGTTTCAAATTCCAATTGCGCCTCAATCAAACCTAATAAAGCTTGGAAAGGATTTCCCCACTTATGTGCATCTTTACCTAAGTGTTCAAAATATTCCTGGTTGCTTAAACGCGCTGTTTTATAGTCAGCCCCTAAAGCCGTTAGACGTGCTAAAGCTTCTACAACACTATAAGATGCCCCTAAATAAGGAGAGTATTTACTTAACGTTGGATCATATCCATAGGTCATTAAAGAACAAGTATTGGTAAAACCATGAACCGGCAATTTTTGCACCGATCCTTCTTCTTGGGTTAATTGGTATTTTCCACCCCAAGGCATCAAAACGGTACTCTTACCAATCGAAGCATCAAACATCTCACTCAAGCCAATCTGGCTGGCTACATTTGGTTGCGCTAAGACATCCAATAAGTTAGTCTCGGTTTGGGCAAATGGTTGTACATCGTATTCACTGTTTACGACTTCTACATTTTGGTGTTGGGCAACCCCATTGGTATTTAAGAAAGCCCGTGACATATCGACAATTGTCTTACCACGCCATTTCATAACCAAACGTTTCGTATCCGTTACATCCGCTACTTTTACAGCCCCTAAGTTTTCTTCATGGGCTAAGCGTACAAAATGGTCAAAGTCTTTGGCTTCAATACAAACAGCCATACGTTCTTGAGATTCTGAAATCGCTAATTCGGTTCCATCTAAGCCCAGGTATTTTACCGGAACGGCATCCAAGTTAATATCCAAACTTTCGGCTAATTCACCAACCGCAACCGAAACACCACCGGCACCAAAATCATTACAGATTTTAATCAAACGCGTACATTCTGGATTACGGAATAAACGTTGTAATTTACGTTCTGTTAGGGCATTTCCTTTTTGTACTTCACTGGCACATTTATTGAGGGATGTTTCATTATGTTCTTTACTCGAACCAGTTGCGCCACCAATTCCATCACGACCAGTAGCCCCACCTAATAAGACAATAATGTCACCAGGTTCAGCATGTTCACGAATAACATGGTCTTTAGGTGCTGCCCCAACAACACCACCAACTTCTAGACGTTTGGCAACATAGCCTTCATCATAAATTTCTTCAACATATGTTGTAGCTAAACCAATTTGGTTTCCATAGCTGGAATAGCCATGAGCTGCTTCGGTAGAAATTTTAGATTGTGGCAACTTATATTCCATCGTTTCACTGATTGGTTTGGTAATATCACCAGCACCAGTAATACGCATTGCTTGATAAATATAACTACGTCCACTTAGCGGATCACGAATAGCTCCTCCAATACAAGTAGCTGCTCCACCAAATGGTTCAATTTCGGTTGGATGGTTATGCGTTTCGTTTTTAAACATCAATAACCAGTCTTGATCTTGTCCATCGACATCCACTTTTACTTCAATCGAACAAGCGTTGATTTCATCACTGACTTCCAAATCTTCAAGTTTTCCATGTTTCCGTAAATACTTTCCGGCAATGGTAGCCATATCCATTAAAGTTTGATTGCGATTGCTGCGGCCAAGTTCTTCACGCATAGCTAAATAGCGTTGGTAGCATGCTTGAAGTTGTTCGGCAAACGTATCTAATTTAAAATCAACCGATTCTAAAATAGTTTCGAAAGTTGTATGACGACAATGGTCAGACCAATATGTATCCAAAACTCGAATCTCGGTCATCGTTGGTTGTCTTTTTTCTTCATCTCTAAAATAGCTTTGCACGAATTCAATATCTTCCTGGCTCATCGCTAAACCAAGTTCCTCGCGCAAATCCGATAAAGCCGCTACATCTAGAGTTGTGAATCCTTCCATGACAGGAACATCTTCTACGGTAATATCCAGTTCATCTTCTAAAACGGCTAAATCTTTGACTCTTGCTTCTACGGGATTGATTAAGTATTTTTCGATTTTTGGCAATTGATCTTCCGTAACATTTTCAAAGACCAATAAAGTTCCAGAATGAATTCGCACGCTTTGTTTATTGTTTAGAAGCATTAAACACTGCATAGCGCTATCGGCTCTTTGATCATATTGTCCTGGCAAGTATTCATAAGCTAAATAGCTTTTTCCATTTAGGTCAACTGTATCATAGACCGTATCCGTTACCACTTCGCTACATACATCTTTTTTCAATAAGGCAATATCGTTTTCATCGGCATTGAATACATCATAAATATTGTAACGATGTAAAGAAAAGTCTTGTGCTAAGCCCAAAGAAGTACGAAGTTCATTTTCCAACGATTTCCCTTCGGTACGAAAAGCTTCTTTTTTCTGCACAAAAAATCTAGTATCCATGTATTTGTTCTCCTTATTCTACAATTGAATCTGCTAAAACTTTTTCGGCTTGTTCTTTTTTGAAATCAATCATTTTTTGTTGGATGAAAGCATCCGTTAAGCCAATCATCTGCACAGCTAATAATGCAGCATTCTTAGGACCCGCTTTTCCAATCGCAACGGTCGCAACCGGTACCCCACTTGGCATTTGTACAGTAGATAGTAAAGAATCCATACCACCTAAAGCGGAAGTTTGAATCGGAATTCCAATCACAGGAAGTGGTGTCGAACTAGCAATTACCCCAGCTAGGTGTGCTGCTCCACCAGCAGCCGCAATAATCACTTGAATACCACGATCTCTGGCTTGCGCCGATAATTGAAGTACGGCTTCTGGCGTACGATGAGCACTCAAAACACGAACTTCATACCCAATATCAAAGGCATCGAGTTGTTGCATGCATCCTTCCATTGCAGGCAAATCTGAGCGTGAACCCATTACAATCAAAACTTGTTTTTTTGTCATATTCTGTTTCCTTTCCACCAACAAAAAAAGCGCACCAAAAAAACTGGTGCACTACAAGAGCATTTCACTATAAATTTTCGTAAATCTTCTTAAGACCATAAGTAAGACCTCCAAAATTCATCATGCAAAAACATCATACATGATAGAAGTCTTATTTACAATGAAAAAAATAATATCGAAAAGAATTCTTTTTATATCGAAAATAATTCTTTGATATCTTCGGCAGTCATACGGGAAATCTTCGGTCCATTATTTTCCACAAAAATATCACTCATCTTCTGTTTACGTGCCTGCATTTGATAGATCTTCTCTTCAATCGAATTCTTCATCAACAATTGATAGACAATCACATTCTGATTTTGCCCAATTCGATACGCCCGGTCTGTCGCTTGCGATTGAGCCGAAGAGTTCCACCATGGATCAAAATGAATCACAGCACTGGCCTTCGTTAAGTTCAACCCGGTTCCTCCCGCTTTTAGGGAAATCAAGAAAACATCACTATCGTCGTTTTGGAAAGCTTCCACTTCTTCTTTCCGCTTTTCTTTGGATGTGGCCCCGGTTAATTTATGATACTTGATGCCTTTTTCATGGAATTCTGCTTCCAGCCAATCAAAGATTCGTGTAAATGTTGAAAATAATAATACTTTCTTATTGTTTTCTTTTAACGTCTGGACCAAATCAACACATACTTCCAATTTCGTACTTGGCTTTGTGATGTTTGAATACAACATTCTTGGTTCACAACAGATTTGGCGTAATTTGGTCAACATCGAAAGAATTAAGATGGAATCCACATTATCCATTTTTAATTGTGCTTGGAGCTCTTCGTTGACCAAAGCTAGATTCGCTAAGTAAAGCTTTCGCTCTTCCTTATCAAAATCTAACCATAAATCTTTTTCTACTTTATCCGGCAAATCTTTCAATACTTCTTTTTTCGTACGCCGCAAGATAAAAGGCGAAACCATTTTCTTCAATTGCGCTTGTTTCGCTTCATCGCCTTCGATTTCAATCGGTTTTCCAAATGTATGAGTAAAATATTCCAGAGAGTAAAGATATCCTGGCAATAAGAAATCAAAAATGCTCCATAATTCACTTAAGCCATTTTCAATAGGTGTTCCAGTGAGGGCTAAACGATGCTTACAAGTCAAAGATTTTACACTCTTCGCATTTTTTGTTTTCGGATTCTTAATATATTGTGCTTCATCCAAAATCACATACATAAATTCTTTTGACGCATATAATTCCAAATCCCGTTTTAGATAATCATAGGTTGTAATATACAAGTTATGGCTTTGGTTGATTTTCTGTTTCCGTTCTTTTTGTGTACCATAGACACAAACCGCATCCAAAGCCACTTGGAACTTCTCAATTTCGCTTTCCCAATTGAACATCAAACTCGATGGACAAACAATCAAAGAAGGGAGTTCTTTGGGAATAAAACATTCCAGTAAACAGAGAACCTGTAAGGTTTTTCCTAATCCCATGTCATCGGCTAAGATTCCATTCAAGCCAATATCATAGAGATGCTTCATCCAGCGCACCCCTTCTTTTTGGTAATCGCGTAATAAAGTGGCATATTTCTCTGGAAATTCAATAACTTCGTTTTTACTCCGATTCAATTGTTCCATATACGCTTGAACCGTTTCATCTTTACGAATACATAAAGAAGGATCATCCTTTAAAGCCTGGTAAGCCGGTCTTTGGATCACATCTTTTTCAAAATCTGCTTGGGATAGACCATATTCTTGCACCAAGTGATCCAATTGTTCCAAATCATCGGATTGCAGATTGACAAGTTCTCCGTTTTTTAAACGGTGGAATAATTTACGCCGCCGATAGGAACGCAAGATACCCATCAATTCATTTTTATTGATGTCGCTGTCCATATCAATTTCTAAAAGATTATTATTGATGGAAAAACCGACATTTAAATTCACACTCTTGCGATATTTCAGCCTCATCAAATCTTCGGAAATATAGACTTCAGCTAAGCTTTGAATCTTAGGAATTCCTTCATCCAAAAAGTTAAATAAGGCAATTCCTTTGGTCTTAAAGACCGCTTTATGATCGACAATTGAATCCGCATAACGCTGAATGATCGCTTCAATAAAAGGAATCGGGCGCAATCCTTCCCCATGGAATAAATCGCGTTCTACGTCATCTAAGTAATATTTTCCCCATACAAATACCCGACCATCTTCAATATCCGCATAAATGCGAACATTTTGGATAGTTTCATGGAATTTTTCTAAATCTACCTCAGTTTCAAATTCAACTTCCGAGCGAATGGGTTCTAAGACTTCCTGATAAAATTTTGGGAACGCCTCTTTTTTAATCTTTAAACCTTCACCATCACTAGCTCGTAAAAACATCGTCGTTTGGGCAGACAAAGAAAGGTGAGAAAAGCCGTCTGGTTCATTCGCATAGATATCTTGATTTCCTGGTATCAAACGATTTCGACTTTTCGAGCGCCAATGAATGACATACATATCTTCTTTCTCTTCAATCGATACGATAATCATTTCTTTGGCTTCCGGGATTTCAATTTCACAAATACCTCTTGGCAGTTGTTTTATCAGACGATAAAAATCATCAATCGAAGTGGAATTCAACCTTCCATCACGACTCCAGTTATTAGCCGGTGCATGACGATACAAGAAATCAAAAATCAACTGACCCGATGCATCCAAACCTTCGCGTTTTAAAGGCAGGTATGTACTCTTTCCAAAACGCATTTCTTTTCCATCTAAGAAACTATACACAAGTTCCTCTAAGTTAGAAACCGCATAAAAGCGATCGGTCCCGATCTTTAAGCGAAAAATCGGATAAGTATTGTAAGAACCCCATTTATGTGCGTCTACAATATAAAAGTGCAAAGGTTTTACTTCTGATTCAAACAATTGATCTAAACTCTTCTTATGAATCACATCCAATAGATCCATAGCCTCTTGCGTCGAAGCTTTCAGCTCTATTTCTCTACGACGTTTTTCTTCTTTACGGCGTTTTTCTTCTTGATACGCTTCATAATCAATATGAATTGGTACATGATTTAAATCGATATCCATTTCATTGATGGCATTGACCGCCGCAATCAAATGCACACAACCTTTCTTTTTGCACGTGCACTTGGTTTCTATAATTGTGCCATATTCGTTAATTAAAAAAGTGACCCGATCATTTTTTTGTTTCGTATAATCATAAAATTCGCAAATAAATTGATAAAAAAGATAATGTTTCTTTCTAACCAAACTAATATCAATGGTCGATAAGTTACCCGTATATCGCACATCATCCGCTGTGTAAAACATCCATTGATCACGGATAAATCGAGATAAAGAACTTTGGTCAATCAACATAATTTATCCCCTTCTTTTTAGTGCTTCTTGATACAATTCATTTTTCGAAGCATGGTATTCTTGCGCTACTTGTTTACAAGCTTCTTTTAATTTCATCGTTTCAGATAAAGCCAGAACTTTTGCGATGGCTGCATCCATATCAAAAACAGTTTCTTCTTTGTTTCCTTCTACGATTAAAACCATTTCACCCTTTAAAGAATCACAAACCGAAAGGATTTCCGAAATGGTACCACGAATATACTCTTCATGAAGTTTCGTTAATTCGCGAGCTAAAACCATTTGTCGATCACCAAAAACCGTCAATAAATCTTGACAGGTTGCCGCAATACGATGCGGTGCTTCATAGAAAATCAAAGTATACGGAAAGGCTTTTAAACCTTCCAGTTCCTTTTTACGTTTCGAAGATTTACTGTCAAGAAAGCCATAGAATAAATAGTGATAACACGATAAGCCACTGGCTACTAAGGCATTGATGGCCGCATTGGCTCCCGATACCGAAATCACTGGTACTTCTTGAGCAATCAGTTGTTCTACAAGATGTTGCCCAGGATCAGAAACCAAAGGATAGCCAGCATCGGATACAACCGCAATGGACTTTCCCTGTGCGACTAAATCACAGAGCATGGGAATACTCTTTTCTTGGTTGTGTTCATGTGCGGACAATAAGGGCGTATTGATTTGATAGTGCATCAATAATTTCTTGGTGTTGCGCGTATCTTCAGCAGCAATATAATCCACTTTGGCAAGAATCTCTAAAGCTCTCGGTGTCATTTCATTCAGATTTCCAATCGGAGTAGGAACTAAATAGACTTTTGCCGCGTCACTATCAAAACTCTTTTGTCTAATCATCGTTAAAATCCTTGTCGGGCCATAGATCTTCAAATGGAACAAAAAGAACTTCTTCCCGGTTTTCAATTTTGGCAACTTTTTGCAGCACATTCATACTGGTGATTTTAAATGTATTTCCCTGGTATTGAATCTTGGAATTCAACTTTGGAAGGCCTTCTCTTAAGCGGGTATATTCATCATTTTCAAAACGCAGACAGCACATCAACTTTCCACATTGTCCACTTAACTTAGAAATATTTAATGCCAATAACTGATTTTTCGCCATATTGATAGAAATCGTTTGGAAATCATTTAAGAAACGCGAACAACAAGTCTCCATACCACAATTTCCTAATCCACCAATCATCTTGGCTTTGTTACGTGGTCCTACCTGCCGCAATTCAATACGACAATGCAGGCGACTAGCAAGATCTTTCAACAATTGTCGGAAATCGACTCTTTGTTCTGCCACATAGGTAAAGATTACTTTAGCGCAGTCCAAGGTATATTCTCCATTGATCAAATGCATATCCAAATTTAAATTTTCAATACATTCACGACAAATCTTAATTGCTTCTTCGGCTTTCTTTTCATTTTCCTTTTTTTGAATCTCATCGTATTTTGTAGCTAAACGAATTACAGGTTTACATTCCCCTTTGATTTTTTCTTTGTCAAAAGGAACGCTGGCTTCACAAACTGTACCAAGTTCTTTTCCCCGAATCGTTTCAACTACAACCTTTTGACCCGCATGATATTGGGTATTTGAACCAAAACTATATTGTTTCGTAGATTTTTCAAATTGAATATAAACTAAATAATCATACTGTCTTTGAACAGTCTTTTCTTCTTTATCTCTTTTCATCTAAAACAACCTTTCGTATTTGGGTATATAACTTATCTAAAAATAACGCTAAATCAACCGGAGCTCGCAATATATCAAAAGCTTCAACCAGAATCCTTTGTAGGGATACTTCGGTTTCAAAAGCAATCGGTAACTTATGATTCTTTATCCGATATAATAACCATTCCATCCATAGACGGATCCATTTTTTATCCATCAACGTGCTTTTCGGAATAAAGATTTTGGTCTGCATGCGACTAATTTCGGCATAGCTATCCCAATTTCTTGAATAATCGATTGCCGCTTGTTTAATAATGGGAAAAGCTTCCTGGTCAATCAATTCTTTCGCCTGGGCTAAAGTATAGCCACTTTCTACGAACATTTCTGCACTATCCCTATCTGTCACTTCCGTTAAAGCTTGAATCATACTCGCTTTAGAAGGCGGTCGAAATGTCACCGTCTGACAACGAGATTGGATTGTCGGCAATATCATATTCTTATCATCCGCAATCAAAATACCATAGATACCCGGTTGCGGTTCTTCCAAAAATTTCAACAAACTATTTGAAGCTTCTTGGGTTGCCTGGTCATAATCTTCCAAGATATACACACGGGCATTGGCCTTTTCTGCCGAAGTTGCTTCAAAGAACGCTTGTAGATTGACAATATCTTGTTTCTTTAATCGTTCCGTTTTCTTGGCCTTGGTATGAGTGAAGGTCGTATTCTTTTCTGGAATGGTTCCAATCGCATGTTTCCAAAAGAAATCCAAAGATTCTTCTTGTTCCACCCGTTTACATTGATCACATTGCCCACACGCAAAACCATCGGCATCGGGATGTTGGCACATCATACTTTGTGCCAGTAAAAGTGCCGTCTCGGCTTTTGGTGATCCTTTAGGTCCGGTAAACAAATACGCATGCGCTAAACGTTTATTCTTTAAAGCATTGGATAAGGTATGATAAACAATCGGCTGTTCTTGCCGCAAAATTTCTTTATTCATAGGCATGCACAACCTTTAATACTTCTTGAAGGCTTTGATCGACAACGGTTTGCACGTCCGCCTCTGCATCAATAACTGTAATTCGTTCCGGATAGTCTTGGCATAAAGTCTGGTATCCTTTACGAACCCGGGCATGAAAAGCACTCGCTTCTAAATCCAAACGGTTCTTATCCCCACGCAGATCCATGCGCTTCTTTCCCGTTTCTACCGAAACCGATAAGAAAAGCGTTTTATCTGGCATATGGCCATCAATCGCAAATTGATTGATATCCCAAATTTCTGAAGCACCAATCTGACGCGCATAACCCTGGTAGGCTAGACTTGAATCAATAAATCGATCACACAAAACAATTTTATTGGCATTTAAAGCAGGCAATACTACTTCCACTAAATGTTGACGCCGACTGGCCGCATACAACAATGCTTCGGTACGAGCATCCATTTCCGTATTCTCTACATCTAATAGAACTTGTCGAATCGCTTCCGCAATACGAGATCCTCCGGGTTCTCTAGTATAAAGTACAGAATATCCCATTTCGCTTAATCTTTTTTCTACGGCCTTACAGACAGTTGTCTTTCCGGCTCCATCATTGCCTTCAAATGTAATAAAAACGCCTTGTTTCATAGTATCCTCCAATTCACAGTATTATACCAAAAGATGCCAGTCTTGTCTGTAAAGACAAAGTGAAAAAAACTTCGAACGCCTTTTTCATTCACTCTAAAACCAATAAAAAAGATTGAGAAATTCTCAATCTTTATCACAAGTCATTGAATATTTTTTCCGTTTGAGTACATTTTATTCAATCTTAAAAATCCAAGCTGTTTTCATTCAATAAGAAATCGTATACACTCATCGTTACAATACCATCTTCATCATGCGATACTTTCATTACATCTTTCACTAAAATAATCTTCTTAAAAGAATCCTTTACATTCACTAAAGAAGCTTTTTCTTGTATACGTTTCTGTTCGGTTGGCATAGAAAAAGCTGACTGTATATAGTAGCGATTACTTCCCAAATTCGCAATAAAATCGATCTCTAATTGTTTTTTGATTTCTTTTCCTCGTTCATCTCTTTCTCTTTTTTCAACCACACCTACATCTACCGAATAGCCGCGACTCCTTAATTCGTTATAGATAATATTTTCCATCAAGTGCGTTTCTTCTACCTGCTTAAATCCCAGTCGAGCATTTCTTAAACCCACATCTTCAAAATAATACTTCAAAGGTGTACCAATATATTTTCGTCCTTTAACGTTATAGCGATACGCTTTATGAATGAGGAATGCATCTTCTAAATACGCTAAATACTGACGAATCGTATTCATACTAATGTTTGAGTGAATGGTGCTTTTAAAGGTTGCCTCTATCTTTGGGGGATTGGTTAAAGAACCAACAAAAGAAGCTAACACATTCAATAAGTCATCCATCTCTTGAATTTTATCAATATGATAACGTTCGATAATATCTTTCAAATAGGTTTCCGTGAATAGATTTGTCAGGTAATGGATTTTTTGTTCATCGGTTCGCATTGTCGCAACCAAAGGTAAGCCACCATACACAACATATTCCGACCATCCATGATAAACATCCCCTTCATATACTTGCATAAACTCTTTAAAAGTAAGTGGAAATACATGGATTTCATCGCCTCTGCCCCGAAATTGTGTCATTACATCTTTAGACAAAAACTTCGAATTGCTTCCTGTGACATATATATCTAGAGAATCATTATGCATCAAAGAATTTAGCACTTCTTCAAAGTCAGAAAGCATTTGGACTTCATCCATTAATAAATAATACATTCCTTCTTCTTTTATACAGGAATGGATATATTCTAAAACAACATCTGGATCCCGGAATGCGCGATTTTCATATCGATCGAGTTCTATGGATATAATATGAGATTGTGCAACACCTTGCGCAATTAATGTTTTTTTAAATAAGTTGAATAGCAAATAACTTTTACCTGATCTTCGCATACCGGTTATTACTTTAATCATTTTGTTATGCATTCGATTCAACAATAAGTCTATATATTGCGTTCTTTGTATTTCCATATCCTCACCTCATTGCATATTTTTTCCGTTTGCGGACATTTTGTTCAATGACATTATAACAAGTCCTTCCTTTTGCAACAATTCTCATTGCATATTTTTTCCGTTTGCGGACATTTTATGCAATGAACAAAAAAACACCAGAGCGGGTGATTTCTCTAGTGTTTCTTTAGTGTGTAAGTTCATTGCATTTTTTAAGGATTTGAACAAATGTTTCACCCTGGTTCAAACAAGCTACAAATGTTTTGGTGCAACAATCATAGCGATAAAATACTTTTTGGAATTTCTTAACATTTCCATATACTTTCCAGTAACCAACTAACTTGCATTTTTTTTGAGGTGTGATAAATGCTTGGACATCTTGTAAAGGAAAACCAAGAAAGATTCCAATTTCATGAGGGAATTCAGATTGTTCATGGAGCCTTTGTTTAAGGCGCTGGAGAGCTGTGTCTACATCAAATACATCATATCCAAAATCCGAGAGGAATATTTGAATGGAAGGTTCTGATAAAATGTATTCTAATTTGTGTGCATTATAGACATAAACCAAACAGCCCTCTTTATTTTCTTGTAAGACACATATATGGTACCCAAAAGGAGAACATTGTTTATCGAAGTAACACATACATTCTTCACTATTGGGAATATCTTTCCGCAAGATGCGGAAAAGACTTCCCGTTTTCATTCGGCCAAAGGTACAAGCTCCATATTCAATCAATTGTTTTTGAAATAATTCGCCATGGTCTGGCATGAGCCTAAATATTACATGCAGCTTTAATCGCAGCTACATCTTCATCTGTCCCATCGTTTTCCACTTTGTATAAACAAGGTACATCATAAGTTTCAGAAATTTTATCTCCAGCTTGACAATAGGCATCTCCATAATCTTTCGATCCGGAACAAACTACGCCTTGAAGATTCATGGAATTAGCCATTAAGAATGTATCTACTTCCATTGGAATATCCCCGTAGCCATCGGTATAAGTGAATAAAATGTAATCTTCATCACAACTTTCGCTACCATCATCAATGCGCATAGCATCAATACCTAATTTTCCAATCAATGCTTCTACATTTCCTGTTCTAGACGCATATACATATTTCATATTCATTCCTCCTGTTAGACTTAACTAACTGTCTATAAGTTAGCATAGTCTAACTCGCTTGTCAACGAAAAGAATTCTTTTTTTGTTGCGATGCAGTATAATGTTTGTATTTTGAGGACTATTTTATGAAAAAGAAAATTTTAATTGTTTATACCGGTGGAACCATCGGAATGACACGCAGTGAAAATGGATACGTTCCCCAACTCGATTCTTTTATTGAACAACTCCATACCATTCACGAATTAAAAGATGAAAAAATGCCAAAATGGGATTTCTATGCCATGGATCCCTTACTGGATTCTTCCAACATCTCCGTTGATGAATGGAATAAAATTGGAGAAATTGTTGCCAAACATTATGCCAATTACGATGGCTTTGTGATCTTACACGGAACCGATACAATGGCCTATACAGCTTCTGCACTATCTTTTATGTTAGAAAATTTAAACAAACCCGTTGTGTTTACAGGCTCGCAAATTCCCTTATGCGAAATTCGTAACGATGCCAGAGATAATTTAATTACCGCTTTAATGATTGCTTCCAACAGCCACTTACATGAAGTCTGTTTATATTTTGGTGGCAAGTTACTTCGAGGAAATCGTTCCATCAAGTTTTCCGCAAATGATTTAATTGCCTTTATGTCCCCAAACTATCCAACCCTGGCTGATGTCGGCATTGATATCAATTACCATACCGCTGCTTTTATGCAGCCAAGTAAAGAGCCCTTTACCTTCCAGCGCTTAAAAAGAATTCCCATTGGCGTATTGAAAATCTTTCCTGGCATCCAATTCGATCTTTTTAAATCCCTACTCAGTCAACCTTTAAAAGGGATTGTGATTGAAACTTTTGGAGCCGGAAATATTCCCCAAGATGGCAAAGAATTATTACCCATGATTCAACGCGCCTTTGAGCAAGGAACCATTGTGACCGTCACTTCTCAATGTGTACATGGTACGGTTAGTTTAGGAACCTATGAGGCAAGCAGTGGTTTAAAACAAGCTGGTGCAGTCAGTGGATATGACATCACAACCGAAGCTTGTGTCGCAAAATTATATTATCTTTTCTCGAAAGGCTATGATTCCAATAAAATCAAAGAACTCATGGAAACCGATTTACGCGGTGAATGCACCCTATAAAAAACCCAATGAAAATTCATTCATTGGGTTTTTCTTTAAATATGCCGAATAAAGATTTTCAACAAGCCTTGAACCGCACCAAATAAAACACCCGCTACAGGCCATATAACCCAGGTTCGATCCCAGCTGCCCGTCCAAAAACTCAAAGCCAAATACAAAGCTGTAATCAAACACCAATAAACACTGGAAAAAGCACTGGTTTTCTTACGCAATTGTTTTTCTTGATAGCTGTATTCGCCTTCTTGCAGCAATGTATCAAAGCTACCTTTTACTATACTGACCCGAATCATGCAGTTTACCCCAACAGCTAGTATAGCCAAGAGGATTCCCACGGAAATACCAGCCATAGTATCCATACCATCTAATACACCTGCCAACAGTACCGGAATGGCAGAGACAATACAAAGTACCACACCAATCGAAAAACTTCTAGAATAGGTTGGCATATACGCTGCTCTCTTATATCGAATCATTTCTTTAACGCTATTTTCGATCCGAAAATTCTCTTGTTCCAAGTATTCCATTGGTTTTGTATACATGCCATTACTCACAAACATATATACGGCAATAGAAACTAATACAAGAATCGCAATGATTCCGATTCCAGCCGCACCAGCTTGCGATAAACCATGGTTCTCATCTGCCAAAGTACTTAGTATAATCAATAAAATCGGACTTAAGATACATAAACTTGTGGCATTGGCTACCAGTGTGGAGCTCTTTTCTTTTAGCGATAAGAATTCTTTCACATCATCCATAGTAACCAAACGGATACTTTCTCTTCCTTCCTGGTCAGTATCCGATTCCGCTTCATCTTTTAACAAATAATCCGTACTTACACCAAATACATCCGATAATTGAAGAATCCGTTGCAGATCCGGTGTAGATCCAGCACTTTCCCATTTAGAAACAGCTTGTCTAGAGACACCTAATTGATTAGCTAGTTCTTCTTGGGACCAACCTTTCTTCTTTCTTTCTGCCATAATTTTATCTGCTAAATTCATTGTTTTTTCCTCTCATTCTTTACCCAAAGTATACGTTCTGCAGCCATTACTCACTACCATTTCAAGCTGTAATTCTGTCAACCAGTGGTTGCATTCACGCTTTTTCTTCCAAAAAAGGTACAATACTTGAAAAACCAAGGAATAAATACACCAATAAGATGATTGCCCCAGCCCAAGCTGGATAACTGTTTTGATTTGAAAATAAAAAGAGAATCGTTGCCCAATCCGCTATCGCATGAACCAAAGCCACAAATAAGATGTTTTTGGTTTCTACATATAAACTGCCCATATACAGTCCAAAACCAATGCTCCAAAAAATCCGCATCAATACAAGTATCGGTACTTGTCCAAAAATCGAAGGTATATGAAAAAGACCATAAAATAGCGATGATAAAACAATCGCAAAAAAGGGTCGTTTTGACCAGCGTAAAAAAGCTTCTAATAGTAAACCCCGGCACATCAATTCTTCAATACATCCCACAAGAAAATAATAGAAGAAACCATCTCGCCATATCTCTATACCACTAGGTCGCAAAGTAAAAGGATATAATGCGATAAATAAAGTAATAAAAGGAATGCCAAAAACCAATAAAATAGAAACCCAATGTTCTCTTAATGCACTTTTAAAATTCTTCCAAGTGTAGGTATAACCACAAATAAAATGTGCAAATAAAAAACTAAACAGCAGTAAAACCAACATAGGTTTTCCCTGAATATGCAAAGTTGCCAGAACAAAGGCTCCTATACATGCCAAAACATTCCTAAGATCTTTCATAAACTCATCCTATCACATAGACGTCAAATATTTGTAAGGTTTCTTTTTTCGTACTATAATTTTCAAAAAACAGGAGGAATCATCATGAACGAAGCTTTAATCAAAGAAATTCAAGATAAACATATTAACTTAGTTGCGGTCACAAAAAAACATACAAAAGAAGAGGTTGACCAACTTCATGCCCTCGGTCTTTCCGTTTTTGGCGAAAACCGGGTGCAAGAATTCTTAACCAAATACGATCCTGCCTATACTTGGCATATTATCGGACATCTACAAACCAACAAAGTGAAATACATCATTGGGAAAGTGGATGTCATTGAAAGTCTAGACTCCATTAAACTTGCCAAAGAAATTGAAAAACAAGCCAAAAAACAAGATCTTGTCCAAAAAGTTTTTGTCGAACTAAAAGTTTCCCAAACCGATGAGAACAAAACCGGCTATCCGTATCAAGACGCAATGAACTTTTTAGCTGAGTTACAACAATTTCCTCATATCAAAGTAAAAGGTTTAATGTGTATTGCCACCCATACCGATGACCAAGCCGTAAACATCAAAGAATTTGATACCATGAAACAAATCTTCGATGAGGCCAAAGAAAAATATCCCGAAATTGAAACTCTTTCTATGGGAATGTCCCATGATTGGCGTCTTGCCTTAGAACACGGTTCGACCCAAGTTCGTATTGGTACCGCTTTATTTACAGATTAATCATTTTACCCATTTTCTTATCGAAAATATTTGTTATGATAGGTACATGCAATCGCAGAAAAAAATAAAAAAGGCTCACAAAAAGCCTTCCAATAAAAAAAATCAGTCCCGGTATAAACAGCCAAAGAAGAAAAGCCGTTTTACCCGTCGCCAAAGAAGACATTTTCAACTTGCAGCCGGAGGCGTTGTTCTTCTATTTATCTTAGCTTTGCTGGTGCATTTGCTCTTTCCCAGCCAACCTGCACCAACGACCAAAAAAACTGTAGATCCCAGCCAATATCCACATGTAACCATCTGCATTGATGCCGGACACGGTGGATACGATGGCGGAAACGTCGGCGTAAATGGAAGCATCGAAAAAGACTATACCATTCAATATGCCAAATATTTTGGTAAATACCTGAAAGCCATGAATCCCAACATTCGCCTAGTTTATACGCGTGAAGATGACAATGTTTCTTGGGATTCTAATGAAGACAGCGATCTAAAAGCCCGCGTCAAAATAGCTAATGAAGCCAAAGCGGATTACTTCATCAGCTTCCACTTAAATTCGAGTGAACAAGATCCAAAATTGGATGATTATGGATTCTTCTATCGGGGAAATGATCAAGTCAGTTACGACATTGCCCAAAGTATTGCTAAAAATCTAAAACAAGCCGGATGGAACTATAACTACACTATGACTGATGTAGCTACCTATCCGCTATATGTGATCTCGGATCAAAAAGAACGCCCATCTTTATTATTTGAAGTAGGCTATTCATCCAATGCCAAACAAGAAAAGGCCATCACAAACACAAAGAATATAAAAAAAATTGCCAAAGCTTCTGCTAAGGCATATCACAATTACATTCTAAAACACAACAAATAGGACCGACTACTCAGTCGATCCTGTTTTAGTCTTATTCGGAAGGGAAATCCGAACTTCTTCAATTCTTTGTTTCTGCAGTTTGATAACCTGAATTCGCGTTCCATCTTCTAAGAAAATATAATCATTGATTTCTGGAAGCCTTTGTAGTTTGTCAATCACAAGACCACCAATGGAATCATAATTCTCACTATCTAAAGACAAATGCAAGGTATCATTTAAATCATGCAGACTGATATAGCCTTTCACATCGTAGACTCTTTCCGAAACCCGACGAATGTTGGCATTTTCATGCGCATCGTATTCATCCTGAACTTCACCGACAATTTCTTCAATGATATCTTCTAACGTAATAATACCCGCTAACTCACCATATTCATCTAAGACAATCGATAAGTTGACTGTTGATTTTCGCATTTCCAACAATAAATCTGAAATCGGTTTATTTTCATACGTATAAAAAGCTTTTCGTAAAATCTTATGAATTTCAAAATGTTCCAAGTCTTTGTACAACAATAAATCTTTCATATTGACTAAACCAATCACATTATCAATCGAATCTTTATAAATTGGAATACGAGTAAACATCTCTTCCCGGAATAAGTTCAATAAATCCTCATACGTACTATCTACTTCTGCCATCACAACGTGGACTCTTGGAACCATGACATCTTTTGCTTTTACATTCCCAAAATCAAAGACATTGTTGATTAGTTCCTTTTCATCTTTTTCAATCACGCCTTCTTCATGACTCACATCGACAATCGTACGTAATTCACTAGTTGTCATTGAAGGGTTGTTCTTATCTTTCTCGATGCCTAGGCAACGTAAAAGAATCGAACAAATCGAATTGATCAAGAAAATAATTGGCGTTAAGACAATCATTAAAAATCGAATAATCGGAACATAGGCCAAAGCCATTTCATCTTTCTTTTGCGTAGCTAGAGTCTTTGGGGTAATTTCTCCAAAAATTAGAATTAGAATCGTAATCAAAAACGTCGCAATACTGACAGCTGCCCCACCAAAAGAATACGCAATCGTTGCCGCAATACTGGCAGAAAAAGTATTCACCAAATTGTTTCCAATCAAAATGGCACTGAGCATCTTGCCTTGGTCTTCGGTAATATCCAATACCATCTTGGCACGTTTATGTCCTTGATCCGCTAAGGTACGCATACGAATTTTATTACATGACACTAAAGCTGTCTCTGCACTGGAAAAAAATCCCGAAAGAAACAACAACACGAGTAAAAGTATAATTTGTATTTTTATATCTGATTCCATACGGACTCTCCTGTATTTGGTAATAGTAAATGAATATGATTTTCACATATTTCAAGCGTTGGATTTTTCATTTTGCGAACTTCCCCATCTAAATTCGCAAAAATATCTTGATTGTTGGTATCAATATGTACAGTCTTTGCACGAAATAAAGAAACCAAATCGGTAAATTGAGTATGTTGGCCTTTGTGATACAATTGGGCAAGCGTTAATATCTGCCTGCGTGAAACCGGCGAAATCAAACACCCATCGATCCATCCATCATCCAACTTTGCTTCCGGGCATGGATTATAGCCCCCTCCATAGTATTTTCCATTACAGAAAACTACAAACATATAATCATTCCAGGGCAGTTTTTTCGTATCCATCTGGATAGCTACATTTTCTTTGGGAGATTCAATCAAAGTCCCTAACATGCCCATATAATACGGAACAATGCCTTTTAAAGGAAACTTCTTTTTTAACTGGTTTGCCAGTTTCGCAACTTTTACATCAAAGCCAAAAGAAACGGTGTTAATCACCCTTTCTCCATTCACCTTCATACAATCAATCGTATGTTCGATTGGATCTTGATAGTTTCTCAAATCTAAGAAATCTTCCAAAGTATATTGAGGAAAACTCTTCACAAAATCATTTCCGGTTCCCATCGGTAAAATAGAAAGATAGACATTGGGCGTATCGCCAATTCCATTCACAATTTCATGCAGGATGCCGTCTCCGCCACAAGAAAAAATATGCACCGGTTCGTTTTGCGCTTCAAGCGCATATTTTTGGGCAATATTTTGGGCATATCCACTTCCCTTGGTCTTTTCAATCAGAATATCTTCCCCTTGAAAAGCCGATTTGATACTTTTCATCCACTGGACTTGTTTCTTCCAGTGAATCTTTGGATTGATTATAAATACTTTTTTCATTGTTCTAACCATCGCTTAATTTCATTTTCAATAGCTGCATCGGTATAGGTAAACCAATTTACATCCATTTGATTTTTAAACCACGTATATTGCCGTTTGGCATAACGGCGGGAATTCGTCTTTATTTTTTCTTTCACTTGTTCCAAACTCGCCTCATTGAGAAAATAGCTTTTAAATTCTTTATAGCCAATTCCTTGAAAACTCGTATAATTCCAAGTTTCTGGATTGGTAAATAAAGTCTCTACTTCTTGCACGAGGCCATCGGCAAACATTTGATCAACCCGCGCATTGATTTTCTCATGTAAGGCATCCCGATCGAGGGTCAAACCAAGAAAATATACATCATACAGTGGCTTATGTTCTTGTTGGGCTTCGCGTTGGGATTTATTTAAACCATTATGCGCAATCTGCAAGGCCCGAATAATACGTTTCCGATTATTGGGATGAATCTTTTCTAAGCTTTGCGGATCAATAGCTTTTAACTGAGCATACAGATTCTCCGTACTTTGAGCCTTTAAACTTTCGGTAAAGGCTTGATCTTCAGGCTCATCTTCAAACACATAATCGTATAAAGCCGCTTTTAAATACAAGCCAGTCCCTCCACAAATAATCGGTAGTTTTCCTTTTGCTTGAATCGTTTGAATGGCCTGGCGACATCGTTCTTGAAAGATTTTCACATTATATGGTTCGGAATAATCTTGCACATCCACTAAATAATGGGGAACGCCACCTTTTTCTTCTTCGGTTACTTTTGCGGTACCAATATCCATATGACGATAGACTTGCATACTATCCGCAGAAATAATTTCCCCATTGAAAAGCTTCGCCAACGCAATAGAACATTTCGTTTTTCCTACCCCGGTAGGACCAACAATTGCCAATACTTTATCCACGTTCAAACTCCTTTCGTAAATCACTGTCACTTAAGGTAATAACGGTTGGGCGACCATGAGGACAATGATACGGTTGTTTACACTTCTTTAAATCTTCGATAACTTGTTGCATCTCATCCATCGACAAAGGACGATTAAAACGAATCGAACTATGACACGCCATTGTTGCCAGAACCTTATGCCGTAAAGTCATCATATCCACCTGTTGATGGGCCATAAAGTAATCCAGCAAATCTTGTAAAAAATCTTTTTGATGCACATCTTGAAACCATAGCGGAATTTCTCGAATAATCAATTGATCCGTGCCAAAGGGTTCGAAACATAACCCAAAATAATCCGTTTTTTCATTGATAGTATCTACTTGGGCCATCACATCTGGACTGACATCCAATTGTAAAGGAACCATTAATGGTTGTTTCGTCGTCACCTTTGTATCAAAAGCCGCTTTAATTTGTTCATAATGATAACGCTCTTGAGCAGCATGTTGGTCAATAATAACTAAACCTTCTTCATTGCTGCAAAGAATATAGGAATCATGCAACTGGGCTAATACTTGTAAATGATCAAAAAAAGCATATCCATGATCGAATTCCGCTGGTTCTTCCGCAACGATTGGCTCATTCACCACAACTTCCTTTTCCGGCATAGAAGGCATTTCTACTTTGGTGTAATTGGCAAAACTTTCTTGAATCTTCTGTGTGGTGTCTTGTCGTTTAGGCTGCAATTGTTCTTGTACAACGGGATAAGGAAAGGAAAGCTGAGGTTGTTCATACACCACTTCCTTTTGTTTCTGTTTTACTTCCACTGTCTTCAAAGAAGCTTGCAGAGTTTCCCTTAACGTCGTATGAATCAGTTCTACCAATTGATTTTGTTTAGAAAGCCGGACTTCCCATTTATTCGGATGTACATTGACATCGACTAACTGGGTATCGGAATCAATTTGCAGTACAACAATCGGATAACGATTCTTTGGCATATAGTCTTCATATACATCCAAAATAGCTTTTTGTAGAACATTGGAGCGAATCAAACGCGTATTTAACGATAAAAACATAAAATATTTCGTAGCTCGCGAAATCTTTGGTTGAACGGCATATCCATGAATATGAAAATCTTCACTTTTCGCATCAAAGGCAATGGCATTGGTTGCGACATCTCTTCCATACATCTGATATAAGATTTCTTGAATTTTGCCATTTCCGGAAGTTTGGAAAACGACCCGATCTTCATGGGATAGGGTAAAACGAATTTCTGGATGACTTAAAGCTAAACGATTCAGTAAATTGGCAATGATAGAAAATTCATAATTTACACTTTTTAAATGTTTAAAACGCGCTGGCGTTTTAATAAATAAACCCGATACATCAAACTTTGTCCCTTTCGGGCAGTTGGTTTTTTCTTCACAAACCAACTTGCCATAATCGTAAGTAATATGGGTACACTCTTGTCCATTATTGGTTTCTAGATCCACATGGGCTACAGAAGCAATACTGGGAATCGCTTCGCCACGAAATCCCATGGTCTGAATATTAAATAAGTCAGACTCATCTTGCATCTTGGAAGTGGCATGGCGCATAAAAGCCAAGTGCGCATCTTCATAATCCATTCCATCGCCATCATCGGTGATAATAATGCGCTCAATACCCCCTTGGTATACTTCTATGTTAATGACTTTGGCATGGGCATCCATCGCATTTTCCACACATTCTTTCACAATATTCGCTGGCCGGTCAACGACCTCACCAGCCGCAATCATATTGGTTAAGTGTTCACTTAAAACATGTATTTTGGACAAAAGAAATCCTCCTATTCAATATCATCTGATAATTTCTTCATTTCATATAAGAATTCTAAAGCTTCTCTTGGACTAAGCGCATCAATATCTAAATTTTTAATACGCTCCACAAGTTCCGATTTTTCTGGTTGCACAGTATCCATCACAAAAAGATTAGGCTGGTATTGGTTGGAATCATTCATGCCTTCAAATTCTTGAAGCAATTGGCTGGCTCGATCTAAGACAACTTTAGGTAAGTGTGCCAGTCTAGCTACATTGATTCCATAACTCTTATCGGCTTTTCCCTCAATAACACGATAACGGAATTCAATCGTCTCTTTCTTTTCCCGGACATCGACATGGACATTATGAATTGATGCCGATTCTTTTTCCATGTTTGTCAATTCATGGTAATGGGTAGAAAAAAGCGTTTTGGCTTGAATAGCCGAATTAATGTATTCAATCATCGCCTGGGCCAGCGCCATACCATCATAGGTTGCGGTTCCTCGACCAATTTCATCAAATAAAATCAAAGAATTCTTGCTGGCATAATGCAAAGCAATATTAGCTTCCATCATTTCGGTCATAAAAGTAGATTTGCCCGTTAAAATATCATCGCTGGCTCCAATTCGGGTGAAAATGCGATCAAAAATAGGTAAACTTGCTTCTTTGGCCGGAATAAAACTTCCCATTTGCGCCATAATTACTAATAGAGCATTTTGTCGCATGTAGGTCGATTTACCACCCATATTCGGACCAGTAATAATTTCCACATGGGTATCTTCTTGCATAATCCAATTGTTCGAAACATATTTTTGTTGCTTCATACGATCATCTAGAATTGGGTGTTTTCCTTCGATAATTGAAACACTGGATTCAGGATGAAAACTTGGACAAATATAGCCTTTCTCATTGGCCAGATTGGCTAACGCAACTAATACATCAATGGTCGCCAAAGCTTTGGAACAAGCGTGTAAATCAAATAACTGGCTTTTAATTTTACCTAAGAGTTCTTTAAATAATTCTTGTTCTAATTTCACTTTCTGCTCTTGGGCATGTAGAATTTGTTCTTCTTTTTCTTTTAATTCACTAGTAATAAAACGCGTGGAATTCGCAAGGGTTTGTTTAGGATGATAGCCAAATTCATCGCGAATGGCTTTAAGATTGCCATTTCTTACTTCAATATAATAACCAAAGACTCGGTTATACCCGATTTTTAACGATTTTACCCCGGTACGTTCACGCTCTTTGGCTTCTAATTCTAAAATAAAATCACTGCCTTTTTTGGCAATTTGACGCAATTGATCTAATTCTTCACTGTATCCATCGCTAAAAACGCCACCTTCTTTTAGACTCAATGGTGGATTTTCCACAATGGCACCTTTGATTTCTTGATACAATGCCTGACAGTCTGGCGTCGTTTTGAATTCAGGATAAGAACTGAGTTGTTGGGCAAGCTCCAGTAATGGTTTGGCATGTTCCAAAGAAATCGTTAATTGTAAAACATCTCTCGGACTGGCATTGCCATAGGCCATACGACTAGCCAAGCGTTCCATATCATAAATATATACCAAATGTTCTTTGCATTGATCCCGCAAAAGAAAATCTTCTTTTAAAGTCAGTACAGCTTGTTGGCGTTTGGCAATTTTATCGACTTGAATCAAAGGTCGTTCAATCCAGTTTCGCAACATACGACTGCCCATTGCACTTTGGCAACGGTCCATAAAAGACCAAAGACTCATGCCTTTGCTACGATCAATTAGATCTAAGTGATTTTTTGTTTCATAGTCCATGATTAAAACTTCTTTGGCATCCATGGATTCCATAGGCATGAAATGATCAATATGTTGTTTTTGGGTATCTTTTAAATAAGCCATTAACTGCGAACAATTTTGTTTCAACAAATCCGAAGCATCACTTGGACATAGTTTTTCATCTTCGGCTTGTAAAGCGGTTTTCTTTTGGCGAGAAACTAACAAGTTTTCTTCTAAAGCCGCCATCCACTTTTTATCTAAAGTCTTGGCAACAACGACTTCTTGAATATATTGTTCTTTTAAAGCTTTTTGTAAAGCAACTAAAGAATGTTCACAAGTTTGATACTTCAATTCTCCCGTACTTAATTCACAATAGATAATAGATATTTCCCAAGCTGATAAAACAACCGAAGCTAAGTAGTTATTCATTTTGGCATCTAAGGTCTCATCCATAAACGTACCTGGTGTAATGGTACGAATAATACCTCGCTCAACAATGCCTTTGGCTTCACTGGGATCCGTTAATTGTTCACAAATAGAAACTTTATAGCCTTTTTTAATTAATCTTTGAACATAGGAACTAGCTGCATGATGCGGAATTCCACACATGGGAACTTTTTCTTCTACACCAGCATTTTTTCCGGTAAGCACAAGGTCGAGTTCTCGACTGGCGATTTTTGCATCATCAAAAAACATTTCATAAAAATCCCCAATGCGATAAAACAAGATGGAACCAGGATTCGCATTCTTGACTTGGAGATATTGTTGCATCATCGGTGTATATTTTTTTTCTTTCATAGGATTCATTATAGCAAATTTTCTAAGCAACGATTAGAAATATGATATACTAAGGTCACGTTTTAGGGGGCTTTTTTCTATGAAAAGAACAGTAATCATTGGAAAACGATCATTTCAAATAGATCTAGGTTTCATTGGGATTCTCTGTCTATTATGTTTTGTCAGTTGTTTTTCTTTATATAATGCCTTCAATTTAGTCAAGACCGGCACTGGTTTTGGGTACTTGCTGAGACAGATTTTCTGGTATGGCATAGGCTTTACAACCATGTATTTACTCACTTCACTACAAAATGAAGTAATCTATAAAGCCATGAAAATCGCTTATAAATATTTGATGTATGCCCTCATCTATTTATTTATTTCCCGCATTCTAGCAAGTGTCATCGGTCATACATTACCTTTAGCACCTGCTATCAATGGTGCTGTTTCCTGGTTTCAAATTCCCTTGATGGGAAGTTTCCAACCCAGTGAATTTATGAAAATTGTCCTTATCTGTTTAGTCAGTGATACCATTCAAAAACATCAGAAAAAATATCCGGATCCAACTGTCAAACAAGATTGGACTTTGATTAAACAAATTCTTAAGATTTGTCTACCGCCGATGATTTTAATCTTTATGCAACCAGATACTGGAGTATTCATTATTATTGGCTTTACCATTTTTGTTCTATTGGCTTGTTCGGGAATTCGTAAAGAATACGTCATGGCCATTATTGGTGTCATTGTCTTTGCGGTTGCTTTATTCTTCTATTTGTATTTTTATCAACAAGACTTTCTTTCTTCTCTATTTGATGCCTATCGTTTACAGAGAATTGAGTCTTGGTTGAATCCAGACAGTTATATCCAAGGTAGTTCCAACCAGCTATATACCGCTTTATTGTCATTGGGTAGTGCTGGTTTAACTGGATATGGCTTGCAAGCAAAAATCATTTCCATTCCGGAAGCCCATACCGATTTTATCTTTGCGGCAATTGGCCAATGTTTTGGTTTAGTTGGGACAACAATTATCGTATGTATTTGTATGGTGTTAGATCTATATCTTTGTAAAATTGCGTATAACACCAAAAGCACTAAAAATCGTTTAATTGTGATTGGGGTCGTTGCCATGCTTTTCTACCAACAGATTCAAAACCTCGGTATGATTATCGGTTTATTACCAATTACCGGAATCACCTTGCCTTTGATTTCTTATGGAGGAAGTAGTATCTTATCGTATTTTATTTCCTTTGCGATTATTATGAACATTTCTCCATCGATTTCTCCATCGAAAAAAAAGACGATTCATTTGAAACGTCCTTTACGACACAATTAATACAATTCTTTTAATCTTCGTAAATAAGAATAGGTACGGTAACGCGCGAACCGTACTTTTTTTTGTGATGTACGAATTAAGATTTGATTCACATCTTGGAAAGAGCGGGATAAATGATCATAGCAGCCCATTGTATAGCGAATCGTATCGCCTTGCACCATAATTTCTCGATCTTTACGCATAATATATGGATTCTTTAGCGAATGATGATGATTATGAACAATCGGCATAATTTCCGATAACTGCATTACTTGTAAACCTGAATCCACTACAGCTCCAGAAAGTGCTCGATTGATTGCGGTGGAACCATTTTGGGTACTGATACAAATACCAGAACCAGTTGTTTTCTCAAAGAATTCCCCATTGATATAAATATTTAAATGGACTGTTTTGGCAATACTCTCGATACGAATCTCGTTAAAAGCATAAAAGGTTTCCTTTTTCTCCGGTAAAGTAATCTCTAAAAGAGGAAATTCTTCTAATTGCGGTTTCTTATTAAATAAACCATGTAAGAATAGATGAATTTCTTGTTTAGTATAATCGGTTAAAAAGCCCAGCGTTCCGGTATGAATGCCCACAAAACAGACGGAATCCAATTGATCTAGATATTCATGGATGGAACGAAGCATTGTCCCATCACCACCAATACTGATTATTAGATCAGGATTGGATTTATGGTATTGCCAACCTTCCTGCTGACATCTCTCTTTTATATAATCGGCCAATTCTTTGGAATACGCATCGCCTCGTTCAACAATCGCAAATTTCATACTATTCACATCCTTGCGCTCATTGTATCATACTATTGTGAGTGAGGTAGTAAGAGATGTATGATCAAATCGAAAGAGAATTAAAAATTCTCATCACAAAAGAAATTTATGAAAAAATGCGAAATTCCTATGAATTTTCCGATGCATGGGTACAAACGAATACCTATTATGATACAAAAGATGGACAAATAAAAAAGCGCCATGGTGCTTTACGTATTCGTAAAATTGGGAATAAACATATTTTTACCTTAAAGATTCGCAAAGATACGATTACCCATATTGAGCTAGAAAAGGAAATCAATGTCGATTCGATTCAAGCCATTACGGATAGTGAGATTTTAGCTTGGCTGAAAGAATATGAAATTCCGAAAGAAGTAGAAGCAATTGTTTCCTTTACAACTATTCGACAAACCTATGATTTAGAAAACGGACAGTTATGCCTGGATCAAACCGAATATGAAAATCATATAGATTATGAATGTGAATATGAATATACAAAGGATCATGATGGTATCAAAGTATTTAATGAAATACTAAAACCTTATGGAATGACCTATACAAAAAACTGCCCCAGCAAGATTGCCAGAGCATTATAATTTGTGAAACATGCGATAGAAGAAGGATTTAGAATTATATTCTTCTTCTCTTTTTTTATAATCTTCTAATTCCTGTTGCATCTGATCTGCAGCAGAAACTTTTTCTTTTAACACTTCATTTTCCGATTCTAAATCTGCTTTTTTATTCGATACTTCGGCTAATTCCGTCTCTTTTTCGGAAAGTTGTGTGCTTTTCCTATCTAATTCCGATTTCTTTTCCAATAATTCCGCTTGCGATTTTTTGATTTCTTGATCTTTTGATGCGATATCTTCGGATAACTGCGTAATTCTTAGGTCTTTCGAAGAAGATTCTTCCGTCAACATCTGAATTTTTTCATCCTTTGATTGATTCTCTAATAAGAATGTCTGATGCGCCTTTTCTAATTCAGAAGCCAAACGATCTTTATATAATTGTTCAATCTGTTTTTCCGTTTTCTCTTTTTCCTCAAGAATGGCTTTCAGTTTCTCATTTTCATACCGTAATTCAACTTCTACCGTAGAAATTTCATTCTTTTTTTTACGGAAATACTTCGATAATTTTTCTACACCTTCTGCCTTAATCGTAATCCGCCGCGTCTCTGGATTCTTATATTTATAACCAGCATCTGGATAATCTTTGACAAGCTTAGCAACCGCTTTATCTACCGTATTTCGTGATTTAGAAAAATGCTGACAAATATCCGCAATCTCCATATCATAATAAACATCAACTGCTTCTTCCATATTCCCAACCCCTTTTGTTTTCATATGAACCTACTTATGATATTTCATATAGTCCTATCATTTGCTGAACACGCACAAAATCTATTCCTATTCCATTCATACGAATGGCACTAGAACACTTTTATCATATTTATGTAAAATTATCAAGTCCCACTCTATTCATATGAATAAATATTTATGTAAATT
>ENA-OVGB01000836-OVGB01000836.1-human-gut-metagenome-genome-assembly--contig:-NODE-836-length-32153-cov-10.637329_pt1 | contig 32153 bp, 36 predicted proteins | sample MGYA00237767_ERZ505413 | MGnify/ENA primary metagenome ERZ505413 (study PRJEB26158, sample SAMN06016410) | human gut metagenome | biome: human gut; feature: ankylosing spondylitis patient; material...
ATACCAAAACCTGTTAAAAAGCTTGAAAAGCTTTTTATAGCACCGAAGGTGCGTCAGGTTTTGCATGAGACGTCACAGCGTGTTTCCGCACGCTGTGCGTGCGCGTAGCGCACGGGATTATTGATTAAATCTTTTAATCAATAATCAGTATCAGATGGGTACAGAAAGGACTACTTATGATAAATCATATACGGAGTTTATCATAAGTAGTCCTGTCTGTCAAGCCTTAGTTTTCGGAGCGGCGGCTCATACCGCCACCGGGACGGAGCCGATCACCCGCAGATTGCGGCACACCAGAACAGAACAGCCCTCCGGCAGCTCCAGCCGGACCGGGAGCGTCTGCTCCTTCTCGGCGTCTGCGTAACCGCAGTTGCGGCACCGGATGGTCATCTGCCAGTGCCGGGTCTGCAGCCGGGGGCCGTCGTCCGTGTACCAGACGGCGGTGGATGCGTAATAGTCGTGGGGACAATAGACGGCGGAAGCGGGGACGATCAGGGACAGGGACATGGCCGCCGCCAGGGCCAGGCCCAGAAGGGTCTTGCTGCATTTTTTCATGGCGGGTCGCTCCTTTCGGGCGCGTATCAGATTCATCTGCGCCTTTCTGCTATAATAACGAAGCAGACCCCCAGAATCTTACAGCAAAATTTTACAATTTTTTCAATTTGTGGAATTGCACAAAGAAACACTCTCCGCCATAGTGATTATGATGGATTCGTCGGCGTTGGCAAAAATCTGGAAACTGATATTCTGCGCTGCATCCATCCAGGTAATATAACTCAAATGACCTTCTTCCGTGGAAATAAACAGCATTCCGGGCATACCGGCTATGGACACCTCGCGCTTGACGTCCCCGTCATCCAGCGTGTACCCGCTACTGACTCCATCCTGCATATACATGTAGTCCAGTTCGATGGCATTACCCTCTGCGTTTTCATAGCGCACACTGCCAAAGCTGTCATACGCTATCCGCTCCGTTTCCGTATAGCCCTCCGGCAGGGCGGCGATCCGGTATTGGGGCAGAGCCTGGGCGGGGCCGTCGCCATGATAGCGGAACTCCACCCGGCGGCCATCCTGCTGCATGGTCCAGCGGACGATATCCGCCCGGGCCTTGGGGCTGACGGCCAGCACCATGGCCGCCGACAGCGACAGCATCAGCAGCACCACCGCCGCCCGCCGGACCACCGTGCGCCAGGGGTAGGGGTTTCGCAGCCGGAACCACAGCAGCGGGTCCCGCAGCATCTCCCGCATACGGCGGCGGTGCCCCTCGGACAGCGGCACTTCCGTCTCCGGCGGCGTCTGCGCCTCCTGGTCCGCCGCGTCCAGCAGCGCCCGGCGCAGCATCCGGTCCAGTTCCTGATCGGTCATGGTTCGATCCCCTCCTCCTCAAAAATTTTCCGCAGCAGCGCCCGCCCCCGGGACAGCCGGGTGTTCACGGCGCTCTCCGTCAGGCCCAGCCGCCGGGCGATCTCCGCCGTGGAATAGCCCAGCACCAGCTTCATCTCCAGCACCGCCCGATAGGTGTCCGGCAGCCGGGCAAACAGCTGCACCATGGACGAATAGTCCGGCAGGTCCCGGCTTTGCCCGGCAAAATCCGCCCAGCCCTCCTCCAGCGGCAGGTGGCAGCGCCGCCTGCGCAGTATGGTGATGGCCTCGTTCCTCACTATAATAACGAGCCAGCCCCCCAAATCCTTACAAGGAATTTCATAAATTTTTGAAAAATTTTCAATCACCCGCAGAAACGCCTCCTGCACGGCCTCCTCCGCGTCGTGGGGGTCATGCAGCACGGCCAGGGCCGTCCGCTCCATCACCCGGTGATACCGGCGGTACAGCTCCCGGAACTGTTTCTTGTCCCCGTCGCTTTCCAGCGCGGCCAGATATAGCGAAAGCACGGCGTCCGTCACCCCCCCTTGCCCGTGTCCGGGCCGGTTTTTCCGCCTATTATACCACATTCCGCCTCCGTACTCAATCCCCCGCCCGGCGGCCTACACCGCGTCAAAAAAGCCGCTGCGGACCCGCAGCGGCATGAGCGCGCTCTGACTTATAAAATAAGTCGGAGCAAGCGATACAGAAGATTACTCCGACATAGTGCCGGCGGCGACACAGAATCGATACGGCAAAAGAAAGAAAAAAACCCAAATCGAAGCCCAGCGCAGCGGGTTCGATTTGGAAAGGAGGAGCAGCGGCATGAGCGCGCTCTGACTTATAAAATAAGTCGGAGCAAGCGATATAGAGCTTGCTCCGACGTGGTGCCGGTGGTGGGACTCGAACCCACACGGAGTCGCCCCCGGCGGATTTTGAATCCGCTACGTCTACCATTCCATCACACCGGCATGTGACCCGAGTATTATACCGTATTTTCATTCCAAATGCAAGACAAAAATTGCGGCCCCGCCGGGGGCCGCAATTTGGCTTGTCAGAACGGACTTACTGCTTCACCCACTGGACGGGCAGCTCTACATGGAGGTCGTCCAGATTATCAAAGAGCTCATAGCTGCCGCCGGTCCACTGCATGGTGCCGCCGGACAGGGTGTATTCGGCGCAGCTGTCGTCGCTGAAGGTGTCCGCCTTATCGCTGAGATACAGCTTGCCCTTGGCCGCCCGGTAATAGCCGGACTCATTTTCATCCGCCAGGCCGTCCATCATCTGGTCCACGTCTATCGAGGCGTCCATCATCTGCTGCACGTACTCCTCCACGGTGACGCCCTCGGCCGCCATGGCCTCGTCAATGTCGGCCCGGTTCATGCCCTGATCCTCCAGCTGCTGATAGATCATCTCCACCGCCACAGGGATCAGCGCGTCAATGTAGGTCTGGAGGGAGGTTTTCAGGGCGTCCCGATCCACGTTCAGCGTATAGGTGCCGTCCTCGTTCAGCTTCAGCACAAACACCATCTCCATGGTGGCGTCCGTGGCCAGGTCCATCCCGGCCCCCTGGTTGACGCCCTCCTGGAACAGTTCCGTGATGTCGCAGTTCCATTTCCAGGTGCCCGCCACCTGGGCGTTGTCGTCGCCGCTGCACGCCGTCAGGCTCAGGGCCATCATCAGCGTCAGCAGCACAGCAATGATGCGTTTCATACTCTTTCTCCTTTATTCATCTTTCTTCCTGGCCGTTCAGGCCATGTCCAGTTTACACAATTTTAACCGCCCTGTCAACCGGATTTTTTGAACGCTGCGCCTGCGGCGGGGCTTACTGCCTGACCCATTTCACAGGCAGTTGAGCGCCGGCATCCTCCAGAGTACCGATGGGACCGCTGTCACCGCCGGTCCAGGTCATCACATCCCCGTCCAGGGTATACTCGGTATAGTTGTCCCGATCGAAGGAATCCTTTTGCTTGCTGACATACAGTCTGCTGCCGTCGGACCGGAAATAGCCGCTCATGGAATCTCCGGCTACGCTGTCGGCCACCTTATACGGGTCGCCCTGGCTCAGCAGCGTCAGCTTCATATAGCTCTCCCAGGTAAGGCCCTTGTCGGTCATGATCGCGTCAAACTGCTCCCGGGTTATGCCCTTGCTGGCGGCCATCTCCTGGTAACCCTGCTCTATGATGGCGTCGATGTATGTGTCTATACACGACTGCAGGGACTGGTACAGGGCGGCCTTGTCCACCGCCATGGAAAAGCTGCCGTCCCGCCGGAAGGTCAGCACATAGATCATCTCCACGGTGTCGATCTCCGTGATTTTGTTTTCTTTGAAGATCTGGTCGGTAACATCCATGGTCCATTTCCAGGTTCCCTCCAGGCTTTCGTTCTTGCTGCTGCCGCAAGCTGTCAGACTCAGAAGCAGCAGCGTCATCATGAGCCATGCCAATACTCTTTTCATAGTGTCTCCCTTGCGCTTCCTGTCTGTTACTGCTTGACCCAACGAACGGGCGGCTGAACGTCAACGCCCTCCAGGAATTGAATCAGATCGTTGTTGCCGCCGGTCCAGGTCATCGTGCCGTCGGAGGACAGAACATACTCGGTGCATTCATCCTTGTCCAGAGATTTTTCCCGCTTGCTGACATACAGCCTGCCGCCGTCGGCCCGGAAATAGCCCTCCATGATTATGCCATCGCCCAGCCGGGCCACGAATTCCTCCGCCGTTTCATCGGTGTTGTTCCGACCGGCGAGATAGGCCTGCCTGTACTTCTCCGTCTCCTCCGGGCTCAGGCTGCTGGACTGGAATATTTTCTCGGCTTCCTGATCCATTTCTGCATAAAACGTGTTTTCCATTTTCTCCAGGTATGCCTGAATGGAGGCCTTCACTGCGTCCCGGTCGATGTACAGGGAATAGGTGCCGTCCTCGTTGAAGGTTATCGCATACACCATCTCCACCGTGGCGTCTGTGGGGCTGCCGATCAGATCCATGCTCATCTGGTCGAAGTCATCGGTGATATCGATGGTGTATTTCCAGGTGCCGGTGATCTGGCTGCTCGCTTTTCCGCTTTCCACATCGCTGCAAGATGTCATAGCAAAAATTAGCATAAGCGCCGCTATGACTGTATAAACCGTTTTCATACTCTTTCTCATTTATTCATCTTCCTTCCTGGCCGTTCAGGCCACATACAGTTTACACAACCCCTCCCGGTCTGTCAATCGGATTTTCGACTTTTTTCGCCACGCCCCGGCAGTTTCCGGAAGAAATTTCAAATTACCTATTGACTTGGTAGTTAATTTCGGTTATACTCCAATTACAAACCAAACCGATAGGTAATTCAAGCCTGAAACAGGGAGGAATATACAAATGACTGTTTACGCAGATAACGCGGCCACCACCAGGATGAGCCGGACGGCCCTGGACGCCATGCTCCCCGCCATGGAGGAGAACTACGGCAACCCCTCCAGCCTGCACAGCGCGGGCCAGCGGGCGGCGGAGCTGCTGATGAAGAGCCGCGAGACCGTGGCCCGGTGCCTGAACTGCCAGCCCCGTGAGATCATCTTCACCTCCGGCGGCAGCGAGGCCGACAACCAGGCTCTGCTTTCCGCCGCCGCCATCGGCCGCCGCAAGGGCAAGATGCACATCATCTCCACCGCCTTCGAGCACCACGCCATTCTCCACACCCTGAAGAAGCTGGAGAAGGAGGGCTTCCAGGTGGAGCTGCTGCCGGTCCACGAAAACGGCATGGTCTCCGCCCGGCAGGTGGCCGACGCCATCCGGGAGGACACCTGCCTGGTGACGGTCATGTACGCCAACAACGAGATCGGCAGTATCCTGCCCATTGAGGAGATCGGCGCCGTGTGCCGGGAAAAGGGCGTTCTGTTCCACACCGACGCCGTGCAGGCGGCGGGCCACCTGCCCATCGACGTCCAGGCTCAGCACATTGATATGCTGAGCCTCTCCGGCCACAAGTTCCACGGCCCCAAGGGCGTGGGCGCCCTGTATGTCCGGGGAGGCATCCCCCTGGTGAACGTCATCGAGGGCGGCGCCCAGGAGCGGGGCAAGCGGGCCGGCACCGAGAATGTCCCCGGCATCGCCGCCATGGCTGCCGCTCTGGAGGAGGCCTGCGCCCACATGGAGGAAAACCGCGTGAAGGTCACGGCTCTGCGGGACAAGCTTATTGCGGGCCTGTCCCGAATCCCCCACAGCGCCGTCAACGGCGACCTGGAGCACCGTCTGCCCGGAAACGTGAACCTCTGCTTTGAGGGTATCGAGGGCGAGTCCCTGCTTCTGCTGCTGGACGCCGCTGGCATCTGCGCCTCCTCCGGCTCCGCCTGCACCTCCGGCTCCCTGGACCCCAGCCATGTGCTGCTGGCCATCGGCCGCCCCCACGAGGTGGCCCACGGCTCCCTGCGGCTGAGCCTGTGCGAGTGGAACACCCAGGAGGAGGTGGACCACATCCTGCGGGAGGTTCCCCGGGTGGTGGAGTACCTGCGGTCCATGTCCCCGGTGTGGAAGGACCTGGAATCCGGTAAGAAAGCATTCATGCTGTGACAACGAAAGGAGCGTTTTGAATATGGCACTGTACAGCGATATCGTGATGGATCATTTCATGCACCCCCGCAACGTGGGTGAGATCGAAAACCCCGACGGCGTGGGCCAGGTGGGCAACGCCAAGTGCGGCGACATTATGAAGATGTACCTGAAAATCCGGGACAACGTCATCCAGGACGTGAAGTTCGAGACCTTCGGCTGCGGCAGCGCCATCGCCTCGTCCTCCATGGCCACCGAGATGATCAAGGGCAAGACCATCGACGAGGCCCTGGCCGTTACCAACCGCCAGGTGGTGGACGCCCTGGGCGGCCTGCCCGCCCACAAGCTCCACTGCTCCGTCCTGGCAGAGGAGTCCATCAAGTCCGCCATCAAGGACTACTATGACCGCCACGGCATCGCGTATGACCACAGCAAGTTCCCGGAGGACTGCGGCTCCTGCGAAAGCTGCCGGATGGTCTGATATGGTCATTTCCAGCAAGGGCCGCTATGCCCTGCGGGTGATGGTGGACCTGGCGGAGCACGGCGGCGACGGCTACGTCTCCATGCGGGACGTGGCCCGGCGTCAGGAGATCTCCGACAAATACGCCGGCCAGATCATGACCCTGCTGAGCCGGGCGGGACTGGTGGACGGCGTCACCGGCAAGGGCGGCGGCTATCGCCTGACCCGCCAGCCGCAGGAGTACCCCCTGGGGGAGATTCTCCGCCTGACGGAGGGCTCCCTGGCCCCGGTGGCCTGCCTGGAGGAGGGGGCCCACCCCTGCGGCCGGGCCTCCCGCTGCCGGACCCTGCCGGTGTGGAACCGCCTGGGCCAGCTCATCGGCGACTATCTGGACAGCGTGACCCTGCAGGACCTTCTGAAAACCGACGAATAACCCCCGCGCCGGACCTTTGGCTTGCCAAAGGTCCGGCGCGTATGCTATACTGGATAAAAATCCCGCCGCAACCTGAGGTTTCCTGCCGTTTTCCGGGGAAATGCCCCGGCGCAACCTGAGGTTGGTGGATTTTATCTCCGGCGGGGCGTACAATGGGACCATACAGACGGGGCATCCCCCGAAAAAAGGAGGCACGCGCCATGAGCGACAGCTTTTTCTCCGGCGACGGATTCATTTCCATCTTCTTCCTGCTTTTCATCGTGGCCTTTGTGGCGATCCTGGGCATGATCCTGGTGACGTTCGTCCGGGAGCTGTCCCAGCGGAACAGGAACAACCATTCCCCCCGGCTGACGGTGGAGGCCACAGTGGTGGCCAAGCGCCAGAGCTTCTCCTCCCACCGCAGCGGTGGTGAGATGCACACCACCACCTCCACCCGGTATTTCGCCACCTTCCAGGTGGAAAGCGGCGACCGCATGGAGCTGCAGATGAGCGGCCAGGACTACGGTATGCTGGTGGAGGGGGACCGGGGCCGCCTGACCTTCCAGGGGACCCGGTATCTGGACTTTCAGCGGATGTGATATAAAGGAGGACACGCCATGGCAACGATACACTGCAAGGCCTGCGGAAAGAGCTATAACTACGAGAAAAACGGCTGCTGCCCGGAGTGCGGGGCCTATAACCGCCCGCCCCGGCGGGAGCAGGTGTATGCCGACGGCACCGTCCACCATCTGGACGGCTCCTCCCGCCGCCCGGTGCCCAATGGGGACAAGGTCTGCTACGAGAAGAAGGAGAACCACCAGAAGAAGGTCTGCTTCGAGGACCAGGCCCGCCAGGTCCGGGAAAAGCTGAACAGCCTCAGCGGCCCGGCCCGTCAGGTGAGCCTGGTGGGGGTGCTGGTGGCGGGGCTGATCGTCCTGTCCCTGGTCAGCTCCATTGTCTCCAGCTGTCAGGCCCGCCGCACGGATTATTCCGTCGACCCGGTCACCCCTGCCACCCAGGAACCGGCGGTGGCCCAGGAATGGCTGGACTGGGATACCTGGCAGGGAGGCCGGGTGGGCCTGTTGGGCGCGTCCTATGAGGACGGCGTCCTTCAGGTGGAGCTGGAGATCCACCGGGACCCCGGGGACGTGCTGCTGGACGACCTCCAGCTTTACTGCGTGGACGAGGATGGCCAGGAGCTGACCCTGCCGCCCTTCAAGGGCAGCTGCCAGGAACGGTACTGGACCCTGCATTTTGACCTGTCCGCCGACTGGTACGACAACCTTCAGTATGTGGAGCTGCGGCTGCTGGCCCCGGACGGAACCCAGGATGGTTTTCTCCTTCTGTTGTACATGGGCGACGGCGCTCTGGCAGGCTGAAGGGCCTGACCCGGCCCGCTGACCGGGGCACTTCCTCGAAATCGCCTCGCTTCATCCGCCACCGGCGGCGCTTCGGCAATTTTCCCGTCGATCACCGGAAATCCTCTTGATACACCAGCGCAAGGGCTGCGGCAGACGCCGCAGCCCTTGCGCTTATTTGGCCCCGCCTGCACACGCCGGACTTTCGTACAGCTTCCCATGCACGAAATAGTTATACGACCGGCACCCCCCGGCGCACCACGGCCCCATCCGGCACCGGGCGCAGCTTCCCGTCAGCATCTCCCGCCGGAACTGCCGGTTGTACGCAAAGGCCCCCGGGTCCTCCCAGATATCCCGCAGCCTCCGCTGCCGCAGATTCCCCTCGTTGAACCGCTCATCGTACAGCGATTCGCACCCCCGCACGTTGCCCGCGCTGTCGATGCCAATGGCGGAGATACCCGCCCTGCACCCCTGGAAGCAGGCCCCATCGGCCCCCCGCAGGCGCAGCTCCTCCTCTGTAAAGTACCCTACGTTGTCAGCCGCACCCAGCATAAACGGCGCTTCCGCCCGGTGCCGCATCACGAAAGCGATGACCTCCGCCGGGTCGATGCGCCAGTCCAGCCCCCGGGCGGCATTGCCCATGGGCGAGCACGCCTGCAGCTGCCACGCGGCAATGCCGGACCCCTCCAGCACCCGGTACAGCTCCTCCAGCCGCCCCATGCAGTCCCGCCGCAGGGTGGAGATCACCGACACCGGCATCCCCGCCGCCGTCAGCGCCCGGACGGCCTCCATGGCCCGCTTAAAACTCCCGGCCTGCCGCCCGGCGTCATGCACGTCCTCCGGCCCGTCGATGGACACCGCCACCGACGACACCCCCGCCTGCTTCAGCTGTTCCAGCACCTCCGGCGACATCATGTACCCGTTGGTGATCACGTCCACCCGGACGCCCAGCCCGGTCAGCCGCCCGGCGATCTGCGCCCAGTCCCGCCGCAGGAACACCTCGCCCCCGATCAGCGATACCCTCCGGCAGCCCAGGTCCGCCAGCTGCTCCGCCGCGTCCATACACTCCGCCGTGGACAGCTCGTCCGCCCTGGCCCGCCCCCCGGCGGACCCGCAGTACCTGCACCCGAAGCAGCACGCTAACGTCAGCTCCCACACACAGCTCTCCAGCCGGAACCCGCTCATTTCTCTTCCTTGATCACCGGCGCGGCATACACCGCCATGATGGGCGGCTCCTTCCGGTCCTTGCCCCCCGGCCTTTTCAGCGGCTTATCCTGCATCAGCCGCTCCAGCTCCGCCCTGGGGTCCTCCTGGGGATACCCGCTCTGCTTCTTCTCGTTCATGGTCAGAAACCTCCTCATCTGTTGGTTATCTCCTCCATTATACCACCTCCGCCCCCCTCCGTCCACCCCGGTTTCCCCAGAATGCACTTGCATTCGACACCCCTTTGTGATATAATGCCAAGCAGGCGTAAAAATATCGCAAACAAGTCCCAAAACCTCTTGCAAACGATATCGGAATGGTGTACAATGAATACCATCCAGAATTGTCCCTGCAGAACCCAAGTCAATTGGGGCCGGCCGGCCCCCAAAATAAACGAAATGGGAGGAATGAGAAAATGAAAACATGGAAACGGGCGTTGGCACTCGTGCTGGCGCTGGTCATGGCCCTGTCTCTGGTGGCCCTGCCATCGTTTGCCGAAGGCGAAACGGGCACTGCCGCCAAGTACAATGTCATCATCAGATACGTTTTCGAGAATGGCAATTCGGCGGCGTCCGACTGGACGGCGACCATCGACCGGGGCACCGACCTGGAGCGCACGATCAAAAGCCCCGACGTGACGGGTTATACCCCCGACCCGTCTGAGGTGAAAGTGAGCGTCCAGAACATCCAGAAGGACGTGCTCTACACAGTCACCTACAAGCCCGCTCAGGTGAACTTCACCGTCGAGCACTATCAGCAGAATCTGAATGACGACAAGTACACCAAGTGCGACACCGTGACCAAGACCGGCTTCACCGAGTCCCCGGTCGGCGAAAACCTGGCCACGACTTACGAGGGCTTCACCGTCCAGCCCTACGACACCACCACCAGGATTGCCGCCGACGGCAGCACCGTGGTGCAGATTTACTACGATCGCAACTACTATCTGCTGAACCTGGACCTGGCTGGCGGCTGGGGCGCTGACCCCATCTACGCCCGCTATGGCGCGGTCATCGGCCTGAGCAGCCCCACGAAGCCTGGCTACACCTTCGCTGGCTGGGATCCCGAGGCCCCCGCCAACATGCCCGCTGACAACCAGACCCTCACCGCCAAGTGGAACCCTGACACTGCCAAGTACACGGTCCAGTATTGGCAGCAAAACGCCGATGACGATGGCTACAGCTTCGTTGAAAAGGCCGACAGAACGGCCACGGTCGGTACCAAAGTCAGCGGCTCCGACGATAAGTCCTACAGCGGCTTCACCTTCGACCATGCCGACACCGATGTCCTCGTGGCTGGCGACAACTCCACCGCAGTCAACGTCTACTACAAGCGGAACGTTTACACGGTGCGCTTTTATGATAGCTCTCGCATGAGAGACAGGGATGAGTACACTTCTCTCCGAATTACGGCTAAATATGGCGCCAATATCAACGACAAATGGCCTACCTACGATGAGAGTAGTACCTGGTATGTTGATTCGAACACATATCAGAATAACATCTTCACCATGCCCTTGGACGGTGCTAAATTCTATGGGCCTAGGACCTCGTATTATAGCCAGACCGCTTACTACTATGTCCAGGTGCTCCCCGGTGAAACCGGAACGGTGACGGAGAATGGCGTGTCTTATAAGCTGGATCATAAGGATGTTTCTGCCACTAGAAATGCCACAGTGTCCAAAGAAGACCAGTACGCTATGACGGGCTTCACCTTTGCTTCCGGCACCCGAATTGGCAGTAGCTACAGCGACGCCAAGTTCTACTATACCCGCAACCAGAGGCAGCTGGTTTTCAACGATGGTTACAACCGCACGGTCAGCGACACCCTCTATTATCAGCAGCCCCTGAGTGCTTCGCAGCATTACAAGGACAACTATAAACCGGCCTATCCCTCTGAGCTGCCCGCCGGTGCTTATGAATTTGGCGGCTGGTATGCCGACCCCGGCTGCACCACTTCGGTCAACTGGAACGATACCATGCTCGACCAGAACCGCGTGGTCTATGCCAAGTGGAGTCCCAAAAACTTCACGGTGACCTACGCCGTGGAAGAGGGTCTGCAGCCTGAGCATCAGGAGCAGGTCGGCTACGGCGAACTGGCCCAGGGCTACACGGTGGAAAAGGGCCAGTATAACTTCGTTGGCTGGTTCTATAGGGATGAACAGGGCAATGAGCATGCCTTCAATACGGAGTCCATGGCCGTCACCAAGGACATGGACCTCTACGCCAAGTGGAACTCCAACGTCATGGTGCCCTACACCATCAGGTTCCAGCTGGAGGATGGCACAATCATCGGCGATCCTGTCACCGGCTATGCTCTGGCCGGCACCACCAAGACCTTCGATGCCAAGACCGGCACGGACCTGTACGAGGGCTACCGGGATGGCTACTTCCCCATGACCAGCAGCCACAACCTCAAGATGGACATTGAGGGAACCAACGAGTACGTTTTCGTGTATGTCCAGCTGGATAAGGTTCCCTACACGGTGAAGTACCTCAATAAGGACACCGGCGAGCCGGTTGCCCCCGAAAAGAGCAGCGAGACAGCCAATTCCATCATCACCGAGAACGCTGTGTACGTGCAGGGTTATGTCCCCGATGCATCCTCCAAGCGCCTGGTGCTCTCCGCCAATGGCGAAGAGAACGTCCTGATTTTCTACTATACCAAGGACATGGTGAACACCCTGGTCACCGTCCGCTACTGGCAGCAGAATGCCCAGGGCGAGGGATATACCCTGGTGGAGGAGACCACGGAAACCGCACCCATGCGCAGCACCTACACGGCTGACAAGAAGTCCTATGACGGCTTCAACTACGCCCGCGCCACAGCTGAGGTCGGCGGGACTGTCCAGAAGGACTTCCAGGCAAGTGAAACCGTGAGCTATACGGTTCCCAGCGATAACCTCCTGGTCCTGAACCTGTACTATGACCGCATCGAGTACCCCTATGAGTTCCGCTTTGTGGAGGACCTGAACGGAACCAAGGTTGCCGATCCCGTCAAGGGCGCCGCCCGCTATGGCTCCACGGTGGTGCAGGGATACGTGAATCTTGAGAGCCAAGGCTATGCCCTGAAGGAAGGCCAGAGTGAAAACGCTCAGATCACGGTGACCATGGAAGCCGGCAAGAACGTTTACACCTTCCACTATATGCCCTTCTTCAATGTGGTGGAAGTGAAGAATGGTAACAATGGTACCGCGCAGCGCATCACTATGACCAACCAGCATATGGATATGGCTCTGGGCGGCTTCAGCCTCACCGACATGGTCCCCGAAGGCTACCTCTATGGCGGCGCTTTCGAGGCTAACCATACCACCCCCATCGAGTTTGAAGCTGACCAGTCCGGCCTCCGGTTTGTCCCCACCCGCGGCCAGACCTACTATATCTGGGAAGTCAGTGAGGACTATCTGCATCCCTTCTATTATCGTATCTGGAAGCCGGTTGAGGGCGGCAATGGTGGCGAACAGACCGTGAGCCACCTGTATATGATGGCCCCCCTGGATCGCCTTCTGTACAGCGCCGCTGGCTTCACCCTGGAGAACGGCGACGCCAAGGTTGACTACCCCGTCCAGAGGCATGGCGATGATGTTGCCTATGGCACCGTTCAGGTTGACAAGATGGGCCAGTTCCACCAGCGTGTGTACGTCTGCGAAGATAATGGCCAGGTGAAGATTAAGTCTACCCGGGACCAGAACTTCACGGACTATAAGCCGGGCTACATTGCCTTCACCGAAATCAATGCGAAAGACTTTGACGCACTCATCAAGGATCGCAAAACGATCGAGTACACGCCTTATTGGGTCACCCTGGACGGCGTCAAGGTCACCAGCGTGGATACCAAGGAGTGTAGCTACACAGGCGGAAGCACGATCAATACGAAAAATATCCCTCATAAGAGTGAGATGACCCCCAACGCCGGTGAAGCCACCACCCTGGTTGCCATGTCCTTCGTGCCCGTGCTCACGGTGGGCGACACCGACAAGGATCAGATCACAGTCACCATCCATGAAAACGGCGATGTCCGCACGGTGGACGTGCAGCCCGGTGACCTGACCGGGGAGCTGGCCTATACCGAAGTGGCCGGAAAGCTCTTCGCGGGCTTCTTCCAGGATGAGGCCTGCACCGTGCCCGCTGATTTCTCCGACGTGCAGGAAGACATCACGGTTTACGCCAAGTACGTCAGCGATTCCTATCTCCAGGTGAAGTATACCGAGAAGGGTCTGTTCCGTGTAACGGGCGTCAACCTGTTCTCCGCTGTCAGCAGCGGGAGAGACTTTGCCGAGGTTGGCATCCTGGTCAATGACCAGCCCATCGACACCCGCTGCGCCAGGCGCTATCTGATTTTCCAGACGGCCCGCACCATGTTCGGCCTCAGAAAGTCTGACCAGCTGGTCATCGGTGAGTACAGCCTCCGCAATGCCGAAAGAGGTACCCAGCTGGTGGTCACCCCCTATTGGGTGACGCTGGACGGCACCACCGTCACCGGTACCCAGCGTACCCTGACGTATACCACTCGCGGCATCCGTGGCTAAGGAAAGGAGACCAAAATGAATTATTTCGATCCTGAACTGCGGCCTGTTTTTGGAGTCGATGGTGATATCACGATTCCCACTCCGTCCTCGGAGGGCGAAGTTGGCGACAGCATCGGCAACGGTCTTTATCGTGTCACCCTCCCCGACGGCACCCAGGTCATCGTGGACCAGTACGGCAACATCATCGGCTGAGCAAACCCCAGGCTGAGCAAAAACCCCAAGCGGGGGGATGGCATCCCATCCCCCCGCTTTCTTCCATCCCCCCGCCGGAAATCTCTCGTCACCCCCCGTAGGGGCGGACGCCTCTGTCCGCCCCCATCCACCACCCACCTCCCCAAAATAACGCTTATGAAATTTCGTCTCAACCTGGCTGGCGTCCCTGTGGACGTCACCACCCAATACGATGAATACTATCCGTATTTTTCTCCCTACCTGAAAAAAAATACCGGGACATCCCCCCTTATCCCGCCTTGTCCCGCCAATGACCGGGACATTCCCGCCGTGGAAATTTCCCCCCAGCGTCTCCAAAAGGCTTCCAGCATTTACCAGCCAAATTCCCCCGTGTATTATGTGGAATATATGGAACTCTGCCCTGCCATCTCCTCTGCCATCACGGTTTTCGACCGCATCGTGTTCCACGCGGTTTCCTTTATCTGGAAGGACCTGGCCTGGCTGGTCACCGCCCCCAGCGGTACTGGCAAGTCCACCCACTATTGTCTCTGGAAACTCCTCTGTCCCGATGAAATTCAGATTATAAATGGGGATAAACCCATTGTATATATAGAAAATGACGAAGTATTCGTCACAACTTCTCCCTGGACAGGCAAAGAGAACATGTCTCAGCGCCTGGCCGCTAAATTAGGCGGAATTATTGTCTTGGAACAGTCTGATTCCAACGAAATCACACGCCTGACCGTTCACGAATGCGCCGGAAAAGTCTTTTCCCAGTTTCTTTTTGATTGCAATACCGAACAGGAAGCAAAAACTGCCTGTCGTATCGCAGAAAAAATGCTGAAAACACCGGTTTGGCTCCTGAAAAACCGCGGCGATATCGAATCTGCCAAATTGTGCCGGAAAACCCTGCAAACCTATCTGGAATCCTCCGCTTCCCAGTGATTGCATATAAACGCAAAATAGTTCTCAAAAATGGTGATTTACTATGAAATATACCGTTATTCCCGGCGTAATTCTTACAAAAATCTGCGATGAAGATTTCCTGGTGGCCACCGGCCCCGCCCGTGGCCGCGTCCCGTATGTCGAGGGGATCAATTCCACCGGAGCATACTTTTTCTCGAAAATAAATGAGGGAATTTCTACAGAAGAAATCATAAAAGATGCTGTAAAATTATATGAAACGCCGGAAGAGGTTATTGCGCCCTCCTTTGAGCGCTTTATAGAGTCCCTCCTCCGCTCCGGCTATCTCGAAAAAAGTGAATTGTGAAATAATAATCATTCCTTGACGGGAAAATAAATATTTGATACAATAACAAAACTTCAAATCAAATATTTATACAAAAAGGAGAAGAATCATGGAACGCGAAAAGCTGGGGTCCCGCCTGGGCTTCATCCTGCTGTCCGCCGGGTGCGCCATTGGCTGCGGAAATGTCTGGAAATTTCCCTGGATGTGCGGCCAATACGGTGGCGGCGGCTTCGTTTTGCTCTATTTTTTCTGCCTGGTGATTTTGGGCCTGCCGATCATGATTATGGAGTTCAGCGTGGGCCGGGCGGCACAGGCGAGCCCCATCAAAATGTATCAAAAACTGGAGAAAAAGGGCCAGAAATGGCACATTCATGGGTATGTTTCATTCTTTGGGAGCGTGGCACTGATGGCGTTTTACACGGTGGTCACCGGGTGGATCGTGTATTATTTTGTGCGGTTTCTGACGGGAAATATCCAGGATCTGGGATTTTCGTCCATGATTACAAACCCGGGGGTCAACGTGACCTATCTGGCGGTGACGGTGGTGCTGGCCTTCGGAATCCTGTGCTTCGGGCTGCAGGGCGGCCTGGAGCGGGTCACCAAATATATGATGATGCTGCTTCTAGTGCTGATGCTGGTGCTGGCGGTGCACAGCTTCACCCTGTCCGGTGCGGCGGAGGGGCTGCGGTTCTATCTGGTGCCGGACCTGTCCAAAATCAACGGCAGCGTGGTGGTGGGGGCCATGAACCAGGCCTTCTTTACCCTATCCGTGGGCATGGGTGCCATGGCCATTTTCGGCAGCTACATCGGAAAAGAGCGCTCCCTGATGGGGGAGTCGGTGCACATCATCGTGCTGGACACCTTTGTGGCGGTGGTGGCGGGACTGATCATGTTCCCGGCCTGCTTTACCTATGGGGTGGAGGTCAATGCCGGCCCCAGCCTGCTGTTTGACACCATGGCCACCGTGTTCAACCACATGAACGGCGGCCGCTGGTGGGGAACCCTGTTCTTCCTGTTTATGATGTTCGCGGCCCTGTCCACGGTGCTGGCGGTGTGCGAGGAGATACTGGCCATGGTGCGGGATCTTACCGGCTGGAGCCGCCCGGTAGGGTGCCTAGTCTGCGGCGGGGGCATCTTCCTGGTGGCGCTGACCACGGCCCTGGGTTACAGCGTGCTGCACTTCCAGCCCTTTGCGGAGGGCACTGCCTGGTTGGACCTGTGGGATTTCCTGGTGTCCAACAATATTCTGCCCCTGGGATCCCTGGTGCTTGCCCTGTTCTGCTGCAACCGGTTCGGCTGGGGATGGGACAGCTTCCTGCTGGAGGCCAACGCCGGCCGGGGCCTGAAGGTCCGCCCGTGGATGAAGCCGCTGTTCCGGTATGTGGTCCCGGCGGCCATCCTGTTCATCTATGTCTATGGCATGGCGACTTTCCAGTGGAAGTGACGTGAGCATAAGAAAAGGAGAGGCAAGTGCGGGTGGTCGTAAGACAGTTTCAGTCCCGGCAGTAATGTCTGCTGGGCTTGTTCTTGCATATATTAAAGCCAGATGATAGAATTAAACAAATCAATAAGTCGGAATAATAAGGTGGGTAAGGTCTAACATGCCAACAATTCAGTTAAAGGCGATGACGCGAGAACTATGTCACGAACTGTACAAGCATTGGACGAATGATGCGTCTATCTATATGGATATGCACCTGTTTCAGCCCTATGTATATGACGAAGCTGCGGTAAATCGATATTTTGATATGAAGGGGCAGGATGCTTCACGCAGACTGTTTGCGATCATGCTTGGAGATAAGGTGATCGGGGAATTGCAATTGAAGCAGATCGACCATGATAAAAAAGAATGTTCCCTGAGTATCCATATGCAAAACGACGCAGTGAAGGGAAGGGGATACGGAACGCAGGCAGAACGTTTGGCGGTAAAAACCGCCTTTGACGAGTTGGGAATGGCTGCGGTAAACGCAGATACCATCAGGAAAAATACCCGGAGTCAGCATGTGCTGGAAAAGGTAGGCTTTCGCTTTGTTGGAGAAGATGAAACATTCAAATACTACCGTATCGAGCAGTAAACTCCAATTTGCCGAACTGATAAAGGGCGCACTTCTATACACCTTTCGGTGTGCCGTGCGAGCATCCCTTGCCTCTCCCTTTGGGAGAGGTGGCCGAGCGTAGCGAGGACGGAGAGGGTAAACAATGACCATACCAAAAGACAACACCCAATTAGAAAATGCCCGACGGCTTCGCAGGGAGATGACACCCCATGAGCGTAAGCTCTGGTACCTTTTTCTCCACAAATATCCAGTAAAAATTTATAAACAGCGGATTATCGGCAGATTCATCGTGGACTTTTACTGTGCTTCGGCCAGACTGGTCATTGAATTGGATGGCTCTCAGCATTATGAACCTCAGGGGCTTGCTTATGATGCGGAACGTTCTCAATTCCTGATGCCTCTTGGGTTGGAGATTCTGCGATTCTCCAACCGGGATATCGACAGGGATTTTCGTGGTGTGTGCACACAAATTGATCTTATCATTCGAAAAAGGCTGCAAGACCCTCTCAGTCACCTACGGTGACAGCTCTCCCAAAGGGAGAGCCAAGGGGCTGCACCCCATTACATAGTATGTTGATATGAGAAATGGAGCGTATCTGTATCGATACGCTCCATTGACTGTTTTATGAACACTCATCTAAGTGCCTCTCCTTTTTTGCTCTATATCGGGTATATCTGGCGAATTGTGCGGCAAAGAGGGCAGACGTGACCAATAGGAGCTCGGCCTGCGCCACAGAGAAATCACCGAAGCGCCCTGTAGGGCCCGCTGCCCTCAGCGGGCCGGGGGATGAGGATGCGGATTGCCGCGCCAGCCTGCGGCTGGCTCGCAATGACACGGCAAGGAGATTGCTCCTTATCGCGGTGGGCAAAGAATCGCCGGAGCGCTTGCAGACCCTTTCAGTCACCTTCGGTGACAGCTCTCCCAGAGGGAGAGCCAAGTCCGTAGGGCCCGCTGCTCACAGCGGGCCGGGGAGAGCCCACGCCTCTATGACGGGTGCACCGGCTAAAATGGTTGTTGACAATCCATCCTAATTGACATATAATCCTATTAAGAGGTGAGAAAATGATCTACCGAAACACGGTCCAGCGGGCCATGACACTGGAGGCGGTGCGGAGGCTGCACGCGCACCCAACGGCGGAGGAGGTATACCGGCAGGTGGCGGCGGAGCACCCCAGCGTCAGCCGGGCCACGGTTTACCGCAATCTGCGGCAGCTGGCGGAAAGCGGCCTGCTGCTGAAAATCAACACCACAGACGGGGCGGATCACTTCGATCACCGGTGCGACGCCCACTATCACGCCGGATGCCTGCGCTGCGGCCGGGTTTTCGACGTGGAGCTGCGGCAGCCGCCGCAGCTGGAGAAGCTGCTGGGGGATACCCACGGCTTCGCGGTCAGCGGATACGACCTGCTGTTTCGTGGCGTGTGCCCGGAATGCGGCGGGAAAACATCCATATAATAAGAAGAGCAAAACGAAAGGGAAGGAAACAAATATGAACAAAACCACCAAATACGCCGGGACCCAGACGGAGAAGAACCTGATGGCGGCCTTTGCCGGGGAATCCGAGGCCCGGAACAAGTACACCTACTTCGCCTCCAAGGCCAAGAAGGACGGCTTTGAGCAGATCGCAGCCCTGTTTCTGAAAACGGCGGAAAACGAGAAGGAGCACGCCAAGCTGTGGTTCAAGGAGCTGGAGGGCATCGGCTCCACCGCCGAGAACCTGCTGTCCGCCGCCGAGGGTGAAAACTATGAGTGGACGGACATGTATGAGGGCTTTGCCAGGACCGCCGATGAGGAGGGCTTCCATGAGCTGGCCCAGCGATTCCGCCTGGTGGGGGCCGTTGAGAAGCACCATGAGGAGCGCTATCGGGCGCTGCTGCGCAACGTGGAGATGGCGGAGGTGTTTGCCAAGAGCCAGGTGAAGGTGTGGGAGTGCCGCAACTGCGGCCACATCGTGGTAGGGGAGAAGGCCCCGGAGGTCTGCCCCACCTGTAACCATCCCCAGAGCTATTTCGAGATTCACGCGGAGAACTATTGATAGAAAAACGCAGGAGACGCCGCCCACCCGGGCGGCGTCTCCTGAAACTGTTCCAAAAGGGTGTTGCCCTTTTGGAACAAAAGACTTGCAGTCTGCTGCGCGCAGAATTTGTTCGCCGGTGGCGAACAAATTCCACACTTGCAGACTGAGAAGTATTTTCGTCCAGGTACACGCCCCGGACGAAAATGATTCCATTCGATTTGCCGCCTACAGGCGGCAAACTCTGCGAGGCTTCTTTGATGAGCTGACAAAAGCAGGAGACGCCGCCCATCCGGGCGGCGTCTTCTGCGTTTGCGCTGGGGGAAAAGGGTGTTATGACTGCTTCACGGAGGGCTTCAGCTTCTCCGCGATGACGCACAGAAGGATGGTCAGGACCATGTCCGGCAGGGTATAGCCCACGGGGGTGTCCACGCCCATCAGCAGGCGATAGGCCACGAAGCCGATCAGCCAGATCACCAGGTTCCGGGCGTCGGCGGCCACGGCGAAGCGGTCCCGGCGCAGAAGGAAGTGGTCGGCGATCTGGACGGCGATCATGGGGGCGAACACGGAGCCAATCAGGTACAGGAAGTTGGTGATATCGTCCATGGGGAACAGGATGGCCCCGGCCACGCCCACCAGGGTGGTGACGATGGCCACGGTTTTGCCGCTGAGCTTCCCGGACAGGGACTCGGCGGAGATGCCGGCGGACCAGGCGTCCAGGAAGGTGGTGGTGACGGTGGAGAACACCAGGATCACCAGGGCGGCGATGCCCAGACCGGCCTTCACCATGATGACGGCGATGTCATACTCGCCGGTGAAGATGGCCGCGCCCATGCCGATGACGTACATCCAGCAGGACACCAGGCCATAGGTGACCACGCTGGCCACGGTGGCCCGGACGGGCTTCTGGGCCTGGCGGGTATAGTCGCTGATCAGGGGCAGCCAGGACAGGGGCATGGCCACCGCCAGCTCCACCGCCGCGCCGAAGGTCAGGCCCTCGCCGCTGGGGGCGGCCATGGCGCTGCCGGAGAAGAAGATCACCTTGCACAGCACCAGGGTCAGCACAAACAGGGCGGCCATGGTGATCTTGTTGATCCAGCCCAGGTCGGTGACGCCCACCACGATCCACAGGATGATGAGCCCGCCGATGACCAGGCACCACACCCAGCGGCCAACATCGAAAATGCCGCCGATGGCCAGGGCGCCGTCATAGATCATGATGGCGGTCCAGCCCACCAATTGCAGCACGTTCAGCAGGGCGAACAGCAGGCCGCCCTTCTGGCCGAAGCTCATTTTCACGGTCTCCATGGCGCTGCGGCCGGTGCGGCCGCCGATGAGGCCCGCCAGCAGCATCATGCCGCAGCCGATGACGTGGCCGATGAGGATGGCCAGCAGGCCCTTGCCCATGCCCAGAGGGGCGAAGGCCGTGCCGGTGAGGATCTCCGCCAGGGATACGCCTGCCCCGAACCAGATCAGGGCGTTCTGAAAGGTGGAGGTCTTTTTCATTCCGCAAAGCCTCCCTTCAGGTCAAACATGTGGTTCATGGGGCCGGAGCCGCGGCCCAGGTCCAGCATGGCGGCCAGCGCCCCGGAGATATAGGCTTTGGCCCGCTCCACGGACCGGTCCAGGTCATAGCCCTTGGCCAGGTTGGCGGCGATGGCGCTGGACAGGGTGCAGCCGGTGCCGTGGGTGTTGGGGTTGGGGATGCGCCGGCCCCGGAACCACTTGCCGCTGCCGTCCCGCCACAGTAGGTCGTCGGCGTCGTTGATCTGGTGGCCGCCCTTGCACAGCACGGCGCAGCCATACCGCTGGCTGATGGTCCGGGCGGCGGCCTCCATGCCGGCGGCGTCGGTGATGGTGAGGCCGGAGAGGATCTCCGCCTCGGGAATGTTGGGCGTCAGGACCGTGGCCAGAGGCAGCAGCTGAGAGGTCAGGGCCTGGATGGCGTCGTCCCGCAGGAGCTTTGCGCCGGAGGTGGCCACCATGACGGGGTCCACCACCACCCGCTCCGCGCCGTACTGCCGGAGCTTTTCCGCGATGACGGCAATCAGCTCCGCAGAGGAGACCATGCCGATCTTCACCGCGTCGGGGACGATATCCGTGAATACGGCGTCCAGCTGCTCCGCCAGGAAATGGGGGGTGGACTCCAGAATATCCGTGACGCCGGTGGTGTTCTGGGCCGTCAGGGCCGTGACCGCGCAGGTGGCGAATACGCCGTTGGCGGTCATGGTTTTGATATCGGCCTGAATCCCGGCGCCTCCGCTGGAATCGCTTCCGGCAATGGTCAATGCTGTTTTCATGCTCATTTCTCCTTTCGATGTAAACACAGCACAGTTTTATAACGCGATGCAAGGTGGTGCCCCCAATGCACCGCGAAGGAACACATTTTGATTCAGTTTTCGTTATTCAGCCGCTCCCAATGGGCGGGGAGCCGGGCCAGGGAGGTGAGATATACCTCCGCCGCATTCCGCAGGCCCTGCTGATCCGCCTCGCCGTTGGCATCGAAAATGCCCACGGTGCGATAGCCCGCTGCGGCGGCGGTTTGCAGGGCATAGAGGGAGTCCTCCGCCACCAGGCACTGCCGGGGCGGCACGCCCTGGGCCGCCAGGTGATAGATATCCGGCCTGTGCTTGCTGACGCCCAGCTCGCCGGTGGTGTAAATGGCCCGGAAATACGGCAGAAGGCCCAGCCGCTCCAGAGCCCGGGTCACATGGGTCCGGGGACTGGAGGTGGCGGCGGTGACGGCTACGCCCCGGTCCTGTAAAAACGCCAGGGCCTCGTGGGCTCCGTCCTTTTCCGGGACCTCGTTGTAATAAAAGTCCCGCAGCATGGCGGAGAGGTCCGCCAGAACGTCGGCACTCTCCGGCAGGGGATAGTGGGTCCGGAGATAGTCCGCCCCCTGCTCCATGCTCATGGAGAACAGAAGCTCCCCCAGGCCCGGCTCCGGCGTCAGGCCCCGGTGCAGCAGATACCGGGCTCCCAGGTCCCTCCAGATGGACATGGAGTCCAGCACCACGCCGTCCAGGTCGAATATGGCGGCGCGGATCATGAGCGCAGCATCTCCTCCGTGGCGGCCTTCAGGTCAAGGCTCGCCCGGCGGATGTCCGCCGCGCCGTAGATAGCGCTGATAACGGCGATGCCGCAGATGCCGCTGCCGGAAAGCTGAGACACATTGCCGAGGCTGATGCCGCCGATGGCCACCACGGGGATGAACACGGCCCGGCAGATGGCCTGCAGGGTGTCGTAGGACACGTCGTCGGCGTCGTCCTTGGAGCCGGTGGGGAACACCGCCCCCACCCCCAGATAGTCGGCCCCGTGCTTTTCCGCCAGCAGGGCCTGCTCCACCGTCTGGGCGGATACGCCGATGATCTTGTCCGGCCCCAGCTTCCGCCGGACGTCCAGGGCCTCCATGTCGCTCTGGCCCACATGAACGCCGTCGGCGTCCATAGCCAGGGCGATGTCCACGTTGTCATTGACGATGAAGGGAACGTGATAATCCCGGCACAGGGCCTGAAGCTCCCGGGCCTCCGCCAGGAAGGCGGGCTCCGCCAGGGACTTTTCCCGCAGCTGCAGCATGGTGACGCCGCCCCGGAGGCTCTCCTCCACCACGTCCCGGAGGCTGCGGCCATTGAGCCAGTGGCGGTCCGTTACGGCGTACAGCAGCAGGTCCTGCTCAGCGCACTTCATACTTGGCCCCCTTGTCCAGCGCGGCGCCGTCCATGTTGTAGATGGCGTCGATGATGCGGTTGCGGTAGGTGGAGTTGCCGTCCCCCGGGGCCATGCGGCTCCAGCCGGTCTCACCGGCCAGACCCATGGCGCACACGGCAGCGGCGGCGGCCTCCAGACGCCGGTCGGGGTTGGCCACCACAAAGGCGGTCATCATGCCGGACAGCTGGCAGCCGGTGCCGGTGATCTTACCCATCTCCGGCCGGCCGTTGCGGATGACAAAGCAGCGCTGGCCGTCGCTGACCAGGTCGATGGCCCCGGTGACGGCCACGATGGCATGGCTGCGCTGGGCGAAGTCCTTGACAAAGGCCACGGCGGAATCCAGATTCTCGTCGGATACGGCGTCGGACACGTCGGCGTCCACGCCACGGGTTTTGCCGCTGCCCAGGGCCAGGGTCTTGATTTCGGAGATGTTGCCCCGGATCACGGTGAAGGGCAGCTGCTCCATCAGGTCCACGGCGGTGTTGGTGCGCAGGGCGGAGGCACCGGCCCCAACAGGGTCCAGCAGCAGCACATGGTGCAGCTGCGCCGCCTTCTTCCCGGCCCGGAGCATCCCCTGGATGCTCCGCTGGTTCAGGGTGCCGATGTTGATGTTCAGGCCGCCGCAGATGGAGGTGATGTCCTCCACGTCCTCCGGCTCGTCGGACATAATGGGACTGCCGCCGCAGGCCAGCAGAATGTTGGCCACGTCGTTGACGGTGACATAATTGGTGATGTTGTGGACCAGAGGCACGGTTTTGCGCACGTTGTCCAGGCAGATTCCCAGCATAGAAATACACTCCTTACAGCAAAAAATGCGGACATGCCAAAAAAGGCATATCCGCATGGCTTGGAGCGTGTGCGTCGGTATGTCCCTACGTTGGCATTATCCAAATCAGGTTGAAGGGTCTGGGCGATGACAGCCCACTCTCAGCCCGCTGCGGCGAGCTCCCCTGTTGACGTAGGGTATGATAACACCAATTTTCGGGTTTTGCAAGGGGAAATTTGGAATTTTATAGCGGGAGATGGCGAACGGAGTAGTCCAGGATGATTTTTTTGCAGCGAGGGCAGTTGAATGCTTCCGCAGCTGCGCCGCCGAAAACGGACGAACCGGAATCCGCCAGCGTGATGGCATCCTTCTTCAGCCCGGCCAGCGCAGCCACAGCACCGGCTTCCCGGGACCAGTATACGCCGTCCCGGCTCTGGATGACGCCCGGGGTCATTTCTTCCCCGCAGAAGGGACATTTCATCGGCATAGAGACACCTCCATAATCATCAGATTGGCGAGATTGTAGCATAAAACCGGGGAAAAAGCAAGAAAGGCTTCCTTTTTGAAGCAATCTGTGATATACTGGGCGAAAAATACCCGAAAAGGGAGGGATGCGGGATGAAAATCGGAACGGTGGAGGTGCCCTCGCAGCTGGTGCTGGCCCCCATGGCGGGGGTGACGGACCTGGCCTTCCGGCTGATCTGCCGGGAGCTGGGGGCGGGCCTGACGGTCACGGAGATGGTCAGCGCCAAGGCCCTGTGCTATCAGGACAAAAAAAGCCGGGGCCTGCTGAAGCTGTCCCCCGGGGAGCACCCGGCCAGCGCCCAGATTTTCGGCAGCGACCCCGTGTGCATGGCGGAGGCGGCGTGCATCGCGGCGGAGATCTCCGGGGCGGACCTGATCGACATCAACATGGGCTGCCCGGTGGGGAAGATCGTCTCCAACGGCGACGGCAGCGCCCTGATGCGGGACCCGGAGAAGGCTGCCCGGATCGCCCAGGCGGTGGTGGAGGCCTCGCCGGTGCCGGTGACGGTGAAAATGCGCCGGGGCTGGGACAAGGGCAGCATCAACGCCGTGGAGCTTTCGCAGATGCTGGAGCAGGCGGGGGTGTCGGCCCTGGCGGTCCATGGCCGCACCCGGGCCCAGATGTACGCCGGGCAGGCGGACTGGGTCACCATCCGCCAGGTGAAGGCGGCGGTGTCCATTCCGGTGATGGCCAACGGCGACGTGTTTTCGGCGGAGGACGCCGTGAAGATCCTGCACTTCACCGGGGCCGACGCCGTGATGATCGGCCGGGGCTGTCTGGGCAATCCCTGGCTGTTTCAGCAGGCTCAGGCGGCGCTGGAGGGGCAGCCTATCCCGCCGCTGCCGCCCCTGGCCCAGCGGTGCGATACCGCCGTGCGGCAGATCGAGCTGGCGGCCCGGGACAAGGGGGAGCACATCGCCATTCTGGAGGCCCGGAAGCAGTACGCCTGGTATCTCAAGGGCGTGCCCCACGCGGGATATTACAAGGAGCAGATCGTGCGCATGAACACGCTGGAGGATATGTACCGGATCACGGAGGGCATCCGCCGGGACCTGATATAAGGCGGGCCCAAGGAGGAAAAGGAGGAATTCTATGCACAAGAGAAAGCAATGGATCGTGGCGGCGGGGTTGGCCCTGTGCGGGCTGCTGCTGGCTGCGCTGACCCTGGGACGGCCCCGGGATGTTCCCGAGACAAGCCGGGACACCGCGCCCTGGCCGGTGGTGCGGGTGGTCCCCGCCTGGAACGGTTTCCAGGCGGAAAGAAACGTGTACTGACCCGGCTGGGAGAGAATGCAATTTACTTAAAATCGCGCATAAAATTAGTTAAATGCAAAAAACGGTCACTTTGATTGACAAAAGCGCTGCGGGCATGGTATGCTGAAAACAGCATACCATACGAAGTAAACCACCGGGAACAGGAAAGGAGAATCAGACGATGAAACGCAGGATTTTCACTTTTCTGCTGGCGGCGACGCTGGTGCTGCTGACCGCCTGCTCTGGCCGGGGGACAGAGCCTCCCGTCCGCATCGGGGAGGCCATTGGCGAGGCGTCCCTGCTCAGGTCCTATTCCGCTGCGGAGGCTTTTCAGGAGGCCGACGCCGTGGCGCTGGTCCGGGTGGGCGACTGGCTGGGAGAACAGGATGGGGGATTTCCCATCACCTTCTACAAGGCCGCTGTGGTGAAATCCTACAAGGGCGATCTGCCCCGGGAGTTCACCTTGATGCAGAACGGCGGGTCCGCAGGGACCTATGAGGACTATCCGCTGTATACCTGCGGCAATGAGCTGCTGGTGTTTCTGCGGAAGGCCGACGCCGACTATCCCGACGCCTATCAGAGCGTGGGCAGCTTTTCCACCGTGCTGTATGCCGCCGACGCGGTGGACGGCACCCGGTATTATCTCTGGACCGGTTCGGCCTGATGAGCATGCGGGAGCAGGAGACCGGGGATTCCGCCTTGGAGCAGCCGTTGTCCCGGATGCCGGAGGACACCGTGAAGGAGCTGCGGGCAGACCTGGAAAAGACGGACGCCCTGCTGGCGGAGAGTCTTTCCTCCGGGGAGCGGAAGAATAGTTCCTTTGAAGCCTATGTCTATACCCAGGACGCCCTGGAGACCCTGTTCGCATCGCTGGACCAGGGGTAAGGCCCCGTCCTGCGGGATATATTGTTGGAGGAGTGCCGCCAATACACACCAAACACCAAAATAACACACTCCCGGCCACCGGTCGGGAGTGTGTTATTTTAACGATGATTTACTTCACGATCAGCGTCTGACCGTCCATCTCCTGGGGGGCGGCCAGGCCCATCACATCCAGGATGGTGGGGGCGATGTCCGCCAGGCGGCCCGGGCGCAGTTGGGTGCCTGCGCCGCAGAGGATGAAGGGCACCAGGTTGGTGGTGTGGGCGGTCATGGGGCTGCCGTCGGGCTGGAGCATGACCTCGGCGTTGCCGTGGTCAGCGGTGACCATGGCGATGCCGCCCATCTTCAGGGTGGCCTCCACCACCCGGCCCACGCACTCGTCCACCGTCTCCACGGCCTTGACGGCGGCCTGGAGAACGCCGGTGTGGCCCACCATGTCGCAGTTGGCGAAGTTCAGGATGATGACGTCATACGCGCCGGAGTTGATGCGCTCCACGCACTTGTCGCAGACCTCCCGGGCGCTCATCTCGGGCTGGAGGTCGTAGGTGGCCACCTTGGGGGAGGGCACCAGCACCCGGTCCTCGCCGGGGTACTGCTTCTCCACGCCGCCGTTGAAGAAGAAGGTGACGTGGGCGTACTTCTCCGTTTCGGCGATGCGCAGCTGGGTCAGGCCCATGGAGCTGAGGTACTCGCCCAGGCCGTTTTTCACCGGGATCCGGGGCCAGGCCACCAGTACGTTGGGCATGGAGGCGTCGTACTCGGTGTTGCAGACGTAGGTGGTGGGGAAGTACTCCCGCTGGAAGCCGTCGAAATCCGGGTCCACAATGGCCCGGGTGATCTCCCGGGCCCGGTCGGGACGGTAGTTGAAGAAAATGATGCTGTCGTTGTCGGAAATGGTGCCCTCCGGGTCGCAGACCACGGGCTCCATAAACTCGTCGGTGACATCGTTGGCATAGGACTGGGCCACGGCGTCCACGGGGTCGGGATTCTGGATGCCCTCGCCGTAGACCATGGCGTCATAGGCCAGCTGCACCCGCTCCCAGCGGTTGTCCCGGTCCATGGCGTAATACCGGCCCATAACGGTGGCGATTTTGCCCACGCCCAGGGCCTGGCACTTATCCCGGCAGGCGGAGACGAAGTCCCTGCCGCTGGTGGGGGACACGTCCCGGCCGTCCAGGAAGGCGTGGACATACACCCGGGTCAGGCCCTTGTTCTTGGCCATTTGCAGCAGGGCATACAGGTGCTGGATGTGGGAGTGGACGCCGCCGTCGGACAGCAGTCCGTACAGGTGCAGGCTGGAGCCCTTTTCCAGGCAGTCGTCCATGGCCTTGTTGTAGGCGGCGTTTTCGAAGAAGCTGCCGTCGTCGATGGCCCGGGAGATGCGGGGCAGGTCCTGGAACACCACCCGGCCGCCGCCGATGTTGGTGTGGCCCACCTCGCTGTTGCCCATCTGCCCGGCGGGCAGACCCACGTCCAGGCCGCTGGCGGACAGGGTGGTGTGGGCATATTCGGCAAACAGCCGGTCCAGCTGGGGCGTCTGGGCCAGGCTCACGGCGTTGCCGGGGCCGGGGGCGGTGAGGCCGAAGCCGTCCATGATGATCAGGGTAGTAGGCGCCTTGTTCATTGCGGAACCTCCTGTCGATTCGCTTAGTCCTGGTTGGCGGCGTTGATGATCTCCACAAAGTCGGCAGGCTTCAGGGAAGCGCCGCCGATGAGGCCGCCGTCGATATCGGGCTGGGCCAGCAGCTCCGCCGCGTTGCCGGGCTTCATGGAGCCGCCGTACTGAATGGTGATGGAGCGGGCGATGCGGGCCCCGTACAGATGCCGCACGGTGGTGCGGATGGAGGTGCAGACCTCGGCGGCCTGCTCGGCGGTGGCGGTCTTGCCGGTGCCGATGGCCCAGATGGGCTCATAGGCGATGACGCACTTGCGCAGCTTCTCGGCGGGGACGCCGGCCAGGGCGGACTTCACCTGCAGGGCGATGAGCTCCATGGTGATGCCCAGCTCCCGCTGCTCCAGGCTCTCGCCCACGCAGATGATGGGATGCAGACCCGCCTCCAGAGCGGCCAGGACCTTCTTGTTGACGGTGAAATCCGTTTCGCCGAAATACTGGCGGCGCTCGGAGTGGCCGATGATGACGTATTTGACGCCCAGGTCCTTGAGCATGTCGGCGGAAACCTCGCCGGTGTAGGCACCGGACTTTTCATAGAACATGTTCTGCGCGCCCACGGAGATGCGCAGGTCCTTGAAGGCCTTCAGGGCGGCGGGGATATTCACGAAGGGGACGCACACCACCACGTCGCACCACTTGGCGCGGGGCATGATGGCCTTGATGTCGTCGGCAAATTTCTTGGTATCGCTGGCGGTCATGTTCATTTTCCAGTTGCCGGCGATGATGGTCTTGCGGTATCTGCGATTCATAGCGATTCTTACTCCTCTTATCTATATTTCAAAAGGGTGAAAAGTTTCCCCTTTGGTGTCATTTATCCAGCAGGCAGGCCACGCCCGGCAGCTCGATGCCCTCCAGGAACTCCAGGGAAGCGCCGCCGCCGGTGGAAATGTGGGTGATCTTATCGGCGAAGCCCATCTGCTCCACGGCTGCGGCGCTGTCGCCGCCGCCCACGATGGTGATGGCCCCGCTGTCGGCCAGGGCCTGGGCCATGGCCCGGGTGCCGGCGGCGAACTTCTCAAACTCAAACACGCCCATGGGGCCGTTCCACACCACGGTGCCTGCGCCCCGGACGGCGGCGCAGAAGGTGCGGATGGTCTCGGGGCCGATGTCCAGGCCCTCCATGTCGTCGGGGATGGCGTCGGTGGGCACCACCAGGCTGTCGGCGTCGGCGGAGAACTCCGCCGCGGCCACGGTGTCGGTGGGCAGCAGCAGCTGCACGCCCCGGTCCTTGGCCTTCTGGATCATCTGAAGGGCATAGTCCAGCTTATCCGGCTCGCACAGGCTCTTGCCGATGGAGCCGCCCTGGGCCCGGGCGAAGGTATAGGCCATGCCGCCGCCGATGATGATGGTGTCGGCCTTTTCCAGCAGGTTGTTGATGACGCCGATCTTGTCGGACACCTTGGCTCCGCCCAGCACCGCCACGAAGGGGCGCTTGGGGTTCTCCAGAGCGCCGCCCATGATCTCCAGCTCCCGGGCCACCAGCAGGCCGGACACGGCAGGCAGGAAGGCTGCCACACCGGCGGTGGAGGCGTGGGCCCGGTGCACGGTGCCGAAGGCGTCGGAGACGTACAGCTCCGCCATGGAGGCAAGCTCCCGGGCAAACTCCGGGTCGTTCTTCTCCTCCCGGGGGTCAAAGCGCAGATTCTCCAGCAGCATGATCTGGCCGCCCTGCAGGGCCGCCGCCTTGGCCTTGGCGTCCTCGCCCACGATGTCCTGGGCGAAGATGACCTCCTGGCCCAGCAGCTGGCTCAGATGCTCCGCCACCGGGCGGAGGGTCAGGCTGTCCTTCCACTGGCCCTTGGGCTTGCCCAGGTGGGAGCAGGCGATCACCGCCGCCCCACGCTCCAGCAGATACCGGATGGTGGGAAGGCTGGCCACGATGCGCTTGTCGCTGGTGATGGCGTGGGTCTCCTTGTCCTGGGGCACGTTGAAGTCGCAGCGCAGCAGGATCTTCTTGCCTGCCACGTCCACGTCCATGATGGTTTTCTTATTGTAATTCATATCGGTCGCTCCTTTATGAAAGTAATACGCGGGATCAATCGGCCATTTCGCCGCAGTGCAGCAGGCCGGGGAAGCCCTGCTGGCGCAGAGCCTCATAGGTCAGCACCGCCACGGAGTTGCTGAGGTTCAGACTCCGGGCCGGGGAGACCATGGGCAGGCGGATGCAGCGGTCATAGTGGGCCAGGCGGAACGCCTCCGGCAGGCCCGCCGTCTCCTTGCCGAAAAACAGCCAGCACCCCTCCCGGAACCGGGCCTGGCAGTAGTCCTGGGGGGCCTTGGTGGTGGCCAGCCACAGGTCTTCCGCCGCCTCCGGGCGCCGCCGGAAGAAATCCTCCAGGCTTTCGTAGTCATACACGGACACCAGGCGCCAGTAGTCCAGTCCGGCCCGCTTCACGGCCCGGTCGGATATGTCGAAGCCCAGAGGGCGGATCAGGTGCAGGTCGCAGCCGGTGGCGGCACAGGTGCGGGCGATATTCCCGCAATTCTGGGGGATTTCCGGCTCAACCAGAACAATATGCACCATTTTCCCGTCCCTCCCTTCGGCCTTTGCCTGACATGACCAGCCTATTGTAATGCAATTCCCTAAAGAATGCAACCGGAAATTGTAAATTTTGGGCATTTTTTCTTAAAACGACAAAAAACCATCTGTGAATTGTATGGGATTTCCGGATTTTGCAGCAGATTTTGCAGACCGGAAAAATTATTGCCAGAAAAAAACGCAAAAATACTGGATTTTCCCGCAGAGCATGATATAATGGGATGGATTATAGAAAGGGGGATGGTTCCCGTGAATTGTGAAATTGCGATTTTCGACCTGAAGGGTGCTCTGGCCCCCCAGGATAAGCCGCTGATGCTGCAGCCTGTTCTGTTCTGCCCGGTGCTGACCTGGGCGGCGCAGGAGCTTATGGACTGCGGCGTGCAGCGGTATTTTATTGTCTGCCCGGAGAAGTGGCGTCAGGAGGTCCTGGACGACCTGCCGGGCTGTGATGTGACGTTTTTTGACCATGCGGAGGCGGCCCTTTCCGCCGCCGGCGGGGACGTGGTAATGGTCCCCGGGCCGGTGGTGCCGGTATACGGCCCGGAGGACGGACGCAGCGTGTATGCCGCCGACAGCCAGGTGCTGCTGGCCCGGCTGCGGGCTGGGACCCCTCTGACCGACTGCCCGGCGGAGGCGGCAGGCGTCCGCTCCCTGTGGAGGCCCCAGGCCCTGGCCCCGGCCTTCCGGCCCTTTGACTCGGCGGCGGCGCTGACGGCGGCCATGCCGGACGCCCGGGAGCTGATCCTGCGGCGGCTGGCGGAAAACGGGGTCACCGTGGTGGACCCCGCCGCCACCTATGTGGACCCCCGGTGCTCCGTGGCTCCCGGCGTCACCCTGCTGCCGGGGACCATCCTGCGGGGACACACCGCCGTGGACCGGGACAGCGAGATCGGTCCCAACTCCATGCTCCGGGACTGCCGGATCGGCCAGCGCACCACCGTGAATGCCTCCCAGCTCAATGACAGCACCGTGGGAAGCGACACCACCGTGGGGCCCTTCACCTATGTGCGGCCGGGGTGTACCATCGGCGACCACTGCCGGGTGGGGGACTTTGTGGAGGTGAAGAACTCCGTCATCGGCGACGGCACCAAGATCAGCCACCTGACCTATGTGGGCGACAGCGACGTGGGCCGGCGGGTGAACTTCGGCTGCGGCACCGTCACCACCAACTATGACGGCCACAAAAAGTTCCGCTGCACCATCGGCGACGACGTGTTCCTGGGCTGCAACACCAACCTCATCGCGCCGGTTACCGTGGGGGACCGGGCCTATACCGCCGCCGGGTCCACCGTTACCGACGACGTGCCCGATGGGGCGCTGGCCATCGCCCGGACCCGGCAGACCAACAAGCCCGGCTGGGCCGACCGCCTGCACAGCCTGTGGAAAAAGGACAAGTGAGGCTGTCGAAAAGCCCGGAAATCTTCCGCCATCGGAAAGGAAGATAGTTACGAAAGAAACCCATCAGG
>ENA-OVGB01000877-OVGB01000877.1-human-gut-metagenome-genome-assembly--contig:-NODE-877-length-30996-cov-3.691671_pt1 | contig 30996 bp, 45 predicted proteins | sample MGYA00237767_ERZ505413 | MGnify/ENA primary metagenome ERZ505413 (study PRJEB26158, sample SAMN06016410) | human gut metagenome | biome: human gut; feature: ankylosing spondylitis patient; material...
GATTTCCTTCTCAATATTCAGGTAAAGCGTTATAAGTTCCCAAATGACCTCCCCATTGAAAATAACCCTCTGGACGTGTCGTTCGAAACCCTCTACTGGCCAAAGAACCTCCCCGTTGAGAGTTATCTTCTTGATTCGGTCGAGAGGTATCGTTTTCCCATTGAGCGTTATTTGTTGTATTCTCCGATCATTCGCCATTTGTCTGAGCAACCTCGATGTACATAACGTCATCGTTCTGCATGGGTGCCTCACTGTCAAACAGCACTTCTACACCCCTGATGGACTTCGATTTAACGAATTGCTTATCAAGCTCTTTAAGGGCATCCGAAGATGCGATTCCGAGCTGTTCAAGAGAAAGATCGCCTTTGATCTGAATCCCACCGATAGAGGGCAGATCGTTAAGGTCGTTGTAGCTTACTATGTTCCCTCCTAAGTCAAGAAGCGGTAACTCCGAGAACTTATGCACGCCATCACCCACTTTCATGTGAGTATACAACGTCGCATTCTCTGCATCGACAGAGACCAGCGCAGGTTCCCGGAGACCCAGAACCGGATCGAATTCGAGAAACCGATCTATCGTGTCACCACGTAATTGAATAAAAGAGGCCATCTAAAACGAATAAAGGGAGAGAGCACTCTCGTACTCCCTCCCGATTTGTTATGCGCCAGCGTTCACAGCCACCCAATCGGCGACAACCTTGTCCTCCGCCATGCGGACGTAGAACTTCTTGCCACTGACATCGGTATATTGCGATCCGATGGGAAAATCCTTAACGTTCACGATCAGCTCATCGGTAACGTCAGCAGGTGCTCCTTCACCGGAAGCCACGGAGTAAAACCGTGTTTTGTCCGCCGGATTCAGAATAACCAGATTCTTGATTGCAGCCATAGCTTAAAATTTTAGATTCGACATCTATTACCCAGTCATTGCAAATATAAATGTAGATTCTTAATATTGCAAATCTAAGGATAAATTATCGCGATATACCAGTTTACAGAAGTTTCAACTCCGACACATTCAAAGTACGTGTCGTGGATTCAGAACCGGTTACGACTGTCAGCTTGATCGACTTCGTTCCTTCGGCAATACGAACGATCAGAGGCAGTCCTTTCCCTTCGGGCGGGAACGTTTTTTCGCTCTTGGAATCCACTTGGACTTTCACCGACTGCGTTTTCAGCACGTCGGCCACCTGAGACAACGGAATGTACAGAAACAGGTAGTGTCCCGACTGTTCCGCCTTCACCGTCTCGTTGAACTTCACGAACTTGGCAACGTATTTAAGGTTGCCGGTAACTTTGTCGTCAGCCCCGATCTCAATATGATCCTGCAAGTCGACGGCACGTTTCCCGAGGTACGACGTATTTTCCGCCATCGCGAATACGGCGCACTTCGTGGGTTTGGAACCCGCAAGCCGAACCCAGTCGGATGCCTTACCTTCAACGGCAACCTTCTGGTAGAATCCCTTGTTGAGTTTGTCGAGATAAGTACTTCCCGGAAGGGTCTTAATCGACATCATGTTAGCGAAGTTAGTTACCTCGCCTTCATCGCAGCCTACGAGATACATAAGCGTCTTGTCGGCCTCGTTCAGAACCAAAGCGTTCTCTTTCATCAGTCTGATAAATTTAAGGTTTTACAGTTCCTTGGGAACGGCAAGAGTTCTTACCGCTTCCGGGTACTCGTCGTAGAGTACCATCATCTTGTGAACCTGCATATTGAGGTTCAAAGGTAATCTGTCGCGCAAAATACGATTAGCAAGTTCTACATATCCTATTTTCGCTCCCCAAAACAGGCCGGCAACAAGATTCACTTTTCCTTTCATCCGTTCGCAGATGATCTTCATATCCTCGTAGTCCGCATCGTCATACAGTACGAACTTGATGTAGTCTCTCTTGCGAAGGTAATAAAAATTTTCGTGACAGAAACTCTTAACACCTGCACTCGGTGCTTTATAGTCCATCACGAAACTTATATTCTCCACATGTCTGTACGGTTCGATAGACAGTGTACCGTTCGTCTCGACCACTACGGCGAAGCCATTCTTGCTCAGAGCCGACAGAAGCTCTATCGGTTTTTGCAGCAGTGGTTCACCGCCCGTAAGACATATCGTCCGTATGTTATACTCCCTGAGGCGTTCAATGATCTCCTTCGTAGTCATATCTGTACCACACGTACCACACAGTGCCTCCGGCGTATCGCACGTCACACCGAGCGTACTCTCGTAGCACCGTATGTTGCATCCGCTGAACCGAACGAACACACAGCGTTGCCCGATCCCGAAACAGTTCTGTTCCCCCATGAATGCGGGGTAAATCGTGTTCACTCTATACATCTTAGATACAAGTTATAAGTTCTCCGGCGGTCAAATACGGTTTTAATACGTTTAAGTATCTCTCGTGCAGTCGCAGAAAGTAACCACAGGCGCACACAATAGCTTCACGATACGGATACTTGCTACCGTAGCTAAGTCTTACTTCGAGTTCGTCGAGTCTCTCGGACGACGGTCGGGAAAGCATGTCTATGACCTTAGCGCGATCACGTCCGAAAACGATACTGCTGCGCACCTCGAAATAGTACGGCTGGTTCCGGTAATAGTCGAGAAGTTCCGTATATAGAATCAACCGAACATCCTCCGGCAGAGAACTTCCCATCTCCAAAGACTTTCTAATATGATTGCGTTCGGTACGGAGTGTGCGGGACTTGAACGCCGCATCTTCGATAGTCCGTACCGAACCCCGGTACTCTATCGAGCTTCCCACTAATGATTTCAGTAACGCTTCCATAGTTATTTCCTTGATTCGAGTATTCGGTTTATTTTTCGGATTCTGCGCGTAAGCAAACCGTATTTCCGTGCAGGCAGAATATCGCGTCCCTGCAAACCGTCTTGCAGATCGGTTACGAGTTTCTCCCTCTCTTTGAGGAGCCTCTCGTAAGACCATCCCGGTTTCGGAGCGTTCGGGTAGTCATCGTGTTTCCAAAAACCGTCGACGTACACGAACTTCTTCCCGTTAACGGTCTTGTGCGTAGAACCCTTTCGGTAGTGTCGTCGCACAGCCGATACTTTGTTACGCCCCTTGCGCAGATGTTTACTTACTGTCGTCATTCACTCTCGGAACTTTACGAGGAACCCGTTTGGTCTCCTCTATGATCTCAGCAACGGGTATCTCTCCGTGTTTAACGACTTCGGCGGGTATCTCCTTCGGAGCTTCCGAAGCGGGAAGCGTACTTCCGCCACCGCCGAACAGTTTGGCGAGTATACCGCCACCGGCACTACCGCCGGCCGAACCGGTAGCCTCTATATTAACCGACAGACGCTCCCTGTTAAGGTCGAGTCTGTTCAGAATATAACCGGACAAACGATCCATCTCGTTGGATAGGAATTGATCCGGTACACCTCCGTCGACTTTTTCGAATACACTCGCCCGTTTCACCCGTTCATACTGAATCGTTACGAGGAATTCGTAGAACGCTTCCGGCGTCGATGGTTTTTCACTCCCCCAGTCTATTCCGCACTCGTACCCGGGTTTGCACAGCGGGCATTTTTCCGACATATAGCAGTTATCGCAGCGAATACCGATACCGACCAGATCACCCGTAGAAACCTTATCACGGGAGATGACCTTAACTACCTCGAATTCGGGAGACCATATATCCATAGGATTCTCCCGTATGTGGTCGAAGTAGAACTTTCGGCATTCTCTGAGATCGGCCATCTCTTGAAGACACCCGACACAAGTCGGGCAGTCTCCACGTAAGAAAAACGAACACAGGCACTCTTTGAGTTTCTCCTCGTCATTACCGGCTTCCCGGATTTTATCGATTCGTGCCCTTACTGCATCCTCGCTCATAACTACTTGTAATGTGCTACCGTCCTGTTGTGCAATTTGAGGTTGGCCATTTTAAGAAACTCCCTTCGGAAGCCCATCCAACCCAATAAGTTCATTCGGTTAATCGGTTTTCGTTTCTCCTCACCAAGAACGTCATCCAAAGATACGCCTATTTTTTTATATTTCAAAGCGCGCAGCTTTCTTATGTGTTTATGTTTATAGTCGATCGTTCTGAAATTCTTACCGTCGTAGTCATAGGTAGTGCCATATCGAACACCTCCCAACCATGTCGTATTGTGCACCACCACTCCATTGGCGATGAAATTCTCATACAGGGGAACTTCCAGATCGAACACTTCGACTTCCCCGGCGGGGAGAGTTTCAATTTTACGGATAACGGGGAACAACACGTCGTTATCCACCACTTTTCGCGCGAAATTCGACGTATTTCGATCGCGGTTTACTCGACGTTGTGAGGGTTTCAAAGACGACACCCGCGGCGTGTCTCTTTTAAATGCGATACGTCCCGTTACGGACAGTTCGACGGGGACACCGGATTTTTTAGCCCACAGTTGTTCCTTACCGAGATTCCCTATCACATCCAAGAACACCGCGTTATGTTTGTATGCGATGCAGAAATCTATCTTTTCGAGGAACCGCTTCTTGCTGTTCGTGTCACGGATAGAGATATGCCATCCCCTTTTCTTGGCATATCGTTTCCCATCTTTGAAAAAGTGACCCGAAGGATTCTCCGTCACGGAGGTAAGTATCCCCATACCGTTCAGCAGCAGTACGACGTCCGCTTTAAGTCCCTCGGATATTGTGAACACACCAAGACCAGAACCAGTTCCGTCCGCAGAGAAGTACCCGTTGAGTAACCAGCCTATGTCGGATTCCGTAAGAGAATACACGAACGGAGGGATTCTTTTCGTATCGGAATGTCCTTCGAAACCAAGTTCCTGCATAAACCTCCGTAAACGTTTATTGGAGATATGGCAGTCTACACCGTTCTTAGAGGGTGTCGTCTTAGCCCCGAATCGATAAGCTACCTCGTCGATGATTCTCCGAGTTTCAAGCGTGTTGTAGCAAGACAGGTTTATTCCAGTTCTACCGGAATAGCTGCCGTCACCTAACCACAAGCCCAAGAATTGAAGCATCGTCTCATCGAACAGGTCATCCGTTAAATCCTCGTCGAACGGAAACCGGTTAGCCGTAAGCAGGTAGTCGCCCTCTTTTAGGTCTTTCGCGGATACTTCTACGAGGTCGCCCTCCTTGTTCAATTGCAAAAGAGAATGATCCTCCGTGACGTCCAATCGTATACCGCCCTCTATATACAAACGGTACATCGTCTTCGTCACACGGTGTCTTACTACGGAACGCATGGGCGCCCACACAATCCTGTTGGCACCATCTACCGCGAGTGTATGGTACCCTTCTGTCAGCGCACGACTTTCATGTGCATACTCGGCCTTCTCTGTAAACCGGTCGAACACTTCCCCTACGGGCATGTGTAATACATTTCCTTCGGAGTCCTTGACGACCACCATACTATCGTATCCTACCGAAGAATCGCTGCTGAAAAAAGGATAGTGTTTCAATATGTTAAGTTCCGTCCACGCGAAACCGTGCACACGCACATTATGCTCCTTCGCCGCTTGGTAAAACTTAACAGCGTAGTCTTTGTGTGTTTGGTTTACTCCAACATATCGGTATCGTTTGCAGTACTCCCTGAAATGTTTGATCGCGTGGGGGTCTCCCTCGTCCTCATGGGCGACGTATACTATTTGCAAACCTTCCTTTTCGAGAGGTTCGAAATATTCCTCGTTCCACCGGCGTACTACATCCCTACCGACCAGTTTATCCAGATCGAGATTAGCAGCGCAGAATATCTTATCCTTGTGCGCACGTAACCAGTCGACGTACTCCGTAAGATAGGGAATCCAGTACTTTTCAGAAGTCATCTCCGAAATATCAGCACCTACGCCACCCATAAAGGAGAACGCTCCCGAATCGGTCATAAACAGTCCGCCGCATTTTTGCAGTTCATCGAGAACTTTTTCGTAATACGGCAGACTTTTCCGCATATAATAATATGATACAAGAATCTCACGGATTCCGAAGTCGAGCAATTGCTCCGTGTCACCCGTGGACGAAGCGGAGAAAAACAATACCGCCTTATTACTCTCAGCGGAGTAGTCGCTTAGCCTTTTGGAGATCGGCATAGTATCTCTTGGAATAATTTCCCCCGTCGTATTCTCTGGTCTCTTTCATAAGATCGGCTATTCGATCCGCAGTTATGGGAGTGTCGAACAGCTCCGGTGAGTATATTCCGTTATTGATAAGCGCTACGGCGCGATTCACACACGGACGACACACACCGCAACCGATGACGCTCTCGGAATCATAGCAGGAACGAATACCGCGAATCCAATCGACAGGCATACCCTGTTTCAGACACTCCGCCACCATCTCCGTTTTGGTCAGGTGTTTGTACGGGGCCGAGAAACTGAAATTCGTAGTCTCCCACCCCATATCTCCGATGCAGTGTTTATTCAGGTGGCGAAACAACGTCGTAAGTCTTCGGATGAACGTATCGTCTTTGTCCGGTGCATCATCTGCTTCATTGAAACCGAAGTACACATGTTGCCCGTACTGCATCGCGAGACCGGCCAAAAACATGTTCCGATACGGCAGATACTTGTTATCACGTTCGTATTCTCCGAGCGGAAAATGAATAACACGCATCCTGTGCGTATAGTGGTCAGGAAGTCGAAGGAGGGCTTCTATCTCACGGTCGGAATATGACGTCCGCATATCCACATACAGAAGAATGTCCGGTTTTATCAGCCACTCCTGCAACATGGAATCGAAGCCACCGGAAAACAACAGTACTTTCTTCTCCATAAATTCAGTGTGTTACAATCAGTCTTTGAAAAATGATACCCCTACAACATAGCGTGCAGGGGTATCTTGGTGTCGCCCGTCTCGAATTACGACTTCGAAGCGGTGCTGGCAGCGGCACGGCCGCCACCGGCTGCTCTACGACCACCACGAGCGGGGGCTGTTGCCGCCCGACGACCACCACGAGCGGGTGCCGGAGCGGGAGTTGCTTCTCTACGTGCCATAGTTGAAAGCTATTTTACGTTCGGCGTATTATTTTGTAAAGCGATTAGCCGTAATAACCGCTACTGCAAATGTAGTTAAAAAATGATTATCTCCAAAAAACTTTCTCAGTTTTTGATGAAGATGATCTTCAACTCGATCGCAGTGAAATCCTCTACCGTCTGAAACGACGGTTGCAGTGCAAGGGTTACACCCTGTTTGATGAAGTACTTATTGGCCAGAATACAGGCTTTCGTGGCTTGATTAAGAGCACCTGCACCGATAACACGGATTATGATCCTCGATTCGGGATTAACCTGTCGGACGGAAAATATACTTCCAGCCAGTTTGTTGGCATCCGTGGACGATTTACACCTAAGAGTTACCGTCTTTGTTTCAATATCGATCTCCATAATTGATACCGTAAAGCCTTCGACCAAATAACCTTGAACGTTACAAATATAATCAGAAAATCGTTTCCTAAAAATTATTCGGCATCTTTTATACTCCGCATGCGTATTTCGACGATCTCCTCCAAATCGCACGGGCGCATTACCAGAAGATACCCCCGTTCGTTCTTCTGTTTTATCGCAACGATCGGAAGTTTGTTTTCAGCCTTCGCCTTGAATGCAGTATCCCGAAACAAGGTACATAGCGACGACTTCTGGCGTACTTTGCACTCTATGTACAATTCAGGATGCAGTGAATCGCTATTCGTACCGTGTCCGCTGTTGCTACCGGATAAAGGAACACGTCGAGTTCCAAAGAAACCTGCAACCCGACGTTCGAATTCCTTCCATGTATTTTTAGACGTCGGATGCTTTACGACGATACCATTACTGCGTACCTGTTCCTTCGGAGGTCGTTTTCGGTGTAATACTTCTTTAAGAATGGGCATGGTCTAATATTTGATGGTCTTCGACAAATATAGTCCATTTCCATTAAAGATGCAAACCGATTATCTGAACCATTTTCTGCGCATGATCGGTTCCGTACTTCGCAATGTATAGGAGCTTATCGATTTCCCGTCAATGATAACGAAACCTCCATACACCGCGTCGGCATACCGGCACAAAGCCTCGATCTGTTCATCGGTGACGGGTACAATTGGGTCTACCCAGTAACCACCGTATATAACAGTGTTCTTCTCTGTTTTCAACCATCCGAGAACTTCGAGAAGTCTGTCAACCGAAGTAACACCGTCGGGGAACTCCGAAGGGAGCACCCCATTCTCGATAAGTGCATTCGCTATGGTTATATGGAGCAGATTCGCTTTCGTACCGCGCAATCCGTAGAACTCTCCTTTCGGAGAAAGCCATCCGGCGTCGTAGTCTCCCGTTATATCGACGGGTTCTATCTTGATAGTCCGGTTCATGAGTTCCGAGGAGATGTAACGATCCAATTCATAATCCACTTTGGGGGTACGGCCATGTTGCAGTGATTCGACTTCCAAGAGTAGTCTTGAAAACTCCTCACAATTACACCACGGTCTTAATTGAAACATCTCCGGGTACGCCTGTATCGTTTTGTCCCACAGAACACCGAATTCGAAGTACTTTTTAAGAAACATGTGTAGTTGCTTCTGAACCGACCTGAGCCACTTTACTTCGTCGAATTCTTTGAGTACTCCGTAGGCAGGATAACCGGCCAACATCGACCACGCCTGCAAAAGCGTTACCTGTATCGTCTGCTTAGAAAAGTCGTCTCGATACGTGGTGGCAGTATTCCACCATGTTTCGCATGAATCCTCCAACGACGATCTCTCGGAGCGCAACCAGTCGAATAGAGAGAATTTGCGATCCTTCGATGCAGCCACGATCGTAAGACTTCCGTCAGATGTAACAGAGAGATCGCACTCGCCACTGAGAATGTGCAACGCTTGATCTCTACTCATCCCAGAGAGGGAATCGGTCAAAATCTTAACGGCGGCATCGAGATCGTACTCCGTCATGATCTTCTCGCGTGCGAGAGTTGTCAGAAAATCGCCGAAACTTGCGTCGAATGAAAATGCAAGATTTTCCATAGTTATCCGTTCATAACCCCTCTACGGGTGAGTTCTCTGCTGAGCATAGCCAGAACGTTACTGAAAGAATCGAGTTTTCCGGCCAAAAGATCACGGTAGATACCAGCCTCATCGAGCTTCTTGGTAAGTCCGAGTTCGGTAACGTGTACATGGGCCATCGCGCGTTTGTCCGTAGCGGATATGCTCCTGCGACTTTCGGCAATGAAGCGGTCGATCTCCAAATCGTACTCCGACTTCACCTGCGCGTATACCGCACACGCTTCCAAATGACGATCTTCGGTAAACTCCCTCCACGCGGTATAGCGTGCGATAAGATCACCGAGATCATCCGACGCAATATCCGCTATGCGCGTGGACATCGTAGGAAGTCCCCCCACAGGGGAAGGTACCTCCGTGAATTGTTTTCTGAACAATTCGAGAGGGTTCGTAACTCTCTCCGGAATTCGGCGAGGCATAGCTATTTCTTCTTGTAGATGTACACTCTTTGTTCGGCATGGTCGAATACCACCCACGTATTTCTAAAAGGATACGTGGTGCGCATGTGAAGTTCCAACATCGGATTGTACTTTTCGTTCTTACCCTTACCGATCTCATCCTTGTAGTCACTTAGAATGAAACTAAGTTCCCAGCCCAACGCATGCGGAGTGTTATACCACACGTTTTCCAGTCTCCCGCTACTGTCGAACGTACAGTAATAGGCTACCTCGATCTTGTCATACGCATTGATGCGTCGATACACTTCGACGCCCGAGGGCATCGTATCGACGTATTCAGCACGAGCCTTGATAGCGTCGTTAGTCTTACCGACCATAAGGGCCAGTTCTACCGGTGTAAGATCGTCTTCCTGTGCCGAGACTACCGTCACGCACAGCAGTGCCACGAGGCATAAAAGAATCTTTTTCATATTGTTTTTGAGATTAGGTGTCTACAATCCGAAGCAGTGGCTTCTGAACGGACAATCGAATGCAGCGTCGCAGCAGCTGTCTGGACAACTTCGGTTGGGAACCGTACCGTTTCTTACATGTTCGATCGTACCGCCCATTATTTTGTCCGCCTGCGCGAGCATCGACTCGTTCAGGGGAAGCAGGAACTCCTTCATGGCCGAAGTGTTCTTATTGAAGTACAGATAGAGAATCTTCGTGGCACCGAGTTCCCGTGCATACAGGGAGGCTTGAAACTCGTGTTTCGGAAACGGTTTGAAAATAGCCCTCTGGTATACCATATCATTCATGGTTTTTATTTCGAGAACGACCTTCTCACCGAACACGTCCCATGCGAACACACCATCGGCCTTACCGTTTATGTAACGCGCCTCGTTCACTACCGGTACTTCGGCAGCTTCCAAATAACCGAGTTTCAGCAGTATATTCTGCGTGTATAAATGAAACCACGACCCAAGATCGAACGTCCTTTGCAGGGCACCGGTTATCGACGATTTCACAGCGTCTCGCGGTACGTCGGACAATTCGTACACCAGCGAACGCGGGCACGCAGATTGAAGCGATGAAGGGTGAAATACGCCACGTGCGCGAACGTCAGGTGCAGTACACAGACCATACAGCCGAAAAAACGCATCGAAAAACTCTTTTCGGTCGAAATCCTCGGTAGCCTCCATAAGCTTCTTCGCAGCATTGCGTATACCGCGCAACGAAAACACACCGACCGACGCAGCATCCGTAGTCAACGCCTTGTCGATTACATTCGTTATCTTCTGACCGTCCGTACCGGTCTCCTTTCGGAGCATCCTTGCGATACTCGTTCGTCGAGTAGTTTTTATCTCTCCCATGTCATACTGTTTTCGTGATTCCGTTGGGATTCGAACCCAAGACCCACAGCTTAGCTTACCGCATCACGTCTCCGTGACCATTAGAAGTACTAATGTTGCGGTCTGGACTATGTCTTCACCATTACAGGTGGACTGCGTATAGTCTCTACGGAACCCCTCATAAGTGGGTTTCCTCGGCGTTGTCTCTCCTCTAATATCTCTATACGAGGCTAAGATATTCGCCGATATAGCAGTCTCCATCGTATGCGTTAGTCCATGAAGTTGTATAGCTCTATATAGTTTCCCTCTACATTTAGAGCTACAACAAGTACACCCATATTTTGAGTATCGCGCAAGATGTATCTGATTTGACATTCTGCAAAATACTCTACCACAAATAGGACATCTTAAAGAGACCATCTTACGTCCACGTTCTAAGGCATGCTTACGACAATGCTCAGAAGCATCAAAAACTTCGAGGTTCTCTACTCGATTATCATTTTTATTGTGGTTCTTATGATGCACCACCTCATTACGATTAAGAACTCTACCAAGATGATTCTCCATCACAACCCTGTGAAACAGAACATACCCATTCTTCGTAGCGAAGGGATGCTCTGGCACTAAGGCGTAATTATAGTCACCTTTACTTATGACTTTCTCAATCTTCCACATACAAGCTCCTTATCCAAAGGCTGTTGCTCTATCCAACTGAGCTACGGAACCGGTAGGGGGGGGGTCACAATCCCCACGAAAGAAACCACTCCTCCCCCTGACTAATACCTAATCTCGTCTACAAATTAGTACACCCTATTAGTCGTGGCACGCATGGTCGCCTTTTTAAGAACTCTCCCCAAAGACACAGCCAACGTAGACATATCTTCAAGAATAATATATCGTCTAAACATTTTCTCAGGTGGATAGCTATGATTGATGCACACCTGAACCACAGTGAAGTCCATACGTTCAACTTCCTGCACACATTGTCGTACATGCTTCATCGCGGCATCTCCGCTATAATCGGCGGCACACGGAGAACCATCTGACAGTATGAAATACAATACCGGTAAATTCGTATGACCGCGAACCCTCTTGGCACATTCGACAATAGCGATACCATCCCTATTCTGAGAAAGTGCCTCAATAGCACCCAGCGCGTACTTCGGGGCATTCCTACCTTCACGGTACACGTGCATCTCCGTAGAATAACCACTACGCACATCTCCCGTGTGACCGTATATGAATAGTTCAACCTGTGGGATACTCCCTATGGCTTCGTTGAGAAGTACGGCAGCCTCCCGTGCAGCCTCTATACGGGAACCATACATCGATCCGCTTTCATCAATCAGTATGCACACCGCAACACGATCCGAACGAACCTCCCCCTCACGGATATATACAGAGGGAACCCCTTGAATAGCTTCTACCAGTTTATTAGTATCCAGAATACCGCTACGCATTCCACGATGGATGTATTTGTACTCCTTGCAATGACCGCGTATGATCTTAGAGATGGCTGGTACATAACGGCGAACTTTTGAAAGAGCCTCTAAATACTTCTCCTTATTCGGAGTTACCGGATAAAAATAAGTTTCCCTCGCAGAACCCAATTCGACAGTACCCTCGCACAGATCACCCAGAAGACCATCGTCATTCTTGACGGCATCGGACATTTTCGTGTCATCTATCGAACTTTCACCCGCAGGTTTCTCGTCAGCAGTAGCGGAACCGAGAAGATCACGAAGTTTCTCGATAACCTCAGAAGCATCCTTCTCGATTTTTTCCGAAAGTTCCTTATCGGTAGACTCCTTATCGGCGTCCCTGTACATATCCTTTATGACCTCGTATATTTCACGAGCGCACCGCAGAGATTCCTCCGTACTGTCGGGAAACTCGGACAAAATCTCTTTAATGTCCATCAGGTAGGCACCGAAATATTCAAAGTCCGACTCTTTCAGATATTTCGGATAACGGATAATGCGCAGCAGCAGATCGAGAAATCTTCCCGCGTCATCTTTCTTCTCTACGTCATCAATGACGCCACCCTCCAAATAGACATAATCGAAATAGTAGTAGCGAAGTTTTTCGAGGAATCGTGAAAAACCCGGCTTATCGTCACCTAACCGACGCTCAATACGTTCGTCCTCAATGACGTTCCACAACGAATGTATAATCTTATTGTCAGTCGCATGTAGAGTCGTGGTATACAGTACGTGGCACCCCTCGTGCACGGCAGCACCGAGGAATATGTCCAGCTTCTCACCAACAGACAGCTCCTTATTGTCGAAAAAGTCCGTCGACAAACATACCGTTTTAAGATCGGTACAGTGCGTTCCACCGTTGTGTATCTTCACGTGAACCTTCTTAGGCAAGTTCATAGCCACCAGCATATCATTAGCCAACGGATATGCCCTCCGTATAAGATCGCTCAACGTAGGAGCCTCGATAAGATACGCGGAGTAGCTATCACCGGCATCGAGTGTACTCTCCCAGCCTACACGATCGACCGTACCAGTATGCACAAATGCGTCACCGTCTCTTTGGAACCAATCCTTTATAAGATCGTCGACCTCCCTTCGTGTAAGTGTCTCGTGTCGCATATCAACGGCTCATTATAAGTCGACGAACGATACCACGTTCACCCTCGCTGTCTGTTCCCTCGTAAAGCGGAAGGAACACCAATTCCATAGCTTCGAGAGGCGACCAGCCATCCTTAACGAGATCAGCCACCATAAGGGATTCTCTCGTAGACATCGCACATGACAGCTCTCCCTTGTCAAACGCCTCGCGTATCTCGTTGCACACGGCAGCGATTTTTCGGGCGTTGTCCGTATCTACCGCACAACGCTTGACCAACAGACGAACTTCATCGGGTTGTCGCAGATAGTCGAGCTTTATCGGAAAAAATCTGTTCATAAGCGCTCTGTCGATAGCGATCGTACCGGTATACTCCGCACCGACATTCGCCGTAGCGACGAAACAGCAATCGGGATGCACTGGTATAGACCGCATGCCTCCACCTCCTGCTATCTCGACGGGAAGCTCCCTGCGGGAATCGAGGCAAGGGAACAAAATATTATTTGTCGATACCGCGGCACGTGACAGCTCGTCAAGGAGAACCACCCCCGGCTTCTGAATATCCTGCGTGAATTTTGCGTAATCGAACACCGAACCACCCTCCAACAAACGATGCACACCCAAGAGACCACTTATAGGGTCTAACATAGCGCCCATATCGTACACATGGCATTCAATGCCCAGTGTGTCACATATAAGTCTGACCAATTCGGTTTTTCCTGTACCAGTAGCGCCGAGAAGAATCGTGTTTACCTGATTCTGAATATTCCGAAGAAGCAGATACCACTGCGACGAGTTCACGAAGAATCCCTGACCTTCTATCGTAGGAGGCGAGAACCGTTTGTTTCCCATAAGACGTCCCAGATAACTCTTTGCAGAGATCGGCTTGTCGGCAGAAGGCTTGGGTATTTTAGTCGAAACACCAATGAATTCCTCATAGGCCCTTACCATCTCGATAGAGGGTCTGTGGGAATCCAGTTTGTAGGACTTAACATTGAGCGGCCACATCGGTCGGGAATCTCCATCGAGTTCCACATCAAGAAATCCTGTGGACATCGAGAGACTCTTGACACCGTAGACGGTTCCCATAGGATAATGGGTACGAATCTCTCGATCAGCTCTCACGTTAAGCGTAGTATCGATCGGGGTACCATCTTCAAAAGTTTGTCCGGATAATGCGCGGACACGCGGACGACCCTTATCTTCAAGGGTCTTTACGAAATAATACTTCATTGTGGGGATTGTTTTTGTTGTTTCGTAGCAAATATAGGAATTCGTATTTACTTATCCAAATGTCTCGCGTTCAGTCCGTTTCACGATTCACCTTCTCAATTAGATACCGCAAGTCGTCATAAGGGAGAACCGCGAGACTGTCTTTCGAACTCTCGAAATCAACGACCAGTATAGGAATCTTCGTCGTGGAGCACTTCTTCCTGAGTTTTCGCCAGTCGGACAGTTTCAGTGAGAAAGATTCCTTACCGGTAGTCTTAGCCTCTACTTCGCAGTAGTCAGTGAACACATCGTTCTGACCGAACGTAGCACCGGAATTGATCGTGACACGTCCTTTCAATTCGCGCGCGATCCTGCTCTCCTGTCTACCGGAACGTGCACGTGTAGTTTGTTCCTCGCCGAACAACCTGCCGGCGTATTTGGGAAGTTTACAAGGGAAGTTCTTGTTCGACATGTTGCATGATCTCTTTTTCAGTCATCGTCGACAGCTTGCGAATAAACGGAAGGACTTTTCTTAGAAAGGAACTCCGTGGATTTTTAGACAGCGTATACTCTAAGCTGTCGACGCAGAATTCTATAAATCGTTGCAGACTCTCGTATTTCGGCGCATCATACTTGATCGGGGAAAGTCTATTCCCTGTAACTCGCAACCGGTAGTCCACATCTCCAAACCACCACCCGTCTACACAAATGAACCTAAGTATGACCTCCTGTCGGGAGCTATCCGAAATATGTAGTCTATACGGATTAACGACCACGCCCCATTCATTCACACGAATATTCCGAGGCAGTGTGTCTGACACGAGAAGCAAATACGGAGCAATCATAAAAACAGAAGCGAAAAAATACCCACCAACGCCGACAAACACATCATAAGTACCTCCGCGTATATCCACATAAACCGAATAATCGTGATCTTAGGCACGTCCCTAAACTTATCACTCCATATAACAGTTTCTCCGATCAGCAAAACGAGCCAAATACTGAGAAGCGTAACAGTGAGTCCTAAAAGCATATTTCATTGATTCTTTGAATAAGTTCTTTCGCAGTAGCCTTACGAAAACCCTCCGTCTTAGGTGTCATCGGAAACGTATCGAACGGACAGAGTGTCCAACCGGAATGCGACACGAATACTTGTCCGTAATCCGTAACATCATTTATCGCAGCGATAGCCTTGAACAGTTTTACGTTCCTACCGCAATCTATGTATGTATGTATGTAAGCCTCGTCGGGAAGATCGGTAAGAACTGCACCGTCTTCCGTAGGATGCGCATACAATGTCGTATTATTCATTGAACCGGAAAACACCGAATATCCCAGACGAAGGAAGTACCTCTTGAAACCGAGGCACGGGATGAATACCCTGCACTTGCAAGCATGTACGAACATAGCCGTTGTTTTAGTCAGACCTTGCGAAGGAAGTAATCCGTAGCTGAATGTGTGAAAATGTAGTGCGTCTTGGTAGAATATGTCTCCTGTTCATAAAAAGTGCGAAGGTCAAGTGACAGTGCATCGTACAGCTGGGGAATCTGAGACTTTATTCTTCTGCGGAGCCAGTTCCACGAAATAGGACGTTTACCCTTGAACAGTCTTTCGCACTGCTCTTGGGTAAACGTCGCACAGGTTCCTTCTAAGTATATGCTCGGGTACGTCATAACGAAGTATCGCTTATCTTGGCGTCGATCTCGCGTTCGATCTCCGAAAGTTTACCCTTAGATACCACCTCGGTTACGAAATTATCGAGACCCTGAACACGCAAATCACCCCAAATGTACCATGCCCCCTTGCGTTCGATAAGACCGAAGCGCATAGCCAGATCGATCAGCTGACTGTTTACGTCCGTCGTGTAAGCAGGTACAACACCGTCATCCACATAGGCGTAATAGAAACTACCCTTGCGTTTACCGATACCTACCTTATTTTTGAGGCATTCCAGAGCGATGTTCTGTCCAGTCACAATATCTCCGGTGTCGGTCTTTCCCTGAATCTCCTTCAACGCCTTGAACTTCACGGACAATGTTTTCGCACGTGCGATCTGGTCTCCGTTGCGGATCATTTCAGGATTCCCGTAGGGGATACCGGTCTTCTGGTACAGCGAGTTTATATACAAAAGCGTAGATTCCCCCTTGTTAGGATTTTCAATCATAGCCGACAGAAACTTTCTAAACGCGCGGCTCCAAAAACGAGCACCGGAAGCCATCTGGTTACTCTCCATAGAACTTTCCATCTCGTCATCGGTACCGATCGCCGAGAGACTGTCCAACATGACGAACGATATGTTCGGATCGGCCAAAAATATCTGCATCGCATCTACCGCCTGAGACAGTGACGACGGGCGGAATAGTATCAAGGCGTCGTTATCTATTCCAAGTCTCTTTCCCCAGTCAGGCGTATACGTCGATTCGAGATCGACCAGCACGCAGTAGCGGAATTCGGGTTCCCGCTCAGGTTTATATCCCTTGCGCAGGGTGTAACTTTTGATCTCCTTGATCTCACCCTCACCACCGCATTCGAATGACACGAAGGCGTTCTCCACATGATTCGCCCAGTCGTAATGTTGAAACTTGGCCAACGCATCGTAACCGGCATAGCTTTTCAGTGAACCATTCGGCCCTACGTGTTCAATAATACGTCCAATGGGGAACCCACCGGTAGTCACGTAGTTGTACATCGGAATAACGCTCTTTATCTTGCGGCACGGAGGCATCTTGGAGGCAGTATGTATCACACCCGATCCCATCGTATCATTGAATTTCTCGTACATCGCCGCGAATGACGAGACAGCTTTCTTAGGCATTAGAAAAAACTGTTAATGGTTGTTAGAATAGCGTCTTGCAAACCACCGTCGATAGCTGCTGCTTCCGACAGGGCATCTTCCACTTCGTCGTATTCCTCGTCAGTACCATCATCCGGGTAATCCCCATCGTCAGGACCATTCTGGTCGATACCGTCGTCGAAATATTCGTCTTCATAATCCTCCCCATCGTAGGGGTTTTCCTCATCCTCGTAGATCATAACAGCGTAGTGTAAAGTGAGTAATCGAACCGAAGCGGGAAACTCGGCGTATCGTCATCCTTCATTTCGGCCCAGTTCGTAATAATCTTACCGTCAACCAGCATCGGAACACTCAATTTTACTGCATTCTCCATGCTGTCGATAACGATCTCCTGCGCACGATACATATCAGCTATCGATGCTTCGACAAGGACTTCATCGTGAACCTGCAACACCAGATGCGCGTCGATTCCCTCCTCTTTGAAACGAGTAGCCATCTTAATCATGGCAAGCTTAACCATATCGGCACCGCTTCCCTGCACAATCGTATTAACAGACTGTCTGAGAGCACCGTAGAATTCCTTAGGTGTTCTTTCAAGAGGCCCCTTCGTAGCATTCGGCAACCGGCGTATGCGACCGAAGATGTTCTTTACGAAACCATACCGCTTAGCGAAGTTCTCTGTCTTAACCTTCCATGCAGCGAAACCGGCGTATGTCCTCAAATAATCGATATTGATGATCTTGTCAGCCTCCTTCGTGGAAACGTTAATCGTATGAGCCAACTTGTCAGGCCCCATACCATAGAGAACTCCAAAGTTTACCACCTTAGCGCCACGTCGAGGAATACCCAATCGTCGGGCCACATCACCATGCGGGTCTTCACCGTTTCGAAATACCTCCAAAAAGTGTTTGTCCTGACTTACATGGGCCATAACGCGCAACTCCAATTGCGAGTAGTCGTAATTCAGAAACACCATCCCGGGGCGCGGTATAAACGCCCTCCGTATCGGGAAGTCGTGGTTATTAGGTTGATTTTGAAGATTGGGATTCTGGGACGAGAATCTTCCCGTTTTAGTACCGTTTGAATTCAAGTCTCCACGCAGTACGTTACGTCGATCCACCAGCGCAGGAATCGACTGGATATACCCAGAGTTTAGTTTCTGAATCTCGGAGTACTTCACGAAGTATTCAGCTATCTTATACCCCTTGTCAGCGAGCATCTCCATAACGTCGGCATCCGTACTTCGTCCACCGGACTTGGTAGCTTTGAGAACCGGAAGCCCCATTTTGTCGTACAGAATATTCTGTTTCTGCGGTGACGATTGCAGATTGAACACGCAACCGGCCTCCCCGTAGATGGCTTCCCTAAGCTCAGCGAGCTTCACATCGACCACATCTCCAAGTGACCGTAGAAACGGAACATCGATAAGGACACCCCGTATCTTCATATCACGAAGGATATTTACCAGTGGCATCTCGATGTTATCGAGAACCCACATCGCATCACTGTCCAGTTTAGGACGATAGTAATGGTACAACTTGGTTTCCCAATAGGCATCCTCGCAAGCGTATGCAGCAAGAATCGGCAGTAGCTCGTTACCAGACACCGACCAGTTTATTTTATTCCACTTCCACTGACCGCGTTTACTCCCGGGAAAGGCTTCCTCACATTTTCGTTCGAATGTAGGCTTCCTATAACCGAAGTCCTCAGCAACACGTGTTTCAAGTTGCATGTCTAACGCAGGATCGTACAGATGCACCATCGTAAGTGTATCTGCAAAGATACGGCAGTTCTCATCCTTGATTCCCTGCATCACGTTTATCATGCTATCGAACTTCGTATTGTGTCCGATCATACGGAATCGCGGGAAATACCGATTGCACAATTCTACAATATCACCGATCGGAACCGCCTCCGTGAAAAAGTAATCGACTGGACAAAAACACGGTTCCTTACCCCGTTGATGTAACGCGAGACCCAAAGGAATACTGTCGTACTCCAAACCGGTAGTCTCCCAGTCCCACGTAAGGAGTCCATCGGATTCGAGGCTCTCGAAGTATTCCTCCAATTCACGGGCACTGGACAACAGAAGACCCTTACCTTTATATAGATCGAGTTTTCTCATGGTGATAAGATAAAGACGGGAGCTTATCGCTCCCTGTCATTACATAGAATCGGAATAACCTGATGCGTCGATCTCGTCATCCGTGGGAGGTTGGCACAACGTCTCGACAGGAGGCGTAGCCTCTTTCCACGGAATAGGACTTCTCTTTCGATCGTCATCATCGAACGCCGGTTCGAAATTGTACGTCGTGTCCGTATTAGAACCCGAACGGGTGACTTCGAGAACCATCTCCGTTAGTTCCTTACCACGACGATCGCGAATCGATTTCAGCTGGTTGGCGATCGTAGCACCGACCTTCCAGATTTTTTCGACCGGTTTGTCGTAGGTGAACTTCTTTTTGTCCTTGTCCCACGAACCGCGGTAGTCGAGAATCTTGAATGCGGCCCTCCACGTTTGTTTGATACCGCGAGAACACATCTCGCAACGTCTCTGCGTGTTCAGTTGACACGGGACTACGGAGAAACGACCGTTCTTGTCGCGCACGCTATGTGCGTCGTAACAATACGGCTCGTCATGAAGAAACTGAATCGTGGCCGACTCACCGTCCTTCAAATAGAACTCCTTTACTTGGTTTTCCATTTCACTCCGTCGTTCAGCGATCTCTGCCTGACGGCGGGCGACTGCACCCCAACCGGAGGTGCTTCTTTCGGATGTTTCCTCCGAGATACGTCTCCTTCTGGGAGACCCTTCCAATGATGGCATAATGCTTAATTATTAGTTGGTATTGTATTACCTGTGGGTTACATATAACCCGACATGGATTTAATCTATTGTAAAGATAGCAAATGTAACCATTATTTGCAAACGGCCAAAGAATCCTTCTCCTCAGATGTTACTTTAACAGATAGGGCACACCGCGTCTTACCTCCTTCGATCCTCTCATCAATGTACCGCTCGTAATTATCGTATAGCACCTGTGCGATATGGTTACATACTTCCTTTCTCACGTGAGGTGTAGTAAATAGACTATCCGTAGTTGCAACGATAGCATCGGAGAACACTCCAACGCTGAAAATGTTTGTTGAAACCTCTGGATGTCTAACTTCGATATCCTCGTCGAAAGGTACCGCGGTAGCGTCGAGACATTCGAAGTATACATCTGGGAACTGTTGGCAAAATTCATCGAGATCGGCGTACTTTATACCTCCACTAATAGAGGAAGAGCTGAACGTAGCTTCCTGAACAATGGTACCTCGCGTATATTCAATGACCACTCGTGACCTATCAGCAAAAGGCTTGACACAGACACTCACGAATCTAATATAATCCTCTCCGTACAAACTAAGAAGATGTCCTCTATCGGAATCAGTCAATCGTGAGGTAGCCGTAACGCATACCAACCGATCTTCTTCCAGTAATAAACTGCTAATTATCATCCTCAACCCTGTGTTTAAGATCGTGTTTAACCTTCTCGCGCATCTCTATGTAACCGTCCCAGTACATAGCCATGTAAGTAGCGTATTCGGCATAGTCCGTAGCATCGCGAAAACTCTCTGCCCACGTTCGTTTATCCACACACTCACCGGGGTCTTTCGTGGGATAGGGTATTAGTTTCACATCCGTATACGGGGACACTTGCCAATAGGCAATCTCCGTGGCGCGTCTTCCAGCGTCGTCATTATCGAAGGCCAGATATACGTGCTCAAATTCAGAGATTTTGCGTGCCTGCCACCGGCTTACGTCAGCACCGAGGACAGCCGTAGCATTGTACCCGTGTTCGTACAGCCGGAGTACATCCGAATAACCCTCCACGACTACCACGTAATCGTACCCGTCGTCATAGTTGTACAAATACTCCTTTTTGTTGAACCCTGTATTGTTTCGAACAATTCTGTCAGGAGTCTGTTTTCGTTGTTGAAAACCGACCAGTTCTCTACCGCGATAAAACGGGATAATCATCCACCCGTCATCGGTTTCACCGAAACGAAAGTGTCTAAGCGTTTCCTCCTTGTACCCTCTGTCGAGAAAATATTTCGGAGGTGTCACCGTAAAGGACTTGTCCAATTCGAATTCGGCTTTCTTGGGTTTATCCCCGACTATGCTGGCCAGATTAACCATTTCCATAGCGTCGAAGTAATTCACACCGAATCTCCGAGTAAGCAGTCTTACGGCGCTCCCCTTCGCGTTGCACGAGAAACAATGAAACACCCCGAGTTCAGGGGACAGAAAAAAAGACTTTCTACCACTGCCGTCAGGGTGATTCTCCCTGAAAGGACACATGCACCGTATCTGTCCGTTGGACATTCTTACGGGATCGTAGTCCTCCAATACTTTCAAAAGCTCGGTCATCGTTTCGTTCTGAGACTTTCGAGAACTTCCCTGAGGCGCTCCACGGAGTCTGTCGCCGACTTCACCTTCGTTCCATTGACACCGAGCGCAGTTTTGTGTGTTTGTATCAACGTACCGAGCGGAACGAGTGACTTCCTAAGCTCCGTAATAGCCTTTATCAAGTGAATGTTATACCGCGTATTCCCTACTACGGCATTATACATCCTCAGCACCGCAAAGACCAACACCGCGAACAATGCGAGCGCGAAGCGAGCATAGAAATGCAGCGGAGCTGCGTAGAACAACGGCGCGACCACCCACGAGACCACCACGACCGCACCGATTACGATACCCGCAAGCAGCAAGCGGTCTCCTAATTTAGAATCGTTACTTCCCATAAGGCCATGAATGCTTTGTTTACATTATTGAAATCGGCAACCCTGTAAGGAACGCAGTCACCGGAATCCTCCGCCTCCTTCTTACGGCGCAGGAATATTTCGACGAGTTCCATATCGGTATACCGTTTTCCCTTGTAATTATCCTCGGCAGCAGGTGCGCATGCAGCACCGGATTCCATCTCGAACACCCACCGGTACTCGGGAGCGTCATCCCTGCTTCCGATACAGTACTTTATGCCGTCCACCCAGAATACCGTATCGTAGTGGATCGGTACGGCGTACCATCCGAAAATTTCGCAGAAGGTACGATGCGTACCCAGTTCTTTTATAAATTCCATGTCATTACATCGATACCGAGGGACAACCCTCTGTTTTTAGCTTCGAAATCGATATGTCTACCGACTACTATGTCCATAATACTCGTATGAAGCATGTATCGTCTTCTCCACAATACGTTCACCGCCTCCCTGACCGCCTTCTCGGGCGTAGCACAACCGTAACAACTGATGTTAGCCCCCGTCTTAGCCTCAGAGACAGCGTAAAGTTCAGGGTTGTTAGGGTCTCGGTGAACCATGAAAGTCCAACCGAAAAACCGGAACCTACCTTCAACCAACACATCGTAAGGAACCCCCTTACCGACAGACACAATCCCATAACCCACCGTAGTATCATATTCCGACTTCGGGTCTAACCGTTGTAGCAACTGTGGTATCGTCTTCATACGAGGCGCTGAGTTTTATGGAAAAGTCCATTTTTTCAAGGTTGTTCTGGAAGATGTACGTGGTACCTGCCGCAGCACGTCTTCCCTTTACGAGTTCCAGACCGACTTGATCGTAGAACTTCATGTCCGCGTCCTGAAACATTCGGAGCGCAATGTCTGAATCCTGAACGAATGAACTCGCGTATGCGAAGTCATCCTGACCGGACAAACCGTCCTTAGACGCTTTCGTACCGCTTCCACGACGCATCTGTGTAGTGTTCACGATAGGTGTTTTCGTCTCTTTGGCCAACCGTTTCAGGTTACGAGTAATATAGGTGATCTTCTCCCAGCCCTCTTGAATGGAAGGTTCCAGCAGATACGAACCATCGACGAATATAAGCGCCGGATTGTACAGACCGACCAATGCCGTGAGTTCGTCGATCGTCGCGCAGCTGTACACGATGCGTATCGCGGACGAAGATTCCTTCAAAGAATCCAGACCATGATAGTACCTCGACTTTTCACGCTCCGTAAGTTCTCCTTTGAGGAACCTTCCGTAAGGAAGCTTGAACATGATCGCATCGAACCGCTCCCGAAGTTCGTCCTCCCCGATCTCATTCGAGATGAACAGTATGTCCCCGATCGACGTACCTTCCTCACGAAGTTTCATTACGACCTTGTTCAGAAGTATTGCCAGATACACGATCAAAAACGTCTTTCCCTGACCGGCACGACCACCGATAGTAATCAAATCCGTATTCCTGTACCCGTACAATGTAGAGTCCAAAGCCTCAGCACCCATACTGAGATACGTGACACCTTTTGTAGCGACCCTCTCCTCGTAATCGGTACGACGTTTGTCGGTATCGTCCGAATAGAGAACGTCCTTTGTCTCCATACCGTCGTTCGACAGTGACGAAACGAGAGTACGGAGGTCAGACAGCTTTTTATTAGGGTCTCCTTTCAGGCCCTTTACGATTTTAGGTATCTCCTCCGATATTCGTGTAAAAAGATACCTCTCGCGGACGATCCTCAGATAGTACGTCGGACGAGCATCCACTTCGGAAGCGTCCAGACCGAACTTCTCGCAGTAGGCTTTCGCACCGACGAACTCACCGCTATCCTTGTAGTAGTCCACAATGAACCGATGTTGTACCACCTCGGAACCATCGAGCCAGTGTCTTCTGACTTTGGACAGCGTTTTAAGGTCTCTCCTATTTACAATGGCCAGCAAAAGCTTCTCCCCGTCAGTCATACAGCAGTCCTTTAAGTCGTTTTTGAATAACCGTTCGATAGTCCTGTCCACGGACTACCACCGGCACCACCGCTTCATTGAGGAGTGACCCGACGTCCTCCGAAAACACCGTTCGTATATACTTCGGGTCGGTATTCGACGTGATCCACACCGGACGTCGCATCTGTATACGATAGCGTAGCACGGACTCAATCACCCGTTTCACCAGATCGGGAAGCGGAATAGCATCGCCATTCGCATCTACGTTCTTCCCAAACTCGTCGATACCGAGGAAGTCCACCGTACACAGCATCCGTTGGAACATGACCCTCTGTTCGTCGGAGTACCACGACGCCGTAACGTTACTGACAATATCGTCCATCGAGTAGACTCTGCACCGGTACCGCTCCTTGATGAACCTGACGAATACAGTATTCAACAGATGCGACTTTCCCGTACCGTTCGCTCCCCACAGATACAAACCGACACCGCTTCGAAGCATTTCCCCTACGTTGTCCACGTACTGCATGACTGTTTCGAGCGCTCTGGGATCGTTCGTGAACTCGTCGATCTCCTTGTCGTGCCAACCGGAGCGTATCCCGCAATCCAGAAGGTACTGCGTAAATTTAGAATCCTTCTCTTTCATCATCGACCTCCCTCATATAATCCTTGCTCCCGTCGCCCCTGCTGAGAGCACCGAATATCGTGTCCTTCATTACCGAAACCCGAGTAAGCGTAGGTACACCCCTCCGGTCATACGCCGGATAATTCAACGTACCCTCCACCAATATAGCAAACGTCGTGAACTTATCGTAGGCTTTGAGAATGTTAGTCGTCTGATAGTACTCCGTCTTATTGCGCACCGTGTACGTTTCCCCACCGGTGAATATTTCATATAAATAGGTAAACAACGTGGTGAAGTCCCCGGGGGTCATCTCCGAGATACCACGATCTATATACGTGTTTATCTGTTCGGCGATAAATCTTCCACGGCTTCTTCGTAGCGCCGACCGAGGTTTTTCGAACGACTTGATAGCCTCCCTGAGTTTTTCGATAGCAGCATCCGCAATGGAACTCTCCGCGTTGAACGGAAAGAACCGAGACCCGCGTATTTCACCGGCGTAGATGCCTCCTTCGGTGTCCATGAAAATAAGACCTTTGTGAAGGAGGACATCCACAGCCTTGTCGATCTCGGATTCATCCCACGTAGCGAAAATATCGTACAGATCATCCCTCTTGCACGAACACAGCGCATACACCGTATCGTCTCCCTCCACTTTACCGGAAGACACATTCGATATAAGCGCCATGTACAACAGAATTTCGAAGTCCACGATACCGCTGACGGAAAACTCCTTTCGCAGTTTGTGCAACCCGTTCATCACTTACCGTCGAGTTCTTTGAGCTGAACTTCCAGTTCCTCGGTAATGATCGTATCGGCCTTTTCGATCGTAGTCTTGACCAATGCGACCTCCTCCCTCGTAGGTTCAATCGGCAGCGTTACGCCTACCGTGACTTTTGCGCTCTCGTAATTACCGAGATTCTTCGTCAGCGACTTTTCGTAATACACCGTACACCCTGCGTCACGGAGAACTTTCTTGGCATCGGTTTCTGCAATTTTAGGCATATTTACTCCTTTCCTCTGAAAAAATTCGGTTTATTTCTACAATCAGTTCCGCCGGGCACTTCCTGTTGCACGGAATTCGTCGGATAAGCGGTGCGACTTTTTTCGTGAATTCGACCGGATAGCAGCGGGCACCGCGGTACATGAGAAAAGCTGGCGGAATAACACCGTTTCTCTCATACCGGCGTATCGTATCGATCGATCGGTCACACTCACGAGCGAAACCGGAAATGACGTATACATCCGTAAGATTCCCGTTGATGGAAACCGTGAATTTTTTACTCCTCATGAAAACGTTTCTTTACTTTGACCGAAAACGCACGGGTCTCCTTTTCGACGTAAAGCTCTTTCATGACATCGATAGAAATCTCCCCTCTCTCGTACATGCGTTGAATGACATCCTCACGAATAATCGTGGTCGTCTCCAAGCACTCCGTAAGTTTGTGACGGCGGAGTATATCCTCCGCTTCGGGAACGAGCACGGCGGTAAGACGCAAGTCCTTCCTCAACTGAATCTCCTTGTCGGCATAAGGAATAACCGCCACACGACTTCCAGTAGACGTAACGTTACCGAGCCTGTCGACACCATCTTCGAGTGCCGGACGCATCGTAGCGAGTTCCTTTTCGATCTCCTTGATTTCGAGTTTCCTTTGGTGATAGTTAAGCGCGGTCAACGCCAGACCCTCTTCGCTGTTGTTTAATGTAGGCATAATGTATCTTGTTTTGAAAAACGAGGGAGAGCAAACAATGTCACCCTCCCCCGTCCGCTGAATGGTAATCGGATTACTCTTCGATCAGCATGATCTTCGTGTTATGCTCGCCGAGCATAGACTCCGTACCGTCGTCGTATTTGATCGTGGGTTTACCGCGCCGCATCGCAGACACTTCGCCGGAGTACCAGCATTTGTTCGCCTCGTCGGCCCAGTATACGGACACACGATCTCCTACGTGGAGTTGCGAAGGCTCTACCAGTTCACCGGCGGGTTCCTCTTTCGAGCCTACTTCGGCAACCTCCTCACCGGACTGAGAATTGAGCGCATCGGAAATCTGTTGGGCGATGTCCATGATATCGGCCTCGCTGTTGTCAGCGAATTCACGGAATGCCTTTTCGACACCCTCCTCGTCATAGTCATCCGACGGAGCGTATCCCTTGATCGTAGCGAGGGACTTCTTCTCGTTCATATCCCCGTTGTCGAACGCTTCGAGAACTTTGGCCACGTCATGCGTGAAATCCTTCGTCTTGGCAGATTTCGGCATGGAATCCTCGAACGGAAGATCGTCCGTATCGTCATCCGCCTTCGACACGGATTTCGAAGTAGCCTTCGGAGCAGGTTTCATACCCTCCTGTGCGTCGAGAATCAGCAGGCGAAGTTTCTTGTTCGTGTTCTTACCCTCCTGTGCGCCGGGATCGATACCGAGCTTTTCGCAGATAGCAAGAAGCTCCTTCGTCGGCATCTCCATCAGATCGCGTTCAGCGTACACGGGAAGTTCATCCTGCGTGTCGTCCTCCGAAACTTCGGCTTCCGATACAGCAGGAGCGGGAGAAACTGCGGCAGGCTCCCGTGTAGCCTCCTCGAACGTCGGAGCGGATTTTTTAGCGGGCTTCGGGTCTTCCTCCTTCGTCGGTGTGAAAGCCCCGAGCGATACGACCGGCAGGAACAGTCTGCCGTCATGTTCGATTGCATCGACCTCGCAATTGGCGGGGTACTGTGCTACGAGAGTAGCCGTCGGTTTAATTTTTCCGATTACCATAGTTTTGTAAAATTAAATTGTGAAAAATGTTTTGTGAACGAGAACAAATATAGACGTTGCGAATGATATTTCCAAACGTCCTACTTGGTCGTGACCACACAATGGTCACACCCATACTGCACGTACAGCGACGTCCCGGGCATTATAGGGAACACGGCAAATCCATCGCGGGCGCCATCGGAAATTCTCCCCATGACCGTCTCGTAGTCATCGGGATTTACCGAGAACACATACCCTATGGGTTTCTCATACAACGCATCGTATGCGCTCTGAGGGGTATCCCTGTCGAAATCGTAATTCATCGAAACAAATCTTTACCGGTATACATCTGATAGAAACACGCCGTAGCCGCCACGAAACAGATCATGCACAGAAAATCGCTTACGACGAACATCGCCACATCATCCTCTGAAAATGACACTTCGTACAGCAGCGTCCCGAGTGCGAACGAATAGATACCCCCGAACACTCCGTTGATGAAACGATACCAATTACTTCCCATAGTTACGGAATATCTTCCAACCAGTCCACGAGAGTTCGGCCATGAACTTGCGTTCCAGAAGGTAGTTCGCATTGGGGGCCTTAGACGTAGCTTCCAATTCGAAGCACGTATTGGCGCGGATTACCTGTGCAGTTATCTTCCCGTACTTGGTTTCACCCGCCCGTTTCATGCGTGACAACTTGAACCACACCCTGACGTAATCCGCCATGTATACGATCGTAGGCACGAACGGTACTGCCATAAGCAGCCACGGTGTAGTGAACGCGGAAATAACCGCGAGCGGGAAGCTAATGATCGTGTGCAGCTCTCTTTGCTGAACTACGTGTATCCTCTCATGGTTGAGAATCGGGATCGGGTCTTTAACTTTCAAGTCACGCTTGACGAAAAAGAACGGATAGCAGGCCCACGCCGGATAGTGCAGTCTACGGGCAAGGACGGGAAATCCCCTTTTAAGTCCTCCGAGAATGAAATTGCACAGCGAAGCGAATTTCGCCACGCTCTTGTAGTCGTACTCGAATCCTTTGTTGTCGGCGAAAGTAGTCCACTGCTCACCGGTCTTTCCCCTGCGGAGAAGCAGTCGTCTCTCCCTGCGGTTGGCACGTATGTTACTCTCTGGTGTCATCATCCTCGTCTTTGTCAAATGTCCTTTCGATAGCGTCTATACGGGAAAGGTTCTCGTAATGCGTAATCGTAACGATGAACAGAAATACCGACAGCGCATACATCCACAGATAGTTGGCATCATCGAATATCCTGCTAAGTTCGATAGGCATCCACACGAGCACTACAAATATAGCCAATTTAACGATCTCTCGTGCAATAATGGTAACAAAATTCATGTTTCTCTCAGTCATTAAAGTAACTTCTTCAACTCAGGGATCGTCATCATCCCTCTGTATTCGGCATTTATCGCGATTGTCTTCTGGGCCGCCCTGAACACTCCGTATGTATACGGACACTTGTCCAGAAGGTATAGGGCAACCGGTGGCTTCTTTCCGTTAAATTCACGAGAGATGCGTCCGATAGCCTGTTCCGTATCTTTGAGCGGCAGGTGTATGATAAGCGTATCAAGACGGGGAATGTCGAGACCCTCCTTAGCCAACTGTGTGACACCGAACACGAGCGGGCACTCGTTTTCGAGATACCGAGTCTCGTCCTCCGTAAACCGGTTCGTCTCAGATATGACCAGCATCGGCCCGTAATCGTAAAAATATTCATACAGCGCTTTGAGCACCTCCTTGCGTTTCGACAGAAACAACACGGTGCGTCCCTTGTCGAGTGCCTCCTGAATAGCGCGTATAGCGATTTTCCGACGTGCGCAATTCTCCGACAGATAATTCTCCAACGTGGTATAGGACATATCCTGAGCACGTTCGATCGTCTTCATAAGCTCCCTGTACTCGGTCTTGTTCCAATGACCGGCCATGTATTCGTCCGTTACAGACTTGCACTGTTTGGGATCGAAACTTATCGCCGATGCGGTCTCCGTGTAGGGATAGTCGTGTTGTTCCAAATATTTCAGAATCGTAGAATGCGGCCTGTTCTTGGACGTCACACCTCGTACCTCCACACCCGTATCGAGCGCATACACGTAGGGTTTGCGGAACTGGTATTCCATCCTGAACCGATCCCCGAAGTGATACGCCAGTACTTTGTGTGCACCGTCGGTTCGTCGGAACGTAGCCGTAAGTGCCGTCCGATAGTACGCCGGAATCTCATCGAGTATCGGCATATACGTGTCGGCACCGATCCTGTGCGCCTCATCGAGGATAACCTGTCCGATATTGTTCACAAGTTCCTCCGGAAGCACGCGAACCGTAAAGAGGTCGAGAACCACGATCGTAAAATCGGCGTTAAAGGGCATTTCCGTCGCATTTGACATCAAAACGACCGTCGAAGCATCGGTTACACCACGAATAGCGTTTTCCCACTGTCGCGCCAGATAATACGTCGGCACCAAAACGAGCGTCTGCACTTGCAGTCGTGCGGTGCGGTAGATCGCGCAAACCGTCTTCCCATGACCGCACGGCATCTCGATCAAAACCCCCGACGAATCGTACATCGCAGGGTTGTCGTCGAAAAACTTCTTCTGGTAGTCTCTGAGGGTGATCCTGTGGTGAAACGACGTGCGTCTTCCCATGACAAGACCGTCCGTCGACGTCGGCTGCCCGAAGTAGTAGCGGGGAAGCACATACCGGTCTCCCTCTTTTCGAAGATAGCAGATCGTAGGGTCTACCTTCGAATAAAACCTTCCCTTACCGAACCGGACGATATTCTGGTATCTCGGATTCGGGAGTGTGAGCGTCTCCGATATTTCCTCGACTGAGGTTCCATGTTCGATGATCTCGCGTTCAGTCGCGAGGAGGTTGCTGCAATATTCCATATTCGATAGTTCGTTCGGTAACGACCTCCCAGTCAGTGCAGTCGTCAAGAATTCCATTCACGTATTCGTCGCACGACGTGTAGTCCATATACCACGCATGCTCCCACAGATCGATGCAGAACAGCGGTGATCCCTGCCACGGGGCAGGCGTATCCCTCCACAGCGGGTTAAGCGCATTCGGGCACATGCGCATGTATACGTCCGAACCGCGTGCGTACACCCACAGAAAACCGGAACCCATATTCGTCGCGGCGTGTTCCCTTACCGTAGCGCGGAAGTCTCCGAAATGTTTGCGGAAAAGCGCTTCGAGCGATTCCGGCATTTCGACCTTCCGTTCGGTAAGCTGTTCGAACCAGAAGCAATGATTGAAAACATTCGCCGAGTAGTTCCTCAGATAAACATCCCGCGACTGTTGCAGTTCGACAAGTTCGCGCGGAGATTCACCCAGCAATTTCATCCGCTCGTTGAGTGCGTCGATTTGCCGCGAAAAGTATCCGTAGTAATGACGCGCAAGACTCTCGATTGAGAAACCGCGGATCGTCCTCCCGTGGAAAGGAGATCGCATCAGCCGAAAACCCTGCTCGTCGATGGTCGCTAATTCAGGTTGAAAAATCGTCGTTTTTCCCATGCTTCGAATGCTTTGCCACGCAATTTATATCTACAATACGGTAAATAACTTCTAATACCCGGGTATACTCCGTATACCCATATA
>ENA-OVGB01000885-OVGB01000885.1-human-gut-metagenome-genome-assembly--contig:-NODE-885-length-30886-cov-4.701599_pt1 | contig 30886 bp, 22 predicted proteins | sample MGYA00237767_ERZ505413 | MGnify/ENA primary metagenome ERZ505413 (study PRJEB26158, sample SAMN06016410) | human gut metagenome | biome: human gut; feature: ankylosing spondylitis patient; material...
CTATCAAGAAATTCTTCAACACTAGCGGTTTGGTTTATAAAGAACTGAAACTGAGCGAAAAGCTCCCAAACATGAGCGAGGAGGAACAAATCGCATTGCTTGCTACAAACGGAAAATTAGTAAAACGACCACTAGTAGTAACAGACAGCTTTGTATTGGTCGGTTTCAAGCCCGATGAGTGGGAAAAATTAAAATAGTTCAAAAAACTTCTAGGGACGCCGTTAGACGCTGAAAGCATTAGCTTGATTACAACAATTCACAATAAGGCCAAGAAGGTAATTATTTCAAAAGCAAAGCTACTCTTCTTCCTCAAAGCCAAACTCCTTGATTTTCAATGTCCGACAATTCTCAGATACTGCCCGTATTGTCTCTTGTGAGAAGCCTTTTGAGGCACCAGCTTCCACTTCAAGCCGCAGACTCAACGTAACCCCATTGTCTGCTGTGAGCTGAGAAATAACTTCTTCAAGGATACGCTGTACGTCTCGATTAACGCGGGTATCGTCCAAGGGCGAGGAGAGGAAAAAACGCATACTTTTGGGCGTAGACAGGGGCGATGGAGAGGTGGAGGGCTCTGTGCCCGTCCGCTCCGTAGTCAAAGGTGTCCCGCCTTCCCGTTGCACGGAAGGATGAGCATTCAATTCCCTTTTATCGGTAATAGATTCAGAAGATGATGGATTACTCTGCATATGTTTCAGTTCGAGTTGCTTCTTTGCAGCACTTTTACGCACTATGAAGCCACTGCGATCTATAGATGCCTTTTGAGCATATTTTAAATCTATAAACCGCCCTTCACTTACGCCAGCTGCATAGGCAAAGTAATCTTCCCCCTGCACACCTTCCTGGATGGTCTTTTCAAGTACGCTGTAATCGGAAAGACGCGGCAGATAGCAGTAGGTGCAGAGATACTCCCATAATTTTTTTATTTGCAGGCTGTCTGCATCTTTCCAAAGTAGGCTGTCCAACTCCATCAGCAGAAGCGCAGGAGCCCACTTGTCTATTACCGTCTCATCCTCCAACAGCTTTTTGCCAGCCCTGCTTATAATTCCCTCTGAGCCACCGCTGAGCCTTATTTTTTCCCAATCCAGAGTTTTCATGTCAGAGCAAGCAATAGCCGGAGTCAGAAGCCAGCACCATGTTTCGCTCAATCGTAGATCAACAGTCTCATTACTGCGTTTGAGGCTGTTTTCCGTCTCTCTGTTTTGTGCAGCATCAAGGTTTAAGTCCTGACTATCATTTTTAATGGACTGCCACGCCAGATAGCGACGGGTTTCTTGTTCCAATGCCGACATGGATGTTTGGTCAGGAGCAAGAAAGACCAGCATATTGCGGAAAATTCGCGGAGAATTCCCCCGACTTTCCCAAATTTTTTCAGCAACGTCCAAGGCTGCGCAGCCATGAGATGAAGTCGTCACTGTCTCGCCGGGGTTAAGGATCACCAACCGGACAGTCTGGTCGTCAGGCACGTCCAATGAGGAAGCAGGACAAATATGTATGCCTTTAAATGGAGGTTCCAGCCGCAATTTTTTCATGCGGCGTTCTATCTCATATTCCACTTCAGAAGCCGAGAACTGTGTCGCACGATCCTCTACCGTCTTTCGTAGCGTCGGTCGGGTATCATACCAAAACCGATCCCCTGAAGGATTCGTGTACAGGTAAGCAAGGCTGTTTTGCAGAGAACCGAGCGCATCATTGAACACGGCAATCTGTTCGCCTGGCTGCACCACACCGAGACGTATGCGTGAGGCTTCTATGCCGCGTACGTTCTGTTGCCTCACTGTAGGGGCGCTACCCAGCATGATGGTTCTGGCTACTCGCCTTGAGGCCAGAACTTTGCCGTAACGAAGAACATTTTTATCTTGCTGCCAGGGAACGGAACGCTTACCGTCCACTTCCCTGTCCACAAGGCTGTTCCAGCCTTCCGGCAGATGGCGCGTCAGCTCGTCGCGCACAGCCGACACGTCCAGCGGCAGGGAACCGGGCATGATTAACAGCCCCGCGTCGCTGCCCATCCACAATTCATGAATGACGGCGGCCATCAGGCGCAGCACTCCGCGTGTGCGCTGAAAACGCTCCAGCGTGGCCCAGTCTTCATACAGTCGGTCAAATACTTCCGGGTGTATGGGATAACAGGCCAGCAGACGGTTCCTGTACTCCACTTCTCTGACTTCCAGAGGAAAATCTGTTGGATTTTCCCGATACAGAGCGCTGAAATGACTGCACACCATTTCGCGTGCGGAAGGATTTTTGCAATCCAGAAAAAGCCTGCGACGTACCACTTCAAAACCTTCACTGGCAGCCACGGGCTTCCAGATGGCTTCCATGCGGCCAAAAGTGTGTTCAATGGCTTCAAGTGCGGTTTTACCTGCTTCCCCGCCTACCTCGATATCCGATTCCGGGATGGAAGCCACCACCAGGCTGCTTTTACTGGCCCGCGCGGCTTCGGTTATTTCTTGTATAAAAGAAATGAAATTGTCGAAACTTCCTGCCGGAAGTCCGTTTACGCCATAGATTCGTTTGGCATAGGCCACGAGCTCATCCATGAGAATAAGGCAGGAGCCACATGCATCGAACAAACGTTTCAAGGCTTCAGAGCCTGGAGAGACCCTTTTTTTATCCGCTTCCTTAACGATATCGTAAAGTCTGGGACTCCCTGCTGAAAGAGCGAGTTGCGCGGCCATTTCGCCCCACAGGGTATTGATAGTAACGCCGGGAAGATTCTGCGGCCTTCGACTGCGACTGGGGTCCAGCGCCGTTCCTACAAGCACGGCTACGTGTACGGCGGGCAGGTGTCCTACGCCCGCTTCTTCAAGCACTGGGCGGACTGTGGGGATTTTTTCCAGCGGGGCCTTGCCGCGCAGCAAGTGATACAACGCCAGCATACTGTGTGTTTTGCCGCCGCCGAAGGCCGTTTTCAGCTGAATAACCGGCTCGCCGTCTTTGCCGGTCACACGTCTCACAGACTGCACCAGCAGGCCCTTCATGCCCTCCGTCACATAGGTGCGGGCAAAAAACTCTACGGGATCACGATATTCAAAGGAACCTTCGCCACGTGCCACCTGCGCAAGGTCTGCCGCAAATTCAGCGTTACGATAGCGCCCCTGAGCCACATCGGGGTGAGGCTCCATCACATCACGCCAGCAGGGAAGTCCAGCAGGGGAAACTCTCAGCATTCCGGCATTGCCGTTGCTACCCGCAGTCTGCTGTGCAGTCTGACCAGACGAGACAGAATACATGGAACCAGCCGATGATCCATATCGGGCAACGCGCAACAGCGTCCGAATCTCTTCCGCAGCTTTGGCGTCCAACTGCTCACACAGGCGGGACATGGTATCAAGCGCGCGCCAGGTATCGTCGTCGTTGAAATCTTCATTCCCCATATGTGCCCAGCGGTTGCGTACGCCCACGAGTTCCTTGGCCCATGTACGGCAATCCATGGGGAGCTTTTTGCGGAAAATCTCATTCCAATGCAGATCAAGCAAAAGCAGACAAAGATAGATGTCCAGCGAAGCCGTAAGTGTTTCATCGTCTCCATTCCGGGGAAGGTTGCGCTTCTGCTCGTCGTACAGTCTGTCGAGAACCCCCGTATTCCACCAGACTGATCCAAATACACCGCGCAGTTCGCGGGCAATATACGGGGAAAGAACCTGTAAAAGGAACTGAAATCCTTGTGTTATGCGAGTATGATTAGTATTTGATGCAGACATGGTATTCCAGGTTTTATATCTAAAAGTTAGACTCAAGACAGATGACTACTAATCCAAGCTCCCATTCCTGACAGGGGCTTTCATATGCATAAACATAGCCGTGTATTTTTTTTCTATTCTTTTCGACTGTACATTTAATTTTGTATTGAGGATGTCTTTTCATAATATCATCCACTGCTTTAGATAAGTATGAATAGCTGTCAACAGCTACATAATATTTATCGCCTTTTCTGCCATATCTTACACCACCTCCACGGGGAACGTTTGGAGTACCGCTGGACTCGCAAAATTTACCAAGAAAAATAATTTCCGTATCGTTTTCCTCTTCTCCAAAGGAAATTCCATTATAGACTTTAGGCAAAATAATTGTTGTATTCAACATAGGCATCCTCTTGAGAGTCACTTACAGCGTCCCCTGCACCATGTGTACATTCTTCAGCTCCAGCGCCTTGCTCTGGATTTCCTGCCAAGCGACCACCAGCGCATTGTAGGCATAAGCTTCCTGCGTCCAGCCTTTCTGCTCTGCGAGAGTGTACAGACGGTAGGCCAAAGATTTTGCCCTGTCCGGCCCGGAACCATAGATGCGGGCTACGATCTTCGCACAAGCGCTGACGCCGCCTTCCTGCATGGCGAAGACAAGCTGCTGGGTGAGCAACCAGAGCGTTTTTTCGCTGTCAGCATTCGGGGCGGGCAAATTCTGCCGGTCCTGCAAATGGACAATCCCCTTTTGGGCAAACACCAGCCCCCTATCGGCCAGTCTGGCAACAGAGGTATTTTTGGCGCGTGCCAGCACGTCTGCCACTCCGAACTTTATGTCGTTGAAGGCACACTGGGCATAGAGATCAAGACAGAATCTGGAATCTTCATCCAGGTCTCCGTCCTGCTCCTTCAGATAAGCGTCCAGTTCGGCATTAATGATTTGCAAGGCACTGCGCACCGTCATGGCCGAACCATCGGCCTCCATCACCTTGGCGTAGCGGGAATACACGCCCATACCCGGACCGATGGCAGCCTGCGCCATATCCACCGGGGCGATGTTGCTGTTTTGCAGATTCTTCAGGGCTGTGCGGAGTTCGCGTTTGAGCTCTGCTATAAAGGAACGTCGTGAACAAGAAGATGCCTCTTCCTGCCGTTTACGACAGACCAGCACAATAGAAGATGCCAGTGCGTTGGTATTGCTCGCCACAGAGCGATTGGCCATTTCCGTTCTCATTGGCCATGTGCCTGTAATGGCAAAGCCTGCTTTAATAATGGCGGAAAGCATGGTCTCCCAGCCGGTGGAAGCCTGCGCGGCATTGTCGCCTTCGTCGCTTTCGCTCTGCTTGTAGGCGTAATAAATGGTAACGGGCACGTCTTCTCGCGCATAGCGGTAGAACTGACGGCAGGCCTGAACCATGCCGCACTCAAAAAAATCTCGAGCCTTCTCCCTGCTCCCCTCAAAGCGATAAGGCGTAGCCACCAGCTCTTCCGCCTTGGGCACCAGCATAGTGCGGAAAAGACGAGGATATGTACTTTTCAGTGACTGCCGCATCCAGATATAGAAATAATCGGCAAGGTCGGCATAGCCGATATTATCATAATACGGCGGGTCGGAAGAAATAACGAGGTTTCGCAGACCGCAGTCCGTCTGCGCATCTTGCTGAATGGCCGTTCCTGTTATAGTCGCCGGAAATTCCAACAGACTTTTGAAGACCCATTCCAGCATATTGTCAAAACAACCAGAAGAACTACTGAAAGGATTTGCTTCAGCGTAATCCCAAGTCATGGGAATAGCCTGACGGGCAAAAGTATTCCGCAATCCATCTCGTGTCGCATCCCAGCTACAAATTGTCGAGCCTCTATCCGCCAACTTATCTACGATAAACGCCAAATACACTCCCACGGCCTGGCCGTAGGCTGTTGCGCCGCATCCGCCTTCATCCAGCCCCTTGCCGTCGTCTTGCATACCTGAGTCTAGGGCGTCCTGTGTAGCTTTTGCCTGTGCTTCAGCCACCAGATCGCTGAAGGTGGTCAGGGCCGTAAGCTGGCGAGGAGTGAAAAGGTCGGCAAATGTACGTAGTCCGTAATTGGGAGTCTTGAAATCCCGAGGATTTTTGGGAAGGAGCGCATCAGGGGATTCTTCAGGCCCTATTATCGCAGCTACATTCTCCTGTATACTATTCGGCGACAGATAAATTCTCCCGTTTTTTCCTTCCGCCACCACAGCCATCATCTGGGCTGACATGCCCCCAGCCTTGCCCTGCTCCCGGATATAGCTGAAAGGTACGGCAGTACCACAGCACGGGCACACAGCCCCTTGGCGGTTAACGGTCCCTTCTATTTTCGGCTTACCTTCAAGATGCACGACATACGTTACCTTCCCGTCTTCAAATTGCGGCTCTACCCACGCTTCCTTCCCCTTCTTCTTCGACAGCACAAAAGAACTGGCCAGCGGCATTTCACAGCCGCAGGCCGGGTTCGGGCACTTTACGGCTCTGGCCCATTTCCAGGCGATAACGGTAGCCTCGCCGCCGCCCTGTTCTGCCGGAACCTGCACTTTGGGGTAAAGGTGACCGATACGGCGGAAGGCTTCCTGCTTCATCCATTCGCCGTAATAACGCACGTCTTCGGCAAGCCCCTTAGCTCCGCTCCACGAACGGTCACTACCCAGCTTAGTTCGGGCATCGGGATTCACCGGAGATTGCCCGGCAAAACGCGGGGGAATCTCTATCATGGCCTTGTTGATCATCACGGCCACGGGGTTCAGGTCGTGTGCGTGCGCTTCCAGCCCCAGACGCTGGGCTTCCAATGGAATAGAACCTCCGCCTGCAAAGGGGTCAAGGAAGATCAGCGGCTCTTCGCCCATATATTTTCTGATTTCGGCTCGTGCTTCGTTCAGGATATTCTCGTCGTTGGAGTTTTCCCACTTTACAAGCTTCGCCAGCAGGGTATGCAGCCTTTGCCGTTCCATAACCTGCGCATCTTCCGTAGGGAAAAGTTCCGGGTGCGACGACGGGTCATCCACCAATGAAGCCCAGAGCACTGCGCGCGCCGTTGCCGTAGGCTTACGCGACCACCACAAGTGCAGGGTGGAAGGATGCCCGTGACGGATGGATTTTTCGCGGGCGGATTCCGCGTTGATGGCGTCCAGCGGAAGCGCAACTTCAATGAGCTTTTTTATCTGAGCCATGGCTTATCCTTCGTATATCTTTTCCGCATTATTGAGGAGCGCGGCGATGTTGAACTGCGAGCTTTCCACCGAGAAATCCGGGGGATTGCGGAAGGGCTTTTTCAGGTAGATCGTGCGGGTATGCGTGCCGTCCACCTCCACAAGGGCAAGGATGAACTGTTTCGGCTGATTCAGGGCCGTAAATATTTCATTTTTCGTTACAATGACGTTGCTCGCTCCGGCGGTGCGACCTTTCACCTCGATAAAGCGCAGACTGGATTCCCCTTCACCGAGGGCATCCAGCACAGCGGATTCGATGTCGTAGCCGCACTTGTCGGCGCTCACGTCGCGTGGGGCGAATCCAAGGCTTTTTTCGATGTCCATCACAGCCTGCATGGCGGTCTTCTCTACAGCCTTGCGGGCAAGCACATCCGCACAGAGTTCAGAACAGGCCTCAGGAATCGGACGGCCTGTGAGTTTGGCCAGCAGTCCGGCAGGAATGACCAGCGCGCCGCCGATGACCACGGGCGGCTGAGCCGAAATCAGGCGTTCTGCCGCTAATTCGTCCGTACGCTGCTTCAGGCGGGCGGCCAGTTCTTTAGCGCGGCGTTCCGCTTTCTGGGAGTTCAAGTTATTGCTGATCTTCCCGGCCTGTTCTTGTTGTTTCAACTCTCCGGCGCGGTAATCCCAGTAGCGAATCTCGGCGGTAAGACGTTCGCGCACGGCCTTTTCCGTCTTGTCAATCATGTTCTCGCGGCGTTCGCGCACGTCTTTCAGATGTTTGGGGATAAGATGGCCCAAGGCATAGCCAATGGCCGCATCTTCTACGCCGCGCGTCAGCCATGGCAGCTTGCGGGCGTGAGCAAGAACGGCGTCCACTTCTTCAAGCGCTGCGGGGCGATAGTCGAGGTACGGCGCATATCCTGCGCTTGTGGCCGTACCGTGTTCGTCCATTTCCACAAAATGGATATTGCGCGAGATGACGCGGCGGCTACCATCGGGCAGAGCCGTGCCGTCCTGAATAGAGTGCTCAATGTAGAAAAGCAGGCGTATGGTCTCGCCAGGATCGCTGTCGTCGATAAGGACGGCTCCGCGTTTAAGCAGCTCGACAGAGCGTTCGCGAATGATGTCGATCACAGCTTCAAGCAAAGGATGCCCGGGACAGATGAGCGCGGCAGGTACAGAGCCGGGCAGATTGCGATAGGCCTTGTCGAAGCAGATGCGCTCGTAGCGGTTGAGCACCGGTTCGATATGACCTATCTGCCGGTCTCGATTGCGGATGGCGAAGGGAACGGAGAGTATCTCCCAACGGCCTTTCTCGCGGGCCGACATACGGCCGCCCAGTTCGCGGAACGCTTCTTTAAAGAATGCCTCGATGAAATACGGCTGGAGGCGGCGGGCCTCCATGCGCTCCATTTCCTCGCGGATGACGTTGACCGTGCGGATGTTCATCACGTCTTCGGTAAGGGCGCGTTCCTTCAGCAACTGAAGCAGTGCTTGCGGGTCGAAGGCAATATCCATGTCGTGATTGAGTCGGGCCTGAACGTCGGGGTCACTGCCGTGGCGCACGGCTTCGATAAGCAGTTCGCGTAGGGGACGGTTGTTGAACGAGACTTTACCGAGAATGTCGAAGACCTTGCCGCCCAGTGCCTCTTTTTCCTGCTCCAGCTTTTCAAAAAGCCGCTGGAACACCGCGCCTTCGCGTGTTTCAGAAGCCACGAGGTTCCAAAGCCAGCAGGTTTTCGTCTGGCCGATACGGTGGATACGGCCGAAACGTTGTTCAAGGCGGTTGGGGTTCCACGGCAGGTCGTAGTTCACCATGAGATGGGCGCGCTGAAGATTGAGGCCTTCGCCCGCAGCGTCCGTAGCGATGAGAATGCGAACTTCCTTATCTTGCTTGAAGCGCTCTTCCACCTTGCGGCGTTCGTCGCGCATCATTCCACCGTAGATGACTACCACGGCGTCGTCATTGCCGAGCAGAGAGCGTATCTTGTCCGTGAGGTAGCGGAGCGTGTCGCGGTGTTCGGTAAAAATGATCAGCTTTTCGCGGAACCCCTCTGCGTCGAACATGCCTTTTTCGTCTTGCAGCAGACTGGAAAGCTCTTCCCATTTACGGTCTCTGCCGCTGGTGCGGACGGCGTTGGCCTTGGCTTCCAACGTTTTGAGCATGGCAATTTCCGCTTCCAGCTCCGTGATGGTAGTCGCGGCACTGGCCTTGTCAGCTACGCGTTCTTCGGCGTCTTCCAGCTCGGCGGAAGTCAGGTCGTCATCGTCGAATTCGTCCGTAAGGTTCAGGTTACGCAGTTCGTTCCAGTCGCGGGCACGCTGGCCGAGCCGTTCTTCGCTGAGACGGTTTTCCAGTCTTTCGCGGCGGCGGTGCAGAGATTGATAGATGGCCTCGGGAGAAGACGCGAGACGCCGTTGGAGCACGGTGAGCGCGAAGCCCACGGTGGTGCGGCGTTCGTTGTTCAGATTGTCGGCGCGATTGAATTCGTTCTGAACGTAGGCGGTCACAGCCTCGTAGAGTTCGGCCTCTTCGGGGGAAAGGCTGTAGTTCACCGTGACGGCGTGGCGCTCAGGGAAGAGGGGCGAACCGTCGAACTTGAGCAATTCTTCTTTGACAAGGCGGCGCATGACATCGGAGATGTCGATAGTCTGCGAGCCGGTACGGGCCACGCCGCCGAAGCGATCCTGATCCACCAGCGAGAGGAAGAGCTGAAAATCTTCTTCCTTGCCGTTGTGCGGGGTTGCCGTAAGCAGAAGCATATGCCGCGTGATGCCGGAAAGCAGGCGGCCAAGCTGGAAGCGGCGCGTCATTTTGACTTCGCCGCCCCAGACCGTGGCTGACATTTTATGGGCTTCGTCGCAGACGATAAGATCCCAATCCGTAGCCTTCAGTTTTTCCTGAATGGCTTCGTTACGGGCCAGTTTGTCGAGCCGGGCGATGGCCAGCGGCGTTTCGTTAAAGGCATTGCCCGTAACGGCGGATTCAAAACGGTCATTGGTGAGGATCTCGAAGCGCAGATGGAATTTCTGGAAAAGTTCGTCCTGCCACTGTTCCGCAAGACTGCCGGGGCTAACGATAAGACAGCGCCTGAGGTCGCCGCGTGCAAGGAGTTCCTTGACAAAGAGGCCGGTCATGATGGTTTTGCCCGCGCCTGGGTCGTCCGCAAGAACGTAACGCAGGGGCAGTCGGCCCAGCATTTCCTGATAAACGGCGGAAATCTGATGCGGAAGAGGCTCCACATCTGATGTATGGACGGCGAGATACGGGTCGAAGAGATGGGCGTAGTGTATACGCCATGCTTCCGAAGCGAGGCGGAGCTTTGCTCCGTCGGCGTCAAAACTCCACGGCAGGGAGGCGTCCTGAAGCGCTAGTTGCCCTTCATCTTCACGATAGAGGATACGATTGCCAAGATCGCCCCGGCTGTTTTTGTAGGTAAGATTCAGAACGGCGTTGCCGTACCACTGGACTGCCACAATGGTGACTGCCTCATGTGGATCAATGCCAAGAACAAGACTTCCGCTTGTAATATCTTCGAGTCGCACCACTTCCTGCCACCCCGGAGGAGGTGGCGGTTAAGTGTACCTGACCGCCAGGATGCCTTTTGCTGGTTAATTTTCTCCAAAGAGATTTGACCAGGTGTTTTTTATAGCTTACAAGCATCTTGATGATAATCAACGCGCAGGTGGCGGTCAGGTACACTTTATCGACATATTATGGACATTTTTTTTTGAATGACTCCGCACGAATGCGGAATGTGGAACGAGCCATGCCGGAGCGTTTTGCCGCTTCCGATGTCGAGATGGCCCCCTCTGTCCATAAGGTATATGTTTCCGGAAAATTTGGGGGAAGCGGTCGTGGCGCGTGCCCGAACCGCACGCCGCTTTGCTTGGCTGCCGCAATCCCCTGAGCCTGCCTGCTGCGAATATTCTCCCGTTCGTTCTGAGCCACAAAGGAAAGCACCTGTAAGACAAGATCGGCAATGAAGGTGCCGAGCAGGTTTTTGTCGCGCCGGGTATCCAGCAGGGGCATATCTAGCACAAGGATGTCTACGCGTTTTTCCTTGGTAATTATCCGCCACTGTTCCAGAATCTCCTCGTAATTCCTGCCAAGCCGATCAATGCTCGTAATACAGAGCTGGTCGCCCGGCCCGAGCTTTTTTAGCATGGCCTGATACTGTGGACGCTGAAAATTCTTGCCCGACAGTTTGTCCATGAAAATGTGGTCTGATGGGATGGCTTGCCGCTCAAGGGCGATGCGCTGACGGCTTTCGTTCTGATCTGTACTGGATACGCGAATATATCCGTAAGTTTCAGCCATAAGATTTTCTCCTCTCAGTGGATTTATGTTCATAGTTCATCATCGGGTATATCAGGAGTAATGAAGCTGGTGCGTTGTTCGCGTTTCGGAGGATGCGGGGGTGTGTCTTGCTTCTTTGACTTTCGCCCTTCCCGTTGCCGTCTGGCTTCGGTCAGATACTTGGTCAGAGTTTGGGACTTCACATCAATGCCTTTTTCGTGCAGGCGTTCGACAATCTCCTGTGTATCGAAGCCGCGCTTTCTCATCCGTTCCAGTGTCGGGGCCAGAGTAAAGACGGCTTCTTTGACGGACATGGCTCTGTTCCCCTCCAGTGTGACGGAAGCGGGTTTGAGAGTGGCGAATTCCTGTCTGATTTCCTTCAACTGAGTCGCGGTAATGGTCATGGTGCTTTTCCTGTGGTTCGCCGGGGCCATGCCCCGGATTGGTGTTTTGTTTTTTCGGTCGAGCGGGACGGTCGCCCACGCTTCACGAAGTGAAGCATAGTGGGCTATATCTTCGGCCTGTGCGAAGATTTCTCCCCGACGCCTTACCTCATCCTCATGCCACGAGCGGTCATCGCCTGCCGACGCTCCCTGTCCCGCGTTTCCTGCTCCTGCCGCTGCCGCTCATCTTCCTGCTGCCGCTGAAGCTGTTCGGCACGCTTGCGTTCCACGAACTCGATATGCAGCGGCCGGATTTCCGGCAGAAGCAGAAATTCCCGATAACCTGCCATGAGCCTTTTCATTTTCTTCAACTGCTTCTCCAGCTCCTCTTTTTCCTCATGGCTTTGTTTTCTGTGGGCCGTGTATCCCGCTTCAAGCCGCGTCAGCTTTCCGCGAAGGGTATCCACTTCCCGTTGCAGAATTTCCTTCTCTGTCTGGACAAGGTGTTTGACGGCAAGCGCCTTTTTCAGTTCTTCAATAAGGGAAGAGGCTTTTTTCAGCACGGACGGATAATTGAAAAGAGAGGCTTTCGGCAGAGAGGAATCTTCACGAAGAACTTTTTCCGCCTCCTCGGACTGCCGCTCATACTCTTCAATGCTCTTTCTCAACTCTTCTTCACGCTGTTCCAATGCGTTGATAAGCTGCCGGGAATTCCGTGCGGTCTCTTCGGACTCCTGAATCAGTTTCTCCAATGCTTCCTGTTGCTGCTTGAACTCGCGGGTAGCCAGATGCTTTTTCGCGGAACCGGGCGTCTGTTCCACGCCGCGTTCAATGACGAAGCCCCGGCTTTGCAGATGAGCGGGAAGCTCTGATTGCAGTTTCCGCAGACTCTGGCGTGTATAGATTTTGTTGGCGTTGAGCCTCCCGTCCGGCGTCACCGGCACATGAAGGAAATGCATGTGCGGTGTCTTTTCATCCATATGAACCATGGCGGAAACGACATTCTCCGCGCCCACAAACTCCGTGAGAAAGGCTTTGCTCTCCTCAAAGAAACGCCTTGTTTCCTCCGGTGTGAGGCCATCAAAAAACGTCTTGTCCGAGGTGACGATAAGCCCGCACATGCGCACGGCGTCCTTTCTCACGGCCTTGACCAGCAGAAGCGCGTCAATGCGGTTCTGAATGGCTTCGGTATAGTTCGAGGCTGCGGCTTCGTGCAGATCGTAGTTCGCCGCGCTTCTTTCGTAGTCAATATCGGGGTTGCTGTGGCTCTCCCGTTCCCGCCGGTTGTGACTCTGGATGCCGCGTATGGCCTCCTTCTTGAATTTGTTCATGTGGAGTACGAGATAGGACATGGCAATACTTCCTTGTATCAATGGATGTCCCGCTCTTTCTGTGGCAGGAATGCGGGACACTTTTTCAGGTTACGCGGTACAAAAGTTGAAAACATGTTCGGATTTGGCTGGACTTCATAGGATGACAGATACGATGATGATTACAGGTGTCCCGCTGTACCGGCGCTTAAGCAGCGGTACAGCGGGACACCTGAAAATGGTCAAGCAAGACCTTCCAGTTTTCTTTTCAGTCTGTGGACAGACGATTTTGATTTTCCCATCGCCTCGGCGCAGTCACGAATGCTGTATCCCTCGCCGAGCAGCCTTTTCAATTCCTCTAGTTCCACATCTTCAACGTCCCGAACCCGCCAATGCAGGGTATTGCCTTCAGTAATCAGGTTGGCTTCAAAGGGTTTGGCGTCATCGCCCAATATGCCCCGCGCCTTGGTCAGGTGAACTTCAAACCGTGCGCCTTCGGCCATGCTGTATTCCCTGGGCCTGCGCAAACTGATCACCGTGTCCATAATGTCTTCTCTGGCGCTGGTGCCGCGCTGGTCGCCGGATTTTCCGGCATGATGGATAAGCAGGACGGTCATCCCTCTGCGGCGTAACTCCAGCAGCCACGCCTGCATGGTCTGCCATGACTGAGACTCGTTTTCCTTGCCGGTGCGGCACAGTGTTGCGATGTTGTCCAGCACAACCATGTCCACGTCTTTCAGAAACGGCTCAATCATGGCCTGTCCGCCGGCTGTGGACAAATCCGGCATGGGGCAGGGCTGTAGATCCGGTGTGATGAGCGCCATGTTTTTCAACGTATGCGGAGGAACAGACATGCCGTTGACAAGAGCGGAAAGACGGTTCTGCATAGACGTGGCGGGCATTTCCCCATCCACATACAGCGTTCGCTTGGGCATCGGCGCACGCCAGTTGAACACGGCTCCGCCGGAAGCCACCGCAACGGCGATGCTCAACGCGGCGAATGTCTTGCCTATGCCGCGCGGGGCGTACAGGATGCCTATGCCCTGTACCGGAAGAACGGGCGATAAAAGATACCCCCGTTCAGGTATGGACATGGAAAGAAATTCGCCCATGTCCAGAGCGATAAGACCTTGCTGTTTGATCAGCGCCGTTTCCAGTTGCGAACGGACGGCCTCAATGCCTTCTATCTGGTGAAGGTCATTAAAATCCGTACCGTTGGCGTCGGTGAAGTGGGGAAACAGAAGTTGAGCGTTTGCAAGTCCGGCTGCCTCTTCCCCCTTCCTGAGTCCTGCTTCGTCATTGTCGCCGCAAATGATGATGGTCTTGTCCGGCAATCGTTCTTTCACCGTCTTGGCCACTCTCGCGAGATTGTTTGCGGAAAAGGCCACATAAACCGTCCAGCCTGTGGCAAGATGGATACTTGTGCCTGTGGCAAAACCCTCACAAACGGCAACGGGCTTTTCCGGCTGCCCCTGAATGATGAATTGTCCTCCAGATACCTTGCCGCCCACGAGAAAACGCTTTGTTCCATCAGGATAGACGCGTTGCAGACTTTGCAGATTGTTTGCGGCATCCATAACAGGAATAAGCAGAGAGCCGTCCCGTGACTGCCGTATGCCTTCCAAAGCCGGAATGCCCTTGCGGCGCAGATAGGGATGATTGGCGTCGCACATTCGTGCCGAGTTCCATTCCTGTCTGGCCAGTTGAGCTGCTTCAGCATGGCGTTCGGCATATTCCGCTTCGCGTTGCCGCTGTATGGAGTGTTGACGTTCCCGCCATGCGGAAAGTTCAGACACGGAAAGCGTTTGCTTTTCTTCTGTGCAGAACGTGCCCTGTTCACCATTTTCCCAGTTGCACCACCAAAGCGTCGCAGGGACATCGACATGCGCGATATATGCGCCGTTTTGTTTGTGCGGTTTGGTCTGGGTAGGACAACGATGCAAGTTCCCGTCCGCCATGATTTCGGCCGGAATCAATCCCTTGTCGGTCAAAATGTCCCGAAAGGTTTGCAGGGGATTATTCATGCTTCTCTCCCTGACGGCCAAGGCTTTCGATAAATGCGGCAATTTCCTCCGCCCGCCAGACTGTTGTTCTGGGACCGAGCTTCACGGGTTTGGGATAACGTCCTGTGCGACATCCCTCCCACCATGCGCTCTTGCTTATGGGAATCATGCTGAGAACCTGAGGCAGACGCAGAAGGCCGTGGACGGGAATGGGTGCTTGATGCTGTTTCATAAAAAAATCTCCTGAATCTGGTTGGACTTCAGGAGAATCTGGCACACGTCAAACAATTCCCGTGAGGGAATCGGACGGGAAAATGACGGGAAAATCTAAAAAAGACGGGAAAACAGCAGTCTGGTCACGCCTTGATTATGGCATATGTCTCCGCTTCCTTGAGGAGCATATCCATCAAATTGCGATAGGATTTGTCGTCCCTGTACTCTTTGCCCGCAAGCAAGCGTCCCACATGCGTCTTTCTACCCTGCGGAGTTTTGTGACTGGTCTCGGATTTTTGAGGACCACACCAATACAGGAGAACATAAGCGATGACTGAAAGAGGATACTTTTCTTTCATGGCGTCACGGACGGCGGCGTCCGGCCTTCCTTCCCAGAATGCTCCGGGAATACGGAAAACAAGTTTTTCATCCTGCGGTGACCTTTCACACAGGGGAACTGCCGCCGCTTTGTCGGCAACGGACGATTCCGGCGGAGCTGCCCTTAAAAGGGATTCCACAAGGGCGCGGGTGATGCCTTTCACTTCCTGGCGTAAGGGATAATAACGGAGATATCTGATAGCAATGTCCCTATCCACCATTATGGTATCGGTAAAGATATGCGCGATGAAGTGATAGCTTGAGGCGGGAATGGAGAATATCGGTTTCTCAAAGAGAGGCGAGTCCGGTGAATACTGCGCGAAGATGTCTTCTGTGCTCAGTATTTTCAAACTGCTGAACAGAAATTCTCGTTCCTCGGGAAAGACAGACGCCGTATCTTCAAAGGATTCTTCAAGAATGACATTCAACCCATATTGTAGGGAGGTAACAGGAACAAGCGTTGATATCTTTCTGAAAAATTCCATCACATCAAAGCCAAGCAGATATGTCTGAATGCCCGCCCCCAGTTCCGGCACTGAAGGAAATTCCGGCATCTGCGTTCCATATGCGACATGATTGCCCGCAACAAATGCCTGCCAGCAATTTTCATAGGTCGTGTGCCATAGCCCCAGAGGCTGAACGGCGTCAGGCCAGAGTGCCTGGACAAGCATTTCGCCTTCTCTGGCGGTCAGGCCATACGCCTGCCGCACTCTGCCTATGGTCATGTTCTGTCGGTCTGTCATGGAGGAAAGGATACCCTGTCGCCAAAAGATGGACAACAAAAAACAGCGGCAGGAATTGTCATCGATCTTCCGTGCCGCTGTTTATCGAAAACAGGTGTTATTAGCTATACCACGCCCGGATTATATCCATGTCGTCATAGCCGCATTGTCTCATACGCTCCTTTTCTTCTTCACTCCAGCCGGTGTCACTGCTCGTCACCTGCGTCTCGTCTTCTATTTTCCCGATAACGATACAGACATCCCGTTCTGTCATGGCGTCCTCTTTCATACTGTACCTCCGCTTCCTTTCCGCTTTGCGTTGCGCAGTCCATCCAGATAATCCGCCCAATCCTGCATCATCCTTCTGCGTTCCGGCAGGTATTCCGCGTAATTGTATGCTGCCCGCACTTCATTCTGTTCTCCATGGGCAAGCTGCCGCTCTATCCAGTCCCGGTTATAACCAAGTTCGTTGAGCAGCGTGGACGCGATGGAGCGAAAACCATGCACACTCATTTCGTGCTTCTGGTAGCCCATGCGCCGGAGAGCATTGAGCATGGTCGCATCGGAAATAGGCCGTACCTCCGTGCGGATGGAGGGAAAAAGATATGTTCCCTCCCCAGAATATTTCTGGAGGTCCCGAAGAATGGATATTGCCTGTCTGGACAGGGGAACAAGATGCTGACGGCGCATTTTCATGCGTTCGGCAGGGATACGCCATTCCCCGGACTCAAGGTCGAATTCTTTCCATTGAGCGGCCCGCAATTCCGTGGGACGGGTGAAGACCAGCGGAGCCAGCTTCAAGGCACAGACCAGAGGGAAATAGCCTTCATAGGCGTCGATATCCCGCAGAAGCTGACCGACTTTCTCCGGTTCCAGCACCGCTGACCGGTGGACGGTTTTTCTCGGCCTCAGGGCTCCCCGGAGGTCGGCTGCGACATTGTGTTTCGCCCGGCCCGTGATGACTGCATAGCGAAACACCTGATTAATGATTTGCAGCACTCTCCGGGAAGTCTCGTAGTTTCCCCTCTGCTCCAGAGGCTTGACCACATCCATGATCTCCCGTGTTTCCAGCTTGGCGATATGCGTTTTGCCGATGCGCGGAAAGATGTAGGTTTTCAGCCTGTACATGACGGTTCCCTGATGCTTTTCAGAAAACTCCGCCATGCGGGTTTCATGCCATTCTCTGGCGATATTCTGAAAACTGTCGCATTCCGCCGTGGCTCTGGCCTGCCGCATCTGTCGTTTATGCTCTGCCGGGTCGATGCCTCTGGACAACATACGCTTCGCGTCTTCGCGGCGTTCTCTGGCATCCTTGAGAGATACGGTAGGATATTCCCCGAAACTGAGCAGCTTGCTCTTTCCGTCAAAACGGTAGGCCATTCTCCAGAGCTTGCTTCCACTGGTGGGAATGAAAAGAAACAGACCTCCGCCGTCGAAATATTTGCGGGGCTTTGAATCGGGTTTCAGACTGCGGATATGGGTATCGGTAAGAGGCATGGGCACTCCCTGGCTGTCGTTGGACGAAGAGATACCCACATGGATAAAAATATTTTTGATTCCGCGCAGTTATTCATGTAGGTATCAGAAATGTCATACCACATTTCTACCTACGGATATACCCATAAAATGTTTGGATGCAAGCGGACGAGGCTGGACTTCGGGAAACCATACCGTAAAGAAAAAACAAAGAACGCCAAGATGTTATGCATCTTGGCGTTCTTCATTGTACTCAAATTTGGCGTCCCCAGGCGGATTTGAACCGCCGTTGACGGCGTGAAAGGCCGCTGTCCTGGGCCGGCTAGACGATGGGGACATGATGTGTTGATGTTATTTATCGAAAAGGCTCGGTATCGTCAAGTCTTTTTTCCTCTTCGGCGCGCTTTTTCCTTGCCTTGCCTCGCTTTTCAAATTCTTCCCAGCTCTGCGGATCGCGGCGCTGCCACGCCCCCTCGTCGAACATCAGCCGTTCAATGGCGGCCGCAGCCTTTTCCAGTCCCGAACCCGTCAGCGCGGAAACGGGTATGGCATCCGGTCTGTCGAGAAGAAGCGGAACCCTCTCGCTTACCGGAACGGCGTCCCACTTGTTCAGGAGCGTGATGCGCGGAACGCCCTGAAGCTCCATTTCCGCCAGAATCCGCTCCACGGATTCCATCTGCTGATCCCTCTCAGGATGCGACGCATCCACCACATGAATGAGCAGGTCAGCGGCATCCAGCTCTTCCAGCGTGGCCCGGAAGGCCTCGGTGAGTTCCTTGGGCAGGGATCGTATGAAACCCACGGTATCGGCCAGCACAAGTTCCCGCTCCCTGGGAAAGCGCAGACGGCGCGTCGTGGGGTCGAGCGTGGCGAAAAGCTTGTTTTCCGCCAGCACATCGGCCTTCGTCAGGGCATTGAGCAGCGTCGATTTTCCGGCATTGGTATAGCCCACCAGCGCGGCCAGAGGCAGACCCTGCCGGGCCCGGCGTGCCCGGGTATGAAAGCGCTGTCTTCTGAGCTCCTCAAGATCCTTGCGTATGCGCGTGATGCGCTCACGGATGCGGCGGCGTTCCAGCTCAAGCTTGGTTTCACCCCGGCCCTTGTTGCCGAAAATACCGCCCGCAAGGCGGTCCAGAGAACGATGTCGTCCGGCAAGACGCGGCAGAGAATACTGAAGCTGCGCCATCTCCACCTGAAGCTTGCCCGCCCGCGTGACGGCATGCCTGGCAAAAATATCGAGAATAAGCTGCGTCCTGTCCATGACCCGGCGTTCCGTCAGCTCCGAAAGGCTGTTGAGCTGCGCCGGACTCAGCTCTCCATCGAAGATGACGAGAGAAGCCTGTCCCTGAAGCGCAAGGACCTCCAGTTCGGCCAGCTTGGTACGTCCCAGGATGTGCCTGGGATGAATGGCGGCCACACGCTGGATCATGGAGCCCGTCACCTTCACGCCTGCGGTACGGGCCAGTTCGGAAAGCTCGGCAAGATGGCGCTCCTGCACCGCGCGGGGTTCCAGAGACACGGAAACCAGCACGGCCCGCTCGCCTTCGTCCTTTTCCCCCGTGCTCACGGCATCGTCGATGACGCGGCCGAACTCTTCTTCCAGGGTTTCCGCCTGTACCGTGAAATCGGTATCCACGCGGTCCCACGGCAGCATCTCGCCCACCTGATAGCCGGAATCCTCCTGACCCGGCGCAGGCGGCATGAGATGCGCGCTCTGAAACATGCCGGGCTGCCCCCACTCGTCCACGGTAAGCACGCTCACGGAATCGAGACGCAGAAAAAGAAGGTCCATGAGGTCTTCATGGGAAAGACCTTCGGGAACAAGATGCGTATGCAGAAGACGCAGACCGCGCAGACGGCCGGCGCCGGTACGCACATGGGGAAGTTCGGGAATGAGAATGGAGGAGGCATCCCCGACGATGACCATGTTCACCCGCCCCTGTCTGTCCAGCGCAAGACCTATCTGGCGGGAAAGCAGACGGGACAGCGCCGCAAGCTCTCTCGCCTGCTCGGAGCTGTAACCTCCCTGCGGCGAGTAGCGACGCTGTCCCAGTCTGTTGAGAGCCTTCAGCTCACTGGGTTTCAGACCGGCGGTATTGCCTTCGACCCGGGCGGCTATTGTACGCCTCCGGCCATCCAGGTGGCGATCATGTCGTCGTAGTTGGAGGTAGTGCGGAAGGTCGCGGCGGCCATGCGGCGACGGAATTCAAGGCTCACGCCGCCCTTCTCGATCTCTTCCATGGCCTCGGCATAGTAGGAAGGATCGGAAAGCACCAGAATGCTGTTGAAGTTCTTGGAGGAGGCGCGCAGCAGGCAGGGGCCGCCGATGTCGATTTCCTCCACCATGGCGGCGGGATCGAGATGCTTTTCCAGCGCGGACTTGAAGTCGTACAGGTTCACGACCACGAGATCGAAGGGCTTGATGTCGAGTTCCTCAAGCGTCTTCATATGTTCAGGCACGTCCTTGTTGGCGAGAATGCCGCCGTGGATACGCGGATTCAGCGTCTTCACGCGACCGTTCAGGATTTCGGGAAAACCGGTGACCTCGCTCACGGCGGTCACGGGAAGCCCCTGTTCCTTCAGAAATTTCATGGTGCCGCCGGTGGAAACCAGCTCAACGCCCTTCTTGTGGAGAAATGCGGCGAATTCCGCGAGTCCGTCCTTATGCGTCACGCTCAGAAGAGCGCGTCTGATGGGAAGAAAATCCATCGTAACCCCCTTGGTGAAGTCTTTTTATAGTGCCAAAGCTGCAGACAAATGGCAAGCGCGCCCCGCACTCCGGCGTTCCTTCCCATGCCTCCGCAGTCTTCCGGGAAAAACGGCGTCTCTTCCGCATCATTATGCTTTCCATGCCGCAAAAGCTCCGCCTTCGGAGTGCATGAGAGGCAGACTGAAAAGATTTTCCCCGCCCCCGCTTGACATGAGAGCTCCGTCCCGGGAAAAGAACCGTATCCCTGCCGGGAACTTCATGCCAAGGAGAACAACCATGCCGGAATCCTTTGCCGAGCTTTTTCTGAAGGCCATGCGCTATGAGCACTGGCTGCGATTCTACTTTCTGGAGGATGCCGACTCCCAGGACGACTCCCCCATGCAGTCGTCACCGGAACGGGAGCTGAGCGTCGAGGATCTGGACGCCGTGCTCTCCGTGCCTGAAAACTTCGTCTCCCGTTCCCGCATCGAAGAGCCGGAACTTGCCGAAATACTCGAAAAGCTCCAGGGAAGGAACGTTTCCATGGAGCGCTCGAGAGATGTCATTTTTCACTGGCTCGGGGAAAAAACGGGAATCCGTCCCGGATCCGCCGAATTTGAAGAACGGCTGAACGAGCTTTCCTCGGATCAGGACTTCCGCCGGGCGCTCGACTTCTTCCACGGCTGGGTGCAGGAACTGGCGAACAACGAAATCGACCTCAAAGGCAACGCCCTGCCTCCGGATGCGCCGAGAGATGAAACCGTCCCGTCCTTTGCGGAGTGGGACAAGGCGTTTCAGTTCTGGTTCGGCCTTCAAAAGCCCTTTGAGATCGGAAAGGTCCCGTCCTGACGGAATGACCGCAGCGCGTTTATGCCGACAATCTTCCGCCGTCCCTCAGAATCTCCCGACATTCTCTCTCAGACTGTGAAAGCCGCGTCAGCCCGCACGCATGCGAAGCGAGGAGCAAAGGATTTTCAGAACTTGCCCGGACGATTCTGGACATTGGCCGGAAAGTGATTAACCTTGCTGCGAAAACACTTGAAGAAAACGCGAAGGGCCCCGGGCCGACTTCGCATATCAGGAGTATAACCATGTGGGAATATACCGAGACTGTCCGTGACCACTTCCTGCATCCCCGCAACGCGGGCGTGCTCGAAGATGCCAACGTCATAGGTGAGGCCGGCAGCCTGGCCTGCGGCGACGCCCTCAAGCTCATGCTGAAGGTCAACGACCAGGGCATCATCGAAGACGCCAAGTTCCAGACCTTCGGCTGCGCCAGCGCCATTGCCTCCAGCTCCGCTCTGACCGAGCTCATCAAGGGCAAGCACATGGACGAGGCCGCCAAGCTGACGAACAAGGAAATCGCCGACTACCTCGGCGGCCTTCCCAAGGAAAAGATGCACTGCTCCGTCATGGGAGAAGAGGCTCTTGAGGATGCCGTCCGTCACTGGAAGGGGCTTCCCTCCAAGTCTCAGGCCGAAGAAGGCCGTCTCGTGTGCAAGTGCTTCGGCGTGACCGACCTGCAGATCATCAAGGTCGCCAAGGAAAACAACCTCACCACCGTTGAGGAAGTGACCGACTTCATCAAGGCCGGCGGCGCCTGCGGCAGCTGCAAGGACGACATCCAGTCCATTCTCGACAAGCTGCACGCCATGGAAAAGCCTCTCGAGGAAATCCGTCCCGTTCCCCGCATGACCAACGTGCAGCGCATGCAGAAGGTCATGACCATCATCAATGAGGACATTGCTCCCCGCCTCGCCCTCGACGGCGGCACCATCGAGCTTGTGGATGTGGACGGAACCAACGTCATCGTGGCTCTTCGCGGCGCCTGTTCCGGTTGCAGCGCCAGCCAGCTGACGCTGAAGAATCTGGTGGAAAAGACCCTGCGCGAGCAGGTGGACCCCGCCATCAATGTTGTGGAGGCATGACATGGCTGAAGTTACTGATGTGATCTATCTCGACAACAACGCCACGACGAGGGTCGCTCCCGAAGTCGTGGAAGCCATGATGCCCGCCTTCGGCCCGCTTTACGGCAACGCCTCCAGCATGCATACCTTCGGCGGACAGATGGGTCATTACATCCAGAAGGCCCGCGCTCAGGTGGCCGGAATCCTCAATGCCGATCCGGAAGAAATCATCTTCACGTCCTGCGGTTCCGAGTCCGACAACTCCGCCTGGTATTCCGCCACGGAGACCCAGCCCGACAAGCGCCACGTCATCACCACCAAGGTTGAACATTCCGCCGTGCTCGCCTATGGTCACTACCTTGAGGACAAGGGCTATGAAGTGACCTGGCTCGGCGTGGACGACAAGGGCCGCCTGAATCTTGAGGAACTCGAGCGCGCCATCCGTCCCGACACGGCGCTCGTCTCCATGATGTACGCCAACAACGAAACCGGCACCATCTTCCCCATTGAAGACGTGGCCAGAATCGTGAAGGCTCACGGTGTTCAGCTCCATGTGGACGCCGTTCAGGCCGTGGGCAAGGAAGTCATCGACCTTGCCAGGCTGCCCATCGACTACCTGGCCCTTTCCGGCCACAAGCTCCACGCCCCCAAGGGCATCGGCGCTCTGTACGTGCGTCGCGGCACCCGCTTCCGTCCCTACCTCAAGGGCGGTCATCAGGAACGCGGCCGCCGCGCCGGAACCGAGAACGTGCCCTACATCATCGGTCTCGGCAAGGCCTGCGAACTCGCCGCAGCCAACATGGACACGGAGCGCACGCAGGTTTCCGCCCTGCGTGACCGTCTGCAGGCCGGTCTGCTTGCCGCCATTCCTCACTGCAAGATCAACGGCGATCAGGAACACCGTCTGCCCAACACCCTCAACATCTCCTTTGAAGGCGTGGAAGGCGAGGCGCTTCTGCTCCAGCTCGATCAGTACGGCATCTGCGCAAGCTCCGGTTCCGCCTGCACCTCGGGCAGCCTTGAGCCCTCCCATGTGCTGCGCGCCATGGGCGTTCCGTTCAACTACGCCCACGGCTCCGTGCGCTTCAGCCTGAGCCGCTACAACACTCAGGAAGAAATCGACCGCGTCATCGAAGTGATGCCCGGCATCGTGAGCAATCTGCGTGCCATTTCTCCCTTCGCCAGCTTTCTGAAGAAGTAGCCGCCGCCCGTCAGGCGTGCGACATGAAAAAAGGCCGCCCTCAAAAGGGCGGCCTTTTTTCATGTCCGCGTTCCGGAAAAACTATGCGCTTCGACGGGACATTCCCTGTTGCCGGGATATCCTCGCAAGGGGAAACGACGCGGGAGTTTTCCAAAGGAATGCCTCAGCGCAGCGCCATGAGCAGCGGCACGATGACGGGCACAAGAAGCGTAAGGCACATGCCGGAAAAAAGGGCCAGCACGGCGCATTTCTCCCCGCTCACCTGGGCGATGACGGGCAGACAGGTGTCCATGGCGGCGGCGCCTCCGGCAAGCACAGGGCCGAGACGGCCCGTAAAGCGGACGACGAGCGGCGGAAGCAGGAGAGCCAGCGCTTCATGTATCATGTTGGAGAGAAGCGCCACGGAGCCGAGCCCCGGATCTCCCAGACTGGTGATGATGACCGTGGCCAGGCTGTAGTATCCGAACCCCGCTCCCACGGCCAGAGCTTCCGGCAGCGAAAGCGCGGAAAAGCAGGAGAGCACGAGCCAGGCCAGAGCGCTGCCGCAAAGCGTGCCCGCCACCACGCCGAGGGGAATGAGCAGGATGCGGTACCGAAGTTCCCGAATGATGCCGAGAGCCTTCAGGTCAAAGCCCACGGTCATTCCGGCCAGCACGAGAAGAAGATAAAGAACCCACACGGCGGCTTCTCCCGCCAAGGTTCCCACGGGCAGTATCCGCAGGGTGCCGAGGATCACGCCGGCCACAAAGAAAGCCAGTGCCGTGAAGGAACCGCGACTGCCGCTCCGCTCTCCCGCCGCAGAACCGCCCCGGCCGGGAGCATATTCCAAAAAAACATAACGCCCGAGAAGGGCTGCCGCCACGAAACAGCCCGTCACGGAAAAGGAACTGATGAGCACGGCGTACAGACCGAGACTTCTGAGCTGACCAAGCAGAGCGTCATCAAGCCCGAGGGCAAGACCGAGCAGAAAAAGCATGATGCGCACGGTCCATGCCAGGGCCTCGTTCACCCGCTTCACCACGAGGGCGTGGCGTCGCAGCCCCCATCCTGCAGGAATCCCGCCTGCTATGAGTCCCATTTCCAAAAGCATGCATTCCTCCGCCGGAAATCCCCGGCTTCTTGTAGTGCGCGGCCTTTCGCCATCTGCATGAAACAATGATGCCGCCCGGCCTGCACGAAAAGACCGGGGCAAAACCTCAGATCGCTCACCCTTTACGGGAAACGATGTTCCGGCGCTTCGTCCCGAGCCTGGCCCTCGCGACAGCCCTCCTGTGCGGGCCGGCTATTTCTCACGAACCCTGCGGTAGCGCATCCAGACCACGCCGCCCTCAAGCTTCTGCACGTCCTCAAGACAGAAGCGTCTCATCACGCTGCCGTCGAAGAGATTCCTGTCTCCGGCTTCAGCCGTGACGGGCATGACGACGAGACTCAGCTCATCGACGAGGTCGGCACGAAGAAAAGCGCCGTTCAGCACGCTTCCCCCTTCCAGAAGAAGCCGGCGAATGCCGAAAATGTCCCTCAGCTTATGCAGCGCCAGTTTCATGTCCATGTCGTCCTTGCCCGCAAACACGCAGGACACGCCTCTGTCATGCAGATAGGCCAGGCAGGGCTGAGGAACGCTTTCGCACAACACTTCCACGACATGGGCGCCGTCGTATCCCGGATCTTCGTCCTCAATGTGCGACGACTTCCATCCGAGACTGCCGTGCCTGTCGAAGGACACGGCGAAAAAGGAGGCGTTTTCGTCGGCCACATGATCCATGGGAGGAATGACGATGTCGGCAAAACGGGACAGGTCGGGATGAAAACCCGCGGTAAAGCTTTCTTCCATGGTCACGCGTCCGCAGGCAAAGGCGCTCGCGCCGTATTCTCTGTGAATGCGGTAATAGGCCTTCGTTGCCGCCTCACACTGGGGCAGGCGCAAAAAATCGCCCGTCACCCTGCCGTCCAGAGACACGGACATATGGCAGACGACATAGGGCCTGTCCTGAAGTTTCATGGTTTCCATCACAGGTTCCTCCATGGAGTTTCCCGGAAGCGAACTTCCGGGGAAAGAATTGCCCATGGAAAAATCTCTTGAGACCATGGAGCAACATGCTTCAGGCAGGGCGACGGCCCCGCCGACGAGGCGTCATTCTACCGGAAAGAACAAAAAAGGCCAGAGGACGGAAATCATGAAAAAAGGCTCCCGCCCGGAGGGGGGAGCCTTCACGATGCCGAACCGGTACGGACTTAGAACCGGTAGCCCAGGGTCACGCCGAAGTTGTGGGCATAGCTGTTGTGAGCCTTGCCCTCATAGGTGGCAATGATGGGAGTGGTTCCCTGCACGCTGCTTCTGTTGCTGTAGTTGATGTCGCGCACGTCGATGTACATGTAGGCAAGATCGAGCGTCCAGTTCTCATACTTGAAGCCCGCGCCCAGAGTGTAGTAGTTGCGGCCGTTGGAAGGAACGAGATAGTCGTAGCAGTTGGAATCCTTGAGCGGAGAAGTCTCATAGGTGAAGCCCGCACGAAGGGTCAGCCAGTCGAGGGGAGCGTATTCCACGCCGAAGGTGAAGGCCCAGGTGTCGCGCCAGTTCTTCTGCTCGAAGAACTGCGGAGTGACGGGGCTGTGCATGTTGATGGTGAGGTTGCGGTAGCGGCTCCACACGGTATAGGCGACGTCGCCTTCAAAGCTCAGATTGGACAGCGGCTTGTACATGACGCCGAGGGTGATGACATCGGGAATGGAGAGCTTGCCGTCGGCATTGCAGGTCTGCATGACGGGCTTCATCAGAGCCCCCACGACCCTCTGATCGCCAGAGAAGCGGAAGCGGGTCTGACCGTTGAAGGTCATGTCCTCTCTGGCGCGGTAGGTGAGACCGGCACTCCACTGATCGTTGAAACGGGCGTGCAGACCGAAGTTGTAGCCGAAGGCGTAGCCGCTTTCGGAATGGATGCGCGCGTCGGCCTGGCCGGCGCCCATTCCCATGTAGCCGCCCATGTTCAGATTATACTGCTCGTTCAGGCTGAGATAGCCCCAGGTGTAGCTCACACCGGCGCTCACGGAGAACACATCGTTGATCTTGTAGGCGATGTTGGGATTGATGGTGCTCGAAAGCAGCGTGACGGACTTGATGCCTCCGGCAAGCATGGGCATGGAGGCGGGAGTATTGGCGGAACGGGCCGTCCAGTTGTCCGGGAACTGCGAACCGAGGCCGTAGCGGGTGAAGGCGCCTATGCCGAGCCACCAGCTGTCGTTGAGCTGATGCGTCACATAAAAATGGGGAATGGGCCACACCTGATTGGAGGTGGACACCGTTCTGCCGGTATCGGCACGGGTGATGTCGAAATTCAGGGCGGAAAGGGCCATGCCCATCTGCGCGGCCGTGCCGGGAATCTGGGTGATGCCCGCAGGATTGTAGGCTACGGCCGAAGGATCGTCGGCGCGGGCCACCATGCCGCCGCCCGCGTTGCCGCCGAGCGCCATGCCTCGGGCGCTCCATTCGGTAATGGCAAAGCCTTCGGCGTCTGCAAAGGAAACGGAACCCGCCACAAGCCCGAAGGAAAGCAGGGCAGCGGCGACAAATCTGGCCTGACTGCGCGCGGCAATGGAGACCCGGCGCATCACTCTGAGAGATACGTTCATAAAGTCCTCGGATGGGATGGAATGGGATGTTCCGGCTTTGCCGGAAAAGAGCATCATCTTCCGCACGGAGGACGAAAAAAAGCCCTCCGTCACCGGCCTCTCTTCCGGTATTGGAAAATAATACGTCGGGTTATGCGTATCCTGCTTTGTAAAAAAAATAAACAGTTATTTTATGGTAGATTGTGCATTATTCCATCAAAAATATGATGAAACGTCTTTTTTCTCCGTCCCGACCGGTCACGCGACACGAAAAAAAATCCTGTAATTTCCTGTGCCGCAGCACTTTTCATGAGCGGGTCCGCATCGCAAAGGCAGCGCATGATGTTGCGCGTCGTCCTTTCCGCGGCTTTTCGGAAGGACAACACGCATTAAAAAATTTTAACGATATGCCGACAGCGCCCGTCAGGACGCTTTTTCTCCGGAACGGATCCAGATGAAGCTGCCCTGCCGCCCGTCCCTGCTGCCTCTCTGCCTGAAGTGCCTGTAGGAGAAAAACAGATCCGCGTTGTCGAAGGTGCACAGATCGACGCTCAGGAGGCGCCCCGGCATGATCCCGGCCGATTCAAGCTGATGCCTGGCCAGCATCCAAAGATCCATGGTCCGGCGCGCGCCGTCGTACCACGGAAGAAAATCAGGTCCCCACTCGCTGTCGAAGTTCACGAATTCCGACGCCGCCGGTCCGAGACTCGGTCCCCGCACGGCCCAGAGCTCCCGGGGCTCCAGATGGTAATGTTCGCAGAACTGTTCCACCGCAATGCGCGGATAGTCCTGCCTGTTGCCTCTCCAGCCGGAATGAACGGCCATGACGAAGCGTCCGGACTCGTGCGCCACAAGGATGGGCTGACAGTCGGCCGTCTTTATCATGAGCGCAAGGCCGGGGCGGGACGTGGCCATGCCGTCGGCCTGCTCCGACGGCGTGGACGCGGGGTCCTGCGCCTCGGGCTCGAAGACGGTGCGCACGCCGTGCACCTGATGCACTTCGGCAAAGGCCTGCACACCGAGAAGGGACGGCAGAGACGAGCGTCTTTCTGCAGAAGCGGCCTTCTCGTCTCCGGAAAGAGAGACGCTGCCGAAGCCGCGCATGGAAAATGCGCAGCCCACGCCGGGAATGCCCGGAAACTGAAAGGGAAGCAAGGTCAGAGACAAAGAAGTTCCTCCTCGGTACATACGGCCCCGACGGGCCTGTCCCACGCGTCGTGGGGAAGACGATCCAGCAGAAGCTCGTGGAAGGCGAGTCCCACGCTTGCGCAGCAGGCTTCGGAGAGCATCCTGTCATAGTAGCCGCCGCCGTATCCCAGTCTGAACCCCTGCCTGTCGAAGGCCAGTGCCGGAACGACGATGAGCGTCGCTCCGCCTGCATTCAGATCCTCCGGGGAAAGAAGACGGGAGTCCGTTCCGAGCTTCGGCTCGGGGATACCGAAGCCGGACACTTCCAGCTCATCCGGCCCTGCGCAGGCTATCATGTCCATGCTGCCGGGCTCGCCCTTCCGGCAGCGGGGCAGAAAAACATCCTTGCCGTCCTTCCACGCCTCATGAAGCAGAAGCGAGGTGTCCGGTTCGCCCTTCACGGCGACATAAAGGGTCACGGTACGGCTTTTTTGCCAGAAACTGCTTTCAAGAAGCCGCTCCTGCATGAGACGGGCCCGTCTTTTTCCCGTCTCTGCCTGACAGAGCTCCGCGCGTCTTTTTCTCAAAATGACGCGCAAATCCTTCTTGCTCATGCCGGACATGTCCATACGATTATCCTTCCGGTCTTCTGAAGAAAAGTGCAACATACCAATATGCCGAATAAAAATCATGCCGACAGGGTCTTGCCGCGCATTTTCATAGATTTGCCCTCCTCTCCCCCTTTGTCAAACGAAAAAAAATAGTCTATATTGCCTTGCAGCAGAAACGTTCTGCGGATATTTTCATCCGCTCCAGCGGAAAAGGATTTTCCCTACAATGCCAAGCCCCGTTCCGGAATCAGCTCCGTACATTCCGAGCTGCGGCTCTTCGTCGGCGCGTCTCACGCGCTTTGCCGACCTTGCGGACGCTGAAGACCGGACCGAATCCGGGCGTCTCTGGATCGTGCTCGGCGACATCCACGGTTGCATCCGCCGTGTCAGGGATATACCCGAACTGGAACAGGCGGCCGGCGTCATCATCACCGGCGATCTGACCACGCTGGGAGGCGTCGCCGCTGCCCGCACGGTGATCGAGGCCTTTCAGGCCGTCAATCCCGTCATTCTTGCCCAGATAGGCAACATGGATCGAGCCGAGGTCAACGACTGGCTCGAGGAGCGCGGCATCAACCTGCATCGCAGCGTGCGGGAACTGGGCCCGGATCTCGCCCTTCTCGGGGTGGGAGGCTCTACGTTCAGTCCCTTTGGAACGCCATCGGAGTTTCCAGAGGCACGTTTTTCGGAATGGCTGGAGGATCTGGCCCGCCGCGCCGGCAGTTATCGGGAGCTGGTGCTGGCAGCCCACAATCCTCCGTACAACACTGTTTGTGACCGTATCGACGGAGGCCGCCATGTCGGTTCGACCGCCATACGGGATTTCATAGAGGAATATCAGCCCGCCGTATGTCTGTGCGGGCACATCCACGAATCAGCAGGAATACAGCGCGTAGGACGCACGATAGTTGCCAATCCCGGCGCCTTTTCCGCCGGCGGCTATGCCCTGCTCACGCTTGCGCGCTCCGGCATAAAAGTCGCCCTCCGACGGCTGGAAGGCTGATGTCGCATCACAATTTTTGAGGATCACATGAGTCAGAACCCCGTTCTTACCGAAGAGAACACTGAAGAAATCAAGACTGCAAAACCCCGCCGAACCAGAAAGACCGCCGCCGCGGACGCGCCGGCCGAAGAAAAGAAAACCGCCCGTCGAACCCGCAGGAAAACCGACGCGCAGGAGCTCTCCGCAGACGAAGAAGCGGAAGCCAAAAAGCCCCGCCGACGCACGACGAAAAAAACGGCCGACGTGCCGGCGGACGACCTGGAAACAGGCAAGGAATCCGAACAGAAGAGCGCCGGACGCGGGACGCGCACGCGGCGCGTCTCTTCCCGGAAGGCGCAGGATGAAAAGCCCGGGGAACCCCTGCCCGCCGATGAAAAAACCATTCATCTCGGCTCTGCGCTTGTGCTCGACGACATGCTTCCTCCCTCGTCCGTAACGGACGCTCCCGCCGAAGCCGAATCTGATGCCGCGCCCAAGAAGACGCGTCGCACCAGAAAGAGCACGGCCAGGACCGAAGAAACGCCTTCTGAACCTGCTTCGACCGACGCCGCCGGAGAAGGCGCGGCACAGCCCGCTCCTGCGGAAAAGAAGCGCCGTGCACACCGCACCAGAAAGAGCACCCCGGAAGCGACGCCTGCCGGAGAAGTCGTCAAGACGGACGCTGACGAAGAAAACGTCATTCACTTAGGTTCCGCTCTCGTGCTCGACGACATGCTTCCTCCTTCGTCCGTCATCACGGAAGGCCAGGAAGAGCTTCCCCCGCTCCGCTCCGACGATACGGCCGCCGAGAAAAAACGCAGCACGCCCCGCTCCGCTCCGACGGTCGAAGCCGGACGCCCCGAGAACGAACCTGCGTCCGAGCTTCCTCAGGCCGACGACAACATCGGCAACCGGGCAGATACGGCAGACATCTCCGAAGAAACGCAGAATGAACAGTTCTGGCCCGACGACGGCATCGTCACCAACATTCTGCCCTATCCCGGAGAGTTTCCCGAAGAGGGCCGTTCTCATTCCCGGTCCCGCAGAAACCGCAGGAACCGGGACGCACAGCCCGTGTCCAACGCTTCTCCCTACCTGTCCGGTTCCTACTCCCAGGGCTTC